>Ga0209066_10006423_pt1 | contig 11991 bp, 6 predicted proteins | sample All_14_2_FD_187198 | JGI IMG/M metagenome (GOLD analysis project Ga0209066, IMG submission 187198) | Freshwater microbial communities in response to fracking from Pennsylvania, USA - Allegheny Zone_MetaG_DW_15 (SPAdes) (version 2) ...
TGGCGTCGAAAGGCCCTTCCTCCGGCCAGCCGGCCGCGCCGTCGGCGGTTTTAAAGCGGATGTTCTTATAGCCCAGCCCGGCCAGCCGCGCGGCGGCTCCGGCGGCCAGTTCCGGCAGCAGCTCTACCGTGCACACTTCCCCGGCCAGCTCGGCGAGCACGGCGGCCTGGTAGCCGGAGCCGGTGCCTATCTCCAGGACCTTCTCCCCGCCCCTGAGGCCGGCCAGTTCGCTCATAAGGGCTACGATATAGGGCTGTGAAATGGTCTGCTGCCCGGCGATAGGCAGCGGGTAATCCTCGTAGGCGCGGGTCACCAGGTCGGGGGTGACGAAGCAGTGGCGGCAGACCTTGTCCATGGCGGCCAGCACGCGGGGGTCCTTCACCCCGCGGGCCTCTATCTGGTCCTTGATCATCTGCCTGCGGATGAAGCCCAGGTAGGCGTCGTACTTGGGGCCGAGCAGCTTGTCTATCACTACCAGACTCCCTTGACCACCATGAAGCAGGCCACGACGGTCTTGATGCCGTACTCAGCGGCCTTTTCCACGGCGGCCTGCGATTCGGAGCCGGGCTGCATCCACACCGTTTTCACGCCCAGTTTGTTGCATTCCTCTATCACCCGCTCCGTGACCTGCGGGTGGACCACCGTGATGACCAGGTCCGGCAGCTGCTCCAGGTCGGAGAGGCTTTTGTAAACGTGGCTGCCCAGCACAAAGCCGCCTTTCGGGTTGACGCCCTTTACGGGGTAGCCGGCGTTGAGGAGGTCGCGGAAGATCTTATGGCCGTACTTGGAGGCGTCGTCGGAGACGCCCACTACGGCGATCAGTTTATATTCTTTGGGGTTCATAGGTTCGTTCCTTGCGGCGGCCTGGCCTGGCCGGACTCCGTGCGGAGCCGCTCCTCCCAGCGGGCCAGCCGTGGAAAGTGGTAGACCTCCAGGCCGGCGGAAAAGACCAGCAGCAGGTAAAAATCCGCGCGGTAGCCGGTCAGCAGGAACAGTATCAGCCCGCAGACGGCGGGCAGCTCGCAGAGCGCCGCGGTTATGATCGCCTGCGCGGTGAGGGCCTTGACGGCGGCTTCGGGCGTGGGACTGGCGCCCGCCAGCCTGGCGGCGAGCGGCTTTACGAGGAAGACCGAAACCGCGGAGAGGATATAGAGCGCGTATTTGGCGGCGTAGGCGGCGGGCGGGACCAGGGGCGGCCGGTGGCCCAGGCGCCGCAGCAGTTCCACGAGGACGGCGTAGAAGACGATGGCGCCTATGATGCCGGCCGCGGAGACCGCGGCCGCCAGGTAGGACTTCCTGAGCTGCTGGTCGTTCACCGCGCCCCTCAATACCCGGAGAACGGCATGCCGTCGGGCCCGTCGTGCGAGCAGTCCAGCAGCAGCAGCCCGTAGTTAACGGAGGCCGGATCGGAGAAATAGAGCCACCCGCCGGAATCGGTCACGGCTTTCGTGGCGTCCTTGTCGTATTTCCTGGAATTTATGACCGTCAGCTTGTTTGTGCGCTCGTGGCCGGGGAGGTAGAGTTCGGGCACGGCGGTGATATTGACGCCCACCATTTCGGCGGGGCTCTTGGGATATTTCCCGCCGTTCTGGCCGTAGGAGACCTGCAGGGCGGCGCGGAAGGCCCTCAGGGTCTGCAGGGCCGCCCCGGTGCGCTCCTTCTCCTCTATGGCCTTTTCCCTGGCGGCGATGTCGGCCAGGATCTTCTCGCCCAGCGTCTGCTTTACCAGGGTATTGAACTTGCCAAGTTCGGGGGCCAGCGCGGCCATGCGCTCCGGCGGGACTTCGGCGCCCCGCTCCATGAGCACAGAGAGGTTCTTCATGATCTGCATGATCTCGGGGTAATTCTTAAGGGCGGCCTCTACCTGCTGCGCCTGCGTGGCGGCCGGCCTGGCGGCTTCCTGTGAGCCTGCCGCCGGCGCGTCCTGGGCGCCCGCGGGGGCGGCGCCGGCCAGCAGGGCTGCGAAGATGAACCTGGTCATTTTGGTCTCCTTGAAATCCCGGTCAGAGTTTGAGGCCCCAGTTCTCCAGCTCGGGGATGAACTTGTAATTGGTCAGGTCGAACTGGATGGGCGTTACCGAGACGTAGCCGGCGTTGAGCGCGTTGAGGTCGCTGGCTTTGTCCGGGTCTTTGGGCTCGTAATCCCCTGTCATCCAGTAATAAGTGTTGCCGTGCGGGTCGGTGCGCTTGTCGAACCAGTCGTTGAAGCAGGTCAGGCTCTGGTTGGTCACGCGCACGCCCTTGAGCTTGCGGGCCGGCAGGTTGGGCAGGTTGACGTTGAGCAGCGTGCCGGGCGGCAGGCTCCGCTTTTTTACCATATTGGCCAGTTTTACGGCGAAGGCCGCCGACGGGGCGAAGTCCGGCTTGGTGAAGGTGTCGAGCGACACCGCTATGGAGGGAATGCCCAGCAGGGCGCCCTCGGTGGCGCCCGAGACGGTGCCCGAGTAAAGGATATTGTAGGCCTGGTTGCCGCCCAGGTTGATGCCCGAGACCACCAGGTCGGGGCGCTTCTTCATGATGGCCTTGATGCCGAGCTTCACGCAGTCGGCCGGGGTGCCGCTGGCGGCGTAGCCGAAGAACCTGCCGTTGCGCTTGGCCGGCACCACGCGCAGCGGGTCCGTGATGGTGATGGCGTGCCCGACGGCGCTGCGCTGGGTGTCCGGGGCCACTACGGTGACATTGCCCGCTTTCTTGAGGGCGCAGGCCAGGGCGTAAATGCCTTCCGCGTAAATCCCGTCGTCGTTGGTTATGAGTATTTCCATAGGTTAGCCCGAATGATATTTTACCTAAATAAGGACGGGCGGAAATAGTTATTCCGCCCGTCCATGGAATAGCCCGGCGCGGGCTCAGAGCCCCGGTCTTTTTACCGGGGCCTGCGTTTTGAGCAGCTTGTGCAGCAGGGCGGCCAGCAGCGCCGTCTTGACGGGCTTTTCCATGTACTCGCGCACGTTGGGCTCGCGCTTTATCATGTCGGAAGTGGAATGGTCCATGAAGCGCCCCGTCATGATGACGATGGGGATATTCCGGGTCTCTTCTTCCTGCAGTTCACGGACTATCTCCATCCCGTTGGATTTCGGGAGCATGAGGTCCAGCAGGATCAGGTCGGGATTGCGGGAGCGGGCTTTCTTGAGGGCTTCCTCTCCGTCCTCCGCCGTCTCCACTTTGAAGCCTTCCCGCTGCAATATCACCTGGAGTAATTCCCGGACGCCGTTGTCGTCGTCCACTATCAGCACCAGTTTTTCCGCCGCCGAGACATACTGGTTTTCCATTCTTCCTCCCCCCCGCGCTCCCGCTTACAGCTCCGCCGTAGAGATGGCTTCCACCATGTCCCAGTCCACGTAGGCGCGCTTGCCCTGGCCGCGGTTGACTATCAGGCACTCGTCGGTGTCGGTCACCGACTCGGCCCGAAGGGCGCCGGCCGGGGTGTTGGCCCGGATGATCACCACGAACTGCTTGTCCGGGAGAATATAGGTGGATTCGCCGGGCAGCGAGTCGGTGCTGTCCGGGACCAGGGTGAACCGCTTCTTGAATAAGCTCTGCAGTTTGGCTCTTTCCAAAATTCCGCCTCCTGCGGGCCGGGGTCAGCTGAAAACCTTCTGCCGCCGGTGCCGCTCCGCGCCGGGATAAACGCCCTGCCGCGCGCTGTGAAAAATTATAACACAAAAGCCCCCCGCCGCCTAACCGATCCTGACTTCCACCTTGTGCTCCGCCCTGTCGTCCACCAGCGGGACGTCGAGGTCTTCGCGGGACGCGCCGTCCGAGACGACCGAAAGCACGCTGTCGCCGGGCCCCGCCCGCTCGACGGCGATGTGGTAGAAAGTCTCCCTGAAGCGGTAGTGAAGCTTAAAGGCTTTCCACTCTCCGGGCAGGCAGGGCTCGAAAGAAAGCCTGTCCACCTTCAGGCGGACGCCCAGCAAATGCCGCACCAGCAGCTGGTACATCCAGGACGCGGAGCCGGTGTACCAGGTCCAGCCGCCGCGGCCGGCCTTGGCGCCGCCGGCGTAGACGTCTCCGGGCATGACGAAGGGCTCCGCCTTGTAGACGGCGCACTTCTCCGGCGTATCGCCGTGGCGCACCGGGTTGATGAGCCCCAGCAGCTCCCAGGCGCGCTTGCTGTCCTTGAGCATGGCGAAAGCGATGACCGACCAGATGGCGGCGTGGGTGTATTGCCCGCCGTTCTCCCTGACCCCCGGCACGTAGCCCTTGATGTAGCCGGGGTCGGCTTCGGTCTTGTCGAAGGGCGGCTCGAAGAGCTTTATCAGCGAGTTCTTGCGGTCCACCAGGTGTCGGTTCACCTGCTCCATGGCCGCGGCGGCCCGGTCCGGGCGGGCCGCGCCGGAGATGACGGCCCAGGACTGCGGCAGCGAGTCGATGCGGCACTCGGAGTTGGAGGCTGAGCCCAGCGGCTCGCCGCTGTCGAAATAGGCCCGCCTGTACCACTGCCCGTCCCAGCCGGCGGCCTCTATATTCCGCCCCAGTTTCGCCGCTTCTTCGAGGCAGAGCGCGGAGAACTCCCCGTCCCCGCGCCCGGCGGCCAGGGCGGACATGTCGTTAAGCACGCGGTACAGGAAGAACGCCAGCCAGACGCTTTCCCCCTTGCCCTCGCGGCCGACCAGGTTCATGCCGTCGTTCCAGTCGCCGCTGCCCATCAGGGGCAGGCCGTTGGCGCCGAAGCGCAGGGCGTGCCTGACCGCGCGCACGCAGTGCTCGTAGAGCGTTCCGGCCTTGCCGGAGCTCCTGGGCAGGTCGTAATAGGATTCCTCTTCCGGCTTTACCGGCGGGCCGTCCAGGAAGGGCACCTGCTCGTCGAGCACGCCGGTATCGCCGATCTCTTCGACGTAGAGGCAGGCGACCAGCGGCAGCCACAGGTAATCGTCGGAGCAGTGGCTGCGCACCCCGCGGCCCGAGGGCGGGTGCCACCAGTGCTGCGCGTCACCCTCCGGGAACTGGTGCGCGGCGAAGGCCAGCAGCTGTTGCCTTATCAGCGCCGGGTGCGAGTGCGTCAGCGCCATGACGTCCTGCAGCTGGTCCCGGAAGCCGAAGGCCCCGCCCGACTGGTAGTAGCCGCTGCGGCCCCAAAGGCGGCAGGCGAGCACCTGGTACTGCAGCCAGCCGTTGATCAGGAAATTAACGGAATCGTCGGGCGTTTCCACGTAGACCACGCCCAGGGCGCGCTTCCAGTGCTCCCAGACGGCCTCCAGCTCCCCGCGCACCGACTCGGCGCCGCTGAAGCGCTGCAGGATGTCGCGCGCCTCGTCGGCGCTCCTGGCGGCGCCGAAGGTGAATATTATCTCCTTCTCGTCGTTGTCCTCCAGGCGGAACTTTACCTGCATGGCCGCGCACGGGTCCAGCCCGGCGCCGGTCTTGCCCGAAAGGGCCTCGCTGCGCATGGCGGCCGGCGCGGCCGGCGTGCCGTTGCGGCCCAGGAACTCGCGGCGGTCGCCCGTCACGAACCGCTCAGTCTCGCTCACGTCGAGGAAGACCACCCTGTCGGGGAATTCCTTGTTGTAGTGGTTATAGGCCGTCAGGGCGCCGCTCTTGGGGTCCACTTCCGTCAGGATATGCATGTGGGCGCTGTCGCGCAGCGTGCCCATCACCAGTTCGTGGTAGGCCGCGGCGGAAAGCTTCCTGGCGCGGCCGGACGAGTTCTTTACCTTCAGCACGGCAAACTTAACCGGCTGGTCCAGCGCCACGAACACCGTCAGTTCTGAAGCGATCCCGTCCTCGGCGTGCTCGAAGATGCTGTAGCCGAACCCGTGGCGCGACAGATAACCGGTGCTGCCCCTGGCCGGCAGCGGCGTCGGGGACCAGAAGCGCCCGCTTTCCTCGTCGCGCAGGTAGAAGGCCTCGCCGGAGGCGTCTGTGACCGGATCGTTCTTCCAGGGCGTGAGGCGGAATTCGTGGGCGTTCTCGCTCCAGGTGTAGGCGCCGCCGCTCTCGGAAATCACGGTGCCGAACCGGGAGTTGGCCAGCACGTTCACCCAGGGCGCCGGCGTGGTCTGCGCCCGCCCCGTGGCTATGACATATTCCCGCCCGTCGCGGGTAAAGCCGCCCAGGCCGTTGAAATAGACCAGGTCGGCGCGCTGGGCCGGCCCTTCGTCTTCCTGTTGGAAGTTTTTCCTGGCCGTCGCCGCCAGCGGCCTGGGGGCGGCGGACTTGGCCACGCGGTCCAGGTGTTCGGCCAGGGTGCCGCCCCTGTCGGAGATGACTATGCGGGCTACCGTCAGCATGAGGACCTTGTCCTCTTCCGACATCTGGTCGGCGCGCCGGGAGAAGATGCGGCCCTGCCGGTCGGAGGGCGCCTTGGCGCTGGCGGAGATCAGGTCGTTTATCTTTTCGCTCAGCGAGTCGCGGTAGACGGAGCGGTTCTCGTTCCAGATGACCAGGTCCACGGCCAGGCCTTTCAGGCGCCAGTAAGCGTGGGCCTGCGCCATGCGGGCTATCAGCCCCACGTTCTCCTGGTCCTCCACGCGGACTATAACTATGGGCAGGTCGCCGGAGATGCCGTAGCCCCACAGGTCGGTCTGCCCCCGGCGGTTCTGCTTGAGCACGCTGGCGTGCGCGCGCCACTCGGGGTTGGCGTAAATTATGGCGCTGGCCAGGCGGCCGTACACCTGCGCGTCCGATTCGGAGGCGTTGATCTGCTGCAGCGTCACCTGCCCGTGCGTCCAGGCCAGGTCGAAGACCCGGTCCGCCAGGTTGCGGTCCCGGTATTTCTCTATCAGCGCGCGGGCGTTGTCCCGGTTGGGGCAGACGCCGGTGACGTAGTCGACGACGGCGGATTCGCCCGGCTCCAGCCGTATGGTGCAGCGTATGGAGACTACCGGGTCGAGCACTGCCCCCTCGCTGTCCGAAAGCGGGCCGGGGGCGCGCATGGCGGCCGGCCAGGCAGGCGTGTTGCCCCTTCCTATGAATTTCTCGCGGTCCGTCTCGTAGGAGGCGCCCGCCACGGACTTGCCGTGCACGGCCATGAAATGCGTAACGACCGGGAAACTTTCCTTGGCTGACCGGGGGCGCCTGGTGCAGACTATGGCCTGGTGGGACTTGATGAGTTCCGTCTGCACGAACAGGTTGCTGAAAGCCCGGTGGGCCAGGTCCGCCCCGGAGTGGTTGAGCACCACCTCCGCGTAGCTGGTCAGTTCCAGGGTGCGTGCTGTGCGCGAAAGGTTGCGCACGTTCACCCTGCGCAGGTCTATGTTGTCTTCGGGCGAGACCGCTATCTCGGTATGCACGTCTATGTTATGGTCCCTGCGCTTGAACTCGGCGCGCGACCGCGAGAAGATGGCCTCGTAATGGTCGGGCTTCTTGAGCGTCGGCTGGTAGGCCGAAGACCAGAACTCCCCTGTCTCAATATCGCGCAGGTAGACGAAGGTGCCCTCGTTCTCCAGCGCCGCGTCCTCGCGCCACCGGGTGACCGCCAGGTCCTTCCAGCGGGTGTAGCCGGCGCCGGAATTGGTCACCATCAGGTTGTAGCTGCCGTTGGAGAGCAGGTGCGTCTCCGGGGCCGGTGTGTTGGGCGTGGTGAAGACGCGCGACAGGGCGTCGCTCTCTTCGGTCTTGCGCAGCAGGCCGGAGACTTCGGTGTCATAAAGGAAGGCCGACGCCTTGGGCACCCTTTCCTGCAGCAGGAGCTCGGTGGCCTTGAACATGGGGTCGGCCAGGAAGCGCCGCTGCATGGGCCGCTCCAGCAGGGTGTAGGCCAGGGCCAGCAGGCTCATGCCCTGGTGATGCGCCATATAGGATTTCACCGGCGCGCAGGACCCGTCGTGCGCGGCCCGCGACGGGGTGTAATCTATGGCCTCGTAAAAACCGTGCTCGCCGCCGAAGCCGGCCGCGGCCAGGCGCTCAAGGTTGGCGCAGGCCCGCTCCGGCTCCACCATCAGGGCCAGCGCCGAGGCGTAGGGGGCCACCACCAGGTCTTCGGAGAGCCCGCGCTTGAAGCCCAGGTCGGGCACGCCGAAAGAGCGGTACTGGTAGGTCATGGCCGCGTCGAGCTTGTTGTAGCCGGATTCGGACATGCCCCAGGGAATGCCGTTGCCGTCGGCGTATTCTATCTGGCAGGCGATCATCGCCTTGTAGGTCCGCTCCAGCAGCGTGGCTTCGTAGACCGGCATCACCAGCAGCGGCATGAGGTATTCGAAGACCGAGCCGCCCCACGACACCAGCACGGGGTCGCCGGCGTACTTGGACAGCAGGCGCCCCAGCATGAACCAGTGCTTCTGGGGCAGCTTGCCCTGCGCGATGGCCACGTAGCTGCACAGCCTGGATTCCGAGGCCAGCAGGTCGTAGCAGCCCGGGTCCACCCGGTGCTCGGAGACGTTGTAGCCTATGGAGAGCAGGTGCGCGCCCTTGTTATAAAGGAATTCGAATTCTATTTCCGAAAGCTCGGTACAGCTGAGCGCCATGGCCTCGATGGCGGTTATGCGTTCGCTGGCGCGGTCGCCGGTCTCCTTAAGGGCGGCGCGCAGGCGGGTGAACCATTCTTTTTCCCTTTTCGCGTCGTAGTCGGCCATGTCTACGCCGGCTATTATCGCGTCTATGAGCTGGAAAAGCTTCAGCTCCAGCCGCGCGGCCTCGCCGAGGGTCGGGACGGAGTCGAGGCGGATCAGTTCGGCGCGCAGGCGGGCCAGGCGCTGACGCTGCTTTTCGTCCCCCCGGTCCCACATACCGGGGATCTCCGGGGCGAGCAGCACCCACGGCGCTATGAAGGCCATATCCTCCAGGTAGTCGTAGCACTGCTTCTCGAAGGCACGCACCCAGCGGCGGACCCCGTCGAAGTGTTTGCCTTCCAGCCCGGAGAGGACCTGCGAGCACTCGGCGGACAGCCGCCGCAGCAGGGCGTGCATCTCGGCCAGGGAAGCCGGGGGCGTTTTGACCTTGGCCGTCAGCTGGGCCGCCTGTTTAGCGATGGCCTGCCCCGCGCCGGCGGCGCCGGCTGCTTTGCTCTTCTCCAGGTCAGCGGCGCATTCCCGCAGGAGGGCCAGGGTGTCGGCCAGCCCGTCGAACATTTTGGGCGCCGCTATCTTGCAGCCGGTCATTTCCAGCAGCCCGGCGCGCAGCACCAGCAGGTGGCCGGCCATGTTGCCGCTGTCGACCGAGGAGATATAGAGGGGCTTGAGCGGCTTGAGGGATTCGGTGTCGTACCAGTTGTAGAAATGGCCGCGGTATTTTTCCATGCCGGCCATGGTCTTGAGCGTCTTTTCCGTCCTGTTGAAGAACTGCCCCATGGAGACATAGCCGAAGTCGTAGGCCGACAGGTTGGCGAGCAGCGACAGGCCGATATTGGTGGGCGAGGTCCTGTGGGCCACCGCGCCCAGGAACTCCTCCTGGAAGTTGTCCGGCGGCAGCCAGTTGTCGCGCTCGGTCACGAAGGTCTCGAAGAAGCCCCAGATGCGGCGCGACAGGCGCCTGAGGAAAAGTACCCGGGAGGGCGTCAGTGCGGCGCGGCGCGGGGACGGCGGCCGGCTGACCAGCCAGGCCAGGGCGGGCGACAATAGCCACAGCCCGGCGACACCGGCCGACAGCAGGTCCGCGGTACCGCCCATGAGCGGCACGCCGGCGGCCAGCGCCGCGAGCGGGCCGGCGGGCATGCCCCTGAAATATTGGGGGATGGTCCTGGCCGCCTGCAGCTCGGCTTCGCCGGAGGTGCGCCACTCCAGCAGGCGCCTGCGCGACACCAGCATGCGCCAGCAGGTGACGGCTATGGCGTGAAGGCCGTAGAGCGCCTCGTGCGCCAGGAAAGCCAGCGAAAGAGCGAACTGGACGCAGCGCGTGACCAGCGAATCCAGGACCGAGCTCAGGTGCGCCTGCAGGGAGATATCGGGGCTTTTGCCGGCCGCGTCCACGCAGGCGATGAAAGCCAGCGGCAGCAGCGGCAGGAGTATTACGGCGGTCAGCCAGAACAAAGGCGCTTGAAACAGGAACCAGCCGCCCAGGGCCAGCCACAGGGCGGCGGCGGGCACCGCGCTGCGCCGCAGGTTGTCGAGGATCTTCCACCTGCCGAGGGCCGAGAGCGGGTTCCGTACCGGGCCGCCGGACCCGGGCACGAAGGGCAGCACCCAGGCGGCTATCTGCCAGTCGCCCCGGGTCCAGCGGTGCCGGCGGTTCATGTCGGCCAGGTAGGTGGAGGGATATTTTTCGTAGAGCTGCACGTCGGTGACCAGCGCCGAGCGGACGTAGCAGCCTTCCAGCAGGTCGTGGCTGAGGATGAGGTTTTCCGGGAAGCGCCCGCTGAGCGCATGTTCAAAGGCGTCCACGTCGTAGAGGCCCTTTCCTATAAAGGAGCCCTCGAAGAAGAGGTCCTGGTATACGTCGGAGACGGTCTTGGTGTAGGGGTCTATGCCGGGCTCGCCGCCGAAGATCTTTACGAATAGCGAAGGGTGGTCCCCCGGGTAGCCCAGGTCCACCCTGGGCTGCAGGATGCCGTAGCCCGAGACCACGCGGCCTTTTTTCTCGTCGTAGACGGGGCGGTTGAGGGGATGGGACATTATCCCGGCCAGCTCGCGCGCCGCGTCCCTGGGCATGCGGGTGTCCGTGTCCAGCGTTATGACGTATTTCACGTCCTGCAGGCGCTGCGTGTCGCCGCTGACCAGGCTGAAGCGGTCCTGCCCCCCGCCCCTTAACAGGGCGTTGAGGTCGGCGAGCTTGCCGCGCTTGCGCTCGTAGCCCATCCAGGTCTTCTCACGGGCGTTCCACCTGCGCGGCCGGTGGAACAGGTAAAAAACGTCTTCCTTCTGCCGGCGGTACTTCCGGTTGAGGCGCTCTATGCCTTCCCGGGCCTGCTCCAGCAGCGCCGCGTCGCCGGGCAGGGTCTCGGAGTCAGCGTCGCAGAAATCCGTCAGCAGCGCGAACCCGACGTTGGCGTCGATATTGGCGAGGTAGCAGACCTCGAGGTTATCTATAAGCGAGTCCACGCCGCCGGCGCTGGAGAGCATGGTGGGGATAACCGTCAGGGTATGCGCGTGCGCGGGGATGCCCTGCGAATAGTCCATCCTCGGCAGCTTCCTGGGCGTTACGGTCCTGGTAAAGAACCAGTTCACCAGGGAGATGGCGGACTGGCTGGAAATAAACATCAGCGGCAGGCCGAAAGCTGCGAACCACGGCCAGCCCCTCAGGCCCTTGTCCCAGGCCAAGAGCAGTACTCCGGCCGTAACCGCCAGCGTCAGGGCGGTCACGGCGCCCGTGTAGAGGGCGAAGTGCAGCGAGGTCTTTTTGGCCCCCAGCCTGTCCCTGAGCCGCAGGCGCAAACCCAGGGCCCGGCAAAGTACCTGCAGCCCCCGGTCGGCGAGGTAGTATCCGACGTGCTCCGCCGCGGCGCCGCGCCCGCCCGAGGTTTTGGCCTCCAGGGCCAGGGCGACCGCCTTAGCGGCCACCTCCTCTTCCTGCAGCCGGCTGCGCACCGCCAGCTCTTCCACCGCGTGGCGGTAGGCGTCGCGCGTGGCGAAAGCCATCCCGGGATAATGGCCCGAGGGGTCCTTGCGCAATTCCTTGTCCACCACGCTGAGGTTTTCAACAAATTCGTGCCAGTCGGTGACTTCCAGGAAGCGCAGGCTCTCTATGGTGTTGGCGATGGAGACCTGGTCCGCCGCCTGCTTGTGGTTGGCCGACTGGATCAGCCGCTCTATGGTCTTGCCCTGCTCGGCCAGCTTTTTCTCCAGCCAGACCACGGGCAGGTTGAAGGCGGGGCTTTGCCCGTGCAGCTGACGCACGAACTCCGCGACGAAAGAATCCGACATCGGCAGGTCCAGCCGGGCCATCGCCGCGATCTCCAGGATGACGCCGCTGGTGTCCTTGGCCAGCACCTCGAGTATCCTGTCGGCGTGATGCTCCGCGCTGTCGCGGTCCACCTGCGAGAGGATCATGCGCGAGGCGATGCGCCGCAGGTTCTCTATCAGCGCCAGGCGGATCATGATGGGCACGGCCCACAGTTCGCCCAGCTTAAGGTGTTTTACGGACTGGTAGGAGGCCAGGAACCCTGACACGCCCTTGATG
>Ga0209066_10006424_pt1 | contig 11991 bp, 9 predicted proteins | sample All_14_2_FD_187198 | JGI IMG/M metagenome (GOLD analysis project Ga0209066, IMG submission 187198) | Freshwater microbial communities in response to fracking from Pennsylvania, USA - Allegheny Zone_MetaG_DW_15 (SPAdes) (version 2) ...
GCGGTCACGCGCGGCGCGGCGCGGTTGTTGGTCGAGATGGCCTATGCGCCGCTGGCGGAGGTCTGTCTGCCCAACGGGCGGCGGGCGGACCTGATGGCGCTGGGGCCCAAGGGCGAGATCGTCATCGTCGAGGTGAAGTCCAGCGCCGAGGACTATCTGACCGACCGCAAGTGGGGCGAGTACGCGCCGTACTGTGACGCCTTCTACTTCGCGGTCGCGCCGCATTTTCCGGTCGACCTGTTGCCGGCCGAGCCCGGGCTGATCGTCGCCGACGGCTTTGGCGGGGCGGTGGTGCGGGACGCCCCGTTCACGCCGCTGGTCGCGGCGCGGCGCAAGGCGCTGACCCTGGCCTTCGCGCGGCTGGCGGCATTTCGACGGTAACCTGTAGAGAACGCTACCGCGGCGCGCGCTTGGCGAGGATGCGCTGCAGGGTCCGACGGTGCATCGACAGGCGGCGGGCGGTTTCGGAGACATTGTGGCCGCACAGCTCGTAGACGCGCTGGATATGCTCCCACCGCACGCGGTCGGCGCTCATCGGGTTCTCGGGCGGCGCCGCGGCGGCGCCGCCGATGGCGAGCAGGGCGCGGGCCACGTCGTCGGCGTCGGCCGGCTTGGCCAGGTAGTCGACGGCGCCGGCCTTCACGGCGGCGACGGCGGTGGCGATGTTGCCGTATCCGGTCAGCATCACGACCCGAGCCTCCGGCCGGGCGTCGCGGATGGCCTGGACGATCCGCAGGCCGGTGCCGTCGTCCAGCCGCATGTCGAGCACGGCGTGGGCCGGCGCCGAGGCCCTGACCGCGTCCAGCGCCTCCGACACGCTGCCGGCCAGTCGCACCTCGAACCCGCGCTGCTCCAGCGCCCGGCCGAGCCGCGTTCGAAGCGCCGCGTCGTCGTCGAGCACCAGCAGGCTGCGATCAGCCAGCCCGGCGACGACATCGGCAATATCGGTCATGGATCAACTCCGGATCGACGTCGCGTCGCGGTTGAAAACGGCGCGCGTCATTGTGTCGCGGTCGCGGGGGTTTCATCAAGTCCCGAGAACGCATCTGGGTCATTTGGCGCTTCGATTGCAGCCCGCGCCCAGCGCGCCGTGACCACCGCCCCGCCGCCGCGACCATTGCGGAAATCCACGGCGGCGCCGGTTCGTTCCAGCAGGGTCTTGGCGATGAAGAAACCCAGGCCCATCCCCACATGGCCGCTGCGCATCGCCTCCGCACCCGGACGACTGGTTACATAGGGTTCGCCCAGCTTGGCCAGCACCTCCGGCGCGAAGCCCGGCCCGTCGTCCCGCACCTCGATGGCGATGTGCCGCGCATCGAACCGGGCGGTGACCAGGATCTCGGAGCGGGCGAAGTCGACGGCGTTCTCGACGAAGGCGGTCAGGGCGTGAAGCACCTCCGGCAGCCGCCAGATGTCCGGCGGCGGCTCGTCCGGCGGGCCGGACACCACCGCCTCGACCCGGACGTCGGGGCCCCGGGCATGGGGCTCGATGGCCTCCTGCACCATCTGCAGCAGGCTCATCCGCTCATGGACCGAATCGCCGGCCTCCGGGGCCCGTGTCAGGCCGCTCAGGATGTCCCGGCACCGGGCCGCCTGGACCATCAGCAGCTCGGCGTCCTCCCGCAGCGGCCCGGGCGGGGCCTCGCGCGCCATCTCCTTGGCGACGATGGTCATGGTCGCCAGCGGCGTTCCCAGCTCGTGCGCCGCCGCCGCCGCCAGGGCGCCCAGGGCCGACAGCCGTTGCTCGCGGGCCAGGACCGTATGGGCGGTGTCCAGCGCCAGCTCCATGCGGGCGGCCTCCCGCGCGGCCTGCCAGGCGTAGCCGGCGCAGAAGGCGATCCCCAGGATACGCGCGGTCACCGCCCCAATGCGGTTGGTCAGCGGTGGATCGAACGGCTCGGCCTGCGGCGCCGGCAACGGCACCGCCTGGATCGCGAGCGCCGTGCAGGCCAGGATGGCGAGCAGGCAGAGCGCCACCACATGGCGCGCCGGCAGGCTGGCCGCCGCCAGAACGGCCGGTCCGATCAGCAGCAGCGAGAACGGATTGAGAATGCCGCCGGTCAGATAGAGCATGCCCGACAGCTGCAGGATGTCGAATGCGATGTGGGCGGCCGCTTCATTGTCGGTCGCCAGCCGCTGTCCCGAGGTCGCCAGTCCGACCAGCACGTTCAGCCAGGCCGACAGCGCGATCAGGCCGAAGCAGGCGGCGAACGGCACGGGAAGGTCCATGACGAAGCCGACGATGACGACGGTGATCGTCTGGCCCGCCACGGCCAGCCAGCGCAGCGATGTGAGGGTGCGGACCCGCAGCCGGCCGCGACGGGGCACCCCGGTCGGCCAGAGCGCGTCCCACCCTTGCGCGGCGGGGCGCCCCGTCCTATCGAGGCCGAGCTTCAGGTCGGCGGCCGTCGCCGGGTCTGGTGTCAGCGCCATGCCGCCAGTCTGTCCCCAATTCGCGACCGATGGCGAGCCCTCACGGAGAGCCTTGTGACCCGTCAACGCGTCTTCCTCCTCATCGCCTGCATCGTGGGGATCTTCATCGCCGGCGCCCTGGCCTGGCGGGCCGGCGTGTTCGACGATCAGGCCGCCCAGGCCGGCGCGGTCGGCGGACCGTTCCAGCTGGTCGACCAGACGGGCCGCCCGGTCGACGAAAGCGTCCTCAAGGGCAAATGGAGCGTGGTGTTCTTCGGCTTCACCTACTGCCCCGACGTCTGTCCCGGCACGCTGCAGGCGCTGACCGCCGCGCACGACCAGCTGGGCGCCAAGGGCGAGGATGTCCGCCTGGTGTTCATCTCGGTGGATCCCGAACGCGACACCCCAGCCAAGGTCCGCGCCTGGCTGGAGGCCCAGCGTCCGCCGCAGGGCACGCTCGGCCTCACCGGAACCCTGGAGCAGACCAACGCCGCGGCCAAGGCCTACCGTGTGTTCCATGAGAAGGCCGGCGACGGTCCCGACTACCTCGTGAACCATTCCACCGCGATGTATGTGATGGATCCGAAGGGCCGGTTCCGGAAGGTTCTCGCCTACGGCATGACGCCTGACCAGCTGGCCGAGGAAATCCGCAAGGCCCTGCGCGGCGATTGATCGCGCGGGCGCGAATCGAACTGGACTTCGTTAAGGCGCCTCGTGTTATGCTGCGCTGCACAAAGACCGAGGTTCGATGCTCTACGCCCTGCACGAAGCGGCTTACTACGCGGCCACCCCTATGCGCGCCGCGGCGCGCCTGACGCGCGACTGGTGGTCTTCGCCGCTCAATCCCGCCCGCAACTCGACGTTTGGCCGCAGCCTCTCCGCCGGCGCCGACCTCTATGAGAACGTCACCCGGCGCTACGGCAAGCCGGACTGGCATATCGACGAGATCCAGGTGAACGGACACCCGGTGCGGGTGCGCCAGACCGTGGTCTGGGAAAGCCCCTGGTGCCGCCTGGTGCAGTTCGACCGCGACATGGCCGACATGCGCCACGCCGGTAAGCTCCAGCTCGACCCCGCCGTCCTGATCGTCGCGCCGATGTCGGGCCACTACGCCACGCTTCTGCGCGGCACGGTCGAGGCCTTCGCGCCGGACCACGCGGTGTTCATCACCGACTGGAAGAACGCCCGCGACGTGCCGATGCTCGAGGGCCGCTTCGACTTCGACGACTACATCGATCACATCCAGCAGATGCTGCGGGCGCTGGGCCACCGCGCCCACGTCGTGGCGGTCTGCCAGCCCGGGCCGCCCGTGCTCGCCGCCGTCGCGCTGATGGCCGAGGACAACGACCCCCGTCGGCCGCGGACCATGACCTTCATGGGCTCGCCGATCGACGCCCGCCACTCGCCGACCGTGACCAACAAGCTGGCCGAGGAGCGGCCCTTCACCTGGTTCGAGTCGAACATGATCTACACCGTGCCGGCGCCCTATCCGGGCGTGGGCCGGCGCGTCTATCCGGGCTTCGTGCAGCTGGCCAGCTTCATGTCGATGAACATGGAGCGCCACAAGGACGCCCACCGCCGCTACTTCGACCATCTGGTCAGCGGCGACGGCGACAGCGCCGACAAGCACCGCGCCTTCTACGACGAGTACCTGGCGGTGATGGACCTGACCGAGGAGTTCTACCTCCAGACCATCGACAAGGTGTTCCAGGACTACGCCCTGCCCAAGGGCGAACTGCTGCACCGCGACCGGCTGGTGAGGCCGGCGGCCATCACCGACATCGGCCTGATGACGGTCGAAGGCGAGCTGGACGACATCTCCGGCATCGGCCAGACCCAGGCCGCGCACGAGCTCTGCCCCAACATCCCCGCCGACATGAAGCTGGACCACGTCCAGGAAGGCGTCGGCCACTACGGGGTGTTCAACGGCCGCCGCTTCCGCGAGGAAATCTTCCCCAAGGTCTCGGCCTTCATCCGGCACTGCGACCCGGACTTCTAAAACGGGACTTTCCGGCCGGCGGCGGCGGGCTTATCTGAAGGCCATGAAGCTGTTCGGCGGATCGGGGTTGTCCCACGGTGATCGCATCGAAGCCGACGGGCACCCCGTGCGGCTGTCGGTGAACGCCCGCGCCCGCCGCGTCAGTCTGCGCATCGACCGCATCAAGCGCGAGGTCGTCGCCACCGCCCCCTCGGCGCGCCGCCTGCCGGAGGCGGTAGCCTTCGCCCGCGAGAAGGCCGACTGGATCGCCGGCCAGCTGGCCGACCTGCCGTCGGGCCAGGCGCTGACGCCCGGCATGACCATCACCCTGTTCGGCGCGCCCTGCGATCTGGTCGCCAGCCCCGGCCGCGCGCGGTTCACGCCGCCGTCGGGCGAGGCGCCTGCCCGGATCACCGCCCCGGACGACGCCGCGTTCGGCGACAGGATCCTTCGTCTGATCAAGGTCGAGGCGCGCCGCTGGCTCACCGAGCGGACCCAGGCCTACGTCGCCCGGCTGGACCGACCCATGCCGAAGGTGGCGATCACCGACACGCGCGGCCGCTGGGGGTCCTGCCGTCCGGCCAGCCCGCGGGCCGCGGCGTCGATCCGCTACAGCTGGCGACTGGCGCTCGCGCCCGCCACGGTGGCCGACTACGTCGCCGCCCACGAATGCGCCCACCTGATCGAGGCCAACCACGGTCCGCGTTTCTGGGCGCTGGTCCACGGCCTGGTCGGGGATCACGCGCCGCACCGCGACTGGCTGCGCCGCGAAGGCGCCCGCCTGCACGCCTTCGGGCGGGGATAGCGCGATCACCGCCGTCATCCTCGGACTTGTTCCGAGGACCCATGAACACGGGCGGCGGAGGGAGGGCGCGGATTGGTCCGCGCTCATCGGGTTCAGCTCATCACGCATGGGTCCTCGCGACGAGCGCGAGGATGACGGATGAGGGGCGCTACTCCCTCAGTACGGCACTTCTTCCGGCAGTCGCGGCGCGGGAGCCTTCTGCTCGGGGCCCGGCGCCGGCGCCGCGGGCTCATCGCCGCCGCCAAGGCCGAGGTTGGACAGCAGGTCGCCGATCGCATCCGGCTCCTGGGCGGGCGCCGGGGCGTAGCCGCCCGGGATGGCCTGGGCCCGGAGTCGGGGCAGGGCCTGGGCCATGAAGCCGCGCCAGATGCCGGCCGGAGCGCCGCCGCCAGTGACGCCCTTCATCGGCTTGTTGTCGTCCTTGCCGGTCCAGACGGCGGTGACGAAGCCGCCGGTGTAGCCGACGAACCAGGCGTCGCGGTAGTCGCTGGTCGTGCCGGTCTTGCCGGCGATGTCATAGCCGGCGACCCGGGCGCGCTTGCCCGTGCCGGTGACCACCACGTCGCGCATCATCTGGTTCATGTACTGCAGGGCCGGCGAGCCGATCACCGAGCGGCGGGCGCGTTGCTCGAGGTTGTGGTCGTACAGCACCTTGCCGCCGGCGGTGCGAATCCGCTGGATGCCGTAGCCGCGCGCCAGGAAGCCGCCGTTGGAGAACGGCGCATAGGCCTGGGCCATCTCCAGCGGGCTGACCTCGACGGCCCCGAGCGCCATGGACGGGTCGAGCTGGATCTTCGAGGCTATCCCCAAGCGTCTGGCGGCAGCGGCGACGTTGCCAGTGCCGACCTCGTTGGCCAGCCGGGCGGCGACGGTGTTCACCGATTGGGCCAGCGCGGTCTGCAGGGTGATCGCGCCCAGGTACCGGCCGGTGTAGTTGCGCGGCTCCCACGAGCCGATGCGGACCGGCTCGTCGGCGACCATGACGGACGGCGTGCGGCCCGCCTCCATGGCGGCCAGATAGACGAACGGCTTGAAGGCCGAGCCGGCCTGGCGGCGGGCGGTGGTGGCCCGGTCGAACTGGCTCTCGCCGTAGTTGGCGCCGCCGACATAGGCCCGGACCCGGCCTTCGCCGTCGATGGCCACCAGCGCCGCCTGCTCGACGCCCTGGGTCTTGCCGCCGGCGACGCCGGTGCGGACCGCCGCCTCGGCCGCCGCCTGGATCGGCAGGTCCAGGGTGGTCTCGACGATCAGATCCTCGGTCGGCTCGCCGACCAGGGCGCGGACCTGTCCGTCGACCCAGTCGGTGAAATACTGCGCCCGCTGGTTGGCCAGCACGGAGGAGACCCGCACGGGGGTGCGGATCGCCTCGGCCCGTTGCTCGGCGGTGATGGCCTTGGTCCGCACCATCTCGTCGAGCACGATGTTGGCGCGGCGTTCGGCCCGGCCGGTGGCGGTGACGGGGCTGTAGCGCGAGGGCCCCTTCATCATCCCGGCCAGCAGCGCCGCCTCGCCGATCGTCAGCTTCGAGGCGGGCTTGTTGAAGTAGCGCTGGGCGGCGGCCTCGATGCCGTAGGCGCCGGCCCCGAAGTAGACCCGGTTCAGGTAGAGGGCCAGGATCTCCTTCTTGGTGAACTTCATCTCCAGCCACAGCGACAGGATCAGCTCCTGCGCCTTGCGCCGCCAGTTCTGGTCCAGGGTCAGGAACAGGTTGCGAGCCAGCTGCTGGGTGATGGTCGAGCCGCCGGCCGCCACGCACATGCAAGAGAGGTTCTTGACCGCTGCGCGGCTGATGCCGACCGGGTCGAAGCCGGGGTGGTAGTAGAAGCGCCGGTCCTCGATGGCGATGAAGGCCTTGGGGACGTAGTCCGGCAGCTTGTCCAGGTCGACGGGCGGCGCGTACTGGCTGCCGCGCACGGCGATCAAGGCGCCCGACCGGTCCAGGTAGGAAATCGACGGCTGGCGCGTGACGTCGTTGAGCTTGGAGACGTCCGGCAGGTCGGTGGCGAACATGGCGAAGAAGGCCACGACGAAGATCAGGCCCCAGACGCCGATCACCGCGCCCCAGTAGGTGAACGCCTGTAGCGGCGTGCGCCGCGCGCCCTGTGGATTAGCCATAGTCTCTTCGCTTGTCCGGATCTCGAGAGACGCGATGTCCCGCGCCGCGCCTGTCAGGCCCCATGATGATTGACGACATATGAACGCGACGTTTTCGCGGCGGTAAAGGCCGTCGATGTGGAGGTTTCGTGCAGCCGCGCGATCAGGGGGTTAGCAAGGCGGGCGACGCTCGCCATAACCGCCCTGTGACCGATTCCCTTCAGCCCGCCCGCGAGATTCTGCGCCGCGTCTTCGGCCATGCGGAATTTCGCGGCCTGCAGGGCGAGGTCATCACCGAGGTGCTGGCCGGGCGCAGCGCCATGGCCGTCCTGCCGACCGGCGGCGGCAAGAGCCTCTGCTACCAGATCCCCAGCCTGATCCGCCCCGGCCTGGGTCTCGTCGTATCACCGCTGATCGCGCTGATGGCCGACCAGGTCGAGGCGATGAAACAGTCTGGCGTCGCCGCCGAGCGGCTCGATTCAAGCGCCGACATGGACCAGCGCCAGGACATCTGGCGGCGCATCGACGCCGGCGAGCTGGACCTGCTCTATCTGTCGCCCGAGGGCCTGGCCCAGCCGGCCATGCTGAACCGGCTGTCGAGGATCCCGCTGGCCCTGATCGCCATCGACGAGGCCCACTGCGTCAGCCAGTGGGGTCACGACTTCCGGCCCGAGTACCGGATGCTCGGGCGGCTGGCGGACGTCTTCCCCGATGTTCCCCGGCTGGCCGTCACGGCCACCGCCGACGCCAGGACCCGCGAAGACATCCGCAACGAGCTGCGGCTCGGGGACGCCGCCGAGTTCGTCGACAGCTTCGCCCGGCCCGAGCTGATCCTGTCGGCCGAGCGCAAGCGCGGCCAGGGCCATGCGCGGGTCGAGGAGCTGGTGCTGGCCAGGCCCGGTCGCTCCGGCGTCATCTACGCCGGCTCCCGCGAGGGCACCGAGAAGCTGGCCGACCGGCTGGTCCAGGTCGGCGTGCCGGCGCTCGCCTACCACGCCGGCCTCGACAAGACGGTCCGCTCGCAGCGGCTGGAGAAGTTCCTCGAGGCCGACGCCGCCGTGATGGTGGCGACCATCGCCTTCGGCATGGGGATCGACAAGCCGGACGTTCGCTTCGTGATCCACGCTGATCCGCCCGCCTCGATCGAGGCCTACTGGCAGGAGATCGGCCGCGCCGGGCGCGACGGCCAGCCGGCCGAGGGCATCACCCTCTACGGCTCGGCGGACATGGCCTGGGCCTTCCGGCGGATCGAGGGGCGCGAGTTCACCGAAGAGGTGCGCGGCGTCCAGAACCGCAAGGTGCGCCAACTCTACAACATGCTCGACGGCACGGCCTGTCGCGCCGCCGCCGTGCGCCGCTACTTTGGAGAGGAGGGCGTCGCCCGCTGCGGGCAGTGCGACATCTGTGTCAGTCCCCCGGCCTCGATCGACGCCACCGTCGCGGCCCAGAAGGCGCTGGCCGCCGTCCACCGGCTGGGTGGACGCTTCGGGCGCGGGCGGCTGGTCGACCACCTGCTCGGCAAGACAAAGGACGTGTCGGAGTCGGAAGCGGCGCTGTCGACCTGGGGCATCGGCAAGGAGTTCAGCGCGGCCGGCTGGCGCGACCTGATCGACCAGCTGCTGTTCGAGGGTCTGTTGCGCGAGGACCCCAACGACGGCCGCCCGCTGATCGGGTTGGGCGACGCCGAGGGGGTCAAGGCGACCTACCGGGGCGAGCGCAAGATCGCGGTGCGCACCCCGCCCGAGGGCGCCGACGCCTCGGGCCGGATCGGCCGGTCCTCCACCCGCAAGCGCGGCAAGAGCGAGGGCGACGAGCTGACCGGCGATGCGGCGGTGCTGTTCGAAGCGCTGCGCGCCTGGCGGCGCGACGAGGCCCATGAGCAGCATGTGCCGCCCTACGTCATCTTCGCCGACCGCACCCTTCAGGACATCGCCCGCCTGCGCCCCCGCTCGGCCGGCGACCTGATGCTGGCCAACGGCGTGGGCGCCTCCAAGCTGGAGCGTTACGGCGAGGCGGTGCTGAAGGTGGTCCGAGCCAACACCTGAGCCTCAGCAGTCCTCGCCGGGCGCGGCTTTCAGGTGGACCTGACCCAGGCTGGCCGAGGCGCCGGCTCCGCCGCCCGAGACAGGATTGAGGGTCATCCTGACCGTGAACGGGCCGTCGCCGACGGCGGCGCGGTCGATGCGGAAGCCGAACCGCTGGGCGGGGTCGTGCGCCACCTCCGAGAAGGGTGCATGGGGAAATATCGACGGACGGCCCAGCTCCGTCTCGCCCCGGGGGCCGACCAGCGCGAACACCAGCTGGACAGGCCGGCCGTCGGCCGCCGGGCTGAAGGCGGTGACGGTCACCACCACATAGTCGGCGGCGCAGTGGGGCGAGTCCTCGATCGCGGCGGCGGCCAGGGCCGGTCGGCCAACCAGGGCGACGGTTTGGGCCCGCGCCGGCGCGCAGGCGCCGAGGACGGAGAGGGCGGCCAGAATGGGGAGGGCGCGACGCAGGGACATATCGGCTGCAACCTGCGCGCGCCCTGTGGTCAAACGATGACGATTTCGACGGTGGCGTGCGCAGCCGCCTGCGGCACGGGCGCTCCGGTCTTGCTGTCCACAGGCTCAAGGCGCAGGCGGATCTCGTCGCTGCCGGTCGAAAGGCCCGCGCCCTGCAGATCGCGCAGGGCCTGGGTGATGTCCGAGGAGACGGCGACGCCGCCGGCGCCGTCATGACCGGCATGGGCGCCCGCGCCGAAGAAGCCGATGGTGGTCACGTAGCCGGCGTCGCCCAGGCCCTTCTGTTCCGGGCCGCCGGCGGAGTCGACGAACACCTTGACCTGCACATCGTCCGACGGCGGGGTCAGGCCGCGGATGAAGGCCACCACCCGCGAGCCGAGCAGGGCCTGCGCGGCGGTCGGGCGCGCGACGGCGCCGAGCGCGGAGAAGGTCTGCTTCAACGTCGGGGAGCCGGTAGGGACGGCGAACTCGAAGTCGCCCCCGCCGGTCATGGCCCGAGCGCCGAGCGCGCGGACGCCCAGGTCGGTCGCCGCCGACGCCGATCCCCGTTCAAACACCGCCTGCAGGCGCAGGTCGGCGACCTGCAGCCGGGAACTGGCCGCTCTCAGCGGCCCCGGGCCATAGCTGTAGCCGAGGTTGGCGATGTTCTGCACGGCCGCCGGGCTGGATGAGTACCAGGAGCCGTCGGGGGCCAGGTAGTTGTCCTGGAAGACCATGTCCCGCCACAGCGGATCGGACGTGTTCTGCCGGCCCATGCCGTTCCACAGCCACCAGATGTGGTCGATGTTGCCGTGGTGCATCTGAAAGATCGGATCCATCGGCGACCGCGCCGTCGGCATCCATCCGCCCAGCATCATGTGGACGTTGTTGTGCGGCGTCGCCTCGAGCGTGCCCTGGATGCCGGTGCGGGTTGTGATCCAGCTCTGGGCAAGGCTGTTCTGGCCCTGCGGCCGGGACGTGCCGAACAGCTCATAGTTGGTTTCGCCGAAGATCTGCTGCATGACCGCCGGCCCGACGATGTTGTCAGGCAGTGAGAGGCTGTTGTTCCGGCTGGCGTCGTACAGCGGGTTCGGCCGGCCCTTGTAGGTCGGGTCGGAAAAGGCCTGTGGCGGCGTGCGATTGGCCGTCCAATCCCAGTAGGGCATCGCGAAGGCGGCATAGCCCGTCACCGCCCGGATCATTCGTTCGTACATTGTGACGTAGGCCCGGTGCCAGGGCAGGAAGTACCAGTTGCCGTGAGGGCACTTGTTGAACCCGCGGTCGGTGCCGTGGATGTTGGCCATATCCGTCCAGGTGGGCCCCTGCCCGGCCGTCCGGGCCTTCAGAATGGCCACGCCGTCGCGCAGCGCCGTCAGTTCCGGACCGTCGAGCTGCAGGGTGGCGATGTTCTTCCGGACAGGCAGCGGCGCGGCCAGGGCGCCCGCGCCCGGCGCGACGCCGGCGAAGACGAGTGTCCCGCCCGAGCTGATGAGTGCCAGGGCCGTCCGACGCGAGATCATGACCGTGGTCCCCCTATGCAGGGCGCCACTATGGGGCAACCAGACATATCACGCAACCATAGGAAGATTTGACTTCCGCAGGCTCCCGCACCTTTGGCCGGCTCAAGGTCGGGGTGTTGAAAGCGCCCGCCTACTGGACGCCGACGAAGGTCTACACGTCCACCGCAGCGTCCAGCGCGTTTTCCTGGATGAACTCGCGGCGCGGCTCGACCAGGTCGCCCATCAGACGGCTGAACATGTCGTCGGCGTCGTCGGCGTGGTTGACGCGGACCTGCAGCAGGGTGCGGGCCTCCGAGTCCAGGGTGGTTTCCCACAGCTGTTCGGGGTTCATCTCGCCCAGACCCTTGTAGCGCTGGATGGCCAGGCCCTTGCGGCCGGCGTCCATGACCGCGCTGAACAGGTCGAGCGGGCCGCGCACGGTGGTGCTCTTGTCCTTGCGGCGGAACACGGCCGGCCCGGCGAAGACCTCGGCCAGGGCGGCGGCGCGCTCGGACAGGCGCCGCGCGTCGGCGGCCTGCAGCAGGGCGTCCTCCAGCACGATCTTCTCGGACACGCTGCGCTTGATGCGGCTGAACACGAAGCCGGTCTCGCCGCGCGCGCCCGACCAGGGACCGTCGCCCTCCTCGGCGTAGAGGTTCAGACGCTCCGCGGCCGCCTGGGGATCGGGGGTCTCGCTCATCAGGCCAGCCAGGGCCGACT
>Ga0209066_10006425_pt1 | contig 11989 bp, 8 predicted proteins | sample All_14_2_FD_187198 | JGI IMG/M metagenome (GOLD analysis project Ga0209066, IMG submission 187198) | Freshwater microbial communities in response to fracking from Pennsylvania, USA - Allegheny Zone_MetaG_DW_15 (SPAdes) (version 2) ...
GCCTGCTGCGTGACCTGTTCTGCACCGATCTCACCTTCACCCCCGAGGACACGTTCAACGGCAAGATCATCATCCTCAATCTGCCGGTGAAGGAGTTCAATGAGCTGGGCCAGTTCGCCCAGGTGCTCTTCAAGTTCATCTGGCAGAGGGCCGTTGAGCGGAGGATTTCTGCGGACATGAGCCGCGAAGCAGCCCAGGCCGCAGTTCGCCCCGTTTTCCTTTGGGCGGACGAATCGCAGTTTTTCGTCAATTCCTACGATGCCCTCTTTCAGAGCACGGCGCGAAGCTCCCGCGCCTGCACCGTTTACCTGACCCAGAACCTCCCCAGCTACTTTTCGGCCTTCGGCGGGCAGAACTCCCGCTCCGATGCTGAGAGCTTCCTTGGGAACCTTCAAACGAAGATTTTCCATGCCAACGGCGACCCGACCACGAACAACTGGGCGGCGGACTCCATCGGCAAGACGCGGCAGGCCACGTTCTACGGTGGACTCTCCGAAGCCATGGCACGCGGAGCCGGAGGACTCAGCCAAAATGCCGGAGGCAGCATGGTTGTGGAATACGTCGTGCAGCCGCAAGAGTTCACTATGCTGCGCACGGGCGGCCCTGAGTCTGAGTTCCTTGTGGATTCCATTATTTTCCAAGGCGGGCGGCGATGGCTCGCTACCAAGAAGGGCGAGCCGGTCGCTCAGAATTTCATCCGGCATGTCTTCTCGCAAAAGTCATAGGGCAGGGCAACGGTGAAGAGACCCACACATGAAGGACCGGCAAATTCAATCCACGGGGGCGCAGCCAAGCATCCCAATCCTCAGTCCCATCCTGCACTGGCTGGCGATGCCAGCCATCGTGTTCTTGCGCTCCCGATTCGGGTTTTCGTTTCTCAGTCCCAAAATCGTTTTCTTCGCCTTCGTATGGGCGCAACTCCTGTTCTCAATCTACGCCTGGATAGAGCAGGGCGCTTGGTTCAAGTATTGGGCCGTGGCGGGTTTTGGTCTTGGCGCGGCGGCATTGTATCTGCTGCACCTCTTACTGGCGTTTTCGCGGGAAGTGGGCAGGCAGGGCAAGCACGACTTCTATTCAGGGACATCGCACCTGCTGCGGCTCCCCGGCTTCAGCCAGCTTCGCGGCAACCCACGCTCTGAACTCATCCTGCATCTTTGGGTGGAACCTTTTCTGGCCTTGACCGCTGCGGCGATGCTTCGCGCTTTTTTCACAGAACACCGCCTTTCGACATGGCTAGTCCTCGTGGCTGTCGCCATGTGGTTGAAGGAGTTCATCAATTTCTGGTATGGCATCCGCTCGGAGAAAAAGCACGAGGACATAATTGAAGACGCCGAAGATAAAATGCCAGGGAGCAGCACCGCTGAAGTGCCGTTGCCAGCCGCAGGCACACGGAAACCACGCGCCAAGCGTGCGCCGAACGCTTCGACTGACAGCAGGGAAGAGCTGGCAATGGAACAACGATACGCAGAAGTGTTGCGGCTGATGCCGCCATACTCAAGAGAGCAAGCGGAGCGGAACTATCACTACTTGATAAAAGGGGTGCATCCCGATCCCAACGATGCTGCCGAAGGGACAAATGAAAAAACGGCGATTATGAATGAGGCGATTGAGTATTTTCGACGCACGCTAGGCAGCTAGTTTGCGACTTTTGGTTTCGATGCGAACCGAGGTTACTGGTTGCCCCATGGTCTGCCATGCCGTTTCCAGCTTGAGTCGGAAGTTGTTCTCGACCCATTCGGCGATGAACTTGGTGGGAGCACGATAGGTGAGGATTCCATCAACCAGTTCGCCAAGCTGCAATCTTTCAAGCCAAGCTTTTGCCTGGTCTGCGCCTATCTGCTTGCGCATGATTTCCAACACGTTTTCCCAGGATTCTTCCAAAGGCGAACGCTCTATGAGCATCAGTTGAGCTTCTGGAGGAGTAGTTTCTTTTGCTTCCACCATTCCTCGCTTCTCCATGCGTTCCATCAGCAGCATGTCTTTGCCTTGTGTTGAACTCACTTGTTCAAGCCGAATTCCCGGTAGATCATTCTTCTTCACCAGTTTTCTGAGCGTGCTCGCATAGTGCTTGTATTCCTGCTGTGAAGCAGATTTTTGATATAGGCTCTTGAAGCTTTCCTTCCACACTCCAGTTGGCCCGCCCGTCGCCTTTCTCGCATACAAGTAAAGCCAGCGTTCCACGCTGCCGGGAATGTCAAAATACCGTTTGTCGAGCGTCAGCACATGGAAGTCCTGAATGCTTTCAAAAAGCCATTCGGCCAGAACCACTTCTATGCCGCGTATCTCGCCCTTTTCTTCGGTGATCTCCCATTCTGAAATCCACGAGAACTGTTTGATGCGATTACGGCTACGCTTGCCTTCCTCAGAGCGAATCGTGGTCTGAATGCTAGTCATTTTGAGCCGGTGCAGGGCATCCTTGAGCCGCTGATATTGCCCACCTCCAGGTTCACGGTTCATCCATGCAAGGAACTGATAAGGGGTGAAATGGATACGACGTGAGGGTTCAAGCCCCTTACGTTTCGCTTCGATCCATTGCGAAATGGCATAGATGAGCAAGTCCTGATCGTGGATTGTGGCGATGCCATGCTCTGCGCTGCCCGTAATACGAACTGTCTCTGTCCGGCCTGACCTGCCATCCACATACTCGTGCTGAATGGCTTCAGTTCTTCCGGGCGTAAGGCTGAACCAGCAACGCGCCATCAAATCAATCTGGTCTTTTGGAGCGATGTCAGCAGAAGAGGCTATGAACCTTTCCAGGTCCTGATGTTCTTTGATTCCTCCCTCAATCTTCCTGCCCATACTTTCTGGCATATCATGTCCACTGGAAAAAGACAATATCGACAGGGCAGCGACCTTTTGACCGGTTTTAAGCAGACTTTCCCAACATCGTCATGCCAGCAACCCTTTGAAACGTCATGCCAGCGACCATATCGTCAGACCAACGACCAACCCTCGTCAGACCAGCGACTATGGCATCGTCAGACCAGCGACCCGCTATCGTCAGAGCGGCGACCTGAACACCCTTCAAGCCCAAGGCTGCCGCGCCTCTCCGCTTCCCTAAACCTTACTTAAACAAAGAATAAAACCTTTAAACCCGTCGGCAGCCGACGCGCCTTTTTGAAAGGCTCGTCTGCCTCCGGGCCCAGAAGAGAAGATTTAAGAACTAGCAAGCTAGCTAGCAAGCTGTGTTGCAAGTTTGCAACCGACCAAAAGAAAATGGGGGCGAGCAGCTACGAAGGCTCGCCAATGCTACCGACAAATCCGCAAACCACTATTCTGCAATCAAGAGGCAGAAATGATTTACGGACTCACAAACTCAAAAGGCGGCGTTGGCAAAACCACCATCGCAGTTCATCTGGCGGCAGCGCTAGTGAAGAAAAAGCGCAGCGTCATTTTCATTGATGCCGACCCACAAAACTCTGCCTCGCAATGGATCACCGAACTCGGCCTTCCTATCAAACTGGAACAGATTTCTGAACCGGATGAGTTAATTCATCGAGTCGCCAAACTGGCGTCTGATGCGGATGACATCGTCATCGACGGACCCGCAGGGCTTTCAGCCACGACGAGGGCAATCATGCTTCGTGCAGACCGCGTGTTCCTTCCTTGTGGACCGTCAATTCTCGATCTCCGCGCCGCTTCCAAAGCCGTCCAACTTCTACGCGAAGCACAAAAAGCCAGGAAGGGAAAACCAACCGGCGTGCTTATTCCCAACAAACTGCAAAAACGCGGACGCCTCAGCCGCGAAATGATGGGAGCTGCCAAAAAACTTGGTGTCAATGTTCTCGCTGGCCTTTCCCAACGCCAAAGCTTCGCAGATGCCGCAGGTCAGGCCAAAGTGGTCTGGCAGATGGGAGCAGGTGCCTTGCTCGCTTCTCTCGAAATGCAGCAGCTCATGAAGGAGATGACCCGTGGTTAAACGACGATCCCTCGACGACGCGCTAACGCCTGAAGAACAGAGTTTTTTGGAAATCGGTAAGCCTGCCAAGGCAGCACCGAAGCCAAAAGCAAAAGCAAAACCCAAAGCAACCTCAAGCAAGGAAACTTCCCCCATGCCAAGAACCGCTCTGAAACAAGAATTTGCACCACAGCCAAGCGCTCTCGTGCCACCAAGTCCTGCACTGCCTCAGTTCACGATGGCAGGAGCCGTTTCGCTCAATGTCCGCATCGAACCCGAGATCAGCACCGCTTTGCTTCGAGCTTCGATGGATCGGAAAATCCAGAGACTTGATCCATTCACCCAACGCGACATTGTTGCCGTGGCACTCGCCGAATGGCTCAAAAAACACGGTTACATGGCCTGATCAAGCCACCCGTTTTATACATTCATTTTATACAGTGACGGCCTGAAATCACGCAAATCAGCCCCACTGGATGCAATTCGGTGCAAAGCGCAACCATCGCCTATCCCTTGTGCTGCAAGGGATTGCAAATGGATGCAACACAGTGCAGCGTTATGGAATACAACAGGAGTGTCCGCGCTCCGCTCCTTGATGTGGCGGACAGGAGTGTCCGCGCTCCCTTCTTTGAGGCGGGCAGGAGTGTTTGTGCTTCTCTTTTTGATGGGGCGGACAGGAGTGTCCGCGCTCCTCTCTGCCGGGCTATCTAACCTTTGAATCTTTTTTGGACCATGCTGACACGTCGCTGCTTTTTATCTTTGAGCCTGATGGGCGGGTGCCCTGCCCTGCTCCGCGCTGCGGAGTTTCTGCCGCAGTCTGTGACGTTTAAGGGGGTGGAGAAGTTTCAGCAGGTGGTGGCGCGGGCGATGGCGGAGAACTGGGCGGCTTTGCCGATGGGGGCGCGGGTGGCGCAGTTTGGGCTGGCGCTGCGGGGGATCAAGTATGTGGGCTGGACGCTGGAGATTGATGATCGGGTGGAGTCGCCTTCGGTGAATTTTTTGGGGCTGGACTGCTGGACGTTTTTTGAGGTGTCGCTGGGGCTGGCGCGGATGATTGGGAGGCGGAAGAAGAGCTATGCGCCGAGTGATCTGCTCAGGGAGATTGAGTGGACGCGGTATCGCGGGGGTGTGTGCCGTGGGAACTACCTGGACCGGATTCATTATCTGGATGAGTGGTTCACGGACAACGCGGCGCGGGGCAACATCCGCAATGTGACGCGTGAGGTGGGGCCGGTGGTGAGGCTGACGGGTCGGGGCAATGATGAGATGTCGCTGAATCCGAAGCTGTATCGCTACCTGCGGGCGAATCCGGCGCTGGTGCCGCAGTTGAGGCAGTTGGAGGCGAGGCTGGAGAGGGTGCCGTTTGATTTCATTCCGAAAGACCAGGTGGCGGCGTCTGAGGGGCGGATTCAGAGCGGGGACATCATCGGGATCGTGACGAACCGGGCGCATGTGTACTGCTCGCACGTGGGGCTGGCACTACGGACGGCTGACGGGGCGTGTCATTTCATGCATGCGTCGGTGACGTACAAGAAGGTGGTGGTGGACAAGACGATTCATGAGTATCTGAACTCGGTGAAGAGTCATGCGGGGATCGTGGTGGGGCGGCTGCGGTGAGGGGCGGAGAGCAAAGTGAAAAGGAGTAAGTGCTCCTCCTTTTTGGCTATCTATGGAGCTCTACCTGCCCGGTGTTGGGATCGTACCGGTAGTTCACGATTTCGCCTGAAATAAGCATGCGCACTGCCGTCTCGATCGTTCCCAGCGGCACGCTAAACCATTCCTTCGGCGTCGAGTAGTTCCCTTGGAGGTCTTTGACTTGCACCTTGGCCGTAGCGGCATCGAAAAAACGATGAATCAGGTTTTCCATCTTCGGGAGGTTGACATTATAGCATTGGAAGCTCGCAACCATTGCCACGGGAGCCATGAGGTAGGTGGGCTCGTTCGGTGCATTTTGGATTCGGGTTTCGATACTGCGCCGCGCGAGACCGACCTTGTAGAGGTTCGGCACGGCTTTGATCTCAGGATCATCGCTGAGCGAGCGGAGCACATAAATGAAGCCTGCGGATTTATCGTCCTTCGTGACGAGCATGTCACTCATCAGCTTTTCATCCAGCTCGGTGACACGCTTGCCATCCTTGTAGAGTTGGCTCGCCAGGGAGCGCAGCAGCATGTCTGACTCGGTGCCATTTTCGAAGATGAGGCGAAGCCGGTTATTCCAGCGCCCATTTTTTTCAAATCGTTCGCCCACCTCCGCCACAAGCAGAAGCACGCCCCCGAGGACGTAGAACTTGCCGATTTCGATTTGCTGTTCGTTCGCAAAGGTCAGGAGTTTCCTTTTCTCCGCCTTCAGTTCGGCCTGACAATCTTTGAACTGTTCCTCATACACCTTGAAGTCTTTGCTCGGCTTGCGCTGGGCAACGTAGTCCGGGCTGGTCATGTCCTTGGCTTTTGGGACGTGCTTCAAGTCAAAGATGTCGGGAGCGTCGGAGTCCAACGTGGCAAAAAACGGATCATTGAGAAGATCTTCAATGGAAGCAGGCGGCTCCGGCTCTGCGGGTGGCTGCTCTCCTTTCAGAAGCCCGTATTCGTCAAAGGGCAGCAGCTTGTCACGCCATGCGGTATTACCTCTCATCGCTTGGAGCCTGCTGAAGAGACCGCGCTCATTCATCCCACAGCCTAGCTCGGTGGGGGCCGCGCCTGTCTGCTCCACAAATTTGTTTAGGTCCTGGAAGCCTTCCAGCAGCCGCTCCTCCTCCGTCGTCTGCGGCGTCCGTTTGGGTTTGACCGTGAGCAGTCCGAGATCGTCGTCAGCGATCAGTTTGGCGAGTTGGTCGTCGGTCATGGCTTACTGGCCGCGTTGCTGACGGAGTTTCTTGATGAAGACGAGAGCCTGCGCCATCCGCTGCTCCAGCGGGTCCAGCGCATTAATGTTTGGTTCCCGCTGCTTCTCAGCGACAAAGGCTTTGATCTTGGGGAAGAGCAGAATTGCCTCCTCATCCGTCATCTGAATCCTAGTGGCCGCGATGGCATCCTGAATAGCTTTCAGCGTGGGCGGATTCACCTGCTTGGACATCACCTCGTAGGCGCGCTGGAAAGGGTTGATCGAATCAATGAGGTCAATGCTCAGGTCATCGATGTTGATGAACTGCCCGGCCATGCGGATGAAACGCTTGTCGCCTTCATGCACGATCTCTCCGCCACGAATGACCGAATCCGCCACCACATGCTGACGCACCTGCTCTTTCTCTTCGTCTGAGAGTTGGGGATACTTCGTCTCGATGATTTTCGGAATTAAGACCTTGTTCAACACCTCCGGATCAATGGTGCCAGCGATGGCTTTCGTCACATTTTCATCACTGAGAATTGCAGCTTTCAGATCGTTGATGTCCTGCTCGATGATCTTCTTCACGCGGGCCGTCGTGGCTCCCTTGAGCCCCTTTATGCGGATTTCGCCCTTTGGTGTGACTTCCCCATCCTGCCTAGGCCGGAACTTGATCACCGGAGCCAGCACTTGCTCCATAAGTAGGGAACAGGTGATGGCTTTCAGCATGTTGTTCACGGAAAGCACCACATCCGGCTGCTTGGCATCGGGTTGGGCGATTAGGTTGGTGAACTGCGCGTGCGTCTTGCCCGTGCTGTCACGCGTGCAGCGTCCGATGATCTGAATCACTTCGGTCAATGAGCCGCGATAGCCCACCGTCAGTGCGTGCTCACAGAACTTCCAGTCGAAACCTTCCTTTGCCATGCCGAGAGCGATAATTAGGTCCATGTCTTCGGGCTTGGTTATTTTGCGCAAGTAACCAATCACCCGATCACGGGTGGCTGGATCATCGTTCACGAGGTCGGCAACCTTGATGATCTTGCCGTCACTCCACCGTTTCACCAGGATCACGCCCGTGGCCGAATCAACGGACTGAACTTCACCAATGTGATCAATGATCGTATCCACTTCGACATGCTTCTGTTTGGTGGACTCACCAGCATTCACATTCGGAATGTGCAGGATCGTCTTTTTGTTCGTGTCCAACACCTCGCTGATAGCGGAAAGATAAGGCCCCTGATAAAAATGATAGCCGACACCAAGGGATTTCAGGTATTCGTAGCCGTTAAGTTGCTCGTAGTAGTCATATTTTACACCTGTGAACTTCTCTTCATCCTCCGGCAGCAGCACGGGCTGCGCATCCCCCCGAAAGTAACTGCCTGTCATCGCTACCAGATGGGCGGTGCTCCCCGCCATGATGCCGCGCACCAGCTCACCTAGGCGGCTGTCTTCATTCCCTGAGACGTGGTGAAACTCATCCACCGCCAGCAGGCAGTCATTGAAGGCTGAAGGGTTCAGTTCCTCAAAGGCAAAGCGCAGTGTAGCATGAGTGCAGATAAGAATGCGCCCCTCGCCAGCGAGGAACTTCTTGAATGCAGAGACCTTGCTCTTGTCTCCCCCCGGCGTGCAGAGATTGTGCTCCGGTGGCACCGTCCAGTCGGCGAAGAAACCGTGCGGGCTCAGCTTTGTGCTATCAAAGGAACCGCCGATGCTACGCTCCGGCACTGCAATGATGGCTTTTTTGATGCCTTGATTTAGTAGCTTATCTAACGCGATAAACATTAGCGCTCGCGACTTGCCCGAGGCAGGCGGCGCTTTCAGCAGCAGGTATTGGGCGGCACGCGCGGCGTATGCTCGTGCCTGCATCTCGCGCATTCCAAGTGCATCAGTGGAGGTGCTTTCGCCCGTGGCGGCGTAGTGGACGTTAATGAGGTCAGGCATGGTCGTGGAAAGATCGAAGTGGGGATTAATTGGGCTCGTTATTCGGCGGTCATCTTCTCATATAGAGTAAATAGGTACTCAAGCCGCTCCTCGTCGCTGTTGAAGGGCTTCGCGCGATAGCATTGTTCCACGGCTGCATCTAGGGCGCTGTGCGCGGCGAGAAGGTCGGCGGGCATTATGTCAGGGTCGTAAAGGGTCGCGATAGTGGCGGGGAAATGTTTTTCCCTTGTGACCAGAACGTCCTCCGCCGCTTCGTTGAGCGTCTGTCTTTGCTTGGCATTGATCTCAGGGAATGGAAAATTGTTGTAGCATATAGTGTTCGAGTAGCGGATTCGTTCTTCCAAACGCCCCGCCACTGCCCGCACCCAGACCATATGCATCTGGCTTGAGACGACGGCGAAGATCCACGGCTTGGCATGGTAGATTGCTGAGGCGGAATCGGACACGATGTTTTCTGCTCCCAAATAGCCGAAGGGAATGTAAAGCCTTCTCTCTGATGTGTGACGAGGAACCACTATTGAAGCCGCCTCTTCATGGCGGGGCTCACTGAACCGGTGTGGATAAGCAGCATCCCTGCGGGTTGACTCCTTCGGGCTTTCCTGCCGCATCTCGCGAACCTTGTTGAACCTTTGTTTGATGAAAGGTATCTTTTGAAAACGCTTAGCCTGCTCATCTGAAACCCAAAGGCAAAAGCGGTAGAAACCATCAATGTAATCTTCTGCGCCCACGAAACGTCTCACGATCTCTTTGCACTCGGGGTGCTGTTCGAGAAGTGCTTTTTTTTGAGCACTTGAAAGGATCAAATTTCCACCATCAGTCGGCCCGCTTCCTTTCGTCATTGGTTGCAGTGCGCTAATCGGTTTTTTTCGTTTGGCGATGAACACGTTCTTCGCGTTCACGAGGTAAGCATTGATGTTTGACACCGTCTTGGAGATGCCACCTGAGTAGAGCGTTTTTTTCAGCACCGGCCCATATTGCAGGCCGATGATTACGCAGGTTACTCCCGCGTTGTTCTTGGCGTTGTTGGTCCATTTGAAAGAGAGATGAGCAAAGCCAATCTCAACGCCCGCTCCGAAGACGTGCGGCCAGAGCATGGCCACCTGTTCGCCTTGGCAAATGGAGTTGGTCGTAACGAAAGCACAACGCGCCAACCCACCTTTCACATATGCGGCCCCTTTGAAAAACCATGCGGCGATGAAGTCCAGGTTTTTGTAGTCATCGACCCCCTTGAAGACGATGGCCATGTCCTCTTTTTGACCGGCGTCTTGTCCGCTTGAGCCGAGATACGGCGGGTTCCCCATCACAAAGACTTCATGGTCTTTGTCCTTTGGGCAGACCTTTTCCCAGTTCTCACGCGCGGCATTGCCACACACGATCTTGGCTCCGTCCTTCAGTGGCAGCGCGGCAGGTGCATTGCCGAATGCCGCTTTAAACTCCAAGTTCATCTGATGCTCCGATAGCCAGAGTGCAAGGATGGCAACCTCGTGGGCAAAATCGTCCAGCTCAATGCCGTAGAACTGGCTGACGTGGATGCCGGGCAGGTGCAGGCTTGCTTGCCGGAAGCCGAGGGTCTGCTGCTCTACGGCGGGGCGAAAGCCTGGAGCATCGAACCCGGCCTGCTCAACGGCCAGGAGCGACTGCGTGCCCACGGCATCCAGTGCACGAAACAAGGCCATCTCCAGACGGCGCAGTTCTTTATACGCGATGATGAGGAAGTTCCCCGAACCGCAGGCAGGGTCAAAAAAGCGCATCTTATAGAGACGGGCCTGGAGCTTTTTCAGCTTGGTCTCGCTGCCCTTGGCTTTCTCCAATTCCTCATAGAGTTCATCGAGGAACAGCGGCTTGATCACCTTCATGATGTTCGGCACGGAGGTGTAGTGCATGCCTAACTCGGCACGTTTTTCGTCATCCACCACGCCCTGGAACATGGAGCCGAAGATGTCCGGATTGATCTCCTTCCAGCCCTTGGTGCCCAGGTCGATTAGCCTTTGCCGTGACTTCGCATAAAACTTAGGCACGGCTGAATGGCGGGCTCGAGTGTCATTGAACAAGCCGCCGTTCACATACTTGAATTTTTTGAAATGCTCTTTGGGCTTTGTGCCGCTTTTGGGATCGGTGTTCAAGTGCAGGAACAGCTCTCTGAGGAACTCGGCCACATCCGAGCCATCCGGCTGGGTGAACTGCCCTACCGCTGAGATGAAGGACTTGTCTTCAAAGATGCCGGTGTCCTCGGCGAAGTAGCAGAATAGCAGGCGGGTGAGGAAGACATTGAGTGCGTGGCGGTCCTCGCGGTTCTTTGGTGGGTTGTCAGCACGGATAAGGTCATAGAGTTTCGCCATGTGTTCGGCGGCTTTTACATCTGCCTCGGCCTCGGCCTGAAACACGATCTTCTCCATGCCCGCCAGCGGCAGAAAGAAGGCGTAGTTCTCATGTAACTCAGTGATGGGGAACTCGATTTCATCACCCTTCTTCGTGTCGAAGGCTGCCAGCGTCTTGAAATCCGTGGCGATGAGAAAACGTGGTTTGTTCGCAGCGATCTGTCTGTCCCGCTTAGCCGCCGTGAGCGCCTGCGAAGGAGTGCCTGCTTTCAGGAGGTCAGAGCGTAGCCGCTCAAAATAGACCTTCGATTTCAGCAGCGTGCAGCCGTCCTTCCGTGCCACATTCAAGTTGCCGCCCTTCAACCGGGCGATGGTCGCCTTCGGCAGCCCAAAGCATGACAAGAAATCATAGATGAACACCGCAGGCTTGAGCTTGGCAGATAGTGTTGTGAGACTATCTATGATCTGGGAGAGGGTTACGTGACTGGACATAGAAGGGTGTTTGAATTCGAATCCGCAGCGAAAGCATATGCGTTGGCAGAGCTGACATGCATTTTACAGCCGAAATAGGCGGAGAAGGATGAGTCAGGCTTGCTAGGTGCTTTTCGTGTCATGCGGTGGATTTCCTAAAGAGATGCGCCTAACAAAGCGGAGGGGATTAGGGATGGCAAGAGAATCGCGGGGAAAGGTGAGCGTGGAAAGCACGCTGGGTGGCGGCGGCTTGAGGACAAGCCGCCCTACCGACAAGGGGCCCTACCGACAAGGGGCCCTACCCTGCGCTATTTGATGAAGTGCTGGGTGGTGTGGCGAGTGGCACTTGAGGGCGCTGGGTGTGGCGGGGGCGCTGATCGACAGGCAGGAGTGCCCGTCGTACTTCCTGAGGCGGACGCGGAGGAGGGGCTGCGGGGTTGGCTGCGCAGGCCGGAAGGGAGACACGCGCTGGGCAAGTGTTTGGGCGGAACGAACGCTCCGAGAGGCGGGGCGTGGAGGGACCAGGATGGTCCCTCTCCT
>Ga0209066_10006426_pt1 | contig 11987 bp, 8 predicted proteins | sample All_14_2_FD_187198 | JGI IMG/M metagenome (GOLD analysis project Ga0209066, IMG submission 187198) | Freshwater microbial communities in response to fracking from Pennsylvania, USA - Allegheny Zone_MetaG_DW_15 (SPAdes) (version 2) ...
AAGACATCGCCCGCCGCCGCTGTCACAGCCTGCCCCACCGTCAACGTTCCGTTGATGGTCTCGACCTTGGCGTTCTGCCCGGCGGTGATCCCGGACTGCGCGCCGACCGTACCGATCGTCAGCGCGCCCGACTCGTACAGATACACGCTGCCGTCCGTTGAAGCCGCAGCGACCGTATTGACCGTGAGGTCCAGCGGATTCCCCGCGGCACCGATATCACCGTCGGCCTGAAGACTCAGCGCATCGGCAACAACATTGACGGTGCGGGCCGCGTTCTGCGCGAAACCGCTCACGCCGTGGGTCACCGTGTCCGCCTGCTGATCCGTGATCGCGCCGGTCCCCGCGTCGAGCGCGACGTCCGCCGCCGCGCCCGCGCCTGCCGCGACATACCCGACCTCGATGCCCACGCCCGTCAGGCTGATGTCGTTCGCATTGTTGTCCGTCAAGCTCCGCACGTCCGTCGCCGTGATCGCGCCGCCCGCCGTCACCGTGATCGCGCCGTTCGCCGTGTCCACGTCGGTCAGGACGATCCCGTCCGTATCGGTCAGCGTCAGCGAGGTTCCCGCGTGCGCCGTCACGCCGCCTTGAAAATCGTTCGCCGCGTTGTCCAGCGTGATGGCGCCCCCCGAGGCGCTCAATTCCGCCGCGCCCGAAATGTCCACCGCACCCGCCGTGTCCTGCGCGATGTCGAGACCTTTGACGGCCGCGACGACGTCGCCGCTGAACGTGCCGCCCAGCTGGAGATCGGCGGACGCGTCATCGGTGAGCGTCAGCGTGATGGTGCCGCCGCCGACTTCGTCCAAAACGATGGAGGTTCCGGCCGCAGCCAAGACCGCCTGCGCGGCGTTAATCGTGCCGTCGTTCTGGACCGAGCCTCCCAGCAGGGCCGCACGCGTTCCGGCCGTGATCGTGCCGCTGTTCTGGACGCTGCCGGCGCCGACAACCGCATCCTTGGTGAACCGCATCGCGGTGTCGCTGCCGGCGACGTAATTGTTGAAATCGGCGTCCGTAATGTTCATCGCCGCGGCCACGAATGCCGCGCCCACGTTGATGCTCGCGCCGTCCTGAATGAAGACGCCGTTGGGATTGACCACCCAGACGCCGCCGTTGGCGTTGATCTGTCCGGCGATCTGCGTGCCGTCCATGTCGGCGGTGATGCGGTTCAGCGTGACCGCGCTCACCCCCGGCTGGTTGAACACGGCGATCTCACCTGCACCTATGTCGAACGTGGTCCACTCGACAACGCCCGCCTGTCCCGTCTGGTTGATGAACGTGACCATGCCCACCGTGCCCCCGGAGATGCCTCCGCTCACGGGCGTGGCGTTTGCGTAGTCCAGCGCATACACGGACACCGGCATGCTGGTCATCAGGACGCTGAACGCCGCAATGGCCGACAAGACGCGGCGAAGCGGCTTTCTTGCAAACAGAGCAGATTTGGTTGTATTCATGGCTTTGCCCTCACGTTTCATCGATTAGAACTGCAGCTGCCAATCCAGATAGTATTCAGAGGAATCGTCGTCGCCGGACGCCGAGGTCACTGGCACACCGAAGTCGAAGCGCAACTGGCTGTACTTGGTCACCGCGATGCGCACGCCCGCGCCCACGCTCAACAGAGTCTCGTTCTCGTCAACGCCAGGAAGCGGGTCGATGAACTCCAGAAATCCGAAATCCGAGAAGGCGACAAACTGCAACCGGTCCAGCGGCGTGCTTCCTGATTTGCGCCCGAAGGTATTGGAGACCAGATCCAGCAGGATTGGCGTGCGCAGCTCGACCGTGCCATAGACGCCGTTATCGCCCAGATACCCTTTCGTCTGGTAGCCGCGCACCGTGTTGAAGCCGCCCAGAGCCAGCTTCTCGGCCGGGATCAGCGGGCAGGAGGCGTACTGCCCCTCGGCCTTCAGAAAGAGGATCCACTGGTGCACCTGGCGCTGCATGTTGTCGAGCGAGCCGAATAGCGGCTGAAGACGCGCCACCTGCAGGCGGCCGATCACGTAATTGTCCTCCGCGCCCACCCACATGTCCTCAAGGTCGTTTCCGCCGCTTGCCATCAGATTGTAGATGCCTTGGAGGGTCGCGAAGTTGCGGCCGCGGAAAGCGTCCGCGCGGCGCGCCGAGTAGCTGAGGGCGACCGACAGCGGCAACACCGCGACATCGCGTTGCTGCAAAGAGGTCTTGAACGCCGAGAACTGATCCTCGATGTACCGGTAAACGATGCCCGCCGAAAGCGCGATGAGGCGGTCTTCGTCGTCGAGCAGCGTGTAGGACTGCACCACGCCCAGAAACCAGCCCGTGCCCTCGAGGTCGATGTTCGGCACGATGTCTTCGGAATCCAGATCCGACCAGCCGCCGTACACGGTGGTGGCGCCGCCTTTCCAGAGGTCGTGCGGCCGCATGTAGCTGCCCGCCATGGAGATGAGGGACGAGTCTAGCGACATGGCCGGGCTGAAGGTCAGCACGTCGTCCGCCTTGGTCAGGTTCAGGTACTGCAGCGTGAGCGAGGCTTGCCACTCGTCGATCGATTCGATGCCGTGGTTGTTGATGTCGAAGACCGCGTGGAAAGGAAGGCTTTCCTTGACCGTCAGATCGAGGTCCGCATAGCGCACCACGCGCCGCGAATCACCCTCGCCCTCCAAAGGTTTGCGCACGGCGATCTTGGTGTCCAGCGTCAGGTCCGGGTGCGCGTTGATCTCGTAGAGATCGTTGTAAAGCAGCTTGTAATTGAACGTCTCGCCCGGGACGATGTTTTTGAACCGGCGCGCGATCTGCTCCCGGCTGAACCAGCGGCCGTCATCGCGGTCGCTGGCAAAGTTGATCCTGACCTTGCCGAAAAGACCCTCTTCCACAAAGACCGTCACCGTCTTGGTCTGCTCGTTGTACGGGTTCCTGGGAAGCGAGACGCGCGCCAAGTAATACCCGTCGTTGATGAAGGTGCGGAACACCTGCCTCAGAGCCTCCTGCACGGCCTGCCGGCTCTTGGGCTCCGGACCGACCAGGGCGGCCTCCAGAGCGGCCTTCACGCCCATCCTCTCGGCGAATGCGAGATCCCCCGTGAGCGTGACCGCGCTGATCGTCCACGCGGGGCCGGCCTCGACGCCATCCGTTGCAGGCAGCTGAGGGGCAGGCAATACGCTGACCGCCGGCTTGCTGGCCGCGACCGGCGGAACAGCCGGCGCCAGCGCCTTCTGCTCGACGCGGCGCGCCTCGCCGCCGACGCCCCCCATCGGTCCCAACACCTCTTGGGCACAGAGGCCCGACACGCAAAAGACACCCAGCAGCACATGGGCCGCAGCTGTCAACATCGTTGCCTGCATAGTCTGACTCCTCCCCTATTCCCTGTCCAACCGTTATTTGCTCTGGGATGCCTTCTTCACGCCGTCCGCCGGCTTCTGTCCAACGGGCTTCTCCGGCGCCGGCAGGCGAACGACCTGTCCCGTCTTCTCGTCAAGCCGGTAGCCTGCCTCTGGATCGAGCTTGAAGGTCTGGCGCAGCTTCTCGTCCATCAGCTTGGCCTCTTTCTGCTTTTCCGCGCGGAGCTGCATCAGCACCTGAATCTGCTGCTCCGTCAGCTTCCTCGCCACCATCAGACGCGAGATGTATTTCGCCTCATTGTCAGACTTGATCTTGCGGACCAGCTTGCGCTCCGGCTTGCCGGCTTTGTCGACTTTGTTGGTGGAGAGCTGATAGAGAGACTTGCTCTCGATCTCATACGAATACGACTGGTCCGGCTGCATCCCGTACTCTTTGCTCAGCTCGTCCATGAACCCCTTCAGCTCGCGCTGCTTCTCAACCCAGATCCGGGTCGTGACCACCAGCTCCTCCCGTCTCAGATTCCGGTTGCGCACGAGCGCCGAGAATTCTTGGATCTGCTCCTTCGAAAGCGTCGCGACCACCGTTTCTTTCGCGGCCGTACCAGCGGCCTTCTCCTCACCCCTCACACCGGTAACGCCGAACAGAACCCCGCAACACAGGGTGCCCAAGAAAAGCTTTGAACAACGCAACATATCCCGCTCCATGTAAAGTTTGTCTATACGTTTTTTAAATTTAACGCAGGAAACCTGCCATACGCAATGAAATAACGCCGTTGCGGACAAGTATTCTGCATGTATACGATCACGCGCATACTCTACTGGCATGATCGACACCCGCGCGAGCGCCTTGCCCCTTCAGGACCGCGTCAGCTCCGGGTCCGCAAACGCCAGCGGCAACAGTTCACCCACCGTGGACGCCGTCACCAGGCCGCCCTTGAGCCGGGCGCTGAAGACCGGCATCCCGGGCGCGCAGAACTCCGCCAGCACCTGACGGCACGCGCCACACGGAGAGGCCGCGCGCTTCAGGCCGCCCGCCACCGCCAAAGCCGCGAAACCGCGGCACCCCGCGCTGACCGCCTTGAAGAGCGCGGTCCGCTCGGCACAGTTGCTCAGGCCATACGAGGCGTTTTCGACGTTGCATCCCGTGTAGACTTGTCCGTCCAGCGTGAGAACCGCCGCCCCCACAGGATAATGCGAATAAGGACAATAGGCCTTCGCCGCAGCCTCGCGCGCGGCCGTCACCAGCAAATCGCGCACCGGTTTGGAGATCTCGGGTATGGTTTGTTTTTTCATAGCGACATCAGTCGGCCCGGCGGACCTGGCCCTTTACAGTTTCTCCAGAATCAGCCGACGCTCTGGCACCGGCCCCTGCGCGATCTGCACAGCCGCAACCGCATCGGCAACCAGCGTCTCCGCCAGCGCCGCGTTTTTCGCCAGCAGCCGCAGGAGGGGCTGTCCCCGCTCCACGCGCTCGCCCGCCTGTACAAGCCGGTCCACGCCGGCTGCCGGATCGATCACGTCCGTCGTGGCCCTGCGCCCGCCGCCCAGCAGCAGCACGATCCGGCCGATCTGCTGCGCGTCCACAAAAGCCACGGTCCCGGCTTGCGGCGCGGCCACCTCGACGGCCGCGCCAGGCTGCGGCAAGCGCCCCACATCGTCGATCGCCCGCACGTCGCCTCCCTGCGCCGCGACCATGCGGCGAAACACCTCCAGCGCGCGGCCGTCGTCGAGCCGCCTCTCCAAGTCGATGCGGGCGGCGGCCGGGTCGGGATGCAGGCCCGCCAGCACGGTCATCCGGGACGTGATCTCAAGCGTCAGCAAGCGCGTGTCGGCTGGCCCGCCGCCTTTGAGCGTCTCGATCGCCTCGGCCACTTCGACCGCGTTGCCCGCCGCACGTCCCAAGGGCTGGTCCATGTCGGTGAGGATCGCCCCCATCTTGCGGCCAAGCGACTGCCCCACGCGGATCAGGCTCTGCGCCAGCGCGCGCGCCTCCTCCAAGGTCCGCATGAAAGCCGCGCGCCCGCATTTGACGTCCAACACCAAGGTCTCCGCACCTTCGGCAAGTTTCTTGGCCATGATGCTGGCCGTGATGAGCGGGATGCTCGGCACCGTCCCGGTCACATCGCGCAACGCGTAAAGCTTCTTGTCCGCAGGCGCAAGCCGCTCGGTCTGCCCGATGATCGAGCAACCGGCCTCGGCCACCACACGCTTGAAGGCGTCAATGGAAAGCCGCGTGTCGTAGCCGGGAATCGACTCCAACTTGTCGAGCGTGCCGCCCGTGATGCCGAGCCCCCGTCCGGCAATCATCGGCACCGCGAGCCCGGCCGAGGCCGCCAGCGGCGCGATCATGAGGGATAGCTTGTCGCCGATGCCTCCCGTCGAGTGCTTGTCAGCGGTAGGTCGCGGCCACGCGTCGAAGGTCACGCACTCTCCGGAGCGCATCATGGCGTCGGTGAGCACGGCGGTTTCCTGCGGCGTCATGCCGCGGAAATAGATGGCCATCGCCAGAGCCGCCATCTGGTAATCGGGAATGGTTCCGCGCGTAAAGCCCTCGATGAAGGCGCGGATCTCCGCCGCGTCGAGCGTGCCGCCGTCGCGTTTTTTCTCGATCACCCATTGGGGAACCATGACCCCTCCTTCGGCGGGTTCGCCGTTACAGGTTCACCTCGCAACGTGCACCCCGTACCTCGCAGCTCATTTCTTCCAATGCCGGTCCGCGAAATCCATGTACCTCTCCCAGTCTTCAAGCGTGAGGTCGTGCTTGCCCGCACGCAGGTGGTACCCCACACATCCTTCCTGCAGCGGCTTGCCGACTTCCGGGAACGTGGTGCCGACCAGCCCTTTCTTCCCGTAGAGCGCCCACACCGGCGATGCCAAAACGCACGAGCGGAACTCACCCTCCTGCCCGGCCCAGTTGTCCTCCGAGGCCGAGGCCACATAGGCGAGACGCGGCGCGAGCAGCGCAATGAGCATGTGCTGGTCGACCGGCAACGCGGCCTCGTTGTCGCCGTAGCGCTTGAAGTTCTCGCAGAACCAATGGGGGAAGACCTTGTTGATGCGGGCGATCCCCTCCGACTTGGGCAGCTCCATGCGGTTGAGCTTGGCCCCTCCGCACCCGGAGTTGTTGGAGACCGTGAGCGCGAAGCGCGCGTCGCTCGCCCCGCACCACAAGGCGGTCTTGCCGCCGCGGGAGTGCCCCACGACCGCCACGCGCTTGCAGTCGATCAGCGGTTCGGTCTCGATCCAGTCCATCACACGGCTCGCGCCCCAGGCCCACGCCGCGATCGTCCCCCACGCATCAGCCGACCTCGCCTTGGGATCGGGCTGGAACACGCCATGAACGCCGTTGGTGAAGCCGTCGAAATGGTCAGGGTCGACGTCGCCGGTCTGGAACGAGAGCGCGGCATACCCGCGCGCCACCAGCTCCTCGACCGGCCAGAAGGGACTCTTCACGCCGCGCTCGGGATCGATGTTCTGCTCGGGCCGGTTGCAGATCAGCAGAAATGCGGGCGAAGGGGCCGCGGCCTTGGGAATGAAGACGGTGAGCCTGATCGCGCCCTCCCCTCCCGGGCCGGAGTAACGGATCTTCACCCGTTTCCGCAGCGCCTTCCCCTCCAGCATCTCCGTGCCCGCATCCTCGGCCTCAAACCGCAAGGACTCGGGCCGCTCCACGGGATTGCGGCCGAAGACCTGCGCCTTGAACAGCTCCACGATCTCCGGGCGGCGCTCCGCCTCCCACACGTCCGGCGCGGCCACCGCTTTGCCGTCTGCCGTCTTGAGCACGTCGGGAAGCCCGGCCGCCCACACCGGGCCCGCCGCCAACGCCAGCCCCACTGCCCACAACACGCACTGCTTCCGCTTTTTCATCTCGCGACCCTTTCACTCCCGGCCTCGCCAGCAGGCCGCGCCTCTTAAAGAACCACTTATTTTTTATGATAGCGCATCCGCTTCACGCTGCGCAACCGGCAACTTTTTCCACTCACACCGCTTCGCGGATTTGTTATATATTACCTCGGTTATGACCTCACACAAAGTGTTTCAAGAGACTCTGCGCACCACCGGGCACTATGAAACAGCAACGGCCGGACGGCCGTCAAACCCAGTGCGGCTCAGCGCGGTCAACTCCTTCCTGTATGCGTTCACCATTATCGGGATCGTCTCCCGCTGCGCCCTCAAACAGCTCTTCCGCATCTTCAATTATGAGCAGTGGGCCAAGACCTGCATGGCCTCCGTCGTCTTCGCCGAGAAACTGGGCGGCGTGGTCACGTTCGAGGGCTTCGAGCAGCGCGCCGCCTACAGCGGCCCCGTCGTCTATGTGTCCAATCACATGAGCACCCTGGAAACCATGGTCTTCCCGACCACACTGCTCGCCTTCGGGAAACTCGCGATCGTGCTCAAGAAGAGCCTCACCGAAATCCCCTTGGTGGGCAAGGCCGCGCTGGCGATCGGGTCCATCGCCGTGACCCGCACGAACGCGCGCGAAGACCTCAAGACCGTGCTGGAAGAGGGCGCGAGACGGCTCGCCGCCGGCCACTCGGTGCTGCTCTTCCCGCAGGGGACGCGCCAGGCGGTCTTCGAAGGCAAGAAATTCAACTCGCTCGGCGCGAAGCTGGCCGAGCGCGCAGGCGTGCCGGTCGTGCCCTTGGCCGTGAAGACCGACTTCCTCAAAACCGGCAAGTGGATCAAGGACTTCGGCGAGGTGGACCCCAACAAACCCATCCGCTTCGCCTGCGGCCCGGTGCTGCCGGCCGCCCTCGGCGCGCGCGCGCTCCATGAGCAGAGCGTGTCTTTCATCGAAGCCAAGCTCAAGGAGTGGGGCCTGCCGACGGTCTGAGGCCAGCCCGGCTCGCCGCCGGGGACGGGCTCGATCCCGGCCGGACCGCGCCGCCTACTCAGCGATGTTCACCGCCGTGCCCTCGGGCATGAGCGTGCAGAGTTCCTCGATGTCGGCGTTGCGGAAACGCACGCGCCCCGCGTCCGAAGGACGTCCCAGCGAAGACTCGTTCCACGTGCCGTGCAGGCCGAGCCCCTTCACCTCCGGCGTCGCGCCCGTCGCCGCGAGCGCCACCCAGCGCGTGCCCAAAATGTCCTGATGCCCCGCCGCCTCTCTGGCGACCGCCCGCTTCACCTTGCTGCGGATCGCATAAGTGCCCCCCGGGACCTGCTCCGGCTTGCCGATCCCCACGGCATAGCGCTTAAAGAACTGCCCGTTCAGCGTCAGCACCGCGCTGCCGCCTTTCTTAAAGACCGTCAGCTCGAACACCGGCCCCTGAAGCACCCAAACCTCGCGGCCGATACGCAGAAGCTCCGGCTTGTCGATCCCGTTCGCTTTGAGGATGTACTCCTGCGTGCTCCCGTACCGCTTGGCGAGTTTGCCGATCACGTCGCCGGCGACGATCCGGTGCTTGCCCTTCTCGGGCATCGGGCGGTTGGCGAACACCAGCGTGGTGTTGATGCTGCCGATCTTCCGCTCCACAAACGCGCGCACGTCGTCCGCGTCGCGCCGGATCAGCACTTGCATCAGGATGAGGCGCGCGCCCAGAAGATCGTCCGCCTCCTCGCAAACCGTCACCTGGTCCAGCAACTTCTTGACCTCCGGCGACTGCACCGTGATGGCCGGGGCCGGCTTGGCCTCCGGGGTCCGCAGGCCGGAGCCTTGCGGCGAAACCGCGGCGCCGGATTTTTGCAGGGCATCCCCTGAGATCGGCTTCAGGCGGAAATTGAAGAAATGCTTCAGCAGCGACGCCTTCTCGCGCGTCGTCTCCACCTCGGGCACGCGATAGCGCGTCTGCCCGATTCCGGCACCGTCCGGCAGGGCCTCGGCGTGTTTGCCGCCGCACCCCCGGGACAGCAGGAAGAACACGGCCATCAGCGGAATCAGCGCAAACACACCCCAGAACTTGCGTAACGGCGAGCCTTGATGCTCATCGTATTCAATCCCATATGTGCCGCGCTGCAACGACATGGCTCACTCCGTCCGGACGAACATCCTTGCCAACATCTCTCTCACCGCCTGCTCCAACCCGACGAACAGGGCGTGGCAGACGATGCTGTGCCCGATGTTCAAGGTGTCGAGGTGCGGTATCTTCAGGATCGGGCCGAGGTTGTCGAGGCTCAGGCCGTGCCCCGCATTCACGTTGAGCCCGACCTCATGCGCGCGCTGGGCGGCCGCCATCAGGCGCCCCAGCTCCAGTTCGCGCTCGGAGCGCGTGCGCTCGGCGTACGCGCCCGTGTGCAGTTCGATGTACGGCGCGCCGAGCTCCGCGGCCGCCTCGACCTGGCGCAGCTCGGGATCGATGAACAGGCTCACGCTGATGCCGGCCTCGCGCAACGCCGCGACCACCGGGGCCAGCTCCTTGCGCTGCCCCGCCACATCCAGGCCGCCCTCGGTCGTCAGCTCCTCGCGCCGCTCCGGCACCATGCACACCTCGTCAGGCCGGACCTCGAGCGCAACGGCCACGATGTCGGGGTTGTTCGCCATCTCGAGATTCATGCGCGTGCTCAGCGACTTGCGCAGCGCGTAAACGTCCGCGTCCTGAATGTGACGGCGGTCTTCGCGCAGATGGATGGTGATCCCATGCGCGCCCGCCTTCTCGCAGAGCGCGGCCGCCTCCACCAGGCTGGGATACACCGTCCGCCGCGCCTGCCGCAGCGTCGCCACATGATCGATATTCACGCCCAATCGCAGCATGGTCAACTCCTTCTCGCACGCAGAGCCGTTCCCTGTTGCAGGCCACCCGTCACGGGTTTGGCCGGCCACACGGGCCGACAACCCACACCGAATGACCGGCAATCCTTAACGACCATCGTGCGACGTAAACCGGCACCCTTTATAAACGCTCGCCGTGCCTCACGGCAGCCGCGCCGCCTCGCTCAGGTTCTTGTAACCGGCCTTGCAGGGCCGCATCACATAGGTATACTGCACGGGCTTGGCGCGCAGGATGTACTTCTCCATGGGGATCGGTCCGCAGCTCGCCCCGCCCAGCCCCATTTGCGCGATGTCCAAGGAGAGGCAGACCTCCGGACGGGCCACCAGCGGGTTATAGATGCGCTCCATGTCTTTGCGGTGGCGCGAGCCCTCCAGATCTTCGGGCGTGTAGTGCAGGGCCGTCACGAAGAGCGGCACCGGGAAGGTGAACAGCACGCCGTCGCCCGACTTGTCGGTGAACGCGGCCCAGCGCACATCGCTCTTGCCGCCGTTCTCCTGCGGCCGCACGTACGGCACGAACTGGCCGGTCACCGTGCTCTCGTAGTAGCCGAGGTCGCTGCCCGTGTTGCGGTCCACATAGTTTTCCCACGGCCCGCGGCCGTAGTAGGCCATGTTCTCAAACGCGCCCTCGAGCATCATGCGCACGCCCATGCGCGGCAGCGGCGACAGCTTGCCCGCCGGAGTGACCGTGTTGTGCACCGTGACCGCGCCGTCGCCGGTCACCACATACTCGGTCTCCTGCGTGAAGCGCCCGCTCTTGAAGCCGCACGCCTCTGTGACCGACGTCACCTTGACGCACGTGCCGTCGCCGGCCTCCACCCGCAGCGGACGCACGTGGTAGCTCATCTGGGAGAGGCCGGACTCCATGTACTCGGACCGCAGCCATTTGCCGAACTGATTGTCGTTGTCAACAAACGCGCGGAACGCGTTGAAGCGCGGCCCGTGGACGATGCCGGCCACGTCGCTCATCACGGTCTTGCCGTGGTAGACCAGGCGCGTGATCGTGCCGGAGGCGCGGCCGATCACCACCTCGAAGCCTTTGCCGCTGACCGTCACCGCATCGCCGTCCTGCTTCAACGTGACCTTGCGGGGCTTCGCCGGGCGGGCGGCCACCGGTTTGGCTGCGGCCGCCGGCTTGAACGCGAGCTGGCTGGCGGCGACCTCATGCCCTTTGTCCGCCCAGAGCGTTTTTTCCTTGAGATGGAAACTGATGCGGTAGAGGTACTCCGCGCCGGCCACCGGCGTGATCTCCGGCACCGGCACCGCGACGCTCTTGCGCGTAAGCGGCGCGATCTCGAGCGCGCCGAGCGTGCCGTCTCCGATGACCTTGCCGTCGCACGAGAGCGACCAGCGCGCCTCGAAGACCTTGGCGTCCGTGAAAGCGAACCGGTTCCACACCTCGACCTTGCCGGCCGCCGCGTTTTCGGCCGAAACCATCAGGTTCTGGTGCACGCGCTTGACCTCGATCAGCTTCGGGGTGACGTCGCGGGTCGGCCCGATGATGCCGTTGCAGACGAAGTTGCCGTCGTTCGGCTTGTCGTCGAAATCGCCGCCGTAAGCCAGATACCGCACGCGCTTGCCGTCCGGCCCGACGCGGTCCGTATATTTCCACACCGCCTGATCGATCCAGTCCCAAACGCAGCCGCCGCTCAGCGAATCGCTGGAGTAGAAGGCCTCCCAATACTCCTTGAAATTGCCCATCGCGTTGCCCATCGCATGAGCATACTCGCAGAGGAAGAAAGGCTTGGCCGTGTTCGTGCCGCGGGTGTACAGCCACTCCACGGTCGGATACATGTGGCTGTCCACATCGGCGATCTCGTTGGCGCGCTCGTAGTGGACCGGCCGCGTCGCGTCCAGCGCGTGGACCGCGTCGATCGCGGCCTTGAAGTTCTTGCCGGGGCCGGCCTCGTTGCCCATCGACCACATGACGATCGACGGGTGGTTCTTGTAGTTCTCCACCTGGTTCACGT
>Ga0209066_10006427_pt1 | contig 11987 bp, 9 predicted proteins | sample All_14_2_FD_187198 | JGI IMG/M metagenome (GOLD analysis project Ga0209066, IMG submission 187198) | Freshwater microbial communities in response to fracking from Pennsylvania, USA - Allegheny Zone_MetaG_DW_15 (SPAdes) (version 2) ...
GGTGTGATGCCCCAGACCAAGGAAGCCATTCATCACGCCAAGGCGGCTGGTGTGCCCATCGTGGTGGCGGTCAACAAGATCGACAAGCCCGGCGCCAACCTGGAGCGCGTCAAGCAAGAGCTGGTCGCCGAGCAGGTCGTGCCTGAAGAATACGGCGGCGAATCTCCTTTCGTGTCCGTGTCGGCCAAGTTTGGTACCGGCATCGACGACCTGCTGGAGCAAGTGCTGCTGCAGGCCGAAGTTCTGGAACTCAAGGCCCCGACCACCTCCATGGCCAAGGGCCTGGTGATCGAAGCGCGTCTGGACAAGGGCCGTGGTCCTGTGGCCACCGTGCTGGTTCAGTCCGGCACCCTCAAGCGTGGTGACGTGGTCCTGGCTGGCTCCAGCTACGGCCGTGTCCGCGCCATGCTGGACGAAACCGGCAAGGCTGCCACTGAAGCCGGTCCTTCCATCCCCGTGGAAATCCAGGGCCTGACCGAAGTGCCGCGCGCTGGTGATGAGTTCATGGTGCTGAGCGACGAACGGCGCGCCCGTGAAATCGCCACCTTCCGTCAAGGCAAGTACCGCGACGTCAAGCTGGCCAAGCAACAAGCCGCCAAGCTGGAGAACATGTTCGAGAACATGGGCCAAGGCGATGTGCAGACCCTGGGTCTGATCATCAAGGCCGACGTGCAAGGCTCGCAAGAAGCCCTGGCCACGTCGCTGCTCAAGCTGTCGACGCCCGAGGTCAAGGTCCAGATCGTTCATGCCGCCGTCGGTGGCATCAGCGAGTCGGACGTCAACCTCAGCATCGCGTCCAAGGCGGTCATCATCGGCTTCAACACCCGTGCTGACGCTGGCGCTCGCAAGCTGGCCGAGAACAACGGCGTGGACATCCGCTACTACAACATCATCTATGACGCCGTGGATGAAGTGAAGGCAGCGATGTCCGGCATGTTGGCCCCAGAGCAGCGCGAAGAAGTCATCGGCTCTGCCGAGATTCGCCAGGTCTTCGTGGCCTCCAAGATCGGCACGATTGCCGGTTGTATGGTCACCTCTGGTGTGGTCCGTCGCAGCGCCAAGCTCCGCTTGCTGCGCGAGAACGTGGTCATCTACACCGGCGAGCTCGAAGGCCTCAAGCGCTTCAAGGACGATGCCAAGGAAGTGCGCGAAGGTTTCGAGTGCGGCCTCAACATCAAGGGCTACAACGACATCAAGGAAGGCGACGTCCTCGAGTTCTTCGAAATCAAGGAAATTGCCCGCACGCTGTAAAAAAGCGCACGGGTTGCCCCACCACACAACCCCGCCTGAACCCAGGCGGGGTTTGTGGTTTAAAGGCTCCCCGCGAGACGACAGCAGGAAACCACCATGCGCCATAAACGCTCTACCCCCAATCGCGGCAACCGCGTGTCCGACCAGATCCAGCGCGATGTGGCCGAGCTCATCCGCGACCTCAAGGATCCTCGCATCGGCATGGTCACCATCAATGCCGTGGAAGTGACGCCTGACTACGCGCACGCCAAGATCTATTTCTCTGTGCTGGTGGGTGATTCGCAGGCCTGTGAGACGGCCCTGAACGAAGCCGCAGGCTTCCTGCGCAATGGCTTGTTCAAGCGCCTGCAGATCCACACCGTGCCCACGCTGCACTTCCACTTTGACCGCACCACCGAGCGTGCGGCGGAAATGAGCGCCCTGATCACCCAGGCGGTGGCCGACAAGGCCAAGGAATGACGTTGTGACCGATGTGAGCACTGCCCCCACCATGGCTTTGAACGAGCCGCAGCCCGAGCAGGCGCAGGGACTTCCTGTGCGTCCTGCGCGGATGCCGCGCCGTGCCTTGCATGGGGTGGTGCTGCTGGACAAGCCGCTGGGCTGGTCCAGCAACGATGCCCTGCAAAAGGTCAAGCGCCTGCTGCGGGCAGAAAAAGCCGGTCACACCGGCACCCTGGACCCCCTGGCCACGGGCTTGTTGCCCCTGTGCTTTGGCGCAGGCACCAAGTTCTCTCAGGTCTCTCTGGACTCGGACAAGCGCTACACCGCCACGCTGCAGTTGGGTCAGACGACCACGACAGGCGATCGCGAAGGCGAGGTGCTGGACACCTTGCCCGTTCAGGCCACCCGAGCCCAGATCGAAGCGGCTTGCGAGGCGCTGACCGGAGAGATCGACCAGGTGCCCCCCATGTACTCGGCGCTCAAGCACGAGGGCCGGGCCCTGTACGAATACGCCCGCGAGGGCATCGAGATCGCGCGTGAAGCACGCCGCATCACCATTCACGGCATTGACATTCTGGATTGGCAGGATGAGGTGCTCGTGCTGGATGTGCGGTGTTCAAAAGGCACTTACATCCGCACGCTGGCCGAGGACATCGGCCGTCGGTTGGGTTGTGGTGCCCACCTCAAGGCGCTGCGCCGCACTGCTTGTGGTCAGGTCACGTTGGACGCCGCCGTGACCCTGGAGGCCTTGCAGGCCATGACCGAGAGCGAGCGTGACGCCTTGATCCAGCCCGTGGATGTGCTGGTGACGCATTGGCCCGAGACCTGCCTGTCTGAAGAAGACGCGGCCAGGTTCCTGACGGGTTTGCGTCGTCGCACTTCATTGGCTGATTGCCAGGCCATGCGCGTGTATGGCCCCAACCCAACTGCCAACCGGGATCGTCGGCCTCAGGTTTTCCTGGGCAGCGCTCACGTCACGGGCGGGGAGTTGATCCCCACCCGTTTGTTGAGCCCCGCCGAGGTGCAGAGCCAGATGCTGGCCTGAGCCCCGATCCGACCACCCGAATTCAGACCGTTTTCAAGTTTCAAGTAAAGAGCCTCCCATGAGCACTCAAATCCGTAACATCGCCATCATTGCCCACGTGGACCATGGCAAGACCACCATGGTCGACCAACTGCTGCGTCAGTCGGGCACCTTCGCCGAACACGAAAAAGTCGTCGACACCGTGATGGACAACAACGCCATCGAACGTGAACGCGGCATCACCATCCTGGCCAAGAACTGCGCCGTGAGCTGGGAAGGCACGCACATCAACATCGTCGACACCCCAGGCCACGCGGACTTCGGTGGTGAAGTCGAGCGCGCGCTGTCCATGGTCGACGGCGTGGTGCTGCTGATCGATGCGCAAGAAGGCCCCATGCCTCAGACGCGTTTCGTGACCAAGAAGGCCCTGGCCCTGGGCCTCAAGCCCATCGTCGTGGTCAACAAGGTGGACAAGCCCGGTGCCAAGCCCGATGCCGTGGTCAATGCCGCTTTCGACCTGTTCGACAAGCTCGGCGCGACCGATGAGCAACTGGACTTCCCCGTGGTGTACGCCTCGGGCATCAATGGCTGGACATCGCTGACCGAAGGCGCACCTGGCGAGAAGTGGGGCGAGGACATGTCGGCCCTGTTCAACACCATCCTCAAGCACGTGCCGCCTCAGAAGGGCGACCCGGCTGCCCCCCTGCAACTGCAGATCTCGGCGCTGGACTTCTCGACCTTCGTGGGTCGCATCGGCGTGGGCCGCATCAGCCAGGGCACGATCAAGCCCGGCATGAACGTGGCTGTGGTGGAAGGCCCCGGTGGCAAGACCATCAATGGCCGCATCAACCAGGTGCTGACGTTCCAGGGTCTGGACCGCGTGCAAGTGACCGAAGCTGGCCCTGGCCACATCGTGCTGATCAACGGCATCGAAGACATCAACATCGGCGTGACGGTGACTGACCGTGAGAACCCACAGCCGCTGCCCATGCTCAAGATCGACGAACCGACCTTGACCATGAACTTCTGCGTGAACAACTCGCCTTTGGCCGGTCGTGAAGGCAAGTACGTGACCAGCCGTCAGATCTGGGATCGCCTGCAAAAAGAGCTGCAACACAACGTGGCGCTGCGCGTCAAGGAAACCGATGAAGACGGTATCTTTGAAGTTTGCGGCCGCGGCGAACTTCACCTGACCATCCTGCTGGAAAACATGCGCCGTGAAGGCTATGAGCTGGCTGTGTCCAAGCCCCGCGTGATGTTCAAGGAAATCGACGGCGAGAAATGCGAGCCGATGGAACTGGTCACGGCCGACGTGGAAGAAATCCACCAAGGCGGCGTGATGCAGGCCCTGGGTCTGCGCAAGGGCGACATGATCAACATGGAGCCGGACGGCCATGGCCGTGTGCGCCTGGAGTACCGCATCCCTGCGCGTGGCCTGATCGGCTTCAGCAATGAATTCATGAACCTGACCCGTGGTTCCGGCCTGATCGCCTCGATCTTTGATGGCTACGAGCCACACAAGGGTGAGATCGGTGGCCGCAAGAACGGCGTGCTGATCTCCATGGACGACGGTGAAATCTTCACCTACGCCCTGGGCAAGCTGGACGACCGTGGCCGCATGTTCGTCAAGCCCAACGATCCCGTCTATGAAGGCATGATCGTCGGCATCCACAGCCGTGACAATGACCTGGTGGTCAACGCCACGCGGACCAAGCAGCTGACCAACTTCCGCGTCTCGGGCAAGGAAGATGCGATCAAGATCACGCCTCCGATCGACCTGACGCTGGAATACGGCGTTGACTTCATCGATGACGACGAACTGGTCGAAATCACGCCCAAGTCGGTGCGAGTGCGCAAGCGATTCCTGAAGGAGTCGGACCGCAAGCGCAACCGCAGCGCCTGATCTGTGCGTTGCTGACCTTGGCTGTGGCCAAGGCTGCGTGATAAAAAGGGCTGCGTCCGTTGGACGCGGCCCTTTTTTTTGAATGCGAGACCTGATGGACCGTTTGATCGTCACTGAAATCGTGGGCGGCCTGGGCGTGATCACGCTCAACCGGCCCAAGGCCCTCAATGCGCTGTCGCTGGAGATGGTGCGCGAGCTGACCGTTGTTTTGCGCGGTTGGGCGGTGGACCCCATGGTGCAAGGGGTGCTGATGCGAGGGTCGGCGCGTGCACCGGTCGATGGCAAGCACAGCGCCGTGCATTTTTGTGCCGGGGGGGACATCCGCTTCATGCATGAGGCGGCCATGACGGGAGACCTGACCATCGACGATTTTTTCACCGAAGAGTACGCGCTGGATCACCTGATCCATGTCTACCCCAAACCGGTGGTGGCCTGGATGGAGGGCATCACCATGGGCGGTGGCATGGGGCTGGCGCAAGCGTGCAGCCTGCGCGTGGTGACCGAGTCCGTGCGCATGGCCATGCCGGAGACGCGCATTGGCCTGTTCCCTGATGTGGCCGGGGGCTACTTTTTGTCGCGGTGCGTGGATTCGGTCGGCGAGTACCTGGGCATCGTGGGGCCGCACCTGCATGTGACGGATGCGCTCACGCTGGGCCTGGCCGATGGCCATGCTCAGGCGTCCAGCCTGCCGGCGTTGCTGCAGGCGTTCAAGGATCAACCGGCCCACAGCGCTGAGGATGTCACGCGGCACGTTCACCAGCATCTTCAGGGGCACGGGCTGGAGGCATTGCCGACGGCCACCGTCACGGTCGAGCTGGAGCGCATCAACCGACATTTCAGCCTGCACACGGTTCAGGACATCGAGGCTTCGCTGCGCAGCGATGACGGCGAATGGGCCCGCCAGACCTTGCAGCACATGGCTGGCAACTCACCGCTGATGATGGCGGTGACGCTGGAGCAGGTCCGGCGTGCACGCAGCATGCCGCTGGCCGATGAGTTCCGCATGGAACGCACGATGGTGCGCCACTGTTTTACCTTGCGCAAAGGTGCGGCCAGCGAGACGGTGGAAGGGGTGCGCGCCCTGGCGGTCGACAAGGACCATCAGCCGCGCTGGCATCCGGCCTCTCTGGCGGATGTGACGCCCCACATGGTCAACGCATTTTTTGAGCCTGCCTGGCCCGCGCATGCCCACCCGCTGCGAGACCTTCACCCTTCTTGACGAGTCAGGCAGGGCCTCAGGCTGGCTAAGATGAGGCCCTCTCAACCAAAGAAAGAAGACAGGGTCATGAAAACTTGGATCATGGTGGTGCCCCTCGTGTGCCTGGCCGCTTGTGCCACCAAACCAGAGGCCGACAAGAGCACCCCAGAGAAGGTCGGCGAGGCGGTGATCTCGCCGCTCAACGACCTCAACCTGGTGCAGGCCAGCATCCCCGAAGTCCTTCAGGCCGCGGCTGCAGCGCCCTACGCGGCGCCCCCGGCGGACAGCACCTGCGCCCACCTGACCGAGTCCATCCAGTCGCTGGACGCCGTGCTGGGCCTGGATCTGGATGCGCCGCCGTCGGCCACGAGCCCCTCTTTGCTGGAGCGTGGCGCTGGGCAGGTTGAAAACGCCTCGGTGTCGGCCCTCAAAAGCACCACTCAGAGCATCGTGCCTTTCCGCTCCTGGGTTCGCAAGCTGACTGGTGCCGAGCGATACTCCAAAAAGGTGTCGGCGGCGATCACGGCCGGCAGCATCCGCCGCGCGTACCTCAAGGGCGTGGCCCATGCCAAGGGTTGCACGGCGAGCGACAAGCAGGCCTGAAATTTTCGGGCAAACCCGATCTTGTCAGCGGGCGGGTCGCCCCAACCGTTATGAGACCAGCGGGAGCGGATGTTCCGTGACCGCATCCAGACAAGGCGGTGACCCATGTTGAACGCAGCGCGCATCCTGATTCGCGGTGTGGCCCAGACCGGCCGAGGCCTGTGTGTTGTGACCCTGCTGGCGCTGATGTCCGGCGCGCTGGGGGTGGCTGGGCTGCCCGACGAGGGCGAGGCCCAAGCCGCCCGCCTGGAAGGGCAGCGTTTTGACGACACGGCCGTGGTCGCCGACCGCACCTTGCGGCTCAATGGCCTGGGCTTGCGGGGCGTGGCCTGGATCAAGGCGTTTGTGGCCGGCCTGTACCTGGCTGCCCCCACGCGGGACCCTGGTCAGGCCATGGCCATGCAAGGCCCCAAGCGCCTGCGCCTGAAGATGATGCTGGAGGCGCCCAGTCAGGAGTTCTCCAAGGCCATCGCCAAGGGCGTGCGCAAGAATGAGTCCGAACGTGTTCAGGCCCAGATGGCTGATCGGGTTCAGATGTTCATTGCCCATGTGGATGGCCTGGGCACCCTCAAGGTTGGCGACACGCTGGACCTGGACTGGCTGCCCGGCAAGGGCTTGCAGCTCAAGCTGAACAACCGTCCGGTGGGGCAACTGGTCGAGGGCGAAGATTTCTACCGCACCTTGCTCAAGATCTTCATTGGTGACAAGCCGGTGGACCCCCGCATGAAGGAAGGCCTGCTGCGTGGCGGATCCTGACCTGGATCGCTTCATTGACGTGCTCTGGCTGGAGGACGGCCTGAGCAGCAACACCCTGTCGGCCTATCGGCGGGACCTGCAGGCTCTGGCCGACTGGCTGGTGCTCGAATCCACGGGTCGTACCCTGGTGCAGGCACAAGCGGTGGATCTGCTGGGCTACACCCATGCGCGTCACGCCAAGTCGTCGCCCAGCTCCTCGGGCCGCCGCCTGAGCGTGTTTCGCCGGTTTTACCGGTGGGCGCTGCGTGAGGGGCTGACCTCGGTGGATCCCACCGTCAAGCTGGAGGCGCCTCGTCAACGTGTGCGCACCCCCGGCACGCTGACCGAGGTGCAGGTCGAGGCCCTGTTGGCCGCGCCGGATGTGGATGATGCCCTGGGCCTGCGGGACAAGGCCATGATCGAGCTGATGTATGCCAGCGGCCTGCGGGTGAGCGAGCTGGTCGAGCTCAAGGCCGTGCATGTGTCCATGCCCGATGGGGTGGTGCGCGTGACCGGCAAAGGCAGCAAGGAGCGCCTGGTGCCCTTCGGGCAGGAGGCCGGTGATTGGCTGGCGCGGTACGTCAGCCAGGCCCGTGCGGCCATCCTGGGGGGGCAGGTCAGCGAGGCCTTGTTTGTCACCGGGCGGGGCGGCCCCATGACCCGTCAGATGTTCTGGAAGCTGATCAAGAAATACAGCGTGCTGGCGGGCATCACCCAGCACCTGTCGCCGCACACGCTGCGGCATGCCTTTGCCACGCACCTGCTCAACCATGGCGCCGACTTGCGCGTGGTGCAGATGCTGCTGGGCCACGCCGACATTTCGACCACGCAGGTGTACACCCACGTGGCCCGAGAGCGGCTCAAGCACCTGCACGCCCAGCACCACCCCCGCGGCTGAGCTCTGTTGGGGCGGCAGGGATATCCATGACGAACTGTCGTGTTTGTCGCTATTGAAGACCCCCCTTGAACGCAGGGGTTTTTGTCCGAAAAGCCGGTTTTCAAGGGTGAACCGCACCTGTTCGCGACCTTGGGTCGTTCTTTATATTTGAAATGTTCAATATTCAGAGTTCACCCATCGGTGGGCCTTGCGTGAGGAGACACATTTCATGAACAGCCCCCAAACCCGTCGATCCGGTGTCCGATCTGCCTTGCAGATCTTGCGCCGCACCCTGCAGCTGTCGGCCTTGTCGCTGGCGCTCGGCGTGGGCGCCCAAGCCGCCCCGACGCCCTTTGTGTCGTTTGACACGGGCCATGTGCGCCCACTGGCCATGTCGGCCGATGGCACGCGCCTGTTTGCCGTCAACACCCCCAACAACACGCTGGAGGTGTTCCGCATCACCAGCAGCGGTCTGGAACTGCAGGCTCGCGTGCCGGTGGGCCTGGAGCCGGTGGCTGTGGCCCTGCGCAACGACAACGAAGTCTGGGTGGTCAACCACCTGTCGGACAGCGTCAGCGTGGTGTCGCTGGATGGCACGCCCCGTGTGACCCGCACCCTGCTGGTGGGTGACGAGCCCCGCGACATCGTGTTTGCTGGCTCACCTGCTCGTGCCTTTGTGACCACGGCGCACCGTGGGCAGCAGCGCATGGATCCCTCGCTCAAGAACGTGCCCGGCGCGGGAGACCCCAAGCTGACGACCGAGGGGATTGGCCGTGCGGACGTGTGGGTCTTTGATCCTGCCGCACCGGGCAACACCCTGGGTGGTGTGCCCTTGCGCATCATGAGCTTCTTTGCGGACACGCCGCGCGCGCTGGCCGTCAGCCCTGACCGCAACACCCTGTATGTGGCGGCCTTCAAGTCGGGCAACCAGACCTCGTCGATCAACGAAGAGCTGATTTGCGATGGCTTTGACCTCAAGAAGTGGTGTCTGATCAAGGGCAAGATCATGCCCGGCGGCCGACTGGGTCCTCAGACCAATGCCGAGGGCAAGCCTGCGCCCAAGACCGGTCTGATCGTCAAGTACAACCGCACCAAGATGCGCTGGGAAGACGAGACGGGCCGCAACTGGAACAACGCGGTCGAGTTCAACCTGCCGGACAAGGACGTGTTTGCCGTTGACGCCAACAAGCTGACCGAGAAGGTTGCCTTCCCGCATGTGGGCACGGTGCTCTTCAACATGGCGGTCAACCCGGTCACGGGCACGCTGTACGTGTCCAACACCGAGGCCAACAACACGGTTCGCTTTGAGGGCTCCGGCAAGTTTGGCGGCACCACCGTGCAGGGCAAGATCGCCCAGGCCCGGGTGACGGTGATTGCCAACTCGCAGGTCTCGCCCAGGCACCTGAACAAGCACATCGACTACAGCAAGCTGGCCAATGACCCGGGTTTTGACCCGACGGCCAAGAACCACAGCCTGGCCACACCGCTGGACATGGCCGTGACCCGCGACGGTCGCACCCTGTACGTGACCGCCTATGGCTCCAGCCGCATCGGCGTGTTTGACACGGCTGAGGTCGAGGCCGACACCTTCAACCCCCGCACGGCCAGTTCGCGCTACATCGATGTCACTGGCGGCGGACCCAGCGGTCTGGTGCTGGATGAAGCGCGCGGTCGCATGTATGTCATGACCCGTTTTGACAACGCCGTGAAGGTGGTCAACCTGGCCTCGCGCACCGAGGTGGCCAAGGCGGTGCTGCCCAACCCGGAGCCGGCGCACATGATCGCCGGTCGCCCCTTCCTGTATGACGCCAAGCGCACGTCGGCCAACGGTGAGGCCTCTTGCGCGGCCTGTCACATCTTTGGTGACACGGACGACCTGGCCTGGGACCTGGGCGATCCGGATGGTGTCGTGACCAAGAGCCCCATCCCTGGCAAGTTCACCAGCCCGATCCAGTTCCAGGTGGCCAAGACAATCTTTGGCGTGCAGAACAAGATCAACGGCAGCGACGATCCGACGGACTTCCACCCGATCAAGGGGCCGATGGCCACGCAGTCTCTGCGCGGCATGCGCAACTCCGGTGCGATGCACTGGCGGGGTGACCGCTCCAATGGCGAGTACGGCGTCTCGGCCATGGATTCGACCATCTCGTTCAAGAACTTTGCGGGGGCCTTTGCGGGCCTGCTGGGCAACGCCACGCCCATGAGCGAGGCCGAGATGGAGGCCTTTGCCAAGTTCCAGCTGGATGTGCAGTACCCGCCTAACCCGATCCGCAACCTGGACAACTCCCTGACGGCCTCCCAAAAGCGGGGCTTTGACTTCTACTTTGGCAGCCGCCCCTCGGACGGTTTCAAGTTCATCGTCAACGGCGAGTCGGTCACCCCCAACAACAACTGCAACGGCTGCCACACGGTGGATCCGGCCAAGGGGCAGTTCGGCACGGGGGGCTTCCAGAGCTTTGAAGGGATCTCGCAGATCGTGAAGGTGGCCCACCTGCGCAACATGTACCAGAAGATTGGTCGCTTCGGCTCGCCCGCCATTCCGTTTGCCACGGCACCAGCCTCCGGCTTCCTGGGTGACCAGATCCGCGGCTATGGCTTTGTTCACGATGGCACGGTCGACATGCTGGCTCACTTCTTCACGGTGCGGGTGTTCCAACCCACCTTGAACTCGGGCTTCCCCCTGTTCAACCCGGATGCCACCCGCCGTGACGTGTCGGACTACATGCACGCCTTTGACAACGACCTGGCACCCATCGTGGGCCAGCAAGTCACGCTCACGTCGACCAATGCAGCCGCGGCCAATCCGCGGATCAACCTGCTGATTCAGCGGGCCAAGGCACCCTTTGTGTCCAAGGAGCTGGGCGGCAATGTGACCGAGTGCGACCTGGTGGCGCATGTGGCTGAATCCGGCAACCGCCGCGGGTACGTTCTGGATGTGGCCTCCGGCAGCTTTGTGGCCGCCGATGGCAGCAGCCGCAGCGACGCGGCCTTGCGTGCCCTGGCCAGTGTGCCAGGCCAGGAAGTGACCTACACCTGCACGCCGCCCGGCTCAGGTCAGCGCGTCGCCAGCGCGCGTTGATTCAAGCGGAGGGCTGATCCCCTGGCTCGTTCAGGGCGATCAGTTCTTCTTCGCTGAATCCGGCCGCCCGTCGGGCCTCCAGATTGAAGGGGCCCCTCGGGCGGGGTGCGCCGTGACGGCGTGCCAGTTCCCGGTAGGTCGACATGGGGTCACGACCCTGTTGCGCGCACAGATGCCGGTACCAATGGTTGCCCACATGCACGTGGCCGATCTCATCCCGCAGGATCACATCCAGGATCTCGGCACCGCGATGGTCATCGATGGTCAGCAGCTTGGCCTTGATGGGCGGTGAAGCGTCCAGCCCGCGAGCCTCCAGTGTGCGAGGCACCAGGGCAATGCGTGCCAGCAGGTCGCCGCTGGTTTTCTCGGCCATCTCCCACAAGGCGTTGTGCGCCGGGAAGCTGCCGTAGTCAAACCCCAGGCTGCGCAAGTGATCGCGCAGCAGGGTGAAGTGCAAGGCCTCTTCCTGGGCGACCGTGAGCCAGTCCCGGTAGAACGCCTCGGGCATGCCCTCGAAACGAAAACTCAGGTCCAGCGCCAGGTCGATCGCGTTGAGCTCGATGTGGGCCAGCGCATGGATCAGGGCCGCATGGCCTTCCCGCGACCTGACGGAACGGGTCTTGAGTTCGGTGTGCGGCACCAGCAAGGGCAGGGCGGGGCGGCCAGGGATGCCTGAGGGCACGGTCAGCTCTTCGTCAGCACCTACGGCCTGGCTCAGGTCCAGGGCCTGGGTGCCACGCGCCTTGGCATCGGTGTCTGTGGTCAGCAGCAGGGCCAGGGCTTGCTGCCTCAGCGTGGGCAGGGCGGGCATCGGGGTCATTCTGCCCAGACGATCCAGCCCTGGTGTGCGGTGATCAGGATCAGCAGGCCAAAGGC
>Ga0209066_10006428_pt1 | contig 11985 bp, 8 predicted proteins | sample All_14_2_FD_187198 | JGI IMG/M metagenome (GOLD analysis project Ga0209066, IMG submission 187198) | Freshwater microbial communities in response to fracking from Pennsylvania, USA - Allegheny Zone_MetaG_DW_15 (SPAdes) (version 2) ...
CGCCTGGCTGGCCGCCCAGGGCCCCGAACTCTCGGCGCTGTTCGTCGCCATCGGGGTGGACAACATCGCCTCGGGCTACGCCGGCACCTGCCTGATCGCCTACATGTCGAGCCTGACCAGCGAGGGCTTCACGGCCACGCAGTATGCGCTCTTCTCCTCGCTCTATTCCCTGCCCGGCAAGCTGCTCGCCTCGCAGTCGGGGCGGATCGTCGAGGGCGCAGCCGCCTCGGCCGAGGCGGGCGGTCCCGCCGCGGCCCTGAAGGTCCTCTTCGCCAACACCCCGCCGGAGGCCTTCGCCGAGGCGGTGGCAAAGTCCGGCGTCTCCGCCCCGGCGCTGGGGGCGGGCTATGTCACCTTCTTCTTCTATTCGGCCGCGATCGGCGCGGTCGGCGTCGTGCTCGCCCTGCTGGTGGCGATGCGCCAGCCCAAGACGGACCAGGCCGCCGAGGCCTAGGTCCCGCGCTTCAGGTGGTCAGGCAGATCACCTGGGCCACGCGCAGGTCGCGGCGCAGGGCGTCGGCGACGCGGCCGTAGTTCTCCGGCGTCACCGGCTCGCCCACGGCGAAGGACGCCGGGCGGCGGCCCGAGGCCTGCAACGCCGAGCGCAGGGTCTCCGGCACGGTGGTGTAGATGCGGCCGCGGCGCGGGCTCTCCGCCACGGTGACGCCGATCACCCGGCCGGCGCCGTCGAGCGCCGGCGCGCCCGAGAGGCCCGCCAGCGTGCCGTCCAGCCCGTCGGTGCGGCCCGACTCGGCCCACACCAGCACCGGCTCGGAGCGTGCGCCGCGGCCGTGCACCACCAGGTTCTCGCGGCCGAGCAGGCGCGAAGTCGCCTCGCCCGGGCGCCCCTGCGGAAAGCCCGGGTGGAAGGCCCTGTCGCCACGGCGCAGCGGCCGGTCCAGGCCCAGCGGCAGGGCCGGAGCGCCGCCCTCGGTGGTCAGGATGGCCGCCTCGCCGCGCGGGTCGACGTGCACCTCGGCGGCCACGCCCTGGCCCTCGCCGACCACGATTGCAGTCCGCCCGCAGCCGTCGACCACGTGGCGGGCGGTGACCCACACGCCGCCGTCGGACACGGAAAAGGCGGTGCCGACGCCGGGCTCGGCCTTGTCCGGCACCTCGACCACCACGGAGGGGTCGAAGGGCGAGGCCGGGCCGAGCGGCACGCCCTCGACTTCGGCCGTGGGCGGCGGGGCCTCGGGCGCGTCGGCGTTCTCCTGGCGGCCGACCGCGGCGATCACCAGGGCGGAGACCACGGCGCCGTAGACCAGCCAGTCGGGAAGCCTGGGAAAGTGCATCGGATCAGCCGGCGACGGCCGCGGCGAGCACGATGGCGGTGGCGAGCTTGGCGCCCACCAGGAGCGCTGCGGCGGCGACCTCGCCCTCCTGGATGCGCTGCGGCAGGCCGCGCAGGATCAGGTCCACCAGGCGGAACACCAGCAGCTGCACGACCACGGTGGAAACGCCCCAGATCGCGATGTCGACCAGCGAGGTGGAGGCGTTGAGCGAGACCGCCAGGGGAACGGCCAGTCCCACCAGCACCCCGCCCAGGGAGACGGCCGCCGCGGCGTTGCCCTCGCGGATCAGGGTGATCTCGCGATGCGGCGTCAGGAGGACGTAGAGCGCCGTCCCCAGGAACAGGATCAGCGTCGTGACGGCGAAGTGCAGCAGGGTGAGGGGGAAACCCGTGGCGAAGGCCTGGATTTCCGGGGACTGGAGTTGTTCGGGCATGCGCGCGGCTACTCGCTGGCGACGGTCGGGGACGGGGCGGCGGCGCGGCGGCGGGCGCTGGCGCGCACCTTCTCGCTCTCGGACTTCAGCTGGCCGCAGGCGGCCAGGATGTCCCGGCCCCGGGGCGTGCGAATCGGCGAGGCGTAGCCGGCCCGGTTCAGCACCGCCGCGAACGCCTCGATCGTGGCCCAGTCGGAGCACTGGTAGTCGCTGCCCGGCCAGGGGTTGAACGGGATCAGGTTGATCTTCGAGGGGATGCCCTTGAGCAGCCGCACCAGGGCCTTGGCCTCGGCGGGACTGTCGTTCACGCCCTTCAGCATGACGTACTCGAAGGTCACGCGCTTGGCGTTGCCCAGGCCCGGATAGCCGCGGACCCCCGCCATCAGCTGGTCGAGCGGGTACTTCCTGTTCAGCGGCACGAGCTTCTCGCGCAGCTCGTCGTTGGTGGCGTGCAGGCTGATCGCCAGCATGGCCTGGGTGCGCTCGCCCAGCGCCTTGAGCTCGGGCACGACGCCGGAGGTCGAGACCGTGATCCGCCGCCGCGAAATGGCGATCCCCTCGTTGTCGGCGATGATGTCGATGGCGTCGGCGACGTTGTCCAGGTTGTAGAGCGGCTCGCCCATGCCCATGAAGACGATGTTGGAGAGCCGGCGGTCCTCCTTGGGCGAGGGCCATTCGGACAGGTCGTCGCGGGCGACCTGCACCTGGGCCACGATCTCGGCGGCGGTCAGGTTGCGCACCAGGGCCTGGGTGCCCGTGTGGCAGAAGGTGCAGTTGAGCGTGCAGCCGACCTGGCTCGACACGCACAGCGCGCCCGAGCGGCCGACGTCCGGGATGTAGACGGTCTCGACCTCGATCCCCGGCGCCATGCGGATCAGCCACTTGCGGGTGCCGTCCTTGGACACCTGGCGCTCGACCACCTCGGGGCGGGCCAGGCTGAAGGCCTCGGCGAGCGCCGCGCGGGTCTCCTTGGCCACGTCGGTCATGGCGGAGAAGTCGGTCACGCCGTAGTGGTGGATCCAGCGCCACAGCTGGCTTGCGCGCATGCGCGCCTTGTCCGGCCGCACGACCCCGGCCTCGACCAGGGCGTCGGCCAGCGCCTTGCGGGTCAGGCCCGAAAGGTTGGGACGCACGGGCGCGGCGGTCGCCGCGGTGCGCGAAAGGTCAAGCGTGACGCCCAAGGAGATCCCCGTCGACGGAAGGCGCGGAATATAGGGCGAAGGCGGCCCGGGACCAAATCCGGTCGCCGCGGCGTCTCAGCGCGCCAGGTGTCTGTCGAACCAGGCGGCGATGTCGCCGAAGACGCCGGCGCATTCCGGGCTGCCCGGCGCGGCGGTGTATTCGGCGTGGCTCATCGCCTCGTAGACCTCCAGCCGCGCCTCCACGCCCGCCGCGCGCATGGCCCGGTAGACCCGAACGGTGTCGCTCAGCAGAATGTCGCGGGTGCCGGTGGTCAGCAGGCTCGGCGGGAAGCCCGAGAAGTCGCCGTGCACCGGCGAGACCAGAGGGTCGCGCAGGCCGGCGGCGCCCGCATAGAGCCTGGCCGCGCCCTCCAGCACGCCCTCGTACTGCGGCAGCACCCCGTCGACGCCGGCGTTGGTGCGGTAGCTGTCGCTCTCGCCGGCCAGGTCCGACCACGGCGTGGACGGCGCCAGCGCGCCCGGCAGCGGCAGGCCCAGCGCCTTCAGCTTCAGGGTCATGGCCAGCAGCAGGCCGCCGCCGGCGGACGTGCCGAAGACGCCGATGCGGGCCGCGTCGTGGGTCTCGATCAGCGCGCGCCACACGGCCGCAGCGTCGTCCACCGCGGCGGGGAAGGGATGGTCCGGCGGCATGCGGTAGTCGACCGAGATCACGCGCCGCCGCGCGAAGCTCGCCCCCAGCACCGCCTCGGCGACGCTGGGCTCGCCGCCGTAGATCACATAGGCGCCGCCGTGGAAGTGCAGCAGCGGCGTCGCCGCGGGGTCGACGTCGGCCGGCGTCACCTCGCGCACCGTGACCCCGCCGAGCGTCGTCGTCGAAACCGTCGCGGGGAAGGCCTTGAGCAGCTCGGCCAGGCGCGCGCGGCCGAGCGCGTCGCTGGCGGCGATCATCCCGCGCCACTGTTCCTCGGTCTGCGGCGAGAACTGCAGGGCCTCGATGGGGGTCTCGGCGAGCAGCGACATGGAGCGCTGCAGCTGCGGGCTCGCCGTCCTGGGCACCGGCAGGACGCGCGCGGCCACCGTGCGCGGCGTGAGCGTGGGCGTGGCGTCGTCCAAGGCCTGTCCTCCCGTCGTCTTGTCGGGCTCACTGAACGTCGCCCCGGCGCGGCGCGCAAGTGCACGCGGCGGGATCAAACAATTGTTCGTCTCCGGCCTTCCGCAGAGCCGGCGCCTGGGCTAGCGTCCCGCCGACTTTGAGAACCAATGGCGGGAGGCCCCCATGAAGGCGTTGCTGAGCACTACGGTCGGCGGTCCGGAGACCCTGGTCCTGCAGGACCTGCCCAGCCCCGAGCCCGGCAAGGGCTTCGCGGTGGTCCAGGTGAAGGCCTGCGGGGTCAACTATCCCGACGTGCTGATCATCGAGGACAAGTACCAGTTCAAGCCGGCCCGCCCGTTCAGCCCCGGCGGCGAGATCGCCGGCGTGGTCAAGGCGGTCGGCGAGGGCGTGACCAACGTCAAGCCGGGCGACCGGGTGCTGGGCAACACCGGCTGGGGCGGCATGGCCGAGGAGCTGGCCTTGGAAGCGGGGCGCCTGCAGAAGATCCCCGACTCCATGCCCTTCGATGAGGCCGCCGCCTTCATCATGACCTACGGCACCTCGTATCACGCGCTCAAGGAGCGGGCGAAGATCAAGCCCGGCGAAAGCCTCCTGGTGCTGGGCGCCGCCGGCGGCGTCGGCTTGGCGGCCGTCGAGCTGGGCAAGGCCATGGGCGCGCGGGTGATCGCCGCCGCCTCCAGCCAGGCCAAGGTCGACCTGGCCATGAAGCACGGCGCCGAATCGGGCGTGGTCTACCCCCCCGGCCCCTTCGACCGCGACGGCCAGAAGGCGCTGGCCGAGATGTTCAAGCAGGCCTGCGGCCCGAACGGCGTGGACGTGATCTACGACGGCGTCGGCGGCGACTACGCCGAGCCGGCGTTCCGCTCCATGGCCTGGGAAGGCCGCTACCTGGTGGTGGGCTTCCCGGCGGGCATTCCGAAGATCCCGCTGAACCTGCCGCTCCTGAAGGGTGCGGACATCGTCGGCGTGTTCTGGGGCGCGGCCGTGTCGAAGGACCCCAAGCAGCACCAGAAGAACGTCGACGAGCTCTTCGCCCTGCACTCCGCCGGCAAGATCAAGCCCTTCGTCTCCGAGCGCTTCCCGCTGGCCCGCGCCGGCGAAGCCATCACCCACCTGGCCAGCCGCAAAGCCATGGGCAAGGTCGTGGTGACGATGGACTGATCGCAGACGCCTAGGGCCCGGCGAAGGCGCCGGGCCAGTCCTGGCCGCCATAGAAGACCCGCAGGATGGTCACGTGCGTCGCGCTGACGGTGAACGCGACCGTCAGCCGACGCTCGAAGCCGATGGTTCTCAGGCCTGGGCGGACGTCGTCGCGACGCGTTCCGCGCTCGGGCGCGATGTCGAAGCCGCCGACGAAGGCTGCGAGGCGATCCAGTCGTAGAGGCCGATCAGATCGGCCCTGGCCTCCGGCGAAAAGACGATGCGCCGGGCCTTCACTTGCGATCCTTCAAGCGCTCCTTGTGGCGCGCGCGAACGTCCTCGAAGACGGCGTCGGCGGACAACGCCCGCGAGGGGTCGCGCGCCATGGCGTCGTAGACCGGCGCCACGTCGTCGCGAAGCCAGCGCTCGACGGCCTCGTCCCGCTCCTTCAGCGCCCGCAGGCCGGCCCGAACGACCTCGCTGACCGATGCGTAGTCGCCTGACGCCACCTTGGCGTCCACGAAGGCGGCCTGTTCGCCGGGCAAGCTGATGGTTCGCTTTTCGACTGCCGACATGATGCGTCTCCTGCGCGGCATCATATCCCTGGGTGTGACAAAATCATACCCTCGACGCCGCCACCTCGTCTCGCTACTGATCGGCGTTCACATAAAGCGACGGGGAGGTCGGCGAATGGCGGGACGTCTGGACGGCAAGGTGGCGGTGATCACGGGCGGCTGCTCGGGGATCGGCCTGGGCACGGTGGAGCTGTTCGCGGCGGAGGGGGCCAAGGTGGTCGCCGCCGACATCCAGGACGAGAAGGGCGCGATCCTTGAGAAGCGCTTTCCCGGCCAGGTGGCCTACGCCCACTGCGACGTCACCAGCGAGGCCGACATCGAAGGCGCGCTCAAGAAGGCCAAGAGCGAATTCGGCGGCCTGGACATCCTGTTCAACAACGCCGGCATCTCCGATCGCATGACCTCGATCACCGAGGTGACGGTCGAGGGCTGGGACTGGATCTACGCCATTCTGGTGCGCGGCCCGGCCCTGGGCATGAAGCACGCCGCCCCCATGATGATCGAGCGCGGCGGCGGCTCGATCGTCAACACCGCCTCGATCGCCGGCCTGCAGGCCGGCTTCGGCCCGATCGCCTATTCCAGCGCCAAGGCCGCGGTGATCCACATGAGCCGGGTGGCCGCCGCCCAGCTCTCGCCGCAGAAGATCCGGGTCAACGCCATCTGCCCGGGCCTGATCGCCACCTCGATCTTCGGCGCCTCCTTCGGCGCGACCCGCGAGATGGCCGACCAGATGGCCGCCCGCGTCGCCGAGCTGGGCGCGACCGTCCAGCCCGTGCCCAAGGCCGGCGTGCCCGACGACATCGCCCAGGCCGCGCTCTACCTCGCCTCGGACGCCTCGGCCTTCGTGTCGGGGACGCACCTGGTGGTCGACGGCGGCATCACCGTCGGCGGCCGCCACGCCTGGGACCAGACGATGGTCTCGCCCTTCGCCCAGATCCTCGGGCTCGACCAGCTGCCGGGCGCCATGGGCGGCGCCGGCCAGGAGTGAGCGAAGCCCCGCCGCCCGCGACCCCGCCCGCGCGGGCGGGCCTGGCCCCCAATGTCCACGGCGCCCTGTGGATGCTCGCCTCGGCGGTGGGCTTCACGGTGATGACGACGCTCATCAAGTTCCTGGGCGACGACTATCCGGCCGCGCTGCAGACCTTCTACCGCCAGGCGGCGGGGCTCCTGATCCTGCTGCCGGTGATCATCCGGCGGCGCAGCGCGGCCTTCGCCACGACCCGGCCGGGAATCCTGATCTTCCGGGCCAGCGCCGGCACGATCGGGGTGATCCTGTCGTTCTACGCCTTCCAGAAGATGCCGCTGGCCGACGCCAACGCGCTGTCCTTCACCCGCACGCTCTGGCTCGTGCCCCTCGCCGCCTTCGTGGTGCGCGAGCGGGTCGGCCCCCTGCGCATCGGCGCGGCCCTGGTGGGCTTCGCCGGCGTGCTCTTGATGATCCGTCCGGGGGCGGGCGGAAGCTTCGCCATCGGCGTCCCGGCCCTGGCCATGCTGGCGTCCTCGCTGCTGTTCGCCCTGACGGTGACCGGCATGAAGGTGATGACCCGTGACCACAGCCCCATGGTGCTGCTCGTCTGGTCGGCGGCGCTGGGCCTGGTCTTCGCCCTGCCGCCGGCGCTCTTCGTCTGGCGCTGGCCCGCGCCCATGGACCTTCTGCTGCTCTGCCTGATGGGCGTGATGGGGACGATCACCCAGGGCTGCTACATCAAGGGCATGTCCATCGGCGACGCCGGGGCCATGGCGCCGATCGACTACATCCGCCTGGTGTTCGCCACCGCCGCGGGCTTCTTCCTCTTCCACGAGGTCCCGGGCGCCTGGACGCTGGCCGGCGCCGCGGTGGTCGTGGCCTCCACCCTGTTCATCACCTGGCGCGAGCAGCAGCTTTCGCGGCGCACGCCCTAGCGCCTACTTCCTGCGCCCCTTCGCCGGGGCGCTGGCCAGTTCGCGCAGGGCGGCGTTGGCGATGGTGAGCTTGGCGAAGGTCCAGTCGCCGCCGGCGGCCTCGATCTCCTCGACCGTGCGCCGCGCCGAGGCGGCGGCGTCGCGGCGCAGGGCGGCCCAGGAGGTGACCGCCGCGCGGGCGGCCTCGGCGGATTCGCCAGCCTGGGAACTGCCGGAGAAGTCCATCACCGCCTTGGCCAGCGCCGACTGCTCGGCCAGCAGGTCCTCCACCAGCCGGCGCACGGCGGTGCGCTCGAAATGGTCGCCCGCGCGATAGCCGCCGACCGCCGCCCGCAGGCGGTCGAAGGCGAAGGCCGCGCCGGCCTGGTGGTAGACGCGGGCCACGTCGGGCAGGCTCCAGCTCGAGCCGTCCGCCAGGTCGACGAGGTCTGCGGTGACCGTCATCGGCTGCAGCGCCGCCGCGGCGCGGGCCAGCTTCTCGGGCGCGCCGGCCTCGACCAGGGCGGCGGCGGCGGCCTCCACGGCCGAGCGCTCGGTGTCCGACAGGATCGCCGGGGTGAGCGGCGCCAGGATCTTGCGGGCCTGGCCGTAGCGGCCGACCAGGGCGCTGACCGTGGCCCCGCTGCGCGCCGCCCGGCGGGCCAGCCAGAAGGTCTGGGCGCGCAGCGCCGCCGCCAGCTTGCGGAAGAGCAGCATCTGCGCCTGCGCCGGGACCTTGCCGTCGAGCTCGGCCACCGCGGTCCACAGGGCCGGAAGGTCGAGCACCGCCTTGGCCGCCTCGTAGGCGGTGACGAACGCCCGCGCGTCACAGTCGGCCGCGGCCATCAGCCGGCTGGGGAAGCTCGGCCCGCAGCGGTTCACCGCGTCGTTGGCGACGACGGTGGCGATGATCTCGCGGCGCAGGCGGTGGCGACGGATCGCCTCGGCGTACCTGCGCAGCGGCTTGGGGAAATAGCCCTCCAGAAGCTGCTCGAAGAAGGCGTCGTCGATCGCCGAGGACTCCACCACCTCGTGCGACAGCTCCAGCTTGCCGTAGGCCAGGAGGACCGACAGCTCCGGCCGGGTCAGACCGAGCCCGGCGTGGGCGCGGTCGGCGATGACCGTCGCGTCGGGCAGGCCCTCCACGGCGCGGTCCAGGCGCCCTTCGGCCTCCAGGCGGGCCATGAAGCGCGCGTGCGGCTCCAGCTCGCCCGGACTGTCCATCTCCAGCAGCGAGAGCGCCAGGGTCTGGTCGTAGTTGTGCGCCAGGACGTGGCGGGCCACGTCGCCGATCATCGAGCGCAGCAGCTTGTCGCGCGCCTTGCGGGTCAGGACGCCGGTGCGCTCCAGCGCGCCGGTCAGGATCTTGATGTTGACCTCGTGGTCCGAGGAATCGACGCCCGCGGAGTTGTCGATGGCGTCGGTCTCGATCCGGCCGCCGCCGAGCGCGAACTCGATGCGTCCGGCCTGGGTGAGCCCCAGGTTCGCGCCCTCGCCGACCACCTTGACCCTGAGGTCGCGGCCGTTGACGCGCACGGCGTCGTTGGTCTTGTCGCCGACCTCGGCGTTGGACTCCCCCTTGGCCTTCACATAGGTGCCGATGCCGCCCAGGTAGAGCAGCTCGGCGCGGGCCTTGAGGATGGCGTTGATCAGCTCGGCCGGGGTCATCGCCTCGGCGGTCACGTCCAGCATGGCGCGGACCTGGGCGCTGAGCGGGATCGACTTCTGGCTGCGCGGGAAGACGCCGCCGCCGGCGGATATGGCCTTGCGGTCGTAGTCGTCCCAGGACGAGCGGGGCAGGGCGAACATGCGCTGGCGCTCGGCGTAGGAGATCGCCTCGTCCGGGTCCGGATCGAGGAAGATGTGGCGGTGGTCGAAGGCGGCCAGCAGCCGCGTCTTGGTCGACAGCAGCATGCCGTTGCCGAACACGTCGCCGGACATGTCGCCCACGCCGACCACGGTGAAGGGCTCGGACTGGATGTCCTTGCCCATCTCGCGGAAGTGGCGCTTCACGGCCTCCCAGGCGCCGCGCGCGGTGATGCCCATCTCCTTGTGGTCGTAGCCGGCCGACCCGCCCGAGGCGAAGGCGTCGTCCAGCCAGAAGCCGTAGGAACGGGCCACGCCGTTGGCGATGTCGGAGAAGGTGGCCGTGCCCTTGTCGGCGGCGACCACCAGGTAGGGATCGTCGCCGTCGTGGGCGATCACGCGCTCGGGACGCACCGGCTCGCCCTCGGGCGTCAGGTTGTCGGTGATGTCCAGCAGGCCCTGGAGGAAGGTCGTGTAGGCCCGCACGCCCTCGGCGCGGACCGCGTCGGGCGCGCCGCCCTTCGGCAGTTGCTTGGGATAGAAGCCGCCCTTGGAGCCCACCGGCACGATGACGGCGTTCTTCACCTGCTGGGCCTTGGCCAGCGCCAGGACCTCGGTGCGGAAGTCGTCGCGCCGGTCGCTCCAGCGCAGGCCGCCGCGGGCCACCGGGCCGAAGCGCAGGTGGATCCCCTCCACGTGCGTCGCCCACACGTAGATCTCGCGATAGGGCTTGGGCGCCGGCAGGTCGGCGAGCTCGGCCGAGGCCACCTTGAAGGAGATGTAGGGCTTGGGCGCGCCGTCCTCGCCCAGCTGGTAGAAGTTGGTGCGCTGGATCGCCTGGACCAGCAGCGCCAGGCGGCGCAGCACGCGGTCGTCGTCCAGGCTCTCGACCTGCTGCAGGGCCTCCAGGATCTCGGCCATCACCGCCTTGGCTTGGGCCGCGCGCTCGGTGAGGTCGGCGTGCAGCGCCGGGTGGAAGCGGGTGCGGAAGAGGTCCAGGATCAGGCGCGCCACGCCAGGGTGGGTGGCGAGCGCCTCCTCCTGAACGCGCTGCGTCGGGTCCAGGCCCGACTGCTGGCGGTAGCGGGCCAGGGCGCGGATCAGGGCGGCCTCGCGCCAGGAAATGGACAGCTCCAGCACCAGGCGGTTGAACCCGTCGCTCTCGGTCTTGCCGTTCCAGATGGCGACGAAGGCCTCCTCGAAGGCGTCCTTCACCTCGGCGAAGACCAGGTGCTCGCCGCGCTCGTCGACAAGTTCGAACTCGTGCACCCACACCGGCGCCTGGTTCGCCCGGCGCACCGGGTGGCCGGTCTCGACGATCGCCTTCAGGCCCATGTGCTCCAGGATCGGCAGCACGTCGGACAGCGGCGCGGGCGCGCCGGGGCGATAGAGCTTGAAGCGGAACTGCACCGCCGTGTCGCCCGTGCGGCGGAAGGCGCGCACGCGCACCTGCTCGTCGGGCGCCAGGTCGTCGATGATCGCCACGTCGGCCAGGGCCTCCTCGGCGTCGTGGCGGTCGCGATAGCCGGCGGGAAACGCCTCGGCGTAGCGCGAGAGCATCTCGCCGACCTCTTCGCTGGAGAACTCGCGGCCGCGCACCGCGGCCTCGAAGCGGTCGCCCCAGGTGCGCGCCAGTTCGGCGACCTCGGCCTCCACGGCCTTGAGGTCGGGCTCGGCGTGGTGGCCGGGCGCGACGCCGATGATGTAGTGCACCCGCGCCAGCGGGGCGTCGGAGAAGTCGGGATAGGCGGCCGAGACGCGGCCGCCGTAGGCCTCGGCGAGCAGTCGCCCGGCCTTGGCCTGCAGTTCCGAATCGTAGCGGTCGCGCGGCACGAACATCAGCACCGAGACGAACCGGTCGAAGGGGTCGCGCCGCTCGAAGAGCCGCACGCGGGGCCGGTCGAACAGGTGCAGCACGGCCAGCGCCTGGGCGAGGAGCTCGTCCTCGCTCATCTGGAAGACCTCGTCGCGCGGATAGTTCTCCAGGATGTTGTGCAGCCGCTTGGCGTTGTGGCTGCCCGGCGTCTTGCCGGCCCGGGTGATGACGTTGGCCACCTTCGTACGGATCAGCGGCACGTCGTCGGTGGCCTCGTCATAGGCTTCCGAGGTGAAGAGCCCCACGAAGCGGACCTCGCCCGAGGGCTTGCCGTCCGCGCCGTAGCGCTTGACGCCCACGTAGTCCATGTAGCCGCGCCGGTGCACGCGCGAGCGCAGGTTGGCCTTGGCCACCGTGATGGGCGGGTCGAGCTCCAGGCGGCGGCGAAGCTGCTGGGTCAGGAGCGCGGGTTCGTTCGTGCGCCGCAGCACCCGGCGCGTGGGGTCGCGCAGCACGCCCAGGCCGTCCTGCGGCTGGAACAGCGGCTCCTCGGCGGCGTAGCCGCCGTCGGCCAGGCGCGGATACTCGTAGACCCGCGCGCCCAGCAGCACGAAGTGCTCGTCCTTGAGCCAGCTCAGGAAGGCGACGTCCTCGGCCAGCGCCGGTCCCCTGGGGCCGGACGCCTCCAGTTCGGCGATGGTGCGGCCGAGCAGCTCGACCATGGCCTTGAAGTCGCCGACTGCGGCGCGCACGTCGGCGACTTCAAGGCCATGGTCGAGCTGC
>Ga0209066_10006431_pt1 | contig 11980 bp, 8 predicted proteins | sample All_14_2_FD_187198 | JGI IMG/M metagenome (GOLD analysis project Ga0209066, IMG submission 187198) | Freshwater microbial communities in response to fracking from Pennsylvania, USA - Allegheny Zone_MetaG_DW_15 (SPAdes) (version 2) ...
GCTATCAGCACCTGCCCCACAGCCACATGACCGTGGTCGAGATCAACCCCGAGGTCATCGCCCTGCGCGACGAGTTCATGCTGCCACCGGATGATGAGCGGCTGACCGTGGTTTGTGCCGACGGGGTGCGATTCATGGCGCAATGCCCGGATCAGTTTGACGTGATCCTGATCGATGGCTTCACGGCCGAAGGCCAGCCCCCGGCCCTGTGCACCCCTGCTTTTTACCGTCACTGCGCCGCCCGACTGAAGCCTGATGGCGTGCTGGTGATCAACCTCCACGCGGCCGAGCCGCAACTGAGCACCGTGCTCAAGCGCCTGAGCAAGGCCTGCAACGGCGGCGTGCTGGATGTGCCGGTGGATGACGGTGACAACCGGGCGGTGCTGGTGAGCAGCGACCAGGCCTGGCAGCAGTGCCTGGCCGAGTTCGACACGCGCTGGCAGGCCCTGAGCCCCGCCCACCAGGAAACACTGGGGGCCTCCTCCAGCCGCCTGGAGCGAGCCCTTCGCAAGCGGTATCCTGCTCATCTGTGAAGAGTTCAGGAGCTGCGACCATGCGCCTCGCGTTTTGCCCCCAATGTGCAAGCCCGCTGCACGAACGCTTTGAAGGCGAGGCCACCCGACAGGCCTGCCCCGACCACGATTGTGCTTATGTGCACTGGGACAATCCGGTGCCGGTGGTGGCCGCGGTGGTGGAGCACGAAGGCCGGATCATCCTGGCTCGCAACAAGGCATGGGCGGTGCCATTTTTTGCGCTGATCACCGGCTTTCTGGAAAAGTCGGACCCCAGCCCGGAAGAAGCCATCGCCCGCGAGGTCCAGGAAGAACTGGGGCTGCAGGCCACGGCCACCCACTTCATTGGCCACTACCGCTTCGAGCGCCAGAACCAGATCATCCTGGCGTATCACGTGCCCGCCACAGGTCAGATTGTCCTGGGCGACGAGCTGGCAGACTACAAGGCCATCGAACCCGCCAAAGCGCGCTACTGGCCGGTGGCCACAGGCCTGGCGCTGCGGGATTGGCTGGTGGCCCAAGGGCACACGCCTCAGGCCATTGAATTGCCCAAGGTCTAAAGATCACTTGAGAGCTAGACATAAGTTTTTTTACGTTCATTCTTACCTTGGGTATCATGACCGCATGAAACCCGCTGCATGGCTCATCTCCTGGATTGGCGACACCGATCACCGTTGCGCTGAAGGCAAGCTCGCTGGCCAAGTTGGGCCCATTGCCACGGCGCTGCTGGGCAGCAAGCGCTACGACCGCGTTTACCTGCTCACCAATTACGACCATGCGCGCAGCCAGCATTACTGCAAGTGGTTGGAGGAGCTCACCAACTACCCAGCGAAGGCGGTTGACCTGTACAGCGTTGAGCTCAACAGCCCCATCAACTACGCCGAGATCTATGACAAGGTCAGCCACGAGCTCATCAAGGCCCGGCTGCCTCAGGATCACATTGAGCTCACTTTCCATCTGAGCCCAGGTACGCCCGCCATGGGCGCGATCTGGATCATGCTGTCCAAGACGCGTTTTCCGGCCAAGCTGATCCAGACATCTAAAGAGCACGGCCTGGAGTCGGTCGATTTCTCATTCGACCTGGCCAACGATTTCTTGCCCGAGTATCTCCAGCGCAGTGATGCCCGGATTCAGCGCCTTAGCACCACCCCCACCTCGCCGCCAGCGTTCAACAAAATCCTGTGCCGCAGCCCGGTCATGCAGCAGCAGATCGACTTGGCGCAGCGCGTGGCAGCGTACGACGTGCCTGTTTTGATTCTGGGCGAGACCGGCACGGGCAAAGAACTCTTTGCCGAGGCCATCCATGCAAGTAGCAGGCGCAGCAGCCAACCTTTCATTGCCGTCAACTGTGGCGCCGTGGCCCATGACCTGGCCAACTCCGAACTTTTTGGCCACAAAAAGGGCGCCTTCACAGGCGCCGACCGGGATCGCAAAGGCCACTTTGAAGAAGCCGATGGCGGCACCTTGTTTCTGGATGAAATCGGTGATCTACCGCTGGACAGCCAAGTGCGCCTGCTGCGCGCACTGCAAGCCAAAGAAGTGACGCCGGTCGGCTCATCCAAACCCGTCAAGGTGGATGTCCGTATCGTGGCCGCCACGCACCGTGATTTGGCGGCTGACGTGGCCGCCGGACGTTTCCGCGAGGATCTGTTTCACCGCCTGGCCGTCGGCATCCTGCGCTTGCCACCATTGCGCGAGCGCGGTGAAGACATCGACCGCCTGATCGATCACTTCATGGATCAGATCAATGCTGATGCGCAAGGCCAGCCTGAGGCCCGGCATAAAGAAATTTCCCAAGAGGCAAGAAACGTTCTCTTGCAGCACGGTTGGCCCGGCAACATCCGCGAGCTTTATCACTCGCTGCTCAGAAGCGTCATCTGGTCCAAAGACAATGAAGTGACGGCGGCAGACGTCAAAGCGGCGTTGCTGAACATGCCTGGCCGAGAAGATGGCGTTCTAGGGCGCACACTCACGCAAGGCTTTGATTTGCAAGCGATTTTGGATGATGTGACGCGGCATTATGTGGTCAAGGCCATGAAGCAGACGCGCCACAAGAAGACGCAGGCAGCAGTGCTTTTGGGCCTGTCTAATTACCAAACGCTGAGCAACTGGATGACCAAACTGGGCATCTCGGACGACGAATTAACCTGACAGGGAAGGCTGGCACGGATCTCGCCATCAAGTGGATGCAACCACTGAAAAGCGAGGCTGAGCCTGAGATGTTGATGCAAGACCTGAAATCGCTGAACTTTGAGCCATTGCGCGCACGGTTCCCCGAGCTGGCCAATATGGGCGGCTATGCGGAGCACTACGCGCACATGGACCCCGAAGGGGCGCTGGTCAAGCTGCGCAACCTGGGCGAGCGCCTGGTTGACCACATCTACCTGCAACTGCGCTTGCCCAAGGCGCCCAACTCCAAATTTGCCGACCTGCTGACCAATGGCAGTTTCGAGGCCGTGGTCGACCGCGACCCTCGGGACAAGCTCCACCTCTTGCGCAAACTCGGCAACAAGGCGGCTCATGGTGAAGCGGTGCATATCAATGACGCGCTGCGTGGCCTTTATGAATCCTGGCAACTGGCCCGGTGGTTTCATGTCAGCTTCATGGGTGGCCAGACCACTGACTTTGCTGGCTTCAAAGAGCCCGCACCTGAAGGCATTGACAGCAAGGCCGACCTCAAACGCAAAGCCAAAGACCTGGCTGAAAAGCACGCCATTGCCGAGACGCGCCTCAAAGAGGCACTGCAAGAGCTGGAACGCCTGCGTGCCATTGATGAAGCCCGCAAGGCCGCCGAGCCCGAGCTGTCCGCGCCGCTCACGCCAGCGGTAACCCAGCAGCTCGTCACGGCCAGTGCCGCAGCGGCCCAGCAACTGCGATTTACTGAAGACCACACCCGCCAGTGGCTCATCGACCGCGATCTGCATACCGCAGGCTGGTCCGTGCCTGCCAAGGGCGCCAGTGACGAGCACGTGGGCCAAGAAGTCGAAGTGCAGCACCAGGGCACGAACCACACTGGCCTGGGCTATGCCGACTACGTGCTCTGGGACGACAACCACAAGCCCCTGGCAGTGATCGAGGCCAAGAAGACCACGGTGGATGCCCGCGTGGGTCAGCAACAAGCCAAGGACTACGCCGACGGCCTGGAGCGGATGTACGGCCAACGGCCCATGATCTTCTGCACCAATGGCCACGACATCTGGGTGTGGGATGACGCCATGGGCTACCCACCACGCAAGGTCTACGGTTTCTACTCGAAAGACACGCTGCAGTATCGGGTGGCCTTTCAACGCCGTGAGCGTCGGGACCTGCTCAGCATCCACTCCGATCCGGCCATCACCGACCGGCTGTATCAGATCGAAGGCATCAAGCGGGTGGCCGAGCGCTTTGCCTCATGCCACCGCAAGGCCCTGGTCGTGCAGGCCACCGGCACCGGCAAAACACGGGTGGCCATTGCGCTCAGCAAGCTGTTGATCGAGGCCAAGTGGGCCAAGCGCGTGCTGTTCTTGTGCGACCGCAGGGAGCTGCGCAAGCAGGGCCGCAACTCGTTCAACGAATTCCTCAACGAACCCATTTACGTCATCGGTCAGAAGAACGACATCGGCAAGCTCGACGCCCGCATCTACATCGGCATCTATCAAGGGCTGATCAACGATCTGAGCAGCTTCGACGTGGGGTTCTTTGATCTCATCGTGGCCGACGAATCGCACCGCTCCATCTACAACCTGTACGGCGACATCTTCAAGTACTTCGATGCCCTGCAGGTGGGCCTGACGGCCACTCCGGTGGAGATGGTCAGCCGCAGTACCTGCCAGCTCTTTGGTTGCGACTACAAGCTGCCAACGGCCAACTACCCGCTGGAACAGGCCATTGCCGATGGCAACCTAGTGCCCTTCAAAGTGGTGGCCCACACCACCAAGTTCTTGCGCGATGGCATCAAAGCCGCACACCTGAGCGATGAGCAAATTGCCCAGCTTGAAGACCAAGGCATCGACCCCAACGAGCTTGAGTTTGAAGCCGCCGCCATTGACGATGCCATCTTCAACAAGGACACCAACCGCATCATCTTGCGCAACCTGATGGACAAGGGCATCCGCGATGCCGATGGCCAGTTGCCTGGCAAGACCATCGTCTTCGCTCGCAACATTGACCATGCACGTCTGCTGGCCGAGCTGTTCAACGAGATGTACCCGCAGTTCGCTGGCAAGTTCTGCCAGGTGATCCACTCGAAAGAGCCCCGCGCCGAGCAGCTCATCGACGACTTCAAAGGCGGCGAAAACTGCAAGAACGACCAACTGCGCATCGCCATCTCAGTGGACATGCTCGACACCGGTATTGACGTGCCCGAGGTGGTCAACCTGGTGTTCGCCAAGCCGGTCAAGTCCAAGGTCAAGTTCTGGCAAATGATTGGTCGCGGCACGCGCCTGTGCAAGAACCTGTTTGGCCCAGGCCGAGACAAAGCCGAGTTCCTGATTTTTGACCACTGGGACAACTTCGAATACCACGATGTCAACGCCGAAGACGTTGAACCCAAGGTGCCCAAGCCGCTCACGCAGCGCCGCTATGAGGCTCGCCTGGAGCTGGCCAACCTGGCGCTGGCAAAGCATGAGATCCCCGTGTTTGACGCGCTGATCCCGCAGATCAGGCAAGACGCCGAAGCCTTGCCCGACCACAGCATTGGCGTTCGCGATTCGTGGAAGGACGTGCAATTGGCGCGTGATGCTACGCTGCTCCAGCAGTTCGCGCCCACCACCCGCCAGACTTTGCTGGAACGCGTGGCCCCGCTGATGAACGCGGTGGATGTGCGCGGCCAGGGCGAGGCCCTGCGATGGGATCTGCTGCTGCTCAAGGCCCAGAAAGAAGCCCTGCTGCTGCCTGACAGCCCAAACGCTTGCCATGGCGACATTGAGGAATGGCTCGACCGCCTGCCGCCGCACCTCAACCCCGTGCGCGCCAAAGCCGAAGACCTCAAACGTATCCAAAGCAAGGCCTTCTGGGCCAAGCCCAGCCATGCCGACCTGGAGGCCATGCGCACCTCGCTGCGCGAGATCATTCACCTGGCCGACAAGCCTAAAGGCCCCACGGAGCCCGGTACCCCGGTGATTGACGTGACCGAAAACACCGACGACATCCAAACCACCTGGCGCGCCACCAAGATCAAGACGGTGGACTACGCCATCTACCGCAAGAACGTGCAGGCCGCATTGGAGCCATTGTTTGACACCGAACCCGTGCTGCGCAAAATCCGCAATGGCGAACTGGTGACAGACTCAGAGCTCGACCAGCTCAACAGCCTGATGCACACCCGCAATCCGGATGTCGACTTGGGCACTCTGCGCGAGTTCTTCCCGGACACCGCCGTGCCCCTGGGCCAGATCCTGCGCAGCATCGTGGGCTTGGACAACGTGGCGGTCAACGAACGCTTCACCGCCTTTGCGCAAAAGCACCACCTCAGCAGTGAGCAGCTTCGCTTCCTGACCCTGCTGAAAGATCACATCCGCCAGTTCGGCGCCATCACCACCGATGCGCTGTTCAACCCACCCTTCACCCGTATCCACACCGAAGGGCTGGTGGGCGTCTTCCCGATCGAAGCGCAGCTCACTGAACTGGTGAGCATCGTTAACACCTTTGGCGAGCCCATCCAGGCCCCCGCATCACACTGAGACCTAGAACAACATGATCACTGGCGAACTCAAAAGCCGCATCGACAGCCTCTGGACCGACTTCTGGACTGGCGGCATCACCAACCCCTTGACGGTGATCGAACAGATCACCTTCCTGATGTACAGCCGCATGCTGGACATGATGGAGCGCCGCGACGAGGCCAAGGCCAAGCTGGGTAGCAAATCAGCCCATGTTCGCCGCTTCAATGACGACGAGCAAAACTGCCGCTGGGAAACCTGGCGCCACTATGGCGCTGAAGACATGCTGCCCCACGTACGCGACCACGTGTTTGCGCACTTCCGCAAGCTGGCCACCCGCAGCACGGGTTCTGACAGCCAATTTGCCGCCTTCATGAAAGACGCGCAAATGATGATCCAAAAGCCGTCGTTGCTGGTCAAGGCTGTGAACGCGGTGCAAGACCTACCGCTCGACCGTGGCGACACCAAGGGCGACCTGTATGAGCACCTGCTCAGCAAGCTGACGACTGCGGGCATCAATGGGCAATTCCGCACGCCGCGCCACATCATCCGTCTGATGGTGGAGCTGATGGACCCGCAACCGACTGACCGCATCTGTGACCCGGCTTGCGGCACCGCTGGCTTTCTGATCGAAACCTACGATCACTTGCTGCGCCAATACAGCAGTGCGGCTGGCCGCGAAACCAAGGTGGTGGACAACGAAGAGGTGACGACCTACAGCGGTGACCTGTTGCAGCCTTACCGCAAGCATGTGGATAGCGACATGTTCCATGCTTTTGACTTTGATGCCACCATGCTGCGCATTGCCACCATGAACTTGGTGATGCACGGCGTGGCCGAGCCCGATGTGCATTACCAGGACACCTTGAGCGAATCGTTTGAAGAGCGCCACCCCCAAGCATCCAACGGCAGTTTTGACTTGATCCTGGCCAACCCGCCATTCAAGGGCAGCCTGGACGAGCAAGACGTGGCAGCCGACCTGCTGCGAATCGTCAAAACCAAGAAGACCGAGCTGTTGTTTATTGCCTTGATTCTGCGCATGCTCAAGACGGGCGGACGCAGCGCCACCATCGTGCCCGATGGCGTGCTGTTCGGATCGAGCAAGGCGCACGTACAACTGCGCAAGCACTTGATTGACGACAACCAGTTGGAGGCGGTGATCAGCCTGCCCAGCGGGGTGTTCAAGCCGTATGCGGGTGTGTCCACGGCCATCATTGTTTTCAGTAAGGGTGGGCGGACAGAGAACGTGATGTTCTATGACGTGCAGGCCGATGGCTTCTCATTGGACGACAAGCGAGCCAAGATTGGCGATGGCAAGGGCGACTTGCCAGATGTCCTTGCCAAGTACCAGCAATGGTGCAAGCGTGAGGGCAGCTTCTCAGATCAAACGGCCAAGGCCTTTGAGGTATCGGCGGGGGAGATTCGGCAGAAGGGGTATGACTTGTCGATCAATCGATACAAGGTGGAGGTGCGTGCGGTTGTTCAGCATGAATCGCCAAAGGAAATCCTCGTCAAGTTGACGAATTTGGAAGCAGAAATTCAGCGCGAATTGATGGAACTGGGAGCCATGCTGTGAGCGGTGTTTGGCCAACCAAAACACTTGACGAGATATTTGAGATTGCCCGAGGTGGTTCGCCTAGGCCCATTCAAGATTTCCTCACAGAGGACATCCATGGGGTCAATTGGGTCATGATCAGCGATGCAACGAGCTCAGATAAATTCATCGAGAAGACTGCAAAACGCATTCGGTCTGAAGGCGCCTACAAGTCACGCATGGTCAGATCCGGCGACTTTCTCTTGACGAATTCCATGAGCTTTGGTCGGCCGTACATTATGAGAACCGACGGTTGCATCCATGATGGGTGGCTGCTTCTCAGGCGCCGACGCGAGGACGTTCATGAGGACTATTTCTATCACCTATTGAGCTCTCCTGGCGTATATGCCCAGTTCGAGCGACTGGCTGCAGGCGCAACGGTCAAGAATTTGAATAGTGATCTTGTCCGGAGCGTGAGTGTTCCATTCCCTCCCAAGGAGGAGCAAAAGCGTATCGCCGCCATCCTCGATAAGGCCGACAGCCTGCGCAGAAAACGTCGGGAGGCCATCCGCCTAGCCGACGACTTGCTTCGCTCGACGTTGTTGACTTGTTTGAAGCAGCCATACGACGCCCTCGTTGTGGAACAACTGCTGTCTATGAAAAAGAACGCCATTCGAACCGGGCCGTTCGGCAGCCAGTTGTTGCATGCGGAGTTCACCGAGTCAGGTGTACCTGTGCTGGGCATTGACAACGTGGTGACGAATCGCTTTCGATGGGACGAGCGCCGCTATATCTCGGCTGAAAAGTATGAGCAGCTTTCAAGGTACACGGTCTATCCTGGTGATGTGATGGTGACCATCATGGGCACTACGGGGCGCGTGGCCGTAGCCCCGGATGACTTGCCGATCTGTATCAGTACCAAGCATTTGTGCACCATGACCGTGGACAGGACAAAGATCCTGCCCGAGTTCCTGTGGGCATGCCTGCTTTGGGACCCAGCTGTTCGTGCGCAGTCCTCGCGAGAGAGCAAGGGGGCGATCATGGATGGCCTGAACATGGGCATCGTCAAGGGGCTGCTGATCAAGGTTCCTTCAATGGATGTTCAGCAGCGCTTTGTATCCGTGTTGCGCAAGGTGGATGCCCTTCGAAGCAAGTACAAGGTCGCTGTTGACGACGGCGCCAGCTTGAATGCAGCGTTGACTTCGAGGCTGCTGGCCGGACCAAGTCAGCATTGAGGTTTCATGGCCTACTCACTCTCCGACAAGCTGGTCATCGGCATCTCTTCTCGCGCATTGTTCGACCTGGAACTCGAGAACAACATCTATCAGGCGGATGGCACGGAGGCTTATGCCGCCTACCAACGGGCGCATGAAGATGAGCCCTTGAAGCCAGGCACGGCCTTCCCGCTGGTCAAGGCGTTGCTGGAGCTGAATCAGCGCATCACCGATCGGCGTTTTGTTGAAGTGGTGGTCATTTCGCGTAACTCGCCTGATACAGGCCTGCGTGCGTTCAATGCCATCGAGACACACAAGCTGGACATCACCCGCGCCGCCTTCACTGGTGGCCGAGCGAGCCTGGTGGATTACCTCAAAGCGTTCGAAGTCGATCTGTTCTTGTCGCGTGATCTCAACGATGCGCAGGAAGCCATCAACGCGGGCATCGCCGCAGCCCAGCTGTATGACCCGCCTGAAGGTGTGATGGCCAGCCAGCAGCAGATCCGGATTGCATTTGATGGTGACGCCGTTCTTTTTTCGCCAGACTCCGAGCAGATTTTCAAAACCAAAGGATTGGCAGCGTTCTTGCGGTACGAAAAGAAGCACCGTAAGAGATCCATGACAGAGGGGCCCTTCGCCAAGCTGCTGCTGGGCTTGTCAGACATTCAGAAACACTTTTCAAGACAGGATTGCCCGGTGCGCATCGCCATCGTCACAGCACGAAACAGCCCAGCGCATGGGCGGGTCATTCACACGTTGCGCGACTGGAACGTGCTTGTGGATGAAGCCTTCTTCTTGGGCGGTGTAGACAAGGATCAGGTGCTGAAGGCTTTTGGTGCGCAGATCTTTTTCGACGACCAACATGCACATGTCAGCAAGGCGGCATCGCATGTGCCGTCAGGCATCGTGCCGTACGAGGGGGGCACATTGACCGCCGCCGTGCGGAGAGGCAGGCGGCGGGCAAAGACCTGATCGCTGAGGCATCTGGTCAACCATCACGTTCAAGTGCTGGGGCCAAACAATATCAATAGGGAGTTGAACATGAGCACATCCATCGCGAAGGTCTTGATCCTTTGCAAAACCTACCCATCGCCCAGCGCGAAGTATTCAGAAACGTCGTGCGTCGCGGGCCTCACCGAGCAGGGCGAGCTGATCCGCTTGTTCCCGGTGCCCTTCCGCCTGATCTCCGATGAGCAGCAGTTTCGGAAATGGCAATGGGTCGAGGCCCGCGTTGAAAAATCGCGTGATGACCATCGCCCCGAGAGCCACCGCGTGTTCATCGACACGATCAATGCAGACTCGGAGCCCATGCAGTCGGGCAAGAAGGGCTGGCCCTTGCGCATGGCCTTGTTGGACAAGGCGCCCAGGTTCGACAGCTTTGAAGCGATGGAGCAGGCTCGCCTCTCAACGGGCCTGTCTTTGGCTGTGCTCAAGCCCAGCCGCATCGTCAGCCTAGAGATCAAGCCTGCCAAAGAGAGCGATTGGTCGGTTGAAGAACTGGCCAAGCTGGCGCGCTGGCAGCAGCAAGATGGCCTGTTTGATGAAGACGCTGCAACCAAGGACGTGAAGCTGCTCGAAAAGCTGCCCTTCGACTTCTACTACCACTGCGAATTTGACGTAGGCGGCGTGGCCCACGCCAAGCGCATCAAGCTGGTGGATTGGGAGGTGGGGGCGCTGTACCGCAATTTGCGGCGCCAGTACGGCCAGTCAGGCTGGGAGGCCCCCTTCAGGCAGAAGTACGAACAAGAGCTGCCCTCGCGTGACTTGCTGCTGATGATGGGCACCGTGCATCGGTTCCCTGATCAGTGGCTGGGCATCAGCGTGTTCACGCCACCTAAGCCACAGCCTGAAGGCGACGATCAGGGATCGCTGTTTTAGTGTGCGACAGCAGGTGCCATGTTGCCGGTGCGCCGAGCCGGGCGGCGGCGCGGGCCACATAGGTGCGGTGGCACATGGTGTAGTCCGCCTCGAAGCAAACCAGGCAAGCCGTGGTGCTTTTGCTGAGCTTGACCAGCTCTCGCACGGGGGCATCTTGGGTGTCAATGTAGGCCAGAAAATCACGTGTGTACGCCGCCCAGTCCTGGTCAGCGCGGTAGCGATCACGGATGGGTTTGGGGCAGCCCAGGGCTGGCATGTGAAGGTAGGCCATGCCCGCTTCGGACAAGGCTGCGGAGAAGGCAGATTTGGAAAAGCCCTTCTTGCGGGACAGGGGCAACTCGCGCACATCGACGATGGTTTGCACACCATTGGCTCGCAGTGTGGCAATGAAGTTGGCAATGTCCAGGCCTTCATAGCCAAAGGTGTAGATGCCGGCGGGATGGTTCATGGTGGGGCGGAGTTTATCGCTCAAAGAATCGCCCTGGTGGCGAGGAGAGACAATGCCACATTACGCAATGAAATCGACACATTGCTGGCGGCCGACTACATGGCGATTGACGAAGTGCCCCGCACCGCTTGCGAGCATTGATCCTGGAGGATCTGGGAGATTACCCAGGATCCTCCAACACCGACGTCAACCGCCGCATTGGCGCTGAGATTTCAGCCAAGACTGTCAAGCGTGCGTTGGACGATTTGGCTGATACGGGACTGGTGATTCACGACGGGGAGCGCCGCTGGCGGCGCTACAGCCTTTCCACCCAGGCTCATAAAGGACACGATGCAGAGAAGTTGCCGTGATGTTGTCCGCCACTCGATCGTCTTTTATCCATAACCCATTGATTTTGCATATTTTTTTCCTAAGGGACACACAGCTGACTTGTCCTTTATGGGCCATTCAACTGATCGATAGAAATCCGCGGCGGGCCAGTGAGTTCTTGTGCGCTCGTTCTTATCACCCTCAGGCTCAACGCGCCTTGAGCTGCGCCACGCGGCTCATGGCCAGCCCGGCTGCGGCGGTGCGAGTCTCCACACCCAGCTTGGCAAAGATGTGCTCCAGTTGCTTCTTGACGGTCGCTGGGCTGCTGCCCAGGATGTCGCCAATGTCGCGGTTGGTCTTGCCCCGGACCACCCAGTAGAGCACCTCGCCCTCACGGGCCGTGAGCTTGAAGACCTGCGTCAAGGCATCCATGGCCGCCTGGTCGG
>Ga0209066_10006432_pt1 | contig 11978 bp, 14 predicted proteins | sample All_14_2_FD_187198 | JGI IMG/M metagenome (GOLD analysis project Ga0209066, IMG submission 187198) | Freshwater microbial communities in response to fracking from Pennsylvania, USA - Allegheny Zone_MetaG_DW_15 (SPAdes) (version 2) ...
GGGTTTCGAGGTGGTCGTCGTGGACAACGGCAGCCGCGATGACACTCGAGAGGTTGCTGAGCGCGCCGGTGTGACCTACGTCTTCGAGAGCCGGCGCGGTATTCCCGCCGCGACGGCGGCTGGATTCGACGCAGCACGCGGAACGGTGCTCGCCAGACTCGACGCAGACTCGGTGCCGCCCCGGCACTGGGTCGCGCGCGTGGAGGAGCTTTTCGCGGCCGACGCCGACCTTGTCGGTGCGACGGGGCCGGGTGAATTCACGTCACTGCCCCAGCCCCTTCGACGACTGGCCGACGTCGTGTACATGCGCGCCTACTTCACCGTGTTCGGGCGGATGCTCGGTTTTCCGCCACTCTTCGGCTCCAGCTTCGCCATTCGCCGCGACTCTTGGGCGTCGGCTCGCGAGCGCGTGCATCGTTTCGACTCGGAGGTGCACGACGATCTCGATCTGAGCTTCGCTCTCGGTCCCGACGCTCACGTCGTCGTCGACCCGGCACTCACCGTGCGCGTTTCGGCCCGTCCTTTCGCGCATCCCTTCGCCTTCGTGCGGCGAATCGCGCGAGCCCTTCGCACGGTGAGACTGCATCACAGCCGAGCTCGAGCCGTCGCGAGATAGCACGCCAAGCAGGCGAGGGCAAGCCCGCGACATGTTCGTGAAAGGCACAGACACTCGCTCTATGCATGCTCCAGCACCACGTGGCCCGCTCAGCGGAGCCGTACTCGACGTACTCCTCACTGATCCGGCAGACACCGACAGCGACGACTCACTTCGCCTATTGAAGTCGGCAATTGATGAGCGCCCGCCGCGCGATCCACTCACTGACGACGACCTCCAGCTCGCACTCTTCGTGCTGTACGAGCAGCACTACACCGGCATGGACGGCGCCAGCGAAGAGTGGGAATGGGATGCCCGACTCATTGCTCTTCGACGCGAACTAGAAGACGTTCACGAGCAGGCACTTCACGAACACGTGTCGATGCCGACGCTGCCGAAGGCCGACGCCGCCGACGTCGCCGAAGCGCTCTTCGCGCTCACCGCACCCCATTCCGGGCCGAGCCTCGCTCGCGTCATCGCGTCGGAGGCGACAGCCGAGCACATGCGCGAGCACCTCATCTTGCGATCGATCTACACCCTGAAGGAGGCCGACCCGCACAGTTGGGCCATACCGCGACTTCGCGGGCGACCGAAGGCCGCGCTGGTCGAAGTGCAGACAGATGAGTACGGCGGCGGCCGACCCGAACGCGTGCACGCGACCATGTTCGCGAGGGCGATGCGGGGAGCCGGCCTCGACGATCGCTACGGCTTCTACCTCGACGCAGTGCCAGCGACGACGCTCGCCTCCATGAACACGATGTCGCTGTTCGGACTGCACCGTCGTTGGCTCGGTGCCATTTGCGGCCACCTCGCGGCGTTCGAAATGACATCGTCGTTGCCGAGTCGCATGATCGCGAGCGGGTTGCGGCGGCTCGACTTCAGCGACGATGTTGTGGCGTACTTCGACGAGCATGTCGAAGCAGATGCCGTGCACGAGCAAGTCGCGGCGCGCGATCTGGCGGGCGCACTTGCCGAACAACAACCGGCCCTCGTGCGCGACATCATGTTCGGCGCCGCGGCCTGCCTTCTCGTCGATGGACTCGCCGCCGATGAGACGAGACTCGCCTGGCGCCAGGGGCGAAGCGCGTTGCGCGAAACGGCGGTGCCCGCGTGAGCGACTCGGGTACCGCGAACCACACCGTTGACGCGATCGCGAGCGCGGAGTACCTCGTGCCGCTTCGCTGGGAAGACGACTTCGGTCTCGAGGAGTTCACGCGCTACCTCGCGACCGTCGCGCAGTGGATGCCCGTCACCGTGGTCGACGGATCTGACGAGCCGCTCTTCAGCAGGCATCGAGAGGCCTGGCATGGAATCGTCTCTCGACACCTTGAAGCGCCGAAGCTCGTGCTCAACGGCAAGGCAGACGGCGTGCTCATGGGCCTCGCTTCGACTGCCTGCGACGCCATCGTGATCGCCGATGACGACGTGCGTTGGAGCGAGCCAGCGCTGCGCCGCGCCCTCTCGCTGCTCCATGACGCAGATCTCGTGCGACCTCAGAACTTCTTCGACCCCTTGCCCTGGCATGCACGGTGGGACACCGCGCGTAGCCTCGTCAATCGAGCCGTCCACTCTGACTACCCCGGCACGCTCGTCGTACGGCGGTCGGCTTTGCCCACAGACGCCTTCGGCACTCCCACGTATGACGGCAACGTGCTCTTCGAGAACCTCGAGCTCATGCGCACCGTCGAGGCGCTCGGGGGCGTCGAGGTGCGCGCCGACGATCTGTTCGTGCGCAGACTGCCACCCACCGCGAAGCGGTTCGCTGAGCAGCGAGTTCGTCAGGCCTACGACAGCGCAGCGCAGCCCGCCCGTGCGATCGCGGAACTCGCGCTGCTACCGATTCTGCTCCACACGCGCCGACGGCACCCCTGGCGGCTCATCGGCCTCGTCGCGGCAAGCATCCTCGTGGCCGAGACGGGGCGTCGGCGCGACCGCGGCCAGTCGGTCTATCCACCGTCGTCAGCCCTGTGGGCGCCGGCGTGGATGCTCGAACGCTCCGTGTGCGCGTGGCTCGCGCTTGCTCATCGCCTGTCGGGGGGCATGCCATACCGCGATCGCCGACTTCCTGTCGCGGCGCACTCGCTCGGCCACTTGCGGCAGCGATTCGCTCAGGCCGCCACACCGACAGCGGAGGAGCCGACCCCCAGCCCGAGGAAGGAGAGCTGACATGCAGAAGCGGCAGTGGCGCGGAGAAGGCACACCGCAGGTCGTGGCCTGTCCGCACGGGCCGTTGCTCGTGCGCGGAGACGTCGACCTTGTCGACGCCGACGGAACGCCGATCGAGCGCAATCGCGCGACGGTCGCGCTATGTCGGTGCGGCGCGTCAGCCATCAAGCCCTGGTGCGACGGCAGCCACAAGCTGCGGCCGCGCGAGGAACCGTGAGCGGGCATCCACCGGTCACGGCCGACGAGTGCTCACGAGCACACAAGAGACACACGAAAAACAGAGAGGAACATCATGCACCGCATCACCGCCCAAGTTCTCGGAGTCGTCGTCGGGCTGCTCGCCCTCGTTGGTCTCTTCATCGAGGGTGAACTTCTGCTCGGCATCATGAATGTCGACGTCGCGCTCGACATTCTGCGGGCCGTACTCGCCGTCGCTCTCATTGCGGTGGGATTCTCCACCGTGCCCACTTCGGCCCGCCAGACCGTGATTCTCGTCACGGGCGTGCTCTACGTGGGTCTGGGGCTCGTCGCTTTCGCCGACCGCACGGTGTTCGGCCTGCTGCCCACGGGGCTCACCGGCTTCGACATCGGGTTCCACCTCGTCGTCGGTATTGCCGCCATCGTCATTGCCGTCATGCCTGACCGGCGGCAGAACACCGCGTCGAACACCGCGCCCTCGGCGCGCACGGAACGCTGAGCCACTGGCCGACCTCGTCGCTTCAGGAGCCGACGTACTGTGCGAGGTGCTCGCCCGTGAGGGTCGAGCGCGCAGCGACGAGGTCGGTCGGCGTGCCTTCGAACACCACTCGGCCCCCGTCGTGACCGGCGCCGGGACCGAGATCGATGATCCAGTCGGCGTGGGCCATGACGGCTTGGTGGTGCTCGATCACGATGACCGATGTTCCCTTGTCGACGAGCCGGTCGAGCAAGCCCAGCAGTTGCTCGACGTCAGCGAGGTGCAGGCCTGTCGTCGGTTCGTCGAGCACCAGCACGCGGCCTGTGTCGGCCATCGCCATGGCCAGCTTGAGCCGCTGGCGTTCGCCGCCAGAAAGCGTCGAGAGGGGCTGGCCGATCGTCAGGTACCCGAGACCGACGTCGTTGAGCCGTTCGAGAATCGCGTGTGCAGCGGGTACACGCGACTCGCCTTCAGCGAAGAACCCCACCGCCTCACTGACGGGCATCTCGAGCACGTCTGTGATGTTTGCCGTGCCGAGTCGATACTCGAGCACGGACGACTGAAATCGTCGTCCGCCGCAGTCTTCGCAGGGTGTGGACACGGAAGCGAGCATCCCGAGATCGGTGTCGATGACGCCAGCGCCGTTGCAGGTGGGGCACGCGCCTTCAGAGTTCGCGCTGAAGAGGGCCGGCTTGACGTCGTTGGCCTTCGCAAATGCCTTGCGAATCGGCTCGAGCATGCCCGTGTATGTCGCGGGGTTGCTGCGTCGAGAACCACGAATCGCACTCTGGTCGACCGCGACGACGCCCTCGCGCGGCGCTCCGTTGTCGCGCACGACCGAGCCGTGGATGAGCGAACTCTTGCCCGAGCCTGCGACGCCCGTGACGACGACGAGCACGCCGAGCGGCACGTCGACGTCGACGTTCTGCAGATTGTGGCTGGATGCACCGCGCACCTCGAGCGCACCTACGGGCGTGCGCACCGACGCCTTGAGGGCCGCGCGGTCATCGACATGCCTGCCCGTGAGGGTGCCGCTCGCGCGTAGTCCGGCGAGGTCGCCTTCGTAGACGATCTCGCCGCCTGCTGTTCCCGCCCGCGGGCCCAGGTCGACGATGTGATCGGCGATAGCGATCCCTTCGGGCTTGTGTTCGACGACGAGCACCGTGTTGCCCTTGTCGCGCAGACGCTGCAGCAGGTCGTTCATGCGCTGGATATCGTGCGGGTGCAGCCCCACCGTCGGTTCGTCGAAAACGTAGGTGACGTCGGTGAGCGACGACCCAAGGTGCCTGATCATCTTCGTGCGCTGAGCTTCACCGCCCGAGAGCGTGCCCGCCGGGCGGTCGAGGCTCAAGTAACCCAGCCCGATCTCGACGAACGAGTCGAGCGTGCGGCGCAAGTTCTCGACGAGCGGGCCCACGCCCGGAGCTTCGATCGCGCCGACCCAGGCGGCGAGGTCGCTGATCTGCATCGCACACGCCTCGGCGATGTTGACGCCGGCGATGCGCGACGACCGCGCGGCCTCGCTCAGCCGCGACCCTTCACACTCGGGGCACGGCGTGAACGTCACGGCACGCTCGACGAAGGCCCGGATATGTGGCTGCATCGCGTCGACATCTTTGCTGAGCATCGATTTCTGGATGCGCGGCACAAGCCCCTCGTAGGTCATGTTGATGCCCGTGACCTTGACCTTCGTGGGTTCTTTGTAGAGAAAGTCGTGCAGCATCTCGGGGCTGAAGTCGCGAATGGGGGTGTCTCCGTCGACGAGGCCCGACTCGGTGAAAATGCGCACCATCCAGCCGTCGGCGGTGTAGCCCGGCACCGTGATCGCCCCTTCGTTGAGCGTCTTGCTGTCGTCGAAGAGCTGCGCGAGGTCGATGTCGTTGACGCTGCCCATGCCCTCGCAGCGCGGGCACATGCCGCCGAGGTAGATCTCGTTCTCGATCGTGACCGTCTCACCCGTCGAACTTGAGCGCTCGCCACTCACTCGGGTCGTCGGCACATTGAACGAGAAGGCGTTGGGCGGCCCGATGTACGGGTCTCCGAGTCGGCTGAAGAGCACGCGCAGCATCGCGTTGGCATCGGTTGCGGTGCCGACGGTCGAGCGAGAGTTCGCACCCATGCGCTCTTGGTCGACGATGATCGCTGTCGTAAGCCCCTCGAGCACGTCGACATCGGGGCGAGCGAGGCTTGGCATGAAGTTCTGCACGAACGCGCTGTAGGTCTCGTTGATCATGCGCTGCGACTCGGCGGCGATCGTGCCGAAGACGAGGGAACTCTTGCCCGAGCCACTCACTCCGGTGAACACCGTGAGTCGCCTCTTGGGAATGTCGACGCTGACGTTCTTGAGGTTGTTCTCGCGAGCGCCCTGCACCCGAATCAGGTCGTGCGCATCGGCGGGGTGCTGGGCAGTCATGGCACCAGTCTGGCGGTTGGCACTGTCATTGCGGGAGCGCGGTCACGCGGCGCGCGATTCCTCCCACCAGCGCAGCACTCGCAGCGCGTGAAACGTCAGCCACGGCGAGGGCTCGCCGACGGGCACATCGAGCTCAAACCAGACGCGGCCCGGGTAGTGCCGCTGCTGCAGCCAGGTACCGTCTGGCCGCTGCGCCGCCCGAACGATCGCTACGGCGTCGGCGGCACGCTCATCGGGGGCAACGTCGTCGTGCAGTGAGGCCCTGCGCACGTAGTCGAGTGCGTTGAGCGCCGTGTACACGTGTCGGAACGGGTAGCCGAAGTACTCGACCCACGGACCGACATGCTCGCCCGTCGAGGCCCGGTAGAGCATCCGTCGACTCAGCAGATACTCCTCGGCCGCGTGACGCACGTCGCGAAGTCGACGGTCACCGGTACGTATTTCCCAGTCGAGGATGCCCTTGAGCGAGTTCAGCGTCGAGTGAAAGCTCGAGCGCGTTGAACCGTCGACCCATTCGCAGTTCCAGCCACCATCGGGCAGGGCGTGCTCGGCGAACCACGTCGCTATCGCGGTGACATCAGCGCCCAGCCAGGCTCCGTTGGCGAGCGTGAAGCCGTTGATGCATGCGTCGACTTCACCACCCCAGTAGGGCAGGTCGTCGTACTCCCAGCGCGCATTCACGGCAAGCTTCTCGGCGGTGCCGTCGAGCACGTCAGCGTCAAGCCCGAACTCGCGCAGTGTGTTGAGTGACCAGGTCGTGGCCGTCCAGGGCTGGCCGGCACCCTCGGCGGCCTCGGGCCCGTGCCAGTCGAAGTCGGCCGGAAAGTAGGCTCCGCCCGCCCACTGACCGTCTGGGCCTTGATGCGCGAGCAGCTCGGCGCCCATGCCCTCGGTCGCCACTCGAGCCCGAGTGGCCTGCCACACCGCCTCGGGCTCGTCAGCGAGGTCGCGTTCGACCTGCCAACGCAGCGCGGGGTCACTGTCGAGCATCCACTGCATCACCGTCGGCGAGATGGTCATGGCCGCGAGCGTAGCCCGCGCCACCACCTGGTTCGCTACGCGACGCACCGCCTAGAGGCGCGTGGCGGCGAGAGCCCACGGCCGCGACGACAACGTGTTCCCTGCGCTCTTGACCATGCCCACTCGACGCTAGATACTTAGGTTTGTGCCTAAGTATCTCGACGACGTCGAAGCGACCCTCCGCGCGCTCGCCGACCCGACGAGACGCACGATTGTCGAACGACTCGCCAAAGCTCCGGGTACCGTCACCGAGCTGGCAGCGCCGTTCGACATCTCGCTGCCCTCGTTCATGCAGCACCTCGGTGTGCTGGAGGCGGCGGGAATCATCACGACACAGAAAGATGGGCGCGTGCGCACGGCGAGCTTGCGCCCTGGGGCCTTCGACGCGCTACACCTGTGGCTCGGCGAGCAACGCACACCTGCAGAGCGCCAGGCCGATCGGCTCGGCATCCACCTCGCCCGCACCACAACCGCAAAGGAGGCACCATGACCCGCGTTCGCGCCGACCTCATGATCTCGCTCGATGGCATCGCCGCGACCGCTGATCAGACCCCCGAGAACCCATTCGGCGACGATTGGGGTCGACTGACCGAGCACTACGCGGCGACAAGGACGTTCCGCGAGCGGGTGTTCGGTGACACCTCCGGCGCAGGGACGACCGGTGTCGACGATGACTTCGCGCAGCAGTACTTCGACGGCATTGGCGCAGAAATCATGGGCGCGGGCAAGTTCGGGTTGCACGCGCACCCCAACGATCCCGATTGGCGCGGGTGGTGGGGCGACACTCCGCCTTTCGGGTATCCGGTCTACGTGTTGACACACGCACAGCGGCCGTCGATCGAGCTGAAAGGCGGCACGACCTTCCACTTCATCAACGCCTCCCCCGCTGAGGCGCTCGCGATCGCCAGTGAGGCTGCGGCAGGAGCCGACGTGCGCATCGGCGGGGGGCCCACATCGCTACGGCCTTTCCTCACAGCGGGCCTCGTCGACGAACTTCACGTTGCGATCACCCCCATCGTTCTGGGGCAGGGCATTCGACTGTGGGATGACCTGCGCCACCTCGATCGCGATTACCACGTTCGCTCGGTCACGGCCCCCAGCGGCGTCATCCACGTCACCTTCACGAGAGAGTGAGCTCAACAGTGTCTGCATCGCCCCGCGAGCGCAGCCTCGCGCACGCCGGTTTCACCTTGACTCGGGAGTTTCCGACGCCGATCACTGACGTGTGGAATGCCTTCGCGATCGAGTCACGCAAGAAGCAGTGGTTCGGTGAAGACCCGTCGTGGGAGATCGGAGAGTGGCGCTTCGACTTTCGCGTCGGCGGTCGCGATGTTGCCGAGGGCTCGTTTCACGATGGCCCTCACTCGCGCTATGTCGCGGAGTACACGAGCATCGTCGAGCATGAGCGCATCGTCACGTCCTACAACATGTGGATCAACGGCACCCACATCTCGACGTCTCTCGCGACGTACGAGTTCGAGCCCATCGACAGCGGCACGCGACTGACACACACCGAACATGGTGTGCACCTCGACGGTTTCGACACCGGCGAGCAGCGCGAACGCGGAACCGTCGAACTGCTCGAGTCACTGGGTTCGTTCCTCGCTGGGGAGCGCTGACGTGTCTCGCCTCATCTACTCGGTCGCGTCGTCGCTCGACGGCTACAACACTGATGCAAGCGGCGGCTTCGATTGGGCCTTCCCCGACGAGCCCGTAGTCGCGTCGCTCATCGCCGACGCCCGCTCAGTGAGCACCTTCCTGTACGGACGACGCATGTACGAGACGATGGCGGGTTGGGAGACCGACCCCTCCTGGGCGGCCGGATCTCCCGAATCGGCGAACTTCGCCGAGCTCTGGAAGTCAACAGACAAGGTCGTGTTCTCTCGATCGCTGGCCGAGGTATGGACGTCGCGCACTCGACTCGAATCGGAGCTCACTCGCGACGCGATCGGGCGCGCGCTCGACGAGGCAGCAGGCGACGTGACGATCGAGGGCCCGACTCTCGCGGCCGAAGCCTTTCGGCTCGGGATGATCGACGTCGTCGAGCTGCTCATGTGTCCCGTCATCGTGGGGGGTGGCATGCGCGCCCTCCCCGACAACGTGCACCTCGATCTGACTCTCACTCGCGAGAAGCGTTTCGACAACGGCATGGTGCAGGTCAGCTACGAGACGACTCCAGGTCGGTCAGCAGGTACTGCTCGAGCTTGAGCCACCTCGGAGGTCGCTCCGCGCCCTCCGGCAGCAGCGCGAACGCCGCCTCTGCGTCGATGAGTCGCGGTCTCGTGAGCGAGACTTCCGCACTGTCAACCCGGAGCCGCGCTGAACCAGCAACGAGCACATTGCGCACCCAGTCCGACTGCACGCCGTAGACGGGCACGAACAGGTAGCCGCCGTCGACCCGGAACGCGTCAAGGGGTGTCTGGTACTCGCGGCCCGAGGTGCGGCCCAGGTGGATGATCACCGGCCGCTTACCCTTCTTCAGCTCAGCGGGGTTGAACGTGTACTTGTTCATGCGCGCCCACCATCTCGGCATCGGCATGGGTCATCCTTCCGTTCGTGCAGCCCGGTCGAGGCCGTCGAGCAGCAGCCCGAGCGTGAACTCGAACTCGGTCTGTGAATCGCACCAGCCCAAGGTCGGCTCGCCGTCGGCGTGCAGCTCGGCAGCGACCATGGCCGAGGTGTAGGGAAACTGTTCGGCAAACTGCGCCGCGAGGTCATCGGTCATCTCGATGCCCTCCATGCTCGGGTCGCCGCTCGACGAACTGAAGGGCTCTTGCGCGAAGCCCAGCACCATGCTGCTCAGCGCGTGCAGGCCGCGGTGGGCAGTTCGGTACGAGACTCCGCCGCGAATCATCGCTGCGAGCACCGCCTCGAACATCACCTGCACCTGCACCGGAATCGTGCTGCGCGAGGTAATGAGAGCGGGCGCCCAGGGGTGCCGCAGCATCACCTGGCGGGCGGCGAGACTGCGGGTACGAACATCCGCTCGCCAATCGTCGTGCGCCGAGTTCGCGCGTTCGGCGGCCGCCGTCGACTCCTCGAGCGCCTCGGTCACGACACGCTCGACCAACCCGTCGAGTAGCGCATCTTTGTTCGCGATGTGGTGATACAGCGACATCGCCTCGACCTGCAGCTCGGTCGCAACGCGACGCATGCTCACGGCTGGCAGCCCTTCGGCATCTGCGATCGACATCGCCGCTTCAAGCACACGGTCGCGAGTGACCGGCTGTCGTTCTGCAGTCGCCACGGCATCCTCTCGACCCCCTCCATCTTGCGGCACCTTACGTTGTATGGCTACCTTACACCATAAGGTGCGCGAGTCACGGGCACCACGAACCGAACGGAGCACTGATGCACCCCCTCTCTCGCACCGCCCGCCTCACCGGCGCTTTCTACCTCGGCCTTGCCATCACCGGGATGCTCGGCTTCCTGCTCATCAGACCGCAGGTATTCACGACCGGCGACAGCGCCGTCGTGCTCGAGGCCCTAGCCGGTAGCCTTCCGCTCGCGCGCGTCGGCCTGCTACTCGAACTCGGCGTCGTCGTGACGCAAGTGCTCACCGCGCTCTGGTTCTTCAAGCTCTTCCGTGGAGTGAACGCGTTTGCCGCAGGCTCACTTGCGACCCTGGGTCTCATGAACGCGGTTGCGATTCTCGGTAGCGCCGCGTCGCTCAGCACTGCAATCCAGGTGGCCGACAACGGCGGAACAGACGCCGCCGTGCAGGTCAGCCTGCTCATCACGCTGTCGGCGGGCTTCTGGGCCGCAGGCGTGGTCTTCTTCGGCGCCTGGCTGATTCCGATGGGCCTGCTCGTGCTGCAGTCGGGCTTCGCCTGGCGCTGGATCGGCTGGGTGCTCGTCGTCGGTGGCATCGGCTACATCGCGAGCATCGTGCTCGTCACCCTCGCTCCCGAAGCGACCACCGTCGCCGATCTGCTCGTGATTCCCGCAACCATCGGCGAATTCTCGATCATGCTCTCGCTGCTCATCCGCGGAGTGCCGGCGCGCGCGGCGGTCACCGAGTCGCGAGTGCCAAGTACGGTGTAGCCACGCGGGCTCTCGCAGCGGGGGCTCTGACGACCGCCGAAGGAGCCCCCGTGAGTGAGCCAGTGATTCCGACGTTCTCGGCGGCCGAGTTCCATCGAGCTACCGGCGTTGCCGATTGGCGCGTCACCGGTTCAGGGCCGCAGGCCGTGTTCACCGCGACCTCTCTCGCGAAAGCCGCAGAACTGCTCGCGCCCATCGTCGCGGCCGCCGAACGATGTGGCATTCTGCCCGATGTGGATGTTCGCCCTGAGGGCGTCGTCGTCAAGATTCCCTACCGCGACACGTGGGGCATCCCCGCCGCAGCTGCAGATTTCGCTGCAGCCGTCTCGCGCGCGGCCGCCGAGTTGCACCTCACGGCCGCCCCGGCGCTCGCGCAGTCAGTCGGCATCTACGTCGCCCAGCATTCGCAGGCTGACGTGCGGCCGTTCTTCACGGCAGCGCTGGGATACGAGCCGCTCGGCGACACCGATGCGATTGACCCGCTGCGGTGCGGGCCGCAACTGGCCTTCAACCCGATCACGGGCGACAACGCCTTGCGGGGCCGCACGCACCTCGACATCTTCGTGCCAGCCGATCAGGCGAAGGCGCGGGTCGATGCTGCCGTGGCCGCGGGCGGGCGCCTGGTCGACGACTCGCACGCGCCGGCGTGGTGGTCGCTCGCGTCGCCCGATAACCACGGTGTCGACATCGCGTCGTGGACCGACACCTTCGAATGAGTAAGTCACGTCGTGCACCTGGGGCCGAGACCGCGATTTATGCGGTTCCGCAACCCACGAGAGCGGTGCGAATTGATGGAGTGGTGGACCTGAGGGGATTCGAACCCCTGACCTCCTCGATGCGAACGAGGCGCGCTACCAACTGCGCCACAGGCCCTTGAAGCTCGACCACACTATCACCGCGTGAGGCCCCGCTCGAACTCCCGTGGGCTCAGCTTGCGGCGCGACGGCGCTCGAGCACCTCGTCGAGGTTGGGCGCTCGCGTCGGCACGCCGTCGAGCAGTCCCATGCTCGCGAAACGGCTCGCACTCGCGGCGGGACGCTCCGTGGTTGTGGAAGGCGCGTCCG
>Ga0209066_10006434_pt1 | contig 11974 bp, 11 predicted proteins | sample All_14_2_FD_187198 | JGI IMG/M metagenome (GOLD analysis project Ga0209066, IMG submission 187198) | Freshwater microbial communities in response to fracking from Pennsylvania, USA - Allegheny Zone_MetaG_DW_15 (SPAdes) (version 2) ...
GGCAAGTCGTGACCTTTGCCGCATCGGAAGCGGGCGATTTGGTACTGTCGATGGAATGCGACAGCACCTCATCGGGCGGCTCCATGAAGGCCTCGGTCGTTCGCGGCAAGGCGGTCTTGGCCGCGTGTGCGGCTGACGAGGTTCTGATCGCGGCCAACCGAGGTGCCGACGGCCAGCCGGTCGCGTTCTTCGACGGCAAGATCGACCGCCCTGCCCTTTTCGCGACTGCCCTGCCCCATGCGACGGTCCGGGCGCTGCTGATGGATTTCGAGCCCCAGTCACGTCATCCGGGCCTGCGCGCGGCCTGGGATTTCTCGCGCCGCATGACGACTGAAGTTATCTACGACGTCTCGCCGTTCCAACTGCACGGGCGCATCCACAACGCCCCGGCCCGTGCAATGACAGGTTGGCAATGGCGCGGTCAGGAACTTGATTGGAAAAAGCGGCCTGATCTCTATTCGGCTATCCATTTCCATTCGACTGACCTCTACGATGCAGGCTGGGAAGTCGATTTCAGCGTTGCGCTGCCCGGAGACCTGAAAAGCGGAGTCTACGCCATTAGGCTTATCCCGGACGGGATTGAAGAGGATGCGTACTACTGCGTCTTTGCGCTGCGCCCCCCACGAGATCGGCTCACAGGTAACTCGGTAGCCTTTCTCTTTCCAACCTGTTCCTACTTGGCCTATGCCAACCACCGACTGGGGATGGACGTGCCGGGAACTGAGATCGGGATGGGTCGCGTGGTTGAAATGGACCGTCACCACATATTTCTGCAATCCAACCCTGGCATCGGGTTTTCGGTCTACGAAGTGCACGGGGACGGCAGCGGCGTCTTCCACAGTTCGCGCCTGCGTCCGATCGTCGACCTTCAGCCGAAGGTCAAGTCATTCCTAGGCGGGTTCGGATCAAACGTCTGGCAGTTCAATGCGGATACGCACATCCTGGGTTGGCTCGACTTTATTGACCAGGACTATGACGTCATTACGGACGAGGATCTGCATGCAGAGGGCCTGCGACTTCTCCAGCGCTACAATGTGGTGATTACCGGCACCCATCCGGAGTACCACACGCGCCAGATGATCGAGGCGCTTCAGGGCTTCACTGACCGTGGCGGGCGACTGATGTATCTGGGGGGGAACGGGTTCTACTGGGTGGTCAGTTTCAACGAGGACATGCCGGGTATCATGGAGTGCCGGAGGTCGGAAGCCGGCATCCGACCGTGGGAGCCCGGTCACGGCCAGTTCTTCCATGCCTTCACGGGCGAGTACGGCGGGCTCTGGCGTCGCAACGGTCGGCCGCCGAACGCGTTGTGCGGCGTCGGGATGACTTCGCAGGGGTTCGACATCTCGGAGCCATACATGCTGACCCCAAGCGCATCCAACCCGCGCGCAGCCTTCATCTTCGAAGGAGTGGACTGTGGTACGAGCATCGGTGCCTTCGGCCTTGCCGGCGGGGGCGCGGCGGGACTGGAAGTCGACCGGGCGGATGCTACGCAGGGAACGCCCGCTCATGCGTTGGTCGTGGCATCGTCGGTCCGGCATACGGACATATACCTGATGACGCCGGAGGATCTTCTTGACCCGACGCCCGAATGGTCGGGAACTCAGGCCGAGATCATCCGCGCCGACCTCACCTTCTTCGAGACGGAGGGAGGCGGGGCAGTGTTCTCGACCGGCTCGATCGCTTGGGCGGGTTCTATGGCCTGGAACGGCTACCACAATGAGATTGCCGCAATCACGGCAAACGTCTTGCGCCGATTCAACGATCCAGTTCGTTTTGAGATTCCAGTGGACAAACAAACCTGACAGAGAGTAGCCCGACGCCGCGACACAATCATCAGGATGTAACGATGGAGGCCAAGAGCGACCTGCAACTGAGGCTGGTCCGCCAGGTGCTTGAGCTGATTGTGGACGGTACGCTGAAACTGGGCGACCCCCTCAGGGAAGTGGAGCTTTCGTCGCAGTTCGGCGTGTCACGGAGCCCGGTGCGAGCTGCCCTGTCTCAGCTTGCCGGTCTTGGCGCGGCGGCTCGCGGGGGCAGTCGCGGCATGCAGGTAGCGCTCGACAGTGGCTCAGCGCGGACTACGTTGGAGAACTTGCCGCTAGAGGATGAAGACCAGATTCGGGAGCAGATCGCGAAAGACTGGTTCGAGGGCCGCGTTCCGCGGGAGATCTCAGAAAAGTCATTCCGGTTGCGGTACAACTTAGGAAAGATGACTTTGACCCGGGTCCTAACGGCTCTGTCGGACGAAGGGATCATCTCGCGGATGCCGGGATACGGCTGGCAGTTCGAACCGACGCTAAACACGCTAGAATCCAACGACGCGAGCTATGACTTCCGGCTGCTCATCGAACCAGGCGCGATACTACAGCCGAGCTTCGTTTTCGATGCGGCGGGTGCTGCGGCGATCCGCGCTCGCCACAATCGTATCCTGAGCGACGAGGAGCACAACCTAGCCGAACTGTTTCGGCTGGACGAGGAGTTTCACCTGTTTATCGCAGGCTGTTCACGCAACGGGTTCGTCGTACAGGCCGTTGCTCAGCAGAACAGGCTGAGACGGCTTCTGGAATATGCATCCCTGATCGATACTGGCCGTTTGAACAGCTCATGCCAAGAGCATGTCGAAATCCTAGATGCGCTGCATGCGGGCGACCGCACCTACGCGGCTAACATAATGCGAAAGCACCTAGAGGCAGCCAAGGCGGCCCCACCCTCCTTCACGGTCGGCCGATGAGGCATCAACGTCGCTCGCGATACCTTACGCAGAAAAACTCGGCGCAAAGTTTGAACACCGCAGCCGCGCTTGGGTATTCAGCGTGTGTATCGAGTAAGAATCTTCTCCAGTTGTCGCGTTGCCCTTAAATTGGGTCATCCTCAATTTGTGTGGTGCAGAGGAAGCATTCGGGCCCTGAGCAAGTTCGGGCCGGCTCGCCCATACATCGCGCGCTTCAAGGTCTTCAATCGGTTGATCTGGCCTTCGGCTTGACCATTGCTCCACTCCATTTCGATCGTAAGCGGTCGCTGGGGACCACGGGTAGCTTATCTTGACAGCGTGAAGTTCCACGGCAGCAGATCGTCGAGGCGGCTTTGCGGGTGGCCGTTGGCGAGCGCGGTGAGGGTTGCCTTGAGATAGGCGAAGGGCTCGATGCCGTTGATCTTGCAGGTTTCGATCAGCGAAGCGATGCGACCCCAGGCGTTGCCGCCTTCGTCGTGACCGGCGAAGAGCGCGTTTTTGCGATTTAGCGCGATGGGGCGGATCAGGTTTTCGACCCTGTTGGAGTCGATCTCGACGCGGCCGTCGGTCAGGAAGGTTTGCAACCCGTCCCAGTGGTTATGGATGTAGGTCAGCTTTTCGCCGAGCCGGGATTTTGCGGAGATCTTGCGGCGCTGCGCCTGCAGCCAGTCACCGAAGGCGGCGACCAGCGGCGCGGTGCGGGTCTGACGGGCCGAGAGGCGCTGACCGGGCGAGATGCCGCGGATGTCGGCCTCGACGGCATAGAACTCGGCGATGCGGCGCAGGCCGTCGGCCGCGATTTCCGATCCGTCGCGGTCAAAGACTTCTTTCAGTTTGCGCCGGGCATGCGCCCAACAGTGCGCCACCCGAATGGGTGCGCCGCCTTTGCGCGAGGGTTTGGTCAGCCGGTTGTAGCCCGTATAACCGTCGATCTGCAGGATGCCATCGAAGCCGGTCAGGAAGGTTTCGGCATTCTCCCCCGCGCGGCCGGGGGCATAGAAGTAGACCACGCCGGGCGGGTCCTCGCCGCCCCAGGGGCGGTCATCGCGGGCCAGCGCCCAGAGGTATCCGGTCTTTGTCACGCCCCGCCCCGGGTCCAGCACCGGGGCTGTCGTCTCGTCCATGAACAGCTTGCCGGACCGTTTGAGGTGCTCAGCCAGCCGGTCTACCACCGGTTTCAGGTGGAACGCAGTCTTGCCGACCCAGTCGGCCAGCACGGCCCGGTGCAGATCAAGGCCCGCCCGCGCGAGAATCTGGCTCTGGCGATACAACGGCAGATGATCGGCATATTTGCTGACCAGCACATGGGCGAGCGTCGCTTCGGTCGGCAGGCCACCCATGATCAGATGGCTGGGGGCCGGGGCTTGGGTCACGCCATCGGTGCAGGTCCGGCAGGCGTATTTGGGGCGGATCGTGACTGTCGCGTGGGACCGTTCAACTAGCTGGGGTCATGCGGCACGCTGAAAGAGCGGTAGCGGCACGAATGGTGAAATGATGGTCTGACTTGGTTGAACTGGCGGCCTGTAGGCGAGACGTTCCGCAAGATCGCCATTGGCAAGGGCGACGCGGACTTGAAGGAGCAGGTTTGCCCCGCGTACTGACCAGCGCATTTGCTGCTTCTTGACCATCCGCCTTGCGACAAGATTGTTGACGTTCGCTTCAGCGGCCGTGGAGGCGATCCGCCTCCCTTCGCGATATCTCGCACCATAGTTGGTGATGGAACCGCGGTTTTGCTCAATGTAGATGCGCAGGTTCAACAGACCGCCTCGTAGCGGGGCGATCGCGGAGCTGCCCTGTTCATCTGCCTTCAAGTCTTGAAACAGGCGACCGATCAGGTCAATTGCCCTGTCTGTTTGACCATTCCAAAGACGCCACCTCACCGCTGCTATGTCTTCCAAAAGCTCTTCCCGCTCGTTCGGCGGCAGCCGCCGCGCCAACCACCCGGCAGTCTGCTCGATTGGTCGCAGCTTCATGGCAATGTGAAACCAGTCGAGGATGTGCGTGGCTGGCTGCGGGAGAGCGGATTTCAAGCGCTTCAGACAGTCCTCACCGTCGGAGATCACGGTAACATCGCCCTTGCCTTCGTATCCGAGACGTTTGAGGGCAAGCAGCCCTTCTGCACGCATGCGTTTTCGCGAAGTGCCCGAAAACGCGAACAAGATTCCTCGGTCGGATCCGACCCCGCCCCTGCTTGCGTGGCAGATGACAGCTTCGAAACTTCGCGTTTCATGGCCGCGGACTTGCGGGATATGAGCAGTATCGATGCCAAGGACAAACTCCCGTTCTGGGTCACCAGGCAGCGGCAGCTCGCATTGACGACGTTCCTGCGTGTCGACTTTTTCAAAGAACATGCGCTGTTCTTCCTTTTCCTCCAGTCGCTTACCAACTGTCAAAGTGCGATGTCGCAGGGTCGTGTGCCGAGTTGGCATCTGCCCAGGCAGAAAATCGGCCAGAACTTCTGTCGCTGCTCGGTAAGGCATGAGTGCGCCAAGCTTAGCCGTGAGCGTCATCAGTTCTACAGTTGCACGGTCAGGGCAGAGCTCTGACACTGGAGTGATTGTGAAATCAACACCAGGCATGCAGCGGCGGCAGGGGTATAGCCGAGGGCTCTCCACGGTGACAGCGCCGTAAACTGTCTGGATCGTTCTGGCCGAATAGTCCTTGATCGGCCGCGTTCCGCCACACCCCTGGCAATGACGTCGGAACAAAACATAGAGGGCGCACTGCTGCTCGATGAAGTACCGTTGAAGTGATGCCAAGATGGTCTTGCCGTCGTCAACCGACAGGCCCAGGCTACCGGCGGCCAGATCGTCAAGGCTCTTCGCGATCTCAAACTCTAACCGGTGACCTTGCGTGATTTCGTCCGAACCCTCAATACTGATTTTCCAGCGCATCCTGCCTCTCCTCTGCCAAGAATGGCAGAGAGTAGAGCCCGCTTCGGCAAACAATGCACCCCAGGGAATTGAACGGTCTCAAGCCGCCCCATTGATCTTGTTGACTTTCGTATACCGCATTTAAGGGCTACGCGACATCGGCTATGCGCGAGTATGGGGTTTAGGTGCTGCGCTCTTCTTCGTAGTTGCCGCCCTCGTCTGGAATGCTGCAAGGCAACCGTGAGCTACCCTGCCCGCCAGACAAGCCTGTCTGGCGGGTAGTCTACTCAGAGGTCCCCATTGAACAGACTGCCGAATGGTTGGCGCGACGACTGCCGCCAAACGAGCGGGAGGAGCTTCTCGAAGACCTAGCAGCGGTGAAGTGGCGTCTTTGGAATGGTCAAACAGACAAGGCAATTGACCTGATCGGTCGACTGTTTCACGACCTAAAGGCAGATGAACAGGGCAACTCCGCGATCATCACGCTACGTGGCTGTCTGTTCAACTTGCGCGCGGAGATCGAGCAAAACGGGGGTTCGATCGCCAACTGCGGTGCAAGATATCTCGAAGGGAAGCGGATAGCCTCCACAGCTGCTGAAGCGAGTGTCAACATTCCTGTTGAAAGGCGGATGGTCAAGAAGCAGCAGATGCGCTGGATTGAACGCGGGGCAAACCTGCTCCTTCAAGTTCGCGTCGCCCTTGCCAACGACGATCTTTCGGAACATCTCGCTTGCCAGCCACCCCTTCAACGAAGGCAGACCATCATTTCGCCATTTGTGCCGCTACCGCTCTTTCAGCGTGCCGCATGACCTCAGGTCGTTGAACGGTCCCACGACCGACTGTTGATTTTGTTGAATTTCGTATCTCGAAACTAATAGCTACGCGACACGCACAGGCAGCGTTACAACCAGAGCCGCAATCAGCGCCAAGGCACCCGTCGCACCTCCAAACCCTCCCAATCCACGTGTCAGCGCAACGCCCAGCGTCAGCCCCAACAGAAACTCAGAAATTCCCGCCAGCGAGACAAACGTCAACCGACGACCCAGTTCCACCTTGGTCGCCAGCAGGTCCGAGACCGCCGCAAGGGCAACCGGGGTGACCGCGGCTGCGAAGAGCCCGCTCAACACCCGTTCCACATGGGCTGCGTTCAACATTTCGAACACTGCGAAGGCCACTGTAGCCGCGGCAAAGCCCACAAGCCCGATCAGCAGGACAGCCGCCGCACCTACTGATCCGACAGCCGCACCCAGAACGGTGCACAAAGAAACAAGGCGAAGATTTGAAGCGCCGTCAACAGCCCGGTAGCGCGCGACACCTGCTCCGCCTTGCTGGCCGCGCACAGCAGGCATTCGATCAGGTCGGGCAGCTGCGGCAGCAATATCCCGAAACCGACGGAAATGGTGAACAAGTCAGCATCAGGGCTGCAAGCATAGATGCCCGAGGTCAGGCTTTGACAAGATCACGAGGGGTGTCTGTCATGCGGCGCGGCTCAGATCGCTGCAACTGTGCCAGTCAGCATATCACGCACCCGCCCGGCCACCTTGTTAAGCGCCGGATTATCGATGGCCTGCATCGACGCCACCGGATCAATCGCACTTACCTCGACTCCGCCTTCGATCTCGCGAAGTATAACGTTGCAGGGCAACATCGCACCGACGCGCGGTTCCATCCCTATGGCTTCCAGTGCCATCTTCGGATTGCAGGCCCCTAGAATCCGGTAGGCTGGCATATCCACGTCCAGCTTCTTCTTCATCGTTGCCTTGACGTCGATCTCTGTCAGCACGCCAAAGCCGTTCTCCGCAAGCGCGGCACGGGTTCGGGCGTCGACCGCGTCAAAATCCGCGCCGGTGATCAGGCGGTTGATCGTATAGTTCATCGTGTTTCCTTTCGACTATTTGCGCAAATATTTGACCAGCGCCGCAATCGCGAGGCCGACCAGCACAAGGGTGACCATCATCCAGAGCCAGCCGAAGCCCATTCCAAATCCCATACCGTAGCCGTTCATTTTCATGGCCTCCTGATCTGTGTTGGGATTTCTCCCGCCAACCGGAGCTTTGCCCAGTTAGCGGGAGAAAAAAGGCGCGTCAGTCGTTGTCCATCATCCCATGACCCATGCCCGGCATGTTGCCCTGCTGCCCGCCCATGTGGCTTTGCATCATGTCTGCCATGGCGGACATTTCAGCCTCGGTCACCTGCGCGTCACCGTCGGCGTCGTGCATCTGGAAGGCTCGCACGGTCATCGGTCGGGTGTGAGCCGCGTGCATCACCGCGAATTCCTCCAGCGACAAAGTACCGTTGGCGTCGGTGTCATAGGTCTTGAGTTCAGCCTGAATCCCGGCTGTCATTTCCTCGGGGCTGAGCGTGCCGTCTTTGTTAGTATCGAACGTGGCCATGGCATAGCTCTGGCCGCCACCCATCATACCGCCATGCTGGCCCATCATCATGCCATCATGTTGCATCTGACCCTGCTGGGCGACGACCGGTACGGCGACAGCGGCCACGCCAAGGGCTGCAACGGCTGCGAGGGCGAATTTTGTTGAACGTTTCATTCTGTCTCTCCTGGATCAGATTGCGATGAATCCAATCTGGGGGCGAGGTGTCCCACAGGTTTGTCAGGGCGACGCCTGTTTTGTATCAAACTGTCGCAAGCCAAGGTCCTGAGAGAGGTTTGCGACAATCTTCTGTCCGCAGACCCACGGGGTTCAGCTAGGGTCGACAGCAGGAGACAAGAAGATGACCCAGCCGTCGCATATCCTGCCCCCCCATATCCTGATCGTTGATGACCACCGCGAGATCCGCGATGCGCTGGTGAAGTATCTGGAAAAGAACGGCCTGCGCGCAACTTCTGCCGCCAATGCCGTCGCAATGGATGCCGCAATGAAGGTGGGTCAATTCGACCTGATCGTGCTGGATGTGATGATGCCTGGCGAAGATGGCCTGTCGGTTTGCCGACGTTTGCGCGCTCAGGGGGACATTCCGATCTTGATGCTGACAGCCCTGGGTGACGAAACTGACCGTATCGTGGGGTTGGAGGTCGGCGCGGACGACTACCTGCCCAAACCGTTCAATCCGCGTGAGTTGCTGGCCCGGATCAAGGCGATCCTCCGCCGATCCGACCGGGCGGAAGTTGTTGGTGGCAGCCTTGCTGGGCACAGATTGGCCTTCGACCGATGGGTGCTTGATACCGACCGCCGGACCCTGACCGACGACAATGGCATCGAGGTCTCTTTGACAACCGCGGAATTCCGTCTGCTGACGGTGTTTCTGGAACGGCCGCGCTTCGTGCTCAGTCGCGAACAACTGCTCGATCTCACATCGGGTCGCGCCGCACAGGTGTTCGATCGCACCATCGACAACCAGATCAGCCTCTTGCGCCGCAAGATCGAGGCCGATCCGGCCAAGCCTGCGCTGATCGCAACCGTCTGGGGTGGTGGCTACAGCCTTGCCGCAGACGTCAGTGCAATGCCATGAGTGCGCGCTTCCCGAAGCTTCGCAAGCTGTTCCCGCAATCTCTTGGCGGGCAGTTGCTGATCATATTGCTTTTGGCGCTGGCCATCACACAAGGGCTTGGCCTGTTGTTGCTGACAGACGAGCGGAACCGTGCCGTTCGTGCAGCCCTCGGGCTGGAGGCGGCAGGGCGCGCTGCAAATGTTGTCTTGCTTCTGGATGGCGCCCCCACTGATCTGCGCTCGTCGATACTCCGCGCGGCGGATTCTCCGCTTGTCCGGTTTGAAGTCGGGCCCGAGCCTGCAGCGTCCCACGACAGCGCAGAGGCGGACATGGTTCTGCGGCAGATCCGCCAGATTCTCGGAGAGCCGGAACGGGAGGTTCGCGCCGATGTCCATGCGCTTCCCCTCGCGTCCATGCCTTTGCCAGACGGAGTGCCAGCCATCATGCGCCCCATGCATGAGGCGATGATGGCAGGGCGGACCGACCCCATTGAACTGACGCTGTCGATTCGACTTGCGGCGGGCGATTGGCTGAACGTGCGCACGATGTTTTACCGCCCTGCCCTGCAACTGACTCCACAGGCCCTTCTGCCAGTAGTGTTGATGGCGGTGGCGGTAGCTTTGGTGGCCTGGTGGACCGCGCGGCGCGTCGTCGGCCCGATGCGCGCTCTTGCAGTTGGCGCCGACCGCTTGGGCCGTGGGCTTGATGCCGATCCGTTGCCGATGACGGGGCCATCCGAGGTGCGCGAGACCACGCAGGCCTTCAACCGGATGAAAGCCCGACTCACCCGCTTCGTGAATGAGCGCACGCACATGCTCGCCGCCTTGAGTCATGACTTGCGCTCGCCCCTGACCGCGATGCGGCTCAGGATCGAAATGCTGGACGAAACCGAGGATAGTGTACGCCTGAAGGCACTGGTCGAGGAAATGCAGGCAATGGTCGAGGCGACCTTGGAATTCGCACGCGGGGTTGCACGGGCAGAACCCGCCGCTGAAGTCGATCTTGCCGTCCTGCTGACTGATCTGGTCAACGATGTAGGGCGAGATCAGGCCAATCTTGCCCCGTCGTCGCCTCTGCCCATCACCGTCCGCCCGCACGCCTTGAACCGCGCGCTAAGGAACCTGATCGATAATGCTGTCCGCTATGGCGGGGTGGCGATGGTAAAGTTGGACCGAACGCCTGGATTGGCCGTCATCACCATCGCGGACAAGGGCCAGGGATTGCACGAAGACCAACTTGAAGCAGTCTTTGAGCCGTTCGTACGCTTGGAAGGGTCTCGCAGCCGAGATACCGGCGGCGTCGGCCTCGGCCTGGCAATCGCCCGCACCATCATTCAGGCGCACGGCGGGACAGTCTTGCTCCGCAATGTGGCGGCAGGTGGACTCGAAGCAGTTGTGACCTTGCCACTCGGTGATGCTTGATCTCACCTCACAAAAGCGCCCACCATTTTCGGCCCTCCGAAGCCGAGCCTCAGAAAAAGCTGTGGTCACATCTGGCCGCTAAATTGCTGCACGCCAAATCCTGAAACGCCCTTGGCCAGTCACCTCGTGGATCAGCCCACTCGCCTCCATCCAAGCCAGGTTTCGCTGAACAGCCGCGCGGCTGGCGCCGATCAAAGTCTCGGCCATCGGTGCGGAGACCAAGGGCCATTCGGTCAATACAGAGCGCAAAGCCGGAGGCGTACGGCCAGACAACACCGACATGACAGTCTCCGCTTGGGTAGACCATATTTCGAGATCGTCGAGGTGCCGCATCGCTGCGAGGCATGCGTTGTTCATCCCGTCCAGCCATCGGGTCAACCGCTCTGCCGGAGGTCCGCCGGCACGAATCCCCCCTGCCCCACCCATTGCTACTGGTGCGAAAATCGCACCCTTCCCTTCGGCTGCAGCAATCCGGCCTGCCGTGACCGCGGCTTCCATCCGGTCACCATGCTGACCGAGACCTGCCAGGCTCCAAAGGTGGAAGCCCAGACAAGCCCGGGTGATAGGGTGCAGATGTCGAGCGGCTCCCGTCACGGCGAGCCAGCCATCGGCGCGATCGGTGAACCGCTCGGCGTCATCCGCTATGTTCTCAGGGTCCCGCCGGTCGAGAAAATCGGCTAGCCCAGCTTCAGGGCCAGGCCCCTCAGTAAGACGTCGAACAGCCCATCCAACGCGTGACAGCGCCCCAGAGTCTTCCTGAGGGCCAGACAGACGAAGCGCGATCCAGAGTGCAAGGCGGTCAGGGCTGACTCGATCGCCAACGAACCAGCTCAGCTCTGCAGCCTCGATCAGGGCCAATCTGTGCCGCCAACCCGATGGGCCGCGTCGCAGACGGTCGTCAAGCGCGCCCAATCTTCCGGCCACGCGTGCGAGGCGGGCCGCACAACCCGCTTCGGCCCGGGCCCATGCGGCAACGACTGAGGTTTCACTGGGCTCAGCCAATGGGCCGGGAAGCAGATAGTTCGGTTCCTCTTCCATCGGGCCGGGCAGGAACCACAGATCGTCCTCGGATGACTGCCCGCCCCCCTCAGGATCGCCGAGAGTTGCTTCAGCTTCATCAGGCAGAACAGAGACATAGGACTTCATATGTGCAAAATAGGTCTATTATGCAAACTACCCAAGGGTTTTCTGTGGAGCTGCATTTGCTCCTTATATAGTACGCGCGCGCCGTGTCCGTGGAGAACTCTCTGATCGCGTTCAGTACATGGAAACCAAGGGGTTTCTGGCGATCAGCGCCACACAGCATGCCCTTGCATTCGTTTACAAATGGTCGTTTATTGGCGACATCCTAAACTGCAAAACAGGCCCCCTGCCCCGTGCAACTGATCGGCTACGCGCGCATCTCCACTGAGGATCAGACCAACCTGCCCCAGTCGCAGGCCCTGAAATCCGCAGGCTGCGTCGAGATCCACGAGGAGCAGGCCTCGGGCGGGAAC
>Ga0209066_10006436_pt1 | contig 11972 bp, 8 predicted proteins | sample All_14_2_FD_187198 | JGI IMG/M metagenome (GOLD analysis project Ga0209066, IMG submission 187198) | Freshwater microbial communities in response to fracking from Pennsylvania, USA - Allegheny Zone_MetaG_DW_15 (SPAdes) (version 2) ...
GTTCCTGGATCGCCCCACGCCCGCGCGCCTCGCCGGCTGGAGGCAAAAGGCGCAGCACCGCGCCGCCGTCGCCGCCGGCTTCGCCTATCCCGCCTACGCGCATCTGAAGCTGTCCGGCGTGGTCGAGGATATCGCCGATCTCCTCTTCCGGCTCGGCGCAGGCGAAGGCCCGCTTGTCCGGGAAAGCTTCCGCCAGTCCGTCTGGCGCATGATCCGCGATCGGGAGATCGACCAGATCCGCGAAAACGGCAAAGGCGTCGTGCGCGAGGATATCGTCACCTTCTTCCGCGCGCATGATGTCGGTTTTCGCGTGCGGCGTCTGCGCTTCCTCGCGCGCCGCCTCGCAGAAACGCTGGAAGTCGAAAGCGAGGCCGATGAAGCGGCGCTGACCGCCCTGCACGACGCCATCTATGACGGGCTTGCGCTCTACCTGGCCTGCGAGACGCTGGATCATTACCGCGCGCCCGTTCGCGCCGCGGCGGCCCGTACGCTCGATGACGCGGCCGCAGCCGTGGAGGCCTTGGCCGACGCGCGCAACCTCAAATCCTGCGACACCATCGCGGAAACCCTGCTTTCGGATGCGTTGTGGGGCCTGCCAAAGGCGGAACGGCGACAGATGCTGCTCGCCTATCTCGGCTTCCCTTTTTACGACATCGCCACCTTGCCGCTGCTTCAGGGCGAGGCGCTGGACGAATATGATGAGGTAAAGGTCGACCGCATCTCACCGGAAGATTGCCATGCCATCCGCCCCGGTGGCGCGGCGGCCACGCTCAAGGGCATAGAATTCAACAATTTCGGGGCTTTCTTCAGCCGCGCCTATCGTGAGAACGACTATCTCTGGGGCCGCCTGCATGGCGCGGAGCGGTTGATCGACATCGTGCTGTCGACCGTCAGCGGCGCGACGCTGCCCGAGGATATGGCCGGCCGCTACCGCAGGGCCGCATTCCACGCGATCCTGGACGAAGAGGAACAACGCCTGCCGCTGGTGGCGGAACTGATCGCAGAATTGCGACGGGAAATCGGCTGATGGCACGGCGGCGCGATGCCCGAACTGCACCCGCCCTTATCGTCACTCCGGCAAAGCGCCGGGGTCTCAGGCGACAGGTCGCATACAGCCGAGACATTTCCCGGCGGCGCTGGAACGACGAAACAGGAAGGCTGCCTCCGCAGCCGTCCCTTCACTCCGTCAGATCTTCCCACATTCCCTTAAGCTTGGAAAAGAAGCCATTGGATGCCGGGCATTCCTCACCCGTCTCCGTCTCGCGGAATTCCTGAAGCAGCTCTTTCTGTCGCGCCGTCAGCCGCGTCGGCGTCTCGACCTCGATCTGGATGACCATGTCGCCGAAACCACGTCCATTCAGAACCGGCATGCCTGCGCCGCGCTGACGCAGTTGCTTGCCGGACTGGATGCCTGCGGGAATGGAGATGCTGTGCTTCTGCTTGTCGAGGCCCGGCACTTCGATCGTGCCGCCCAGCGCCGCCGTGGTGAAGCTCACCGGCGCGCGGCACAGCAAGGTCGCGCCATCCCGTTCAAAGATCGGATGCCGCTTCACATGCAGGAAAATGTAGAGGTCGCCCGGAGGCGCGCCGCGCGCGCCCGCCTCGCCTTCGCCGGACAGGCGGATGCGATTGCCCTCGTCGACACCGGCCGGAATATCGACCTTCAGTTTCTTGGCGCGATCGACCCGACCCTCGCCCCGACAGGAACGGCACGGGCTGTCGATCACTTCGCCTGCGCCGTGACAGGCGTGGCAGGCCCGCTCGACCACGAAAAAGCCCTGCTGCGCGCGCACCTTGCCCATGCCCCGGCACACGGTGCAGGTCTTTGCGCGCGTGCCGGGCGTCGCGCCCGTACCTTCGCAATCGTCGCACGCGCCGGAGACCTCGACCTCGATCGTGGTGTCCTTGCCCGTAAAGGCTTCTTCCAGCGTGATTTCCATGTCGTAGCGCAGATCCGCGCCACGCCGTGTCTGCTGGCGCCCACCGGCGCCGCCGAATCCGGCCTGGCCGAATATCGTCTCGAAAATGTCGCCAAGGTCGGAAAAGCCGCCTGCGCCGCCGCCAAAGCCGCCCTGACCGCCGCCGTTCTGGAACGCGGCGTGGCCATAGCGATCATAGGCCGCACGCTTTTGTGGGTCTTTCAGGCATTCATAGGCCGCGCTCACGGCCTTGAACTTGGCTTCGCTGTCGGCGCACCCACCGGTTTTGTCCGGGTGATATTTCATCGCCATTTTGCGATAGGCGCTCTTGATCGTGCCGGCATCAGCCGTGCGTTCGATCTCCAGCAGCTCGTAATAATCGATTTCGGTAGTCATGCCGCCCCCAACGTGGCCTGACCGCCGCTCCATTTGCCCACGGAGCGACGGCCGGCTTTCACGTCGTTACGCCTTGTTGTCTTCGTCGACTTCCGAAAATTCGGCGTCGACAACATCGTCGTCGGCCTTCGGCGCGTCGCCCGCGTCACCGGCCGGAGAAGCGGCCTGCGCCTGCTCCTTCTCATAGATCGCCTGGCCCAGCTTCATGGCGACCTGCGCCAGTTCCTGCGCCTTGGTCTTCATGGCTTCCGGATCGCCGCTCTCGACGGCCGACTTGGCGGCGGCGATGGCGGTCTCGATCTCGCCCTTCAGGCTCGCGTCGACCTTGTCGCCATGCTCCTCGATCTGGCGCTCGGTGGAATGGATCAGGCTCTCGGCGTTGTTCTTCGCCTCGGCGCCTTCGCGCTTCTTCTTGTCGTCCTCGGCAAAGCGCTCGGCATCCTTCACCATCTGGTCGATGTCCGCATCGGACAGACCGCCAGAAGCCTGGATCTTGATCTGCTGCTCCTTGCCGGTGCCCTTGTCCTTAGCGCTGACGTTGACGATTCCGTTGGCATCGATGTCGAACGTGACTTCGATCTGCGGCACGCCGCGCGGCGCGGGCGGGATGCCGACCAGATCGAACTGGCCAAGCAGCTTGTTGTCCGCCGCCATTTCGCGCTCGCCCTGGAACACGCGGATGGTCACGGCCTGCTGATTGTCGTCAGCGGTCGAATAGACCTGGCTCTTGCGCGCCGGGATGGTGGTGTTGCGGTCGATCATGCGGGTGAACACGCCGCCCAGCGTCTCGATGCCCAGCGACAGCGGCGTGACGTCCAGCAGCAGCACGTCCTTGACGTCGCCCTGCAGCACGCCCGCCTGGATCGCCGCGCCCATGGCGACGACTTCGTCGGGGTTGACGCCGGTGTGCGGCTCCTTGCCGAAAAATTCCTTCACGGCCTCGCGCACCTTGGGCATGCGCGTCATGCCGCCGACCAGGACGACTTCGCTGATCTCGCTGGCGGAAACGCCCGCGTCCAGCATCGCCTTGCGGCAAGGCTCCATCGTGCGCTTGATGAGGTCGGCGACCAGACGCTCCAGATCGGCACGCGTGATCGTCTTGACCAGATGCTTGGGACCATTCTGGTCGGCGGTGATGAAGGGCAGGTTCACTTCCGTGGTCTGCGCCGAAGACAGCTCGATCTTCGCCTTCTCGGCCGCTTCCTTCAGGCGCTGGAGCGCCAGCTTGTCCTTGGTGAGGTCAATGCCTTCGGCCTTCTTGAAGTCCTCGGCCAGATACTCGACGACCTTGGAGTCGAAGTCCTCACCGCCCAGGAAGGTGTCGCCGTTGGTCGACTTCACCTCGAACACGCCGTCGCCGATCTCCAGGATCGAAATGTCGAACGTACCGCCGCCAAGGTCATAGACCGCGATCGTCTTGCCGTCCTGCTTCTCAAGCCCGTAGGCGAGCGCCGCTGCGGTCGGCTCGTTGATGATGCGCAGCACGTCCAGGCCCGCGATGCGGCCAGCGTCCTTGGTCGCCTGACGCTGGGCGTCGTTGAAATAGGCGGGCACGGTGATGACGGCCTGCGTGACGGTCTCGCCCAGATAGCTCTCGGCGGTTTCCTTCATCTTCTGTAGGATATAGGCGCTGATCTGCGACGGGCTGTAATCCTCGCCGCCGGCCTTGACCCAGGCATCGCCATTGGAACCGGCCGTGATCGTGTAGGGAACGAGCGCCATGTCCTTCTTGGTCATGGGATCGTCAAAGCGGCGGCCGATCAGGCGCTTCACCGCGAACACCGTATTGTCCGGGTTCGTCACGGCCTGGCGCTTGGCGGGCTGGCCGATGAGGCGCTCGCCGTCTTTTGCGAAGGCGACGATAGAAGGCGTCGTGCGCGCGCCTTCCGCATTTTCGATCACCTTGGGCTTGCCCCCGTCCATGACGGCGATGCAGCTGTTCGTCGTACCAAGGTCGATACCGATAACTTTAGCCATGTATGTCCTCTTTAACCCCAAATATGCTCAGCGGTCAGGGAGCACGCCCCGCAATATAGCGCCAGAGCAGCCCCATTTCGGCAACGGATATAGGCGTGCTTTTCCTTGGCACAAGTCGGGTGTGTCATTAGGAATGCAGCCGACCGGAAACGAGACAGTCGGAGCCCCTCCCATGCCATCCCTTCAGCGCGCATTCGCCGCCCTTTTCATCGCACTGGCGCCGCTTGCCCTCGCTGGCTGCGGCGATCCGCCGCCCCTTTATGTCGATGGCGCCTGGATTCGCCTCAGCCCCAACGCCGACAATCCTTCCGCCGGCTACTTCACCGTCCATGGCGGCGCTGCCGACGTCACCCTGCGCGACGTCATCACCGACCGTGCGCAGCGCGTGGAGATGCACGAAAGCCTGAATGAAGGCGGCGTGATGAAGATGAAAGCGATCGACAGCGTTGCCATTCCCGCAGGCAAACAGATAGCCTTCGCGCCGGGCGGCAAGCACATCATGCTGTGGAAAGTCAACGCGGCCGCCGTGGAGCAGGGCAAGATGCCGCTCACCTTCCTGTTCTCTAACGGCGACCGCATCATCGTCGATGCCGTGATCCAGAAGGCCGGAGCAGCCGCGCCGACGACGGCCGGAAATGCTTCGGAACATGAAGGACACTGACGCGATTGCCTGAGTTGGACCAGCTCCAGCCTCCGTTCGTTTCGAGCCCTTCGACTGCCTGCCAAGGCAGGCGCTCAGGACAGGCCAAGGTCGAGAAAGAGGAAGCGTCACCCAGCGCCCTTCTCGGCCCGCTCGAAGCGAACGGCGATCATTGACTGAGATCATCATGACCTCACGCCCGCTCACCGCAGACGAAGTCGCCCTCGCCCGCTCCATCTTCGGTGACGCGATCGACTATGGCCGCGTCACGGCGCACCACCGGAAATGGTGGCCGCTTCAACCGCGCCGGATCACCATGGCGCCCGACGGCAATCTCTGGTTCCACCCGCACGGCGACGTCTACTGCGCCGACTTCTGCGAAAGCCCGATCGCGCATCAGGGCCTTTTCATCCATGAAATGACGCATGTCTGGCAGGCCCAGCGCAGCGGCAAATGGTGGCTGCCCATCATGCGCCACCCCTTCTGCCGCTATGATTACAGCATCGTGCCGGGCAAGCCCTTCGATCGCTACGGCATAGAGCAGCAGGCAGAGATCGTCCGCCACGCCTTTCTGCTGATGCAGGGCGTCATGCTGCCGGGCAGGCCGCCCATGGACGTGTATGAACGGCTTCTGCCTTTCACCGCATCCTGATCCCGCCTGCGTCGCGCCGCGATGTCACACGCTTTTCATGTCCGTGACGAAGAGGCAAAGGCATGAACATTGTCACGGACTGGAACCGATCCATGGATTCGTCGCCGGGAACACGATTGCATCGGGCCTTGCCTGCCCTGCTCCCCGCCCTCTTTCTGGGTCTTGCCGGATGCGCCACGACCGACGGCGTGCGCGGCGGAGCACCGACAAAGGCCATCGCGATAAAGATCATCGCCTTCAACGATTTCCACGGCCATCTCGCCCCGCCCCGTCAATCGATCACGCTCAATGGCCCGAACGGACCGGTGCGCGTGCCGGCGGGCGGAGCCGCCTATTTCGCGTCCGCCATCGCGCAGTTGAAGGCGCAGAACCCGAACCATATCGTCGTGTCCGCCGGCGACATGACCGGTGCGTCGCCGCTGTCCTCGTCGCTGTTCCTCGACGAACCGACGATCGCCGCCATGAACCTGATCGGCGTCGATTATAACGCGGCGGGCAATCACGAATTCGATCGGGGACAGAACGAACTGCTGCGCTTGCAGAACGGCGGCTGCGCAAAATTCACGACACGCGCGCCCTGCCAGGTCGACACAGCCTTTCCCGGCGCGCATTTCCAGTATCTCGCCGCCAATACGGTCCGGCAGGACGGCACAACGCTGTTCGCGCCATACGGCATAAAGACCTTCGGCACAGGCAGGAAAGTCGTTCGCGTCGGCTTCATCGGCATGACGTTGAAGGGCACGGCGGATATCGTCGCCAAGGCGGGCATCGCCGGCATCCATTTCACGGATGAAGCCGCGACGGCCAATGCCCTGATCCCGCAACTGCGTGCGCAGGGCGCCGACGTTATCGCTATCCTCATCCATCAGGGCGGCAATGTTACGGCGCCCCATGGAGATCAGAGCTGCGCGGGCCTCACCGGCGACATCCTGCCCATTCTCGATGCGCTCGACCCATCCGTCGATCTCGTCATCTCCGGCCATACGCACAAGGATTATGTCTGCGACTATGGCCGCGTGAACCCGTCCCGGCCCTTCCTCCTCACCAGCGCCGGGCAATATGGCACGCTCGTCACGGACATCGACATCAGCGTCAATCTCCGTACCCGCCATGTCGTGTCGAAAAGGGCCGAAAACCGTATCGTTCAGGGCGCGGCCTATGAAAGCGCATCGGGCAGGGTCGACCTGACCGACCTCTCCCCCCGCTATGCGCCGGAACCGGATGTGGCTGCACTGGTCGCCCGCTATGCAAAGGCGTCCGAAACCTTTGCGCAGCGGGTGGTGGGGCATGTCACCGGCCCCATATCGCGCACGCCCAACGATGCCGGCGAACAGCCGCTCGGCGACCTTATCGCCGATGCGCAGCTTGCCGCGCTGCGCACGACAGGCGGCGCGCAACTCGCCTTCATGAACCAGGGCGGCGTCCGCGCGGAATTATTGCCCGGAGAAGGCGGCGTCGTCACCTTCGGCGCGCTCTACGCCATCCAGCCCTTCGGCAATGTGCTGACCGTCAAATCCTTCACCGGCCAGCAGCTCTACGACCTGCTCGACCAGCAATTCTCGACTCCCGGCACGCTGCGCATCCTCCTGCCCTCCGCCAATGTCCGCTACAGCTATGACCGCTCGAAGCCCGAAGGCGCGCGCATCAGCGCCTTCACGATAGACGGCGCACCCGTGGACAGGGCCGCATCCTATCGCGTGGGCATGAGCCAGTTTCTGGGCGACGGCGGCGACGGTTTCGCCATCCTGCGGCAGAGCACGGACGCCTATGTCGGCCCCGTCGATCTGGAGGCGCTGGAGGGCTATTTCGCCGCAAGCGATCCGCTCGCCGCCCCCACGCCCGGCCGCATCCATAGGCTGGACGTCGCGCCCTAAGCGTGAGCGCATGTTGCAACGTGCATGACGAGCGACTTTGCTCTGTCATGTGACCTCCCTATATGGGCCAATCCCCGCGTCGGCGCGGTCAGTCATGGAGCATGGAATTGAGCAAGGTTCTCGTCATCGGCGCTGGCGGCGTCGGATCGGTCGCGGTTCACAAGATGGCCCAGAATCCGGGTATTTTCAGCCACATCAGCCTTGCCAGCCGCACCAAGTCGAAATGCGACGCCATCGCGGAATCGGTGAAGGCGCGCACCGGCGTGACGATCGACACCTATGAGATCGATGCCGAGGAAGTCCCGGCGATGGTGAACCTGATCAAAAAGGTTCAGCCCAGGCTCGTCGTCAACCTCGCCCTTCCCTATCAGGATCTGGCGATCATGGACGCATGCCTCGCCGCCGGCGTCGATTATCTCGATACCGCGAACTACGAACCCAAGGACGAGGCGAAGTTCGAATATCACTGGCAATGGGCCTATCAGGACCGCTTCAAGGAAGCCGGCCTCATGGCGCTGCTCGGTTCCGGTTTCGACCCCGGCGTCACCTCGGTGATGGCGACCTGGCTCAAGAAGCACAAGCTCGACACCATCCGCACGCTCGACATTCTCGATTGCAACGGCGGCGACCATGGCCAGCCCTTCGCCACCAACTTCAACCCGGAAATCAACATTCGCGAAGTCACCGCGCCGGCACGCCGCTGGGAAAATGGCGACTGGGTGGAAACGCCGGGCCTCACGATCAGGCAGCAGTTCGACTTCGAGGAAGTCGGGCCGAAGAACATGTACCTCATGTACCATGAGGAGATCGAAAGCCTGAAAACGCACCTGCCGGAGATCGAGCGCATCCGTTTCTGGATGACCTTCGGCGACGCCTATATCCAGCACCTGACCGTGCTCCAGAATGTCGGCATGACCCGCATCGATCCGGTGATGTACCAGGGCAAGGAGATCATCCCGCTCCAGTTCCTGAAAGCCGTCCTGCCCGAACCCTCGACGCTGGGCGCGACGACCAAGGGCAAGACCAATATCGGCGACATCGCCACCGGCCTGAAGGACGGGGTCGAAAAGACCTTCTACATCTACCAAATCTGCGACCATGAAGAGGCGTTCGCGGAGACCGGCAATCAGGCCGTCAGCTACACCACCGGCGTCCCCGCCATGATCGGCGCGGCGATGATGCTGACCGGCGCGTGGAAGGGAGAGGGCGTGTTCAACATGGAGCAGTTCGATCCCGATCCCTTCATGGACATGCTCAACACCCATGGCCTGCCCTGGCAGGTGAAGGAACTGGACGGCCCGCTTCAGTTTTAGTCCCTCATCCCGTCCCCATCTCGTCACCCCAGCGAAAGCTGGGGTCGCCATCGATAGGGCACGGACAACGGCCTGAGATCCCAGCTGAAATGAGGCACGTGACTCATTTCAGCGCTGGGATGACGGAGATATATATGGAAACCAGAGCCGGCGATCCTGCCGCCTTCGCGCGCTTCGACCTCTACAGCGTCCCATCGCCCGCCTTCGTGGTGGACGAGGCCGCCGTGCGCCGCAACCTCGCCATCATCCGCGATGTGCGCGACCGCTCGGGCGCGAAAGTGCTGGCCGCGCTCAAGGCCTTTTCCATGTGGTCGCTGGGGCCTGTCGTCGCCGAATATCTCGACGGCGTCTGCGCCTCGGGCATCTATGAGGCGCGCCTTGGCCGCGAGGAATATTCCGGTGCAGATGGCTCGCGGGAAGTCGCCACCTACTGCGCCGGATACAAGGCGGAGGACCTGCCGGAAATCTTCCGCCTGTCCGATCATGTCATCTTCAACAGCCCCGGCCAGATCGCCCGCTTCCGCCCGCAGATAGAGGCTGCCCGCGCCGCCGGAGAGACGTTCGACGTCGGCTTGCGCATCAACCCCCTCCATCCCGAGGGCGAGGTCGCCAAATATGATCCCTGCCAGCCGCACAGCCGCCTGGGCTTCCCGATCGACCAGCTGCGCCCGGAGCATCTTGAGGGCGTTTCCGGCCTCCATTTCCATTCGCTGTGCGAGCAGGACTTCCAGCCGCTCGAACGCACATGGCAGGCGATCGAATCGCGACTCGCTCCCTTCTATTCGCGACTCGAATGGCTGAATTTCGGCGGCGGCCACCACATCACCCGCGATGATTATCAGCGTGACGAACTGGTCGAATTCATCCGGGAGGTCCGCCAGGAGACTGGCCTCACCATCTATCTTGAACCCGGCGAGGCGATCGCGCTCGACGCCGGCATTCTGGTGGGCGAGATTCTGGACCTGATCGACAACGGCATGCCCGTCGCCATCACCGACATTTCCGCCACCTGCCACATGCCCGACGTGATCGAGGCGCCGTATCGCCCGGCGATGCTGCACGAGCCCGAAAATGGCCCGATTGTGCGCCTTGGCGGCCCCTCCTGCCTGGCGGGAGACATTATCGGCGACTATCGGATTCCCGGCGGAGCAGAACCCGGCGCACGCATCGCCTTCCTCGATCAGGCGCATTATTCGATGGTGAAGACCAACACTTTCAACGGCGTGCCGCTGCCGGCCATCTGGCTGTGGAACAGCGAAACCGGAACGCTGCGCGAGGTCCGGCGTTTCGATTACGCGGACTTTCGCGACCGGCTTTCGTGACGATTTTATTACACTGAATCTTCAGAGAGCCGCTTTACAGGGCACCCCCTTACCCATATATCGCCCATCCGCTGCCCCATGGGACTTCCACCGCAAGGCAGCTTCGATTGTCACGGTTACACTGGAGGTCCCTTGAGTTGCACAAGCATCATAGCGCGCTGGGGGTAGCGACCACCCTCACACCGGCAGCACCGGTAACGCTTATTCGTCCGCAGGCTGCGGCCCGCGCCGCCCGGTTCTTCGTCGAGAAGTTCCCGGGGCGCTCGCTCTATGCGGTCAAGGCAAATCCCTCGCCCGAACTGCTTCGGACGCTGTGGGACGCCGGCATCACGCATTACGACGTCGCGTCGATCGCCGAAGTGCGTCTCGTAGCCCGTACCCTGCCTGCGGAAGCGAAGCTCTGCTTCATGCACCCGGTCAAGGCTTTCGAGGCGATCGCGGAAGCCTATTTTACGCATGGCGTGCGCACCTTCTCGCTCGATTCCATCGACGAGCTGGAAAAGATCGTGTCGGCCACCCGTGGCGCGCAGGATCTGGAGCTGTGCGTCCGCATTCGCGTCTCGTCCGATTATTCGGAGCTGAGCCTCGCGTCGAAGTTCGGCGCGGAGCTGGGCGAGACGAAGGAACTGCTGATGGCCGCCCGTCAGGCCGCCGATGCCCTCGGCATCTGCTTCCATGTCGGCAGCCAGGCAATGAGCCCCCACGCCTACACCCAGGCGATCGAGCGCGTGCGCGCCGCGATCGTCGACGCATCGGTCACGGTCGACATCATCGATGTCGGCGGCGGTTTCCCGTCGGTCTATCCGGGCATGGAGCCGCCGGCACTGGAACTCTATTTCGACGCCATCCACCGCGCGTTTGAAAGCCTGCCGGTCAGCTACTCGTCCGAACTGTGGTGTGAACCGGGCCGTGCGCTCAGCGCCGAATATGGCTCGCTGATCGTCCGTGTCGAGCGTCGCCGCGGCGACGAACTCTACATCAACGACGGCGCCTATGGCGCGCTGTTCGACGCCGCGCATATCGGCTGGCGCTTCCCGGTGTCGCTGCTTCGGCAGACGGAAAGCGATGCCGAGATGAAGGCCTTCGCCTTCTACGGCCCGACCTGCGACGACATGGATCGCATGGCCGGCCCGTTCATGCTTCCGGCGGACATCCAGCCCGGCGACTATATCGAAATCGGCATGCTCGGCGCCTATGGCAGTGCAATGCGCACGGGCTTCAACGGCTTCACCGACCAGGCCGTGATCGAGGTCGAGGACGAGCCGATGGCAAGCCTGTACCGCGAGGAAGAGGCTGTCCCGGCCCCCCGCACAAACGTGGTGAAGCTCGGCCAGAACTGAACCGGCTTCGCGATTGGATAAAGGAAAGGGCGGCTCCGATGGGGCCGCCCTTTCCTGTTGTTGCCGCCGTAAAATATCACGTCACCCCAGCGAAAGCTGGGGTCTCCCGCCTTTACGCGATGACATCAAACAAATCATCCCAATCCGGATTACTCCGCTCGATCAACTCAACCTTCCACGCCCGCCGCCACGCCTTGAGCGCCTTTTCCCGAACGAACGCATCGACAATGCTGTCATGCCGTTCCGCCAGAACCAGCCGCGTCAGCCCATATCTCCGGCAAAATCCCAACCCAGCCCCGTGTCGGTGCTGATCCACCCGTTCGGTGAGATGCGCCGTTACGCCAACATACAGCACGCCGCCGCGCCTGTTCGTCATGATATAGGTCCAGCCCCCACGGTCCATGGGGCCGATGCTACGCGCTATCGCCGGAGATGCCAGCTTTCGCTGGCATGACGAAAGGGGCATCCCGTATAGACCCACCCAATGCCCCGCCTGATCCTCTTCAACAAACCCTTCGGCGTCCTCTCGCAGTTCACCG
>Ga0209066_10006438_pt1 | contig 11971 bp, 5 predicted proteins | sample All_14_2_FD_187198 | JGI IMG/M metagenome (GOLD analysis project Ga0209066, IMG submission 187198) | Freshwater microbial communities in response to fracking from Pennsylvania, USA - Allegheny Zone_MetaG_DW_15 (SPAdes) (version 2) ...
GAATACAGGTGATTGAGATCGCGCACGAGCCGTTGAATACCCCCATGCGCGCCATCGTCGAGCAGGTGCCAATCGATTTCGCTGTCATGGTTCCACTCGCGCTCTTGGGCGATCTCGCAGCCCATGAACAGCAGCTTCTTACCGGGGTGCGCCCACATGAAGCCGAGATAGGCGCGCAGATTGGCGAAGCGCTGCCAGCGGTCGCCCGGCATCTTGCCGAGGAGCGACCCCTTCCCGTGCACGACCTCGTCGTGAGAGATCGGAAGGACAAACCGTTCGGAGAAGGCGTAGACCAGACCGAAGGTCATCTGGTCGTGATGAAACGCGCGATGGATGGGCTCATGCTCGACGTATTGCAGCGTGTCGTGCATCCACCCCATGTTCCATTTGAACGAGAAGCCGAGCCCGTCGGGCAGCGGCGCGGTCACGCCGGGCCACGCCGTCGATTCCTCGGCGATCACGATCGCGCCGGGCGCCCGTTCAGCGACGACTGCATTGAGATGTCGCAGGAAGCCTATCGCTTCCAGGTTCTCGCGCCCCCCATGGACATTGGGAATCCACGCGTCGGCCGGCCGGCTGTAGTCGCGATACAACATGGAGGCCACCGCATCGACGCGCAGCCCGTCGACATGGAACCGCTCCAGCCAATGCAGGGCGCTCGCGATCAGGAAGCCCTGCACCTCACGACGGCCGAAATTGTAGATGTAGGTGTTCCAGTCGTGGTGATAGCCCTCGCGCGGATCGAGATGCTCGTAGAGCGCCGTCCCATCGAACCGCGCGAGCCCATGAGGGTCGGTCGGGAAGTGCGCCGGAACCCAGTCCAGCAGCACCCCAACCCCCGCGCGATGGGCCGCGTCCACGAAGCGGGCGAACGATTCCGGCGGACCGTAGATCGCGGCCGGCGCGAACAGACCCAGCGGCTGATACCCCCAGGACCCGCCAAACGGATGCTCCGTCACAGGCAACATCTCGACGTGGGTGAAACCCATCTCCTTCACGTAGGGGATCAGCCGCTCCGCGAGGAAGTCCCAAAGCGGACGCTCGGCTCCACCCGCTCCGGTCTTCTGGCGCATCCAGGAGCCGGCATGGACCTCGTAGATCGAAATCGCCGATGCCGCCGACTGGCGCTTCGCCCGTCCCGCCATCCACTCATGATCGGTCCAGCGAAGACCTGTTGACGGTGCCGCTACGACGGAGGCCGTCGCGGGTGCGAGTTCGGCCTGTTGGGCGACGGGATCGGCTTTGTCAGGTACGCGCTCGCCATGAGGGCCCAGGATGTCGAACTTGTAGCGCGTCCCCGGGCCGAGCCGCGGAATGAAGATTTCCCAAACTCCGGCAGAAGGCCTCAGCCGCATTGGATTCCGACGCCGGTCCCAGGAATTGAAATCGCCGATCACGGCGACGCGCCGGGCGTTGGGGGCCCAGACCGCAAAGCGTACGCCCTTCACACCGTCCAGTTCGACGACGTTGGCACCCAGCGCCTCTGCGAGCTCGAAGTGCCGGCCTTCGCTGAAGAGATGAAGGTCGAGATCGCCCAGCGCCGGCCCAAACGCGTACGGATCCTCGGTTTCCTGTACCGCATCGGGCCACCGGATCCGAAGGACGTAAGCGCCCTGTTGCTCGACCCTTCCCTCGAACAGCCCGTCGACGAGCCCCGGCTCCAGCTCGATCCACTTCCGGCCATCGCCACGGCCAGCCACGTCAACCCTCACCGCGCCGGGCAGAAAGGCCCTCACGATGCTGCCGGTGTCCGAGCGATGGGGTCCGAGGATCGCAAATGCATCGACGGGGCGAGCATCGGCCAGCGCCTCCGCCGAGCCCGGATCGAGCCGGCCAGCCTGCAGCGTGCCGTTCATGCATTCTCCTGCGGTGGCGTTTCCCTGAGGAGGCGCGCGGCCAAGCGGGACAGGCCGGAAAGCGGGATCGGAACCCAGGCCGGGCGGTTTGCCGCCTCGTAGCAGACCTCGTAGGCCGCCTTCTCGGCGAGGAAGAAGTCGAGCAGCTCACCGCGATCCATACCGGGCAGGCCGGCGCCAGCCTCACGGTAGGCGGCCAGGAACGCGCGCTGGGCTCCCCGGCGGAGCCGCGTGACGAGCTTGAGGCGGCGAGCCTGCGGGATGCGGTTGGCGATCACGTTTTTCGGGTCGAGGGTCGCGGCGGCCGCATAGTCGAACGACCGCATCAGCCCCGCCACGTCTCGCATTGGACTCGCGTTCCGGCGGCGTTCCTCGAGCGGCCGCGCCGGCTCACCCTCGAAGTCGATGATGTAGGCGTCGGCGCTGGCAATCAGCACCTGTCCGAGGTGAAAATCGCCATGGATGCGTGTGACGATCGAGCCGAGCCCGCTCTGCACGAGCTGCCGCAGCAGCGACGTGAGCGCGTCGCGGCGGTCGAGCAGGCGCCTGGCATCGGCCGCGGCCGCCTCGCTCTCCCAAGTCCCGATACCGGAAATCGCGTCGAGAGCCCGTTCGAACAATCCCAGTCCGCGTTCCGCCCATGCTTCGACATCTTCGGGGCCAGCGGTACGGGGCGAGAAAGCCTCGTCATCGGAGGGTCGCGCCAGTACCTGGTGCATCGCCCCCAGTTGCCGACCGATCGTCCCGGCAAATGCGTGATAGTCCTCGATGTCATCGTCGCGGGAGTCCGCCGTAGCCTCGCGGCTGGCGAGATTGTCCAGGGCCCGGTTGAACTGGTTCAACGTCCAGGTCCAGGCATCTCCCTGGTTCCGGACGAAGGCCTGCGCAATCCCGAGCGCATAGCGCTGACCATCCGGAGCGATGCGCGCCACCTCTCCCAGCAAGGCCGGTGAATTGCTGAAGCCATGGCTGGTGAGATATCGGCTCATCTCCGCTTCGGGGTGTTCGCCCGCCTGAATCCGCCTGAAGATCTTGAACATGACGGCGTCGTCGACGACCAGGGAGCTGTTCGACTGCTCCGCGGTCAGCCACATCACCTGAGCGTCGGCCGGTCGTTGCAGCAGTTCCCCAGCATCCGGCATCGGCTCGAACACGATCTGGCCTTCCGATCCGTCGACCTTTGCTCCGGACGCCAGAGCGGCCAGCATCTCGCGGGCAAACTCGGGCAGCGCGAAGGCATCGGTCAGGAGCCCGATCCGTCTTCCCCGCCGGACCCGCGCCAGTGCGAGCTGCGCCGGAAGCGCAGCGGCTTGCTCGTCCTCCCAGCTCATCGACAGCGGCAACAGCCAGCGGCTTTTCTCGCCGCCCGCCTCGACCTCGATTTCGCTGAGGACCAGCTCCCGCGCCGATCCAGGCAGCCCCGCCAGATAGGCGAAGCGCGAGGACTGCAGAGGCTTGTCCTTCGCGCCAAACCAGCGGCGCTTTGCCAGATAAGGGGGCAGTGCCTCTCGCTCGAGGAGCCCGGCCGAGGCTGCGACCCCGTCCCCGAGCGGTCCGCGCAGGACCACCGTGACGTAGTCAGGCAAGGGTTCGGGCGCAGGCGTGTGCCATGAGGGTGCCTCCGTCTCGCTGGCGAGGATGAACCAATAGAAGCCGTAGGGTGGCAAGGTGAGCAGATACGTCAGCTGCCCGACGGGCGGGAAAAGCGACCCGCCATTCAGCTCGACGGGCACCCTGCCAGCGAACTCGGAGAGATCGAGTTCCACGGCTTGCGGCGTGCGCGACACATTGGCCACACAGAGGATCACCTCCCCATCCAGCTCGCGCAGATAGGCGAGCACCTTCCGGTTCTTCGGATAGAGGAAGCGCAAGGTCCCGCGTCCGAAGGCGCCGTGCGTGCGCCGCACCGCGATCATTTTCCGCGTCCAGTGAAGCAAGGAGTGGACGTCGCGCGTCTGCGCTTCGACGTTGACGGTCTCGTAACCGTAGAGCGCGTCCATGATGGTCGGCAGCGCCAAGGCAGCCGGATCGGCGCGTGAGAACCCGCCATTGCGATCGGGCGACCACTGCATCGGGGTGCGCACGCCGTCGCGGTCGCCCAGCCGGATATTGTCTCCCATGCCGATCTCGTCGCCGTAGTAGATGACGGGCGCGCCCGGCATCGACAGAAGCAGGCAGTTCATCAGCTCGATGCGCCGGCGGTCCCGCTCGAGCAGAGGCGCGAGGCGGCGGCGGATGCCGAGATTGAGCCGCGCGCGACGGTCCGTGGCATAGGTCTCCCAGAGATAGTCACGCTCCGAATCCGTCACCATCTCGAGCGTCAGCTCGTCGTGATTGCGCAGGAAGATCGCCCACTGGCAGTTGTCGGGGATCTGCGGCGTCTGCCGCATGATGTCGGTGATCGGAAACCGGTCCTCCCGCGCCAGCGCCATGTACATCCGCGGCATCAACGGGAAATGGAAAGCCATGTGGCACTCGTCGCCCTGGCCGAAATATTCCTTCGTATCCTCCGGCCACTGGTTGGCCTCGGCCAGCAGCATGCGCCCGGGATAGGCCCTGTCGATCTCGGCGCGGATGCGTTTCAGGACCTGATGGGTCTCGGGCAGGTTCTCGTTGTTGGTGCCTTCGCGCTCCACGAGATAGGGCACGGCGTCGAGCCGCAGCCCGTCGATCCCCATGTCGAGCCAGAAGTGCATGACGCCGAGAACGGCTTCGAGAACGGCGGGATTGTCGAAGTTCAGGTCGGGCTGGTGGGAATAGAAGCGATGCCAGAAGTAGGCTTTCGCTTCCGGGTCCCAGGTCCAGTTGGATCGAAGCGAATCGATGAAGATGACCCGCGTCCCCTCATACTTCTGGTCGGTATCCGACCAGACATAGAAGTCGCGCTCTGGCGAGCCGGGCGGCGCGACCCGGGCGCGCTGGAACCACGCATGCTGGTCGGACGTGTGATTGATCACCAGCTCGGTAATGATCCGGATGCCGAGTTTGTGCGCTTCCTCGATCAGCCGTTTGACGTCATCGAGTGTCCCATACTCCGGATGGACGGCCGTATATTCGGCGATGTCGTAGCCATCGTCCCGCCGTGGCGACGGATAGAACGGCAGGAGCCAGATCGTGTTGATGCGCAACTCGGCGATGTAGGGGAGCCGCGAGATCAGCCCCGGAAAATCACCGATACCGTCGTTGTTCGAATCGAAGAACGACTTCACGTGCAGCTGGTAGATGATCGCGTCCTTGTACCATTGCGGATCCGTCGCGACCGGAAGCGTGGCAGGGGTATCGGCGACGGGTGCGTTCATGCGGCGCTCCGGGGCGACAAGCGCCAGATGGCGAAGGGAAGGACGGACGGATCGAGACGAAGGTGCTGGTTCTTGCCGTGCCAGGAGAAGCGCTCCCCGCGCACCAGGTCCTCGACGTCGAGAACGCCGTCGTCTGCGAGCTTCCACTCCCACAGCGGCATCTCGAAGCCGGTTTCCTGCGGGTGGTGCGGATCGAGGCTGACGGCAACGAGAACCATGTCGGCCGCGCCCGGCACCCGCTTGCCGTAGACCAGGATCTGGTCGTTGCCGGCATTGTAGAAGGTCACGCCGAGATGGCTCTGCAGGGCAGGATGCGATCGGCGCAGACGGTTGAGCATCGTGATCTCGTCGACGATGTTGCCCGGTGCAGAGAAGTCGCGGATCCTGATCTCGTATTTCTCCGAGTCGAGATACTCCTCGCGACCGGGCAGCGCCGCGGCCTCGCAGAGTTCGAAGCCGGAATAGACGCCCCAGAGCCCCGACAGGGTGGCGGCCAGGGCGGCGCGAATCAGGAATCCCGCCCGGCCGGAGTTCTGCAGGAAGTATGGATTGATGTCGGGGGTGTTGACGAAGAAGTTCGGCCGGAAATAGTTCGCGACCTCGGTCGTCGACAACTCGACGAGATAGTCGGCGATCTCCTGCTTGCCGTTGCGCCACGTGAAGTAGGTGTAGGACTGCGAGAACCCCACCTTGGCCAGGCGGTACATCATCTTCGGCCGTGTGAAGGCCTCGGAGAGGAACATCACGTCCGGATGGCGGCCGCGAACGTCGCCGATCATCCACTGCCAGAAGGGAAGCGGTTTGGTGTGTGGATTGTCGACGCGGAAGATCCGCACCCCCTCCTCGACCCAGTGCAGGACGATGTCGCGCAATGCCAGCCAGAGCGAGGGAATGGCGCCCTTGGCGTAGAAGTCGACGTTGACGATGTCCTCGTACTTCTTTGGCGGGTTCTCGGCGTATTTGATGGTGCCGTCAGGCCGCCGCTTGAACCAGTCGGGGTGCTCTCGCAACCACGGATGGTCGGGCGAGCACTGGATCGCGAAGTCGAGGGCGATTTCGAGACCATGCTCCGAGGCCGCCGCGACCAGCCGCCGGAAATCCTCCGGCGTGCCGAGTTGCCGATGAATTGCATCGTGTCCGCCGTCCGCGGCGCCGATCGCGTAAGGGCTGCCGACATCGTCCGGGCCCGGCGTCAGCGTGTTGTTCCGTCCCTTGCGGTTCGCCTGGCCGATCGGATGGATCGGCGGGAAATAGAGCACGTCGAAGCCCATGGCGCGCACGCGCGGCAAGGCGGCGATAACGTCGTCGAACGTCCCGTGTCTGCGTGGGTCGTCCGTCATCGACCGGGGGAACAGCTCGTACCAGGAGGCGAACTCCGCCCGTGGGCGCTCGACCTCGACCGGAAACGGCCCCACGTCGCTCCGGAAATGGCGCTCGGCGATCTTGGAAACGGTCGCGCGCGCCTCCGCCGACGTGAGCAGCGCGACCGACTCGGCTGGGGCGGCGGCCTTCGTCTTGGCCAGCAACGCCGTTACCGCAGCATCCTTCCTCAGCCCTTCGAGGAGGAGCGCTGCTTCCGTCAGCTCGACCGAGACATCGACACCAGCCTTGTGCTTCAGCTCAAGGCCATGCGCCAGGCTTCCGTACTCGTCGCGCCAGGCCTCGACCGAGAAGTAATGGCGGCCCACACGGTCGGGGGTCAGCGTCGCGCGCCAGCGATCGTTCGCGATGTGGGTCAGTTTCGCGGTCCGGCGCTCGTCTTCGTCGGCGGACCACCAGATGACTTCCGCCGAAAGCAGATCGTGGCCATCGGCAAAGATATCGGCCTCGATCACCAGCGGCCGGCCGACCACGGTTTTCGCCGCGAAATCCCCGCCGTTCACCGACGGGCTCACATGCTCGATGACGATGGGCGACTTCGCCGCTGCAGTGCTCGCCTCACGCTTGCCGCTCTTCTTGCCATTGCGGACGGTCCTGCTCGGCGTCACGTGAAGCACGCGCACTTCTCCAGCTTCGAGGGGGTCGGCAAAGCCGTCGTCGGCGACCAACGCTGCTCCGGCCGAAGGCGGAAGAATCGCGAGATCCACTGGCAGCGCGTGGTCTGTGAAGGGATCGGTGTTCAAGGCGATGATTGAGCGGCGTTTGGCGCGCGCAGGATCCGCAGCATCGCTTCGCAGCAGGACGGTGACGGTTTCCGCCGGACTCGTGATCGCCCGCAAGGCACCCAATGGGCTGCCGGCCAGGGCGTCGGCGAGCGCGACAGCTCTTTTCACGATGTCATCGCCCGGAGCAACGCCACGAGGCACGAGGAGGCCCTGCGACGTTGCCGCGGCCGCCATCAAGGCGCGACCGGTCATCACCGGAGTGCCGGCTTGTGCAGCGAACGGCTCGCCGCCCACACCGAGCACGGGAGCGATGCGCCGAAGCAGCTCGACTTCCTCGACATACCAGGACGCGCGCCCGTCCCACCACGAGGTCGAGGCGAATACAGCCGAGAGGCCAGCGTCCACCAGTTCCTGATGCCGCGACCACGGGATGCCTGGGGTCCATCCCCAGAATTCGCAGGCCGTCCGGCGCCGCGCTCTTTCCAGGATTCGCCGCAACGCCATTGGCGGAAGGTCCGCCAGCCCGAGCAGTCGAAAGCCCTGGGCGCCCGCGGTGACCAGCTCTGCGATCCGCTCGGACCACCAGTCGGCAGCCTGCTCGACCGCGTCATTGCGCAAGAAGAGCGACCGAGCGGTCCGCCGGTCGACCCGTGGATCGAGCATGTTCACGCCTGGTCGGACCTCATACGCACCGCGCAGGGAGGTCGCAGACTCTCCCTCCACGGCCACACGGTCGAGCACGAGATCGACGAAAAGCGCGAGACCGCTCTTCTCGCAGGCCTGACGCAGCGACCGGACCAATCGCGCGGGAGTGCCGGCGAACTGTAGCGACGCTATAAGACGGGAGTGATCTGCGACGAGGTACGGATCGCCGGCATCGCCGAGCTCGAATACGGGCCCTACACAAAGGTGGTTGAAGCCGAGCTGTGCGGCGGACCGAGCAGCGGCTGCGACACAGTCCACGTTTTCGATTGACCGCAAATCGAGATGACACACTTTCACGGCCTGCCCCTTGACGGTGGCAGGCACGACCGACGCCCCCGAAGTCCTTCTCTCCCTCATGGGAAGTAAACCCCGCACCCGAGAAGAGGTTGCGGCGCATCAGACTCCGACTACGGGCAACTTTGGCCGTCACCGCCCGTTCAGCCGCGCCATGCCCCGCCCCCCTTCCGAGACATCGCGCGACCAGGACGACCTCGCGGAGCTGGCGCGCCGCGCGGGGCTCACCCCATCCAGTCAGGATCGCGGAGATCATGGCGCTGACGAAGCGATGTTTCGCCTGCGGCGCGAGTGGTTGAAGAAAGCACACCGACCGGGCGACACGACGCTGAAGAGCCCGTGTGAAGGTGACGTGCCTCACCTGCCGGGTGGCGGCAGCATCCCTTTCGGCTATGAGCGCGAACTCGGCGCGGACCTTCTCGAGGAACGCAGGCCGCTCTGTTACCCGGTTCCACAAGGCTGGCAGTCGGTACGGGTCCTCTGCCGAAGCGGCCAGGCGGCTCTATCCTGCCTCCTGCACCTCGTTGCCCGGCCGGACATATCAAAGGACGCCCCACCAACCCGGCCTCTCAAACTTCTTCATGCCGGCCGCTACTTTGAGACCAGTTCGCTGCTCGAGTGGTGGCCGCGTCAGGTGTTCGAGTTCGCGACCCAAAACGCCCCCGCCGTTGACATCCTCGTCGGCGAACCGGTTCATTGCGACGGCCGGTTCGGCGTCTGCGACCCCGCCTCGCTGCCTCGCGTCCGGCGTGCCCTGCTGCTGGACACGACACTCACCGGTCCCGTCCTCGATCTGCCCGCCTGGCTCGCCAGAATGGACGGATCGTTCGCCGCGGTCTTCCGGTCCGGCCTGAAGCTCGACCAGGCCGGGCTTGAGCTGGCAAATGTCGGCATCGTCCAGCTCTTCGTGCGTGAGGGATCGGCCGTCGGTGCGGCAGACTTGGCAGAGCAGTTCAAGCAGATCCGGGCGCTCACCGGCAGCGGCCTCACCCTGGACGAGATGGCCGCCCTCTCGGCGCCCTGGTTCCTCGACTCCTCTTATCTCAACCAGTACACGGCGAGGGTCTTCGCCAACAATGCCGCGCTGGCGCAGGCGATCGGAACGAACGCCGTGCTGTTCGACGATCGCTGCCATCCTTCGCTGATTTCCCCGGAGGCGGTCGCGCCGTTCTGCGCCATCCGGCTCCGCGACGGCGATGCGACCGCCCATGCTCGCCTTCTCAGCCGGGTGGAGGCTGAGGTCGAGCGCCGCAAGCTGAAGATCGACAAGGGCGGTTCGTTCGGATTTCGCGGCGACCGCTACGAGTTGATCGAACCCGATCCCCGGGCCGGCAAGACTTTCCTTCGGGTGGCGCTCGGCTATCGGGGCGGGGCGAACCGCGACGGCATCATTGACCTCTTCCACGAACTGTCGGCGCTGCGATCACTCGCCTGAACGGTGCGGCGGGATCAGCGCGATGGCGCAAGCCGGTGCACGATCTCATCGACGATCTGGAGCGGGCCTGCCTCGATATCCATGACGATCGGGCGCTCTTCCGCTGCCGGCTCTTCCAAAGCCGCGAACTGGCTGTCGAGCAGGCCGACCGGCATGAAGTGCGAGGCGCGTGCGGTAAGGCGGCCGTGGATCAGTTCCCTGGCCCCCTTGAGATAGACCAGCGCCACCTCGCCTCGCCCGCCGACGATGATGTCGCGGTAGGCGCGCTTCAACGAAGAACAGGTGACGACGCCCGCCTCGCCTCTCTCCCGCCAGGCATCGACCTGGCCGGCGATGGCATGCAGCCAGGGCAGGCGATCGGCGTCGGTGAGCGGTGTGCCGCTGCGCATCTTCTCGACGTTTTCCCGGGGATGGAGATCGTCCCCGTCCACGAACGGGCAACCCAGCCGCTCGGCCAGTAGGCTGGCCACGGTGGTCTTGCCCGATCCCGAGACACCCATCACGACGACGATGGTCTTCATTGCCCGCCAGCTTATCATGCGCCCGACAAGAGGAAACGAAGGGGAGAGACGAATGCAGCTCGGCATGATCGGCCTGGGACGGATGGGCGCCAACCTCGTGCGCCGGCTGGTGCGGCACGGACACGAATGCGTCGTCTTCGACCAGAATCCCGAAACGGTCGCGGGTCTCGTCGAGGAGCGCGTCATCGGCTCCGCCAATCTTGCCGATCTGGTCGCCAGGCTCGCCAAACCGCGCAACGTCTGGGTGATGCTGCCGGCGGGCGAGATCACCGAGCAGACCGTGGCCGAGCTCGGCCGGCTGCTGGAACCCGGCGATACGATCATCGACGGCGGCAATGCCTTCTTCCAGGACGATGTGCGGCGCGCCCGCGAGATGAAGGCCAGAGGCATCCACTATCTCGACTGCGGGACCAGCGGCGGCGTCTGGGGCCTGGAGCGCGGCTACTGCCTGATGATCGGCGGCGACAAAGACGCGGTCGAGCGACTCGACCCGATCTTCGCCGCGCTGAGCCCGGGCGAAGGCACCATCCCGAAGACGCCGCGGCGAGAGGCACGCGATCCGCGGGTCGAGCGCGGCTACCTCCATTGTGGTCCGAGCGGTGCCGGCCACTTCGTGAAGATGGTGCACAACGGCATCGAATACGGGCTGATGCAGGCCTATGCCGAGGGATTCGAGATCCTGCGCAAGGTCTCCTCCGAGGCGATACCGGCGGAGCGGCGCTACGATCTCGACCTCGCCGACATTGCCGAGGTCTGGCGACGCGGCAGCGTCGTCAGCTCCTGGCTGCTCGACCTCACCTCGTCGGCGCTGGCGGAGGACCCTGCCCTGTCGAAGTATTCAGGCTTCGTCGAGGATTCCGGCGAGGGACGCTGGACCATCAACGCCGCGATCGAGGAAGCCGTACCGGCCGACGTCCTGTCCGCGGCGCTCTATGCCCGCTTCCGCTCGCGCGACCGCGAGGGAACGGCCAACAAGCTCCTGTCGGCCATGCGCCATGCTTTCGGCGGCCATGTCGAGCCCAAGAAATAGCTCAGAGGAACGACAGGCCCCCGCTCAGCGCCACGGTCTGGCCGGTCATGTAGGCATTGCCGATCACCATCAGGACCGCCTGGGCGCATTCCTCCGCGGTACCGAAGCGGCCGAGCGGAATGCGGTCCGGCGACGAGGCGAGGCCGCCGCGGACCATGTCGGTCTCGATCAGAGAGGGCGCCACGGCATTGACGGTAACGCCGTCCTTCACCACCCGCGCGGCGTAGCCCCGCGTCAAACCCTCCATGCCGGCCTTTGAGGCGTTGTAGTGCGGCCCGATGCCTCCGGCGCCGCGCGCCGCGCCCGAAGAGATGTTGACGATGCGGCCCCATTTGCGGGCGCGCATGCCGGGCAGCACGGCCCTCGTGCAGAGGAAGGCCGACTTCAGGTTGACCGCGATCGTGCGGTCGAACTGCTCCTCGGTAAGATCGTCGATACCGGTCATGATCGCGAGCCCGGCATTGTTGACCAGCACGTCGACCGGCCCCAGCTTGTGCTCGACTGCCGCGATCATGCCGGTGACGGCTGCACCATCCGACACGTCGGCCGCCACGGCCATCGCCTGTCCGCCGGCCTTCCGGATCGCCGCGACCACCTCGTCGGCATCTGCCACGCGCTCACGATAGTTCACGGCGACGGCAGCCCCCTCGCGCGCCAACGCAAGGGCAACGGCGCGACCGATGCCGCGCGAGGCGCCGGTCACCAGCGCGACCTTGTTGGCGAGCG
>Ga0209066_10006439_pt1 | contig 11967 bp, 2 predicted proteins | sample All_14_2_FD_187198 | JGI IMG/M metagenome (GOLD analysis project Ga0209066, IMG submission 187198) | Freshwater microbial communities in response to fracking from Pennsylvania, USA - Allegheny Zone_MetaG_DW_15 (SPAdes) (version 2) ...
TTGCTTCAAAAAATCCTTGAACTCGCCCCGTGGGTTCACTTTCGAGCGCACTGGCAGCAGGCTGATGGCATGAGCGACGAGATTGGCATTACCCGGCAGGTTGTGACCCGCTGCCGCCACGCCAAAAACGATGTCGTCTTGGCCCGTAATCCGACTGAGGTAGGCTTTGTACGCCGCCATCATGAAAACATAGAAAGTACTCCCCTGCTTCGCCGCTGCTTTTCTGATTTGGGCGGTAAACTCAGCATCGAAACTGATTTTCTCTACCGCACCATTAAAGGTTTTCACGGGTGGGCGGGGGAAGTCCGTTGGCAAATCGAGGACGGGGACGCCGCTCTCATATTGCGAAAGCCAATATTTTTTGTTCTTCTCGAAAACCGGAAGTCCTTGTAAATCAGCCTGTTCGGTGGCGAATTGGCTGAGTTGTTTGGGCGAACCGAGGCTTTCCAAGTTTTTGAAACTTGAAAAGGCTGCCCCATACACCTCACCAAGTTCCCTCGTCAAAATCCCCAACGACCACCCATCGCAAATAATATGGTGAACATTGATGAAAACGAGGTGAACCTGCTCGGCCAACCGCACGATTTTGAAGCGCACGAGTGGCCCATTTTGCAGGTCGAAAAGGTGTTCGGCTTCTTCGTTGTGCAGCCCCGAAATCCTTTCGGGGTCGGCACTCAAATTAATGAACGGAATGTCAATTTGCAATTGCGGCAGGACCTTCATTGTCTTGCCATCAGGCAAAAAAACCGTCCGCAGCGCTTCGTGTCGGTCCACTAAGGCTTGCAACGCAGCCCGTATTTTTGCCTCATCAAAATTGCCTTCCAGCCTTATTTCAGTGGCAATATTGTACGCCTTCGACGCCTCCGGCGAAAATTGGTCGGAGAGAAAGATTTCTTGCTGTCCCTCTGTGGTGGGGATTTCACCCCCGACCCCTAAAGGAGAACCCACAGCTGTTCTATTCTGCTGTAATTCAATAACTTGTGAAGGTTGCTCCTGCTGTTCGGGTTTAGGTTCACCTTTAGCGGTCAAGGGTAAAACTGGAGGTGAAAAAATCACATTCAAATCCTCCCCATGCCAAGCCTCCATCAGCCCCAGCGCCATCATTTCATCAATGGCATCTTCAAAACCTTTGTAAGTACGCTCGAAGTCCGCCTCCGTGTGCACCGTGGAAATAAAGCACGGGCGCTCCCGGATGTTGATGCCTTTTGTCCTCAAAACATAGTTAAACAAGCGGGTGAGCGGGCTGGCGTCGGCATTTTTTATCATAAAAAACGAGGACGCCGACTGAATCATCAGCGGTGCTTTTTTCCGCAAGAAAATCTCACTGATTTGCTTCGCAAAACGGGCAGTTTTTTCGTTCAAATCCCGTTGCAAATCGGGGCCGAGCCGCTGAATTTCGCTGAGGGCCGCATGTGCAGCCGCCACGCTGATGGGGTTTTTGATAAACGTGCTGGCGAAATAGGCAATAACGCCCTCCGGGGAGCTGTCGTCGCCATAGCCCCAATAACCGCCATCGAAGGAGTTCATGTATTTTGACTTGCCCGCCACGGCTGCGAGCGGGAAGCCGCCGGATATGCTTTTGCCGTAGGCGCAAATGTCCGCATCCACGCCATACCATGCCTGAGCGCCACGTTGGTCAAGGCGGAAACCGTTGATGATTTCATCAAAAATCAGCGCAACGCCTTGATTTTCAGTGATTTTGCGAATAGCTTTTATCAATTCACCGTGTTGCCAATGCGGATTCTGTGCCTGCACGGGTTCGATGAGCACGGCAGCGAGTTCCCCTGCGTGGCGCTCCAATTTTTGCAGCACATTCGGGTCGTCGTAGTCGAGCACGAGCACGTTTTCCACGTTGTATTTCGGCACGCCGGGCGAGGAAGGCAGTGACTTCGTTTCATGCTTAAAATGCACGCCCCGCACCATGAACTCGTCAATCATGCCGTGGTAATCGGTATCGAAAACGGCGATTTTTTCTCTTCCAGTGGCGGTACGAGCAGCACGGACAGCGCCCAAAACCGCCTCAGTTCCCGTGTTTGCCAAGGTAACCCGGTCGAAGCCGGTCATTTTGCAAATCATCCTTGCAATCTCGGTCGCTTCGGGTGGCAACAGGTCAATCGAATTGCCCCGTTGGATGGCAGCCGCTGCTGCTTTTTCCACAAAATCGGGCATGTGCCCGAACAGCGCCACACCGTAGCTCATCACATAGTCCACGTATTCGTTGCCGTCCACGTCCCAGATATGCGAGCCTTTTGATCGCTCGTGAGCAATCTGGTAACAGACCTCCTTCCACAACTTGCTAAAGCCTGTCACCGAGCGGGGGTCGGCATAAAACTGGCGGTGGCGCTGTGCCATCGCCTTGGATTTCGGGGTCATTGCCTCGTAGCTGCGCATGAAATCCTGCAAGCCTTGGCGCTGCTTTTCGCTCAGGTCATCGCCCGTCGAAATTTTCTTATAGCTGTTCAACTTGGCGGTGACGCCTTTCGTATTTCGTTGAATTTCAATCTCTTGCGACGCCGGTAGGACAGCCTTTAGGCTGTCCTGTCCACCGGCCTTTAGGCCGCTGATACCCGCCTGAACAGAAGCAGACGCCGCCGTAAACGGCGCTGGACTGGTCGGCGTGAACGCCGAACTACCGAGCAAGGCCAATTGCTGCTGCATCAACTGCAATTGATGGTTGATGATTTGCTGGACGGCGGTCGAGTTTTCCGAAATCTTCGTGATTTCAGAAAACTGGACAGGTGCTATTGAATGGGCAATCTGTTGTGCCAATTGGCTCATAATGACCGGATTAGGTTCCCCTTTAGGGGTCATGGGCTGACTCACGGGCTGAGGCGCAAACATCCCCTCCGTCGCCAACCCATCCACATACTCTGCCAATGCCTCAATGGTAGGAGCATCTTCAAATAGCACCCTGAAACCCAAGTCCAGCTTGAATTTTTGGTTGAAACGGATGATGGCTTGGCTCAAAAACAGGCTGTCAAAGCCCAATTCCAAGAAGCTCGCCGAGGCGTCCATCTGGGCTGGTTCCATGCCACTCAATTCGTGCAGCGACGCCTTGATTTCGGCAACGAGGTTGGGGATGCGGGATGTGTTTGTTTCACTCATGGTTTGTTCGTTGGGTTGGGACAGCATAGGGGTTGCTGGTGAGTTAGGAGGTAACTTTAAGTTACCTCCTAACTCATCCTTTGCCGCAACTACCTGATTTTCAACCCTTTTTGGCGATATGAAATACTTCTTCCTTTCAAAAGGATACGTCGGCAACGGCACACGGCGCAGGTTTTCACCTTCATAAAACGCTTGCCAATCCACGTCCACGCCGCTCACCCAGAGCTTGCCAAGGGTACGGAGGAGGAACTCAACGTCATTGCGAACTTCCTTTGGGTGGCGCACGGACGCCAATATCAGTCGAGCCTCGTTTGGGAGAGTGGGAAGTGCCCGTGCAAACGTACTAAGTGTCTGCCCGGGCCCCACTTCGAGGAAGATACGGTTCTTACTTAATTGTGAATTGTGAATTGTGAATTGTGAATTTCCACTTAATACATTGTTTGTCAATGTTTTGAGTCCATCAGCAAAACGAACGGTTTGGCGGAGGTGGCGCAGCCAATAGTCCACGCTCGTTGCCTCTTCATTGGTGAGCCAAGTGCCTGATACGTTGCTGACGATGGGGATTTGCGGCGCTTTCAGTTCAACAGACTCCAAATATTGCTTGAATTCCGGTAAAATTGGGTCAATCAGCGGCGAGTGTGCCGGGACTTTGATATGAATTTTAGAAGCGTCAATCCCCGCCTCATTCAACCTTTTTTGCAAATCGTCAATGGTTGCCGAAGTTCCACTAACCACGAGGCTGTCCACTTTATTGATTACTGAAATCGTGAGTTCGTTGGTTAAAAACGGGCGTAACTTTTCCTCCGTCGCAGCCACGCTCAACATGCAGCCATCGCCGTCTAATGTCTCGAAAAGCTTGCCCCGCACCGTCACCAGACCAAGTGCATCTTCCAACGACATCACCCCTGCGATGCATGCCGCCGTGTATTCGCCCATCGAATGCCCGATAAGTTCGGCGGGTTGGATGCCCCAATGCTGCCAGAGCTTTGCCAACGCATATTCTATTGTAAAAAGGCTGGCAAGCCCGGCTGCGGGGTTTTGAAGCACCGTTTCATCTGCTTCATTTTTTTCTTTTGGAAAAACTAAGTCCTTGATAATCAAGCCATGCCGTTGTTCCAAAATGGTAAAACAAACGTCCACTTGTTGTTGGAAAAAGGCGTTGGTTTCATACAAATCCCTCGCCATGCCAACATACTGTGCGCCGCCGCCGGGGAACATGAAGACGGTGGACGGTGGACGTTGGACGGTGGACGGTGGGACACTTATAAGCTCAGGTTTTTCTTTGCCTTCGGCAAAAAGCAGGGCTTTGCGCTTCGCAAAATGTGGTCGGCCTGTGGCAAGGGTGTAGGCGGCATCCGCAAGTGACACAGCTTTATTTTTTTGGAAAAAGCCAGTCATTTGCTCCAACATCAGCTCTGTTGACTCATCGGTTTTAGTTGAAAGTGGCAATAGCTGCGGTCTGGTTAATGAAGACTGCCAACTCCCAATTTCAACCGGTGCTTCTTCGAGAACAATATGCGCATTAGTCCCACCCAAACCAAAACTGCTCACGCCAGCGTAACGGGGCTGCTCACCACGTTTCCAGGATCGCAATTCAGCGTTTACTTCGAAAGGCGTTTTGGAAAAATCCAGCTGTGGGTTGGGCTTCTTGAAATGCAGCGTGGCGGGCAATTGCTCATGATACAGCGCCAGTGCCGTTTTGATGATACCAACAATGCATGCCCCGGCGTCGAGGTGGCCTATATTCGTTTTCACCGAGCCGATAAAGCAGGGATGAGGGATGAGGGATGAGGGATGATGAGCTCCTGCCTCGTTCATACCTAATCCCTCATCCCTCATCCCTAACATAAGTCCTTGTATCTCAATTGGGTCGCCGATGAAAGTTCCAGTGCCATGCGTCTCCACATAGCCAATTTGGTCGCCCGACAAACCCGCTTTTTCGAGTGCTTTTCTGATGACGGCCGCCTGTCCCTTGCTACTTGGCGCCGTAATGCCCGTCTTGTCCGAGCCATCGTTATTGATAGCGGTGGAGCGGATGACCGCCCAAACATGGTCGCCGTCTTCAAGGGCTTTGTCCAATTTTTTCAAAACCAACATCGTCATGCCATGACCCTGCACCATCCCATTTGCTTTTTCATCAAAAGCCCGGCAATAGCCATCGGCAGAAAGCGGGCCGCCCTCGATATGCTCGTAGCCGCCGAGCACAGGAGCCTGCACTCGTCCCCCACCCACGATGACCATATCGCTGTCGCCAGCGAGCAGGCTTTGGCAGGCTAAATGCACAGAAACCCCGCCCGTCGAGCAGGCGGTTTGAATGTTGACAGCTGGGCCTCGAAGGTTCAGTTTATAGGCCACTCGGCTGATGCTAAAGGTCGTATCGGAGGCAAGCATCTCTTGGTACCAGCCGCCGCTATTTTCCAATAACTCCTTGTTTGTCAATAGGTTATTGAGGGCATACGTGTTCCTCGCTACACCACCAAAGACGCCGATATTTCCCTCATATTGGTATGGGTTATAACCCGCCGATTCCAACGCCTCATAAGCTGTTTCAAGGAAATGGCGGTGCTGTGGGTCCATCATTTCTGCCTCCCGTGGTTGGTAGCCGAAGAAGGCGGCGTCGAAGGCGTAGGGGTTGTCGAGGGCATAGGTACGATTTACTATCTTGGATTTACGATTTACGATTCCTTCGGCATCAAGGTCGGCGTCGGTAATAAGTTTGCTGACGTCTTTTCCCTCCAAAAGGTTTTGCCAGAACTCTTCGATATTATTAGCACCTGGGAGGCGGCAGGACATGCCAATGATAGCGATTGCGGATTGTGGATTGCGGATTGCGGATTGGGGGGCTGCTTCCTGCAATTTCACAGGTTCATGCTTCAAGTTAGGGGGTAACTTGAAATCTCCGCCTAACTTACCAACTAGCTCATAACCAAGCGGTTGCGCCGTATTCCAAGTTGCTTCGCAAAGGAAATTATCTTCCAAAACGCCCTTCCAGTCCTCCGCTTTCTTTGCCTCTATTTTTTTCTTTTGGTCAAAATGGGTGTCGCCCATCGAGCGGCTATCCCGGTGGATGCCGTCGGTCATTTTTTTGTCCAAGTCCTTGTAGGGGTCGAGCAGTCCCTCGTGGAAGGGTATCTCCAAAGCCTCGCACATTTGGCGCATTACCGTTTCTGGATTTTGCACCAAATCCTCGTAAACCATGCGGAACTGTTGGTTTTTTGGGACATTTTTCAAAAAAATGGTTGTCGTTGTTTGGCTTTCAAGCCATACAAGTTCGCCCAATTGTTGCGCCGAAAAATCATGCGGGTGCAGATAAAGCACCTGGTCCATGTGGTACTTCTCGAACGACTTCACCATACTATATGGATGGCGTACAAGGTGGATGAAACGGGCATTTGGGAAGTCTGAAAGTGCTTTTTCGAGTGCCTCGGCGTCGAGGGCGTAGCTTGGGGATTTATCAACAATGAGGCGGTCGCCCACCCATTCTTGCAGTTGTTCGAACATTTCACGGGTGGTCATTCCGTGCTTCGCAAAATTGTGCAGCAGCAGTTTCGCATCCTCTGCTTCGCAATGGTTGAGTTCCATTACTGCCCTGACCAAGCCTTCCGCCCAAAGGGCGAATTTTCCCTGATAGGCTGCTTCTCGTTCTGCAAGTGTCTCAAAATGAAGCAGTTGCAGCTCGTTGCAGGCAAACAACCCGGGATGCCCGGCAAGCATTACCCGTAGTAGCGTCGTGCCAGAACGAGGCGGGGCGAGGATGAAAATCGGGGCTGGAGGTTTGACGATTGACGATTGACTATTGACGATTTCGGGAAGATGTTTCGGCACCACTGCCCTAAACTTCAAAATGTCAGCCGTTGATAGTTTTGGGGAGCGACCGTTTTCAATCGCTCCCCCTGTCGTAGGATTATAAATGTTGACAGTTTCATTGGTCAACTTGGGCAATAACTTGGCGTAATTTTTTTCAAAAAAAGCGGCATATCCTGCCACCGTCGGGTGATCGAAGATGGTGGTGATGAAGATGCTGGCCTCGCAAGCCGTCATTAAACCACCGATGAAACGGGCGGCTAGGATGCTGTTTCCACCTAATTCAAAGAATTTGTCGTGCCGACCAATGGGGCTGACCTGCAACAGTTCTTCCCATTGTACGGCGATGTGTTTTTCCAAATCACCTTGCGGCGCCTCGTAGGCTTGGGCAAGCTCTGGACGGTCAGTAGCAGGATATGGAAGTGCTTTTCGGTCTATTTTCCCATTGGTGGTCAAGGGTATTTTATCCAAAAAAACAAAATGGGAAGGTAGCATGTAGTCCGGTAAACCAACCGAAATAAAGTCTCGCAACTCACTAATAGTCAGCGATTTGCTCGCATTTTTCACGATATAAGCTACGAGTTTACCTTCGTTGACCTGGTGCGGATTTTTCAACACCACCACTGTTTCCCGGACGGCAGGGTGGTTGGAGATGGCCGCCTCGATTTCGCCCAGTTCAATACGATAGCCACGGAATTTCACCTGAAAATCGGAGCGCCCGAGGAACTCGATATTGCCGTCGGGCTGCCAACGGGCGAGGTCGCCGGTTTTGTAAAGTTTCGAGTTTTGAGTTTTGAGTTTTGAGTTGACGAAACGCTCAGTAGTCAATTCGGGGCGATTCCAGTAGCCACGACCGACAACGGGCTTGCTGCCGCCGATGTAGATTTCGCCAACTTCGCCACGGGGCACTTCCTGCATTTTTTCATCGAGAATGAAAATCTCATAGTTGAGGATTGGAATGCCGATGGGCGCTTTTGGCTCGTTGAAGCCTTTCGGGAACTTGAAAAACGTGCAGTTCACCGTGGCTTCGGTGGGGCCATAAAGATTGTAAAGCTGTCCGTTGGGGATGATTTGTTCGTGCTTTTGCGCCAGCGAGGTTGGACAAACTTCACCACTCACGTTCACCAATTTCAGGCTTTGCAGCTTGTGGGTGGGCGCTTGTTCGAGCAGCAGGGTGTAGAGAGAAGGCAGGGTGAGGATGTGTGTAACTCCGTTTCTGTGAATAGTATCAGCAAGCTGCGCCATGTCTTTTTCCTCACCCTGCTTGGGCAATACAAGGGGCGCTCCCTGTAAAAGCGTCCAAAATATCGTTAGTACCGAAACGTCGAAGCTGATGGAGCAGGTGAGCATCATGGCACCGATGGGTTCCGGAGCAATGGCCTGCTGGCCTTCGAGTTGGTTGCATAAATTTTCGTGGGAGAGCATACAGCCCTTTGGCTTGCCAGTGGAGCCAGAGGTGTAAATCATGTAAGCCAGAATCGTGGGATTGACGATTGACGATTTACGATTTACGATTGGAGGCATCGGCTGGTCAAGGGAGATGATTTGAGCACTGGTTTGGGGCAGGTTATCTTTAAGGTGGCTTTGGGTGAGGATGACCTTGGCTTGGCAGTCCTCGACCATGAAGGCCATGCGGTCTTTGGGGTAGTCCACGTCAATGGGCACGTAGGCAGCGCCCGCTTTGAGGATGCCGAAAATGCCGATTATCATCTCGAAGGAACGCTCCAAGTAAATGGCGACGAAGTCTTCGGTTTGGATTCCAAGTTGAACGAGGTGGCTTGCTAGTTGAGTGGAGCGGGCATCCAATTCGGCATAAGTCATTGAATCTGAGCCGAATACAAGTGCAGTCGCATCAGGGCAGCGTTGGACTTCCCGCTGAAAAATGGCATGAAGACAGGTGTCGGATGGAAATGTAAGTACGCTCGACACGTGCTTGTTTTCGCTCATAGTGGTTTGCTTATGACATGCCGGTTAAGGCAGCTTAGTGTTTGTTGTTCTAAACAGTGCGAACGGGAGAAGTGAGATTCTGGTAAGACCTTTTAGTTCTTAACTAAAGAACTGTATTGCACAGGGAAATTCAAATGGGAAAATCAAGTTGTAGTAAATCAACTACGGGGGGAGTAAAAATTAGTGTACAAATTTAGAAGAAAAAAAATTAGGACACAACTAGTTTGGCGTAGTTTTGCTAAATCTTTTATTTGCTACTTCTCCCCGCTATGGCCTGATTGTTGGAATTTCATTGTTTCTTTAACTGTGACAATGGCAAACTATTTCGTTTTGCCAGTCCAACAACCTCTTTTTCTCACATGCGCATTTTATACAATCCTTTGATTACCAGAATCTTATCAATTTGCATCGCAATATTGTGCATGCCGTTAATTGCTTATAGTCAAATTGACTACGGCCAAGTGGTGGCCCCCGAAGGCCAACGACCTGCCAGTTTTGAGGATTATTTGGTGCAACTCGCATGGCTTAACAGCCCTGATACCAAGATTCTGGATTACGAAAAGACACAGGAGCAAAAAGAAGTGGAACTGCAAGGCAAAAAGTGGATGGAAGACGTGAAGTTTTCTTTCAATATCAATGAGGTAAGCCTCTCCAACGTTTTGCAGCCAAGCCCTGACAACTTGGTGTTGTACCCACTCTACCAGTTCTCGACAAGCATAAGCCTTGGAACCTTTACCACCAATAAAAAGAAGAAGGAAATTGAGGAAGTGGACGTACAAATCAAGGACATGGAAGCAAATAAGCACAAATTGGAAATCCGTGCTGCGACACTGACCCGCTACCGCAAATTGTTGCTCGCCATCGAAACGCTGAAGCTTCGCTCGAAGGCCGAAGAGGATGCCCGCAACACTTTTCAGGTTTCCCAAAAGCGTTTCCAAAATGCCGACCTCGATATGGAGGACATGCTACGTGCCTCCGAAGCTTACATCAACGCCCAGGAAAAGCGCCTCATCGCCGAGGCTGACATCCAACTTGCAATCATAGATTTGGAAGAAATGATTGGCGTCAAATGGGAAGTGGCTAAACGTGCCGAGGAACGGTACAACAAAAAGAATTAAGAAGTAGGGCGAAGTTTTTTAAGATAAAACATTCATAAACAACCATTTAAGTGACACCTCGTTCAATTTGAGTGCAGTCCCGTCCTCGTTTCCAGCACACCAGCCTGAATCAATTTGTCAAGATAAAGCTTTGCGCCTACCTTGTTCACGTGCTGGTAATCACCGAATGCCTCTGCTTGTGTCACGACATTCCCGAAATTCTTCACCGTCAGACCTGTTGCAGCGTTCAAATCATTCATCAAGGAATCTAAATTGCCAATTTTAGGTACGAAGGCTGGATAATATGGATTCACCACCAGTTCCACCCGCACGCCTTTTTCCTTGGCGTAGTTCACCATTGTGGAAACCTGGTCGAGCATTTTTTTATCGTAGCTGAAGCGTAGCGTCTTCTGTTCCCCAACGCTGCTCATCATGCTGGGCGAAATAACCCGGTCGAGCAGCCAGTCCTTGTCCGATTTTTTCCAATAATAAAATGTGCGCTGGAAAACCTCGCTGTTGCAGCGGTAGAGATGGCTGATTTTTCCTGCGTAAAAATCATTCGTGAAATTTCGTTTCAACAAATCGGACAATCGCTGTGAGTTCGGCGAATAGTGGTTGAACTGGTAGGCCAGCTTGTTGTCCATCCGCACACTGTCCATCAAGGAAATGTCCATGACCAAAACTTTGGGCGGATGGTGGCGGTCAAGGTAATCCATCACGAGCGGGGCTGCCAGGCTGACGGGCATTCCGTTATAGCTTAAATTGCAGGTAGAAAGGCCCGTTTTTTCCTCGGCGTAAGGCTGGTAGAACGACAATCCCCGTGAATTTCCAACGAAAAGTATGTCTGCTGGATCGTGGCCGCTGTACAGCCGGGAATAGCGGAATTGGCTTTCTTGCGTGATTTTTGACAAAAACCAACCCCCTGCCCTATCAATCAGAAACGCTAGCGCAATGGTGCCGAAAATCCAAAGTGATTTCTTCATGTTTCTTGGTTAAAACTGAAAGTAAATGAACACCCCACTACCGAAGGAGCCGAAAAATGCTAGCAGCAGCAGCAGTGTGGCATAAGCGACCATCCGAAATGCGGGTTGACGGAGTGCGACGCTGTTCCAATGTTGACGGATGTCCGAAATCTCAATCAATAAAAGTATCCCGATGAGCAGAAACCCTTTGATGACCCAAAATTTGTTCATCACATTTACCATCGAGAAGCCTTTGAAACCTGCAATCCCAGTTATCACATCCATCGCAATCCCAAAATTGGCACTGCGGAAGAAAATCCATGCCAGACAGGTGAAGAAAAAAGTCAAGGCGATATTTACACCTGCCTTCAGCCAACTCGGAAATCGCAGTCCGTTCATCAGCGTGCCGAAGGGTTTGCCCAATGCCCGTTGTCCAATCAGGTACAGCCCGTGCAGGAATCCCCAAAACACAAATGTCCAGTTTGCACCATGCCAAAGGCCGCCAAGTAGCATGGTCAGCATGTTGTTTTTGTAGGTGGCGAACTTACCGTGGCGATTGCCGCCCAGCGGAATGTAGAGGTAATCCCGTAGCCAACTTGACAGCGATATATGCCATCGAGACCAGAATTCGCTGAAGTTTTGGCTGAAATATGGCTTCTTGAAATTCTCGTTGAAATCGTATCCAAGCATCCTGGCGAAGCCGATTGCAATATCTGAGTATCCCGAAAAGTCACAGTAAATCTGGAAGGCGTAAAAAATGACGGCAATGACGATATTGACAGACGCGAAGGCATCTGGCTCGTGAAAAACCTGGTCCACGAACGGCGCCAATGAATCTGCCACCACGCATTTTTTGAAGAAACCCCAAAGCACCCGACCAGTGCCTGTGATGACCCGGTTCCAGTGGAAATCATGGTCTTTTTGAAATTGGGGCAAAAAATCCACGGCACGCACGATAGGCCCCGCCACCAGTTGCGGCCAGAAGGCAACGAAAGTGGCGAATTTCAGGTAGTTAAGCTCCGGCTCAATCTCCTTCCGGTACACGTCAATCG
>Ga0209066_10006441_pt1 | contig 11967 bp, 6 predicted proteins | sample All_14_2_FD_187198 | JGI IMG/M metagenome (GOLD analysis project Ga0209066, IMG submission 187198) | Freshwater microbial communities in response to fracking from Pennsylvania, USA - Allegheny Zone_MetaG_DW_15 (SPAdes) (version 2) ...
GGGGTGGGTCAGGATGTGCGTGAGCTCGCCGTCGTTGGACATCACGAGCAGGCCTTCGCTTTCCTTATCGAGGCGGCCGACCGGCACGAGGCGCTCGGAGATGTGCTCGCGCATCAGGTCGCAGACGGTCTCGCCCTGCGAATTGTCCGCGCCGCTGATGAGGCCTCTGGGCTTGTACAGCAGGATAGTCCGCTGGCGCTCGGTCTCTTTGGACAGGCGCTCGCCGCGGACGCGGATGTCGTCGGCGTCGGCGCGGACGCGGAAACCCGGCTCGGTGACGACGGCGCCGTTGACGGTGATCTCGCCGTTTGCGATCATATCGGCTGCGTGTCGCCGCGAGGCGACGCCGCGGTGCGAGAGCACGTTCTGCAGGCGCTCGCCGGCCGCGGGCTCGTCTTGGGCGGGCGGCGTCGGGCGCGGAGAAGAGTGGGGATAGGGGGACATGGATGGCGCTTTCTGATCGGGATTACATGAAGCCGGAATATCGTCTGGGCGGTTCGCGCCCATCTTGGCGGCAGCGGCTGAGGTTCTGGCTCTGGCGGCTGTTTCACCGCCGGGCATAGTACCCGGAACCGCGCCGGGCGGTCAAGCGTACGATCATGCGCGTTGATTCCTCGCGTTGATTCCTGCTGGCGAGCTTGGAGAACAAGAGCCTGGGACACCTCGCGCCCGTGCGGTTCACGAGTCCGGTCGGCTGCCGCTGCGGGCTCTTGCCATGTGCGGCTGGACGGCGGCGCTCTACTGCGCGGCTCGGATGCGGAACGCGCCCGGCAGCAGGCACGCCTCGTTGTAAAGGTTGCCCTCGCAGGTCTGGTCCCACATGAAGCGCAGTTGCTTGGGCGCGGCCACCTTGTCGGAGCCGACCACGAGCTGCGCGCCTTTGATCTCGGCCTTGGCTTCGACGAAAGTGCCGTCCTCGCCCGCCACTTCGAAATTCTTCACGGGCTGGTTGCCGGCCGTGTACCAGCTTTCGGCGTGGTTGAACGTCAGGACGAACTTTCCGTTCTCGACGGTGCCGGCTTTCAGCGTGGGCGAGTCGGCTTTTACGTTTTTCATGCCGTAGTCGCGGTTGAGCGCGAGCAGCGCCAGACGGCGTCCCACCGTCTCCTTGTCGCCGGGGTGGATGTCGCGCAGGTCGCCGACGTCGGTGATCACCGCCATGCCCGCGTCCTTCTCCTCGTCCGCGAATTTCTGCTGGGCTTCCCAGATTTCGGGCAGGGCCTTGGGGTCACCGCCGTACGTGAAGGGCGCGAGCTGCACGAAGTAAAGCTTGAAGTCCGGGTTTTCGAACACCTTCTTCCAGCCGTTGAGCAGCGCGCGCATTTTTTCGCGGTAGAGGTCGCCGTCGCCCCGGTTGCTGCAGCCCTGATACCAGATCGCGCCGCGGAAGGTGTAGGGGACGAACGGGTAGATCATGCGGTTGTACAGAACGGTCGGCTGCTGATGGAGCCCCTTGGCTCCCTCGGTCTGCGGCTTGAGGTTGGGAAGGCTGTCCACGATGCCCTTGAGCGCGGGGACGGACTCGAACCCGCAGGGCGGTGTCCAAGGCTCGATCTTTGTGCCGCCCCAGTGGGAGGTCACGAGGCCGATCGGGATATCCAGGGCGCGGAACAGTTCGACGCCGTAGTAGAACGCCGTGGCCGAGAGCGGCGCCACGTTGTCGGGCGTGATGGCCTGCCACTGCATCGGGTAGTCGGTCCGCGGCGTGAGGGAAAAGCCGTAGTTGGCCATCCGCGTGAAGCGGATCAGCGGGTAGTTGGAAAGCGATGCGATCATCGCGCCTTTGCGGTCACGGAACCTCGGGCTTCCTCCCCACAACGGCTGCTCCATGTTGGACTGGCCGCTGCACAGCCACACCTCGCCGACCAGCACGTTGGCCACCGTCACGGTGTTCTCTTTGCCGGCCGCCGTCAGCGTGCGGTTCTCTTTGCTCGCGGTCAACGGTGTCAGGCGAAGCTTCCATGCGCCCTTGGCGTCCGCTTGGGCCTTGACGGTCTGCCCCGCGAAGGACACCGTGACCTCCTCGTTCGGGTCCGCCACGCCCCACACCGCGGCGGGCCGCTCGCGTTGCAGCACCATGTTGTCGCTGAAAACCGGCGCCAAGGCGACCTTCGCCTGAACCGAGAGAACGCCGGCCGTCATCACCGCCAGCGCAGAAAACAGAACCTGCTTCATCGGATACTCCCCATTACGTTATTGAAAGATTCGGTGTCAGGCCTTCGCCCGCCCCGTTTCTTCACATCATTCAGGACTCAGTATAGCGCCCGCGTCAATGGCCCGCAAGTCTTCGCGAGTCATTTGCCCATTTTCTGGGACCGGCAATCAAACACAAAATTAAATTGCTGGACAAGGCTCGACCATGTTGACACAAATCAGGTAAAGAGTATAATTGATAATGTTTGAATCAAACGTCCTGTTAAACTAAAAAAGGAGAAACGGTCATGAGAGCTCTCATCCAGATGACGTTCGCGGTCTTCCTGGCTCTGTGCGCAGTCTGCACACAGAGGGCGGAAGCGGTTACCGCGGAAGACGTGATGATGAAATTCGACAAAGCGCAGGCAGACGTTGTGGAGGCGATATACCCCTATCGATGGGGCCGGCCCGGAGAGGCCCGAGCTTTGCTGGAGGATGCGTTGGCGTTACTCAATCAAATCGAGGTCGACCTTCAGGACCCGACGCTTGCAGCGAGCCTCGGAAGCAAGCGGAAGTCGGTGCTTTCGAAAACAAAACTCGCAAAGAAATCCGTGGGTTTGGTTACAGAGTGGGTGGACCCTGCGGCGGGCTCCAAGGCGAAACCTGTTCCGTCGGTTCTCAGCAAATTGGTTGTCACCGCAAAAGCGGTCAAGGGTGCGGAAGAGGTTGTCGGAAAACTGTTGCTTTCGGGCGACGGGAGTGGCGGCCTATCCGAAATGATGATCGTTACGGAACCGTTCGCGCGTAAAGATTTTTGGGACAGGCCGAACCAAACCGTGAAGTATAAACTGTACCCTCCGGGATGGCCGGCCGTCACAACGTTTGATACACCGCCTGTCGTCACGATTCATAACACCTTCGGAACTGTTGTTCGTGAAGATGTGATGCTTTGGGACCCCAACACCAACATACTGACCCTGCAGATGGGGCCTGATGAAGGGGTTGCCCAGTTTGAAGTGACGTACAAAGGGCAGACCAAGAAGCATCTCATGTCCTGCAGGGGACCTGCGGGGTCAACCGCGTTGCCGCCCGGGATTGGAGGCCTTGAAAAGGGGTCGTATGAAATGTCGATCTCCGGTACGGTCACAGCGTGGGTGACAGGGCCAGACGGCCTGATATCCCAAACCATCGATATTCCGGCTGGGTCCTACCCGACCGAGGTCGTCATTTTGAAAAACCCGAAAACGTTCTTGAACGGCATGGTGAAGGAAGCCAATCAGATCGCTTCCGCAGTGCTGGCGGAGAATGGCATGAAAGGCGGCATGGCGCTGGAGTCGGTCAGCGACACCGGCTTCACGATTTCCGTGAGCGTTTCAATGGGCACGCCCGCGCAGGGTGGAAGAGCAACCATTTACATTACGGTCAGGAAAATTTGATTTGCTGTGGCGTTTCGCCACAACGGAGAGGCCGGCGGAGGACGTCCGTCGGCCTTTTTTATTCAGGTTGTCGCGGAGCGGAGGACGGAGGGGGCGGGGCTACGCGGCCCCGAGCGTGTGGTTGAGGAGAAAGCCGATGCCGAAAGAGATGGCGGCGACGACGGTGGAGATGCCGGCCATCTCAAGGAAACTCCGGCGGAAGGGGGCGTCCTTGGCGACGCTGAGGTAAAAGTTGAACAGCGCGATGATGCCGAGGGCGGAGGCCAGCATCAGCGCCAGCGCGAGTTTGACGTCGGACAGCAGCAGGTAGGGCAGGATGAGGACGACGACGGTGCAGACGTAGGCGATGCCCGTGTAGGCGGCCGTCTTGCCGGGATGGTGCTCGTTGGACGCGCCGTCGGCCCGCGTCGAGAGAAAAGCCGACGCCGCCATGGACATCGCGGCCGCCAGGCCGGTGATCAGCCCCGTCATGGCGATCAGGCGCGAGCCCTTGAGCGCGAAGGTGAAGCCGGCCAGCGCGCCGGTCAACTCCACCAGCGCGTCGTTGAGGCCCAGCACGATCGCGCCCATGTAGTTCAGCCGCTCGTCGTCGAGCAGGGAAAGGAGCGCGGCCTCGTGGGCGTCCTCCTCTTCGGCGATCCGGATCAGCTCGGGTGCCGTTTCGGCGAACGCCCGGTAGACGTCTGCGGCGCGTCCCTCGCCTTTCTCCATGAGCTTGAGTCCGAAGGTCAGGCCGAAGAGTTTGGCGATCAGGATGTCGCGACTGGCCTTGAGCCGCCGCGGCGACCCGTCTTCGCCGAGCAGGGCTGCGAGCTGCTTCGCGTGATTGCGCTCGTCCGCCGCGATGCGGGCGAGCAGGTCGCGGTTGTGCCCCTCGGGCTGCCGCCGCGCGAGGTGCTCGTAGACGATGGCTTCGGTCAGCTCGTTGCGGAGCTGGGAACGCAAGGCGGAGCGCTGCGCGCCGGATAGAGCGGTATTCATGCGCCGAAGTGTAGCGCAGGAAGCGCCGTGGCGGCGAGTGAATTGTGACTTGCCGGCACGGGATCGCGGGTGTTAACATTCAGATTAATTTAAGGGTGCCCATGCCTATTGATAATACAATGCGGATCCGGTGCGGGCACGTTGAATGCGAAAGGGACGGTTATGAAAAGGTGTCTTCGTTTGTCAGTTGTCGCGCTCTTCCTGTCGCTGTCGCCGGCGGCCATGGCCGACGGCGTGCCGCGTCAGGTTCTGCCGGCCGGAAAGGCTGAGTCGGCGAAGAAAGAGGTTTCGGTTGATCCGAAGGTGCGCGAGGTCCTCAAGGCGGTCGCCGATGTTTTGGCCGAGGCGAAATCGTTCAGCCTGAATCTGGACATGACCCTGAATATTCAGATGCAGGGCATGAAACAGGAAATGCCGTCTTCCTATACGCTCGCGGTTCAGCGCCCGAACCGGATCGCGCTGGTTCTCAAAGAGGGAATGTTCGGGGCGACGGTCGTTTCCGACGGCGCCAAGCTGTTCACCTATCTGCCGATGCTGAAGCGTTACACGGAGGCTTCCGCGCCCACCAACTTTGCCGCCGCATTGTCGGGCGCGGGGGGGAGCGGACTGATGGGTGCGATGGACGGCGGCAATTTCATGGGTGCTGTTTTCGCGCAGGACCCTGCCAAAGAGATGCTCGACGGCGTCACGAACGCCCTCTATGTGGGGCGGGAGAAGCTCGGCGAGGTGGAGTGTCACCATCTGCGGTTTTTCCAAGAGGACGTGGACTGGGAGTTGTGGGCCCAAGTCGGGAAGCGCGCCCTTGTTCAGAGGGTGACGGTGGACATGGGCAGAACGTTTGAGAAAACGATGGGGGAGGTCAAGAGCCAGACCGGCACGGACGCGATGCTGAAAAACATGAAGATGACGATGGCCATCGCCTTCAGGGAGTGGCAGCTCGACCCCGATCTGCCTGCGGACCGGTTCGCGTTCACGCCGCCGGAAGGGGCCAAGAAGGGTGACACGTTCTCGGACAGTGACGATGAGAAAGAGCCGTCCCCGCTGGTGGGGCAGCCCGCGCCTGCCTTCACGCTGGAACGACTGGGGGGCGGGACGGTTGATTCGGCGACGGAGAAGGGGAAGCACGTCGTTGTCTTGGATTTCTGGGCCACATGGTGCGGCCCGTGCGTAAGGGCGCTGCCGCAGGTGGCGGAGGTGGCTGAGGCCTACCGCCCGAAAGGGGTCGTTTTCTATGCGGTGAACCAGCGGGAGAAGCCGGAGGACATCGAGCGCTTTCTTAAAGACAAGGGCCTTTCCGTGACGGTGGCTTTGGACAAAGATGGCGCCGTCGGCAAAAGCTTCGGCGTGCAGGGCATTCCCCAGACGGTCATCATCGACAAGGCGGGCGTGGTTCAGGCCGTGCATGTCGGCTATTCGGAGAGCATGAAAGAGCGTCTCTCCAAACAGCTGGATGAGGTTCTTGCGGGCAGGTCGCTGGTCTCTTCGAACCCTGCGGCGCAAAGCGCGACGGCCGCGCTGAAGGGCCTGTCGCAGATCGCCGTGGTCCCCGGCGCATGGGGTGGCGTTGCGGCGGGCCCCGACAGCGGGCTTGCCTATGTGCTGTCGGGCGACGGCACGTTGGGTGCGGTGACGGCGCAGGGCAAGCTGGAGCGCTCAAGCAAGATCGCCTCTGCGGGCAACTCGCTGCGTCTGGCCAACCTGATCGGAGGGAAGGAGAAGGAGTTCGTCACGTTCCGGACCTGGGGGCATTCGGTCAAGGCGTGCGATGCGGCGGGCCAGCCGCTCTGGGAGTATTCGGAAGGGCAGGGCGTTGACGACGTTTGCGCGGCGGATATCAACGGGGACGGCTTCGACGAGGTGATCATCGGCTACAACGGTTCCGGCGGCGTACATGTTTTGGACAATCAGGGCAGGGTGCTGTGGACCTACGGCAAGATCGCCAACGTGTGGCACGTCTGTGCCGGTGATCTCGAGGGAGACGGCCCGGTGGAGGTGGTCACCACATCCGCCGCAGGCACGGTTCATGTCTTTGACGCCGAGGGCAAGAAGCTGAAGGAACTGAAGCCGGAGAGTTATGCCACCATGGTCCGCTTGGCGCCGCCTGCTGCGGGCGACAAGCGGCGGATGATCATTGTGGACGGCTCGTCGCAGGAGGAGTGCGCTCTGGTGGGGTTGGATGCGGCAGGCAAGGAGAAGTGGCGCACGCCCATGGCGTCCGGACGGATGGCGCGCGTCGACGCTGCGCACGTGGCACTGGGCAAGTCCTGGGCAGCGGTGGCGGTCCGCGGAGAAAGCGTGAAGGTCGTGGACTGCGCAACCGGCGCGGTGATCGGGGAGGTTCCGATGTCCAAGGGCCGGATCGTGGACGTGGCGTGGCTGGAGGCGGACGGCGGGCCGCTGCTCCTGGTCGCGAACGGCAGAGGGCTTGCTTTGTACCGGGTGGAGGCTGCGCCGTGAGGCGCGTCTTAGCGCGACGGGCAGAGGGTTTGCGGCAACGGTGACGGGCCTTTCGAGGGGCGGACCGGTGGGGTGTCCGGTTCGGTTGCCGTGCCGGCTGGCTGGTGTTCCTCGTGGCGTGAGGGCGCAGGGCGCTCGGTGATTTCGCCGATCAGGTGGCGCCAGGTGTAACGGTCGGAGAACGCGGCCTTAATCTCTTCCCTCCAGGCGTGATAGCCTGCGGGATCGTTGAGCCGGGCGTTGACCAGCGCGCGGCAGGAGTCGATCCATTGTCCGGGCGCGAAGGTGTCGAGCGCGTAACCGGTCTTGCCTTCGATGAGGATCTCCCGGGGGCCGCCGACCTGAGAGACGAGCGCAGGAAGCCCCAGCGACTGCGCCTCCAGCACGGACATGCCGAAGGTGTCGGACGTGCTGGGGAAAACCAGCGCGTCGGCGAGGCAGTAGACGGCTTTGAGGGTTTCGCGGTCGAGCCGTCCGGTAAAGGTCACGTGGCCCGCATGGGCGGCGAGCCGGCGTTGGAGGGCGCCGCATTCCGGGCCCTCGCCCGCAAACAGCAGGCGAACCGGCACGCCCTCCTGTCGCAGGTGGGTGAAGACGTCCGCGAGAAGATCGAGGTTTTTCTCCTTGCTGATTCGTCCCGCATACAGCAGGGTCGGCGAGCCGTCGTTGAACCAACGCTTCCGGACCTCGCCGAGGAGGCGTTTGCTGACTTGCCCGAAGGACGCGTCGAGGCCGCGCCGCATGAGGCGCATGCGGGAGCGGTCATGGCCTTGGTCAGCGAGCTGGGTCATGTAGGCGTGGCTCGGCACAAGCAGCGTGTCCATCCGGGCGTAGAACCAGTTGATGTAACTTCCGACGAGGTCCATCATCTGTCTGTCGCCGGTCACGTCTTCGGCTTGGCGGCCGAAATCGGTGTGGTAGACGCCGGCGCAGGGCACGCCGAGCAGGCGGGCGGCGAGATAGCCGGTCAGCCCGACCGGGCCTGGTGTGGAGATGACGATCTTGTCGGGCAGGGCTTCGGCGATCTTGTCGAGAGAGCGCAGCAGGGAAGGGAACCGGAGGGTGTGCGCGTTGTAGAAAAGCGGCGTGACCTCGTGGATGCAGGGCAGGGCGAGCATCTTGTCGGTGATCGGCAGAGGGCGCTCGTGCGCGGTGGGACATCCGACCAGGCGCAGGGGGGCGTTCATGATTTGGGCGTGCTCGGCCAGCTCGTTCACGGTGATCGAGACGCCGTTGAGATCCGCGACGGTATCTGAGAACCAGAGCACCCGTTTGGACGGGTCGGACGGAGTCAGCTGAAACGCCTTGAGCAGCTGGTCGTTGAGCTCGCGGCCCTTGTTCAGCAGGCGCAGGGTGCTGACGAAGGGGGTCGCGAAGAGCAGGGCCGGCACGACCGAGCTGAGATATTGCAACAGATCGTGGCCCGTTTCGCCGTGAAAGCCCTTTTCTATGCCGCCCGCGATTTCGGCGACGAAGTCGTCGAGGAGAACGGCCAGGGCGTCGTACGCATGGGCGATCTGCCAGTCCGGCCCGAACTCGGAGGCATCCTTGGTGCTTTCCATGAGCGAGTTCAGGAAGCGGGTCATGATCCGGTCGCGTGCGGATTGGCGGAACCCGAGCTTGCGGAGGAGCAGCCGCTCGCGGAGCCCCGGTCCGTTTTCCTGAAACAGGATGGAGACGAGCAGACCGGCGAGTCCGGAAACGCTGCGCCCCTTCTGGCGGGCATGTTCGCTGGCGATCTTGTAGATGCCGTAGGCGAGCGCCTTGTAATCGCCGTAGCGCCCGCCGGGCGTCGTGCGCTTGGCGCGGACCGCTTCCAGGAACGTCTCTTTGGAGTCGGCCTCGGCGCGCGTCCACGTGTGACCGACGAAGAGCCCCGCATGATCATCCGAGCCGCCGGTCTGGCCCTTGATCCACGGCTCGTGGCCCCACGGGTCTAGGTGGTGTTTGGCGCTGAGACGGATGAGGTCGTCGGGCGTCAGGTTACGCAGCACGTGCTGCCACACGCGGTTGCCCTCCTGCCCGCGGGTGCCGTTGATGCCCTCGAAAACGTCGAACAGGACGATCAGTTTTTCGAGTTGCCCGAGCGTCAGCCGGTTGTTGACGCTGAACGTAGCGTGCGCGACGGAGCAGGCGATCTGTTCGTGGCGCAGGTAGTCGCGCAGGTTGTAGATATCTTCGCGGGCGCGCTGAATCGCCGCGAACTGGCTGGGCGTGATGTCGTAACAGAGGATATGGACCTTACAGCCGTCTTCGGGGAAATAGGCGGTCGCTTCCGTGCTGACGAAGCAGTCGGCGGGATGCAGCCGACAAAGCTCCAGCGCCCCGTCGATCGTGTTGTGGTCGGTCAGCGTGACGAACGCGTTGCCCTGTTCTTTGGCTTGCCGGTAGATGGCTTCGACCGGCGTGTAGGATTCGCTCGTCCCCAGCCGCTGCAGGATCCATTCGCTGGGATGCTTGGAGTGGCAGGAATGGACATGCAGGTCCGCCTTCACCATACATGTCCCGGATGACTTTTGGTTCTGCATGCGCACATTAAAACCGGAACGCGTGTGCGGGACGTGAGCGCCCGGTTATTTTTCTGTGAGGAAAGGGCGGGGCCGCCGATGCATCCGGTTAGAAAACGGTTAGGCGGCAAATAAGCGTGTTTTCTCGCCAAGCGGTTTCGTGTATGATGCGCACAGATTGAAAACGGGCTTCATCTCGGGCCCGAAAGTGTGCTGCGAAAAAAGGAGGTAGGGGCTATGCGTGCTCAAGCCGTTGCTATCTGCGTGTGCTGGAGGGCTTTCGCAGCGACCGGCCAGGCCCTCAGCACGGGTCAGGGCAGTGTCCGTCTGTCGGGCGACACCCGCGAGGTGCTCGCACCGTCCCCGGTCCAGGTGGGTAACGAGCTGGAGATGGCGGCGTTGCCGATGACGGTGAGCCCGCCGCAGTTCTTCCTCAACTACGGCACGAGCGGACGTTACGGGCCCTATGCGCTGGCGGACGGGACGCTCGTCGGAAACAAACAGGCCCCTTACCTGTTGCGCCTGGCCAGCCCCGGTGACGCCTTCACTTTGACCCCGTCTGGCAACACCAACCAGGTCTATGGCCCGTTCTCCGCCGCGAACGGCGCGACCGTCACGCTCGGCGGCACGGTCATGACGGTTGTGCGCTTCCCGACGGCGCTTGAGGTCACGCTGAGGCATCCCGGCAAGATCAACCAGATGCCGCTGATCGGCGTTGCACCCCGCACGCCTGCGGTCGAGAAAGAGCTATACGGCTTGCGCGAGAAGTATGTCGCGCTCGCGAACCGGGTGAACAGCGAGACGGCGGATGTCGAGTTCGCGGGCGTCCCGCGCGTGCATTCGCGGGTGACCGGCAACACCTCGACGCCGGTCGTCAGGACCTCGGGCCGCGACAAGCAGAACGCCCTCAAGGGCGCCGAGCTCAGCGCGATCCATTTTCTCGAGACGCTCTTCCGCCAAGTTTTCACGATTCACTCGCAGGCGATCACCGACGGGGCCACCTATCATTTCAGGATGCCGCCGGGCGACTATCTGCTTTGCGTGATGCAGCGGGTGAAAGATCCGCGCGCGCAGGGCATTGCCGGGTCGGCAACCGCCGTCTGGTGGACCGCATTCCCGTTCGACGGCGCGCATCCGCTCGCGCTGACGCTCACCGCCGAGAACGCCATCACCTGGCGCGAGATCTTCGCGCTGGACACGCCGGACTAAAGAGGCGCTTGCAAAAACCCTCGTTAACCAACGGCTCGGCACATCCTCGCCCTCCAGAGTCGTGCATAACGGCGGATTTTTTATGGAGGGCGAACCTGTGGTGAGCCGCGAAGGGTTTTGCAAGCGCCGCTAGAACAGCTCCTGCTGCCGGTAGGGGGCTGATGCGGGGGACGGCTTTGCGGGAGCGGCAACAGTCGGCTGAGCTTGAGGGGCTGGCTTGTCAGGGACCGGAGAGGGGGCACCGGCGAGCAGGGCGAGGAGCCCGGCCTCGTCGAGGATCCCGGTGCCGAGGCCGCGGGCTTTGGTGAGCTTGGAGGCGCCCGCTTCGGTGCCCGCCACGAGGTAGCGCGTGTTTTTGGAGACGGCCTCCTGCACGATGCCGCCCGCGGACTTGATCTTGTCGGCGTATTCGCTGCGCGGCAGGGAGAGCGTGCCGGTCAGAACGAAAGTCACGCCGGCGAGTGCCGCGTCCGCTGCGGCAGCGGGCTTCGGCTTTACCTGCGGGTCGATGCCCAGCGCGAGCAGGCGCTCGAGATAGGCCTTGCCGTATTCGGAGGCGAAGAAGTGAAGCACCGCCTTGGCCGCTTCGGTCTTGATGACGCACATGTATTGGGGAGGCAGCGCGGTGGCGGGCGTTTTCGTGGCCAAGCCTGCGGCGACTAGGTCGTCGCCCAGCACGCCGATCTCGCCGCAGATGTGGTTGAAGCGCGTCTGGCGCTCTTGACGCTCGGCGTCGTCCTTGGGCCGGTTGAGCGTGGAGCGCGGATTCACGGCGGAGGCTTCGCCGTAGAGATCGTTGAGCCGCAGCACTGCGGCGAGGATGCGCGAGTCCGGGAGCTCCGAAAAGCGCGCGTGGGCCGAGGCGATCTGCTCGGCCACGGTGACGCCGACGTTCGGGATGCCGGTGGCGAAGAGCCAGCGGTCGAGGGGCATCGAGCGTGCGGCTTCGAGAGCCTCGAGCGCGGTCTGCGCGTTCTTGCCGAACTTGCGCGTGCCGCTGGAGGCGTCGCCGAGGCGGAAGTCCTCCAGCTGCGGCAGGGTGAGGTAAAAGAGGTCGAGCGGGTCTTTGACCTGGCCTTGCGCCACAAGGGCCTCGGCGACCTTGCCGCCGATGGCGCGGATGTCGAGCGCGTCGCGCGAGGCGAAGTGCTCGAGGCGCCCGACGCGCTGCGCGGGGCAGGCCGGGTTGGTGCAGCGGTGAGCGACCTCGTCGCCGAGGCGGGCGACCTCGCCGCCGCACTCGG
>Ga0209066_10006442_pt1 | contig 11967 bp, 6 predicted proteins | sample All_14_2_FD_187198 | JGI IMG/M metagenome (GOLD analysis project Ga0209066, IMG submission 187198) | Freshwater microbial communities in response to fracking from Pennsylvania, USA - Allegheny Zone_MetaG_DW_15 (SPAdes) (version 2) ...
CCTTGCCAAGCACTGATTCGGCATCCAGTCGTCCGCCCATCGTTTCCACCATCTGGCGGGCAAGCGGTAAACCCAGTCCGGTTCCGCGGTGACGGCGTGTCAGGAAGTTCTCGGCTTGGTAGAAGGGTTCGAAAATCTTGGTCAGTTCGTTTTCGGGTATTCCGATCCCGGAATCCTCCACCGAAATCAGCAGGTTTTCAGTGCGTTCGACGACGCGGATTGTAATACGACCTTCGTGCGTGAACTTCACGGCGTTGGAGAGCAGGTTGTCGATCACCTGACGCAGGCGAACGGGGTCGGCATCGACTTCGCACGGGCCCGTGGGGAGCTCTGTGAGCAACTCGACCCCCTTGCTGCTGGTGCCGATGCGATGAAGCGCGGCAATCGCCGTGATCAGCGCCTTGAGATCGATACGCTGCAGGCTGAGGTTCAAGCGGTTGGCCTCGATTTTGGCCAGATCGAGCACGTCGTTGAGCACGGCCATCAAATGCTGGCCGCTGTCGCGAATGGTCTCTGCGTGTTCGCGCTTGTCGTCGTCTTCGATCTCGAGGCTGAGCAGTTCAGCCAGGCCAATGATGCCGTTGAGCGGCGTGCGCAGCTCGTGTGACATGTTGGCGAGGAACTCGCTCTTCATCCGGTTGGCCTGCTCTGCGGTGTGGCGTGCGTCCTCGAGACGCAGGATCGAAGCCTGAACCGCATCGGCCATCTGGTTGAAGGATCGATTCAGTTCCGCCATTTCGTCTTTGCCGCGGACTTCAAGCCGGTGGTCGAGATCACCATGCTGAAAGCGGTGGATGCCGCTGACCACGGCCGTGATGCGTCGTGTCAGCAGATTGGCCATCCAGATGGCGATCAGCATCACGGCGGCGATCATCAGCACGGTCGATACGGTGATGCCGGCGGTGGTCTGGCGCAGATTCTGGCGAATGTCGGCAACCAGTGCATCCCGCTCGGCACGGGTCTTTTGGTCCGAGAGCGCGATCATGTCTGCGATGCGTCGTCCCGACTCGGTGGCGGCGCGATGGAACTCATCGACGTTTGCGCCGATGGTCACGTAACCGAAGCCGCGTTGCGACTTGCCGTAGTTGCCCGTGTAGTAGGGGATCGTGGCGACGGTCGTGAGCTTGCTCAGGCCGCTGAAAAAAATGGTGAAGGAGCCCGAGCCGCCATGTTCGGTCAGGTCATGCCAACCGCGGCACTGTGGCGAGAAGTTCAGATAGCGGCAGTCCAGCGAAACATGGCCGGACGCGGAGGATTCCGGATGTGCCTGGCGCGTCAGGCGCTGGTCGCGATAGAGGTCGATGCGAGGGGCAAATTCATGCCAAGGCAGTCCGCTTGCCTTCCAGGCATCGTAGAGCTCAACGTCCAGCCAGGGTTGTGCCGGCTGTCCGGTTTCCGGATCGACGCCGTGGATGAAATAGTCGCGTGCATGCGAAATGTTGCGACCGAGGTAGTCCCACATGAAGGCATAGTTGCCTGATGCGGGGTCTGCAATGGGTGCGCGGCGTACAGCGGTGGGACGTACCGTATCCGTAAATGCCATCAAGTGCGCGTGGTCGAGCGCCAGCGTGACATAGCCGATGATCGCACCGTCGCGTACGACCGGCGTTGCCCACCGCACCAGCCCTTCGAAGCGCTTGCCGACCGGATTCTCCAGCCCGGCATAGCCGGACGCCTGAGGTGCAAACGGTTTGCCTTTCTTGCTCGCAGCCTCGGGTGTGTAAGGACCAATCCAGTGCGTGCTGACTTGAGCGCCGATGACGTCGGAGACATGGATCTCGCCCGGCTTGAGTGCCTGCAACGCTGCCCAGTAGCGCTCGGCGCGTGCGAAGGTGTACTCGGGGCGGGTGATGTCCTGCAACTCGGGTGAAAGCAGGCGTTGGCCCGATACGCTCAAGGCCTTGATGTGTTCCTTCCCGTCGAGTCCGACGAAGGTGATCTCGAGGAACAGCGGTTGAAGCCGAATGATGGCGCCGGTGCTCGGGGCGCGGTAGTGGAAGTTGAGTGCGTTATCCGGCAGCGGCGCACGGACGAGTTGCGTGTCCGCGGCGGTCGGATGTGCTTCCTCCCAGCCGGTGCCGTCCTCGGTGGGGCGGTAGGGGCCGTGGTCCTCGATGCGGCGTTGGTGGTGATCGATGAAACGCTGGTAATGGCTTGCGTCGGGCTCGATGGCGGCGGCGCGCCGGATGTCCTGATCGCGGTCGTAAAGGAACTGCGCGACTTCGTGTGCAATACCGGTGGTCAGTGCTTCGATCGCTTCGCGCGAACGGCTGTCGAGCGCTTCGATGGCGTCGTCGGTCGCTGTTTTTCCGGTGGTGCGCTGAGTGTCGAGCATGGCGTCGGACATTGCCACTGCGCGATAGGTGACCAGTTGAGCCAGGTCGCGGGTGGCGTTCCAGGCAAACAGCGCAAGCAGCAGCAGCGGTACGACCTTGATCGCGACGAAGATCGCAATCAGTTTTGAGCGAAGTTTCAGTGCGTCGGCCCAGGACAGAAAACGCACCTTGGGCCCCGACGACGGCTTCACGCTGCGCTGCGCGCGCGCTTGCGTTGTGCGATGAGAGCCTGCATGTAACCGTGAAGCTCATGGAAGGGCACCGGCTTGCGATAGACGGTGACGTCCTCGGGCAAGCCGCCTTCGGCCCGGATTTCCTCTGCGGTCAGCGCCGAAACCACGACAATCGCCACTTCACTGGCGACCGGGTTTTCCCGGAGGCGCCGGATCATCTCGAACCCGTCCAGGCCCGGCATGCGCAGGTCGGCAATCAACAGATCGGGCGGTTCTCGGCCGACTTCGACCAAGGCATCGAGGCCATGGGCGAGCACGCACAGATCGATGTCCATCGGCCATTCGGCGAGGGTTTCGCGGTAGATTGTCTGCAGCAGGCTGTCATCCTCGACCACCACCACGCGCAGCTTGTTGCCCCCGTTACGTGGGCGGGCTGCGCCGGACTGCTGGCTACGGGCGAGCAAAGCATCGACGGAATCCTGTCGGATACGACGGTGGCCACCGGCTGTCTTCCACCCCGCGAGGGTCCCGCTTTCGACCATCTGCTGCACGGCGCCGAGCGACAGCCCCAACTGGCGAGCGGCTTGAGCCGTGCTGATGAATTCGCGATTGGAGTCAGCGTTGCGCGCCATGGTGAATCCAACAAATTTCTTAAAACGGAGAAAATAACAGCAATGACCCGATTGCGGCAAACCCTAATGCAATCGGACTGGAAATGTGCCAATAACCAAAGCGGTACAATCAAAACTTGACCCGTTGGTTAAGGGGCGGGTCTGACGCCTTGAGGGCCGAGCCGCGGAGCCCGGATTGTGACGATGACCGGAACGAACATGAACACTTCGAAGAACGTGCTGGGTGGGGCGCTGATGGCGTGCAGTTACGCCCCGTTGACGGGTTTCTATCGCACGGGTTGCTGCGAGACCGGCCCGGATGATCTCGGTCGTCACATCATCTGCGTGCGGGTGACCGACGCCTTTCTGCGCTTTTCCCGCAGCGTCGGCAACGACTTGTCCACGCCGCGGCCAGAGTACCGCTTTGCCGGACTCAAGCCAGGTGACCGTTGGTGTTTGTGCGCCTTGCGTTGGAAGGAAGCGTGGGAGGCGGGCGTCGCACCGCCGGTGGTGCTCGACGCGACCCATGAATCCGCCCTGCGCATCGTCGATCTCGAGACGCTCAAAGCGCACGCCTACGGCACGGCGGCCGGCCCGCAGGATTGATGCAGGGATGAGCGTGGGCAGCGTCCTTGTCTCAGTCGGCGATTGGCCCCGCCGCCTGTCGCCCTTGCTCGAAATTCTTGAAGCCGGGCTTGTTGAACGCCGTCATGTCTTGCGGCTGGCGCTGCTGGCCGCCTTGGCCGGCGAGCACACCTTGTTGATCGGCGCCCCGGGCACGGCCAAGAGCGCACTGGCGCGTCGGGTGCATCTGGCGTTTCGCGATGCACGCTATTTCGAACGTCTGCTGACCCGTTTCACCGTGCCGGAGGAGTTGTTCGGCCCGCTGTCCATCCGGGCCCTGGAGGAAGATCGCTACGAGCGCCATGTGGCCGGTTTCCTGCCCGATGCAGCGGTGGCGTTCATCGACGAGGTGTTCAAGGCCAACAGCGCCATCCTCAACGCCTTGCTGACGTTGCTCAACGAGCGTGAGTTCGACAACGGTGCAGGCCGCATGCGCTGTCCGTTGATCAGTGTTGTCGGGGCGACCAACCAGGTGCCGGATGATGAAGTCGCTGAAGCCTTCTTCGACCGCTTCCTGCTGCGGCTCACTGTCAGCCCGGTCAGCGCTGCCGGCTTCCGGACCTTGCTCGGCGAGGACTGTGGTGCTGACGCGCGTGCTGTGGCCGAACGGGCGCAAGCCTTCCGGGTGTCACTCTCGGGCGAAGAGTGTGCCGCGCTGGTTGCGGCCGCTGCGACGGTGTCACTGCCAGCCGACGTGTTGGCGCGCCTTGGCGAATTGCGCGATTGGCTGGCGGCCGGGCCACACTATGTGTCGGATCGGCGCTGGGTGAAGATTGCCCAGTTGTTGCGCATGGCTGCAGCCAGCGAGGGCAGGGCGGCGGTGGTCGAATGGGATCTGGGCCTGGTGCCGTTCTGCGTGGCGGCAGAAACCGATGCGCAACAGGCCGTGCGCGACTGGCTGACCGCACGGCTGGGCGTGCGCGAGGTCGTTTCGCCACCGCGAATCACGCGCGTGGTCGAAGCCTTCGAGGCGCAACTGATGGCCGAACGCGAGGCGAACGATCTCGATTACGACGAATCCGGCCGCCTGCGCTTTTCCGTGCTGGATGCGGCGAGCCCGCTTGCCAGTCAGGGTGCCGATGAACTCGCCGGCCAGATTGGCGATGCCAAGGGGGGTGCCAAAGCCTTGCGCATGACGTATTCGCGCAAGCGGCGCTATGGTGATCTGCATATTGCTGCGCGCACCAGGCAGATTGACGATCTGATCGATCGTATCGCCGGTTATCGCGCTGAACTGGCGGCGAAGTGCAGTGCGCTCGATGGGTGGACTGCGCGCACGCTTTGGGCTGATCCGGCCTTTGTGACTGCCGCCCGTGACACGCTTGCGGGTGTGACACAGGCACTGCAGTTGCTGGAGGCGCGTGCCCAGGCCGCCCGGGCCGGGTTTGCCGAATTGCCGCGCCTGCCGAGTGAAGGCGTGGCGCCGCCGCCGGTCGAGCACGACACACTGCCTGATTGAACCCGGCCATGGCCACGTCAGCCCACGCCCTGCCGGACCTGCCCGCGCCGATTCTGTTCGAACGACGCGAGTCGCCCTTGTCCGTGCTCGAGCGCTTGCCGCGGGCCTTGTGGCTGGGTGGCATGACGCATTCGGGCGGTGAGTTGCTGTCGCGCCTGGATGCCTTGGAGGCTTGGCGCACTGCGTTGCTGCAGGGGCAGTTGCCGCAGGCACCCGTCTGGCCTTCGGCCGTTCTGATGGCCGGAATCACCGGGGTCTTCGGTCGGCTCGATCTGGCCGCGTATTGCCAGAGTCAGCACGATCTTGTCGATACGGTGCTGCAAGGGCTGCTATTTCATCTCGATCTGATCGTCGATTACTGCGATCGTGGCGCGTCCGAGGCCGAGGCTCAGACGATGGCACTGGACGCCTTCGCGGCGGATTGGTCCGAACGCTGTGGCGACATGGATGAGCTCATCGGTGCTTTCGGTGAGCTGGGTGACCTGCTCAAGAACACGCGCTGGGATGCATTGCGCGGACTGTTGCGCCGCCGCGAATGGCGTGACGTGGTGCGCATTCGCAAGTTGCTCGAGCGCTTGCCCGAGCTGGCGCGCATCATTCGCAGCCTGGGCCGTGCCCGTTCGCTGCAAGAGGAGGTTGCGGAGTCTCGGTTGGTGCTGAAGGTCACCGAATCTGCCGCGGTGCAGCATCGTATCGAGCGTCAGCAACGGGTGCCCGACATGCCCGGCGAGACACGGGGTGTGCACCGCTCCGGACGAGTCGCGCGCATGTTGCCCGCAGAGGCCATGTTGCTGGGGCATCCACAGCTGCGGCGGGTATGGCACGCACGACATGCCGAGCGCACCCTGCTTGCCTACGAGGATGACGACCTGCTGCTCGAGGCCGCGCTGCAGCCCATGTCGGTCCCGCGTCCCACACCGAAGCCCGTGCCCGCTCCACGGCTGGAGATGGGGCCGATGCTGATTTGCGTCGATACCTCGGGCTCGATGCAGGGCGGTGCCGAGGCGCTGGCCAAGGCTGTGGTCCTCGAGGCGGTGCGCTGTGCGCATGCCCAGCGACGCGCGTGTCATGTGTTTGCGTTTGGTGGGCCGGATGAAGTGCTTGAAATGAGGCTCGGCATCGATATCGAAGGCCTTGGACAGCTGGCATCTTTCCTCGGTCAGAGTTTTGGTGGCGGCACCGACATCTGCGGCCCATTGGAGCGCGCCATCGCCCGGCTGGAAGAGGCGGAATGGCAGCAGGCGGACCTGCTGATCGCCTCGGATGGCGAGTTCGGTGCCACGCCCGCGCTGGCCGAGCGGCTGCACACGGTGCGCCGCGAGCAGGGTTTGCGCGTGCAGGGCATCCTGATCGGGGATCGTGAAACGATCGGTCTGCTGGAGATCGCGGATGACATCCACTGGGTGCGCGACTGGCGACGCTATGGCGCGGCCGCCATCGATGGTGGCCCGTCCGAAGCTGCCCAGGTGCGCGGCGAGGGCCGCGAGGCGGGCGGGTCGCCCGTGCATTCGAAGAGCCTGACCGCCAGCTATTTCCCCGGTGCGCTACGCAGCCCGGAGAACAATGCCCGCACCGTCAGCCCGGAGGCCGCGGCGGCAGCGGTCCGAGCCGGGCGACACCAAGGGGAGACACCATGAGTTTTGCCACCGACCTCATCGCTACGCTCGAACGCGCCACCGTCGGCCAGCCGATTCCCCGCGTGCGCGGAGTGCACCTGCCCCCCATCGAGGCGGCTGCGTCCAAGAACGGTGAATTCTGTGCGCTCGAACTTGACGATGGCGCGCTCGGCATCTCATACGTACTGCTCGACGACACCTTGCGGCGACTGATCGATTCAGCGGATCGCGGCGGTATCGTTGGCATGGACGCGCTGGCCCTGGCGCGTGAATTCGCATTGGCGCAGGTTGGCGCGGTGGCAGGCAGGGGTGCAGAAGGCAGCACTGATCATTCGCTACGCCGGACGATCGGCTTCGCCGCGGCCAATGCCTTGTCGCGCACCGTGATGGACCGCATGGGCTTCGCGCCGCCTCGTGCCACAGACTCCATCGGCGGCATTGCGCCGCAGGCAGACGACCACGTCGGCATGGTCGGCTTGTTCTCGCCCTTGCTCAAACAGGTCACGGCCGCTGGCGCGCGTCTCACCGTCATCGAACTCAACCCCGACTATGTGGGCCACTACGACGGTTATCGCGTCACCCTGGATGCTTCTGAGCTCGGGGGATGCAACAAGGTGCTCTCCACCAGCACCATCCTGCTCAACCATACCATTGACGCAATGCTCGCTCGTTGCCGCCGAGCTGAACGCATCGTCCTCATCGGGCCGAGCGCGGGGTGTCTGCCCGGGCCGCTGTTCGCGCGTGGGGTGACGGTGGTGGGCGGTAGTTGGGTGACGGACCGCGCAGGCTTCGTCGATGCACTGCGCCGCGGTGAGGCGTGGAGTGAGTTTGCGTATAAGTTTGCGCTGACCGAGGGCGACTGGCCGGGTCTGCACGCCCCTCAATAATCCGTCTCGATGCGCTGCCGGGTGCGCTTGTCGATGTACCACCCCTTGCGCATCACCTTGCCGTTGAAGATTTCCGCCTCGCGGAAATCCCCGCCCGCGAAAGAGTGGACGGGGCCGACGTAAACCGCTTCGCCCCATTGGTCACGCTTTTTGGGATCAAAGCCCGGACGGCGCTGGATGTCCCAGCCGAAGAGTGTGCCTTGCGTGCTCATGCGGAACTTGAGGCGCAGATTGCCGGGCGGGTCGCGCTTGAGGTCGTCGATGAGTTCTTGAGGGATGCGTGAGCCGACTTCGAGGGTTTCGTCGCCGATGATATGGCCCGTGTAGCGGCTGCCGACACCCTGGATGAACTGCCGGTCTGACGAGTCTCGCCAGATTATTCGTGCGCGCTCGGGGATCGGCTGCGATAGGGCCATCTTGGTTCTGTTCTTCAGTGTTTGAATGCTTGAGCCATAAAAATCGTACTTGGCGTTCTCAGGGAAAAACTCCACGCCAAGAAACTTCTCATCTTCCAAGGCATCCACGACGAGCTCGAACCCAGCGCGGCCGAACCGGTCGAGCATGCGTTGCCGACTCTCCAGATAGCGCGCTTGCTCAAGTGTCACCGGCTTGGATGGTGCAGGTTGTGTGGCGCGACAACCCGTCAGCAAGGTGAGACCGAGTGCCAGCAAGGCTCGGCGTGAGCGTGATGGCGATTGACTGTTCATTGTGTCGCTCCCGCCGACAAGCATTGATTGGAGTCGTGGTTGAAGTAATTGTTTGCGCACAACCATTGCAGGTATGCCTTCATATTCACGATACCCGTGACACTCTTCAGTTCCTTGGGGTCGAGCGCCGAACCGGTGCCGAGTGCGCTGATGTCCCGCGGTAGCCAAGTGATGAATGCGGCGGTATCAGAGTGGATCATGCTGCCATCGCTGAAGCCCATCTCGCGTTGAAGACTGCCAGAGTAAGCGCCTCGGACATCGCGGTCTTCGGCGAAGACGTAGTCAATCGACGCAGCGTCGCCGGAAACCCCGGCGCGCGGAATGACATTTCCTGGGTTGCCTGCTTGAATGACGTTGCTCTCGTCATGCAACACAACTGCGTGGTCGGGGATCGGGTCGACATCTCTGATGGTGATTCCAGCGCCGCGCGCTTGAGCCACCATCCAGTTAAGCGCTACCAGTGACAGCCCCTGCTCCTCATCTCGATACCCGCCGCCGATGTCCGCATGTGCGCCGATAAAGCCCTTCTCGATGCGTGTTTGGCCTGCGGTGGTGCGACCGCCGCCGATCGAATCCAGCGGAAATCCACCCCAGTGCGCGTTGTTCGGTTTGGGGTTCCGGTAGGCAAATTCGCTGACTCGCCCCGATCGATGTTCATTGAGTGCCACGGCCTGGGCTACGTGACCAAACGCCGCAGGAATGGCCAGGTTGTAGCTCGTTCCGCTGAAATTGGTTGAAAGCACGGTGTCGAAGAGTCCCATGAAGCGGAAATTGACCGGCTGGCAGCCCGCGCTGCCGTCCTTTTTCGTGTAGCTGTAATAGGTGCTGCCGCCGTAATCCACTGCGTTCGCCGTGATGCGATTGGCAAAGTCGCGCGCCTGTGCGGCGCCGCGACTGAAGCCAATGATGTCGATGTCCATGACCTGATCGTCCTCAAATAGATCGGCCTCGTCGCGCAGGTACAACATCATCCGGTCAATCCGCGCCGGGCCCGAGTAGTTTCCGCCCATGTCGTTGATGAAGGTGGGATCCCCTGGCGTAAGCCACCAGAGCAGGGTGTGCGTCGCATAGTCCTCCGGCCGGATATCGCCGTATTCGATATCTCGGTGTGTGGTGCCGACGCCGCTCACATAACGTCGATTGCCGTCCTCGTAGGCCCGAAGAAAACTCACCACATTGCTGAGTCCGTTGTCCGCCATCGCCGGATCGTTGCGATCGTCACTGTTCCCCGTCCCGTCGAACGCAAACAAAATCAGCCCGTCCGGATCGACATGGCGCAGCGGGTTGAATGCCACATAGGCATACGGATTCGGCCCATCGGGTGTGCCGAGCGGGTCCGGGGTGAGGTATTGGCCGTGCGCGGGGTCGTAGTAGCGTGCGCGGTTGTAGTGCAGGCCAGTTTCGGCGTCGAAGTACTGGCCGGGCAGGCGCAGGTTGAGCGTCAGCCCTTCGGACTGGATGCGGGCGTCACCGAAGGGCGCGTAGTGGGCGCGCCAGAGCACCTTGCCGTCAGCGCCAGTGGCGAGTTCCGGGGCGCCGAGGTGGTTGTTGTGTAGCCAGGTGATGGTTTCGTGCGGGCCGAACGCGGTGTTGACCAGACTGCGTAGATCGCTGGCGAATCGCGACGTGAGGCGGGTAGGGGCTGCGGTGGCGTGCGCCCCGCGCGGGGTGTCGATGACGGCGACCGGATGGCCGGCGAGCCAGAGGTACTGGCGCAGGATGCGTCCCCGGTCGTCGAGTTCGGCCAGGGGTTGGCGGTGCTCGTCGTAGAGGGTGTGGGTTGTCCGCCCAGCGGCCCGTTTGGTGTTGCGCAGACCGCGGTGGTCGTAGCCGTAGCGCGCCACGACTGAGCCGTGTTCGCGTACTTCGATGAGGCGGCCGCGTGCGTCCCAGTGGTATTCCCGCTCGCCCATGTGCTCGGGCTGACCGCTGGCACTGTAGCGTGTCGGGCGGTCCGCGGTGAGCAGGAGCCGGTGTGTACCGGGTTCGAAGGCGCTGCGTTCGGTACCCGTGTGCAGTTCGTTTTGAGCGCTCACGTTTTGCTGGCTGAGAACGCGGCGCTGGCTGCGGTCGTAGGCGAAACGCCACACGCCGTCTTCGGTGAGACCGCCGTCTTTCGCCCGCCACTGCACGGAGGCAAGCAGGCGGTTTGCGCGATCGTAGGCGTGGCTGACAGCGCCTGGCTGCGCGCCAGCGAGGTGCGCGCGTTGCCGGCTGTGCAACAGATTTCCGCGCACGTCCCAGACGTAGCGCTGGTCGAGCAGGGCTGCAGGGGTGTCGGCAGATGCCGGTCGATGCACGATGCCGCCCAGGACGCCTTCGCGACTGCGCTGAAGGTTGGTCTGAACCCCATTGCCGCTCAGGTAGCGGCGCAGCCCAAAAAGGTCGCGTTCCACGTTGCTGACGATGAGCTGCTCATCGACGATCCACTGCATGCCGGGCAGGTGTCCCACTTCGCGTTTCAGCGCGACGAGCTGACCCAGGCCGTTGCGCACAAAGCGCAGGCGGCTGCCGTCAGGCAGGGTACGGGCGACGAGCTGCCCGGCTTCGTCGTGCTCGTATCGGGTGATCGTGGTCAATTCGCCTTGGTCGGTCGGCAGGGTGACAATGCGAGCCGTGCGCAGGCCCCGGGTGTCGTATTCATAGCGTTCGCGCTGGGTGGGGTGATCGACCCCGATCAGGCGAGATCCGGCGTATTGCCATCGCGTTTCTTCCTCGGTGTTCGAGCGTGCATTGGTGATCCGCTGGCGCTGAATGCGCCCCCGGGCGTCGTAGTTGTAGCGGGCGTGGTTGCCGCGGGCATCACGCATCGCGATGAGGCGGTCGGCTGCGTCGTATGTCCGAACAACAGTGCCGCTGTCTGGGTGGTGCTGATACACCGCGCGTCCAAAATCGTCGTGCAGCGTCTTCGTCGCGGCGGGCAGTGAGGTGTCGGTCAAGCCGGCAAGCGGGGCTGTGACGGCTTCATGAATCACCCCGTCGGTGTCGATTGCGGATTGCAGCCGTCCGAGTGCATCGTATCGCCACTGCCGGCCGCGGCCGGCGTTGTCCACGACCGATTCGAGACGGCCGAATGCGTCGTAGCGCAGCGTTTGCAACTGCACAAAGTGCGCGCTGCGTTGGCCGCGTTCGATAAGGCGGCCTTCCGTGTCGTGGCCGTACAGGTCGAGTATGCCCAAGGCGCTCGCCCGCCATTGCAGATGGCCGCGTTCATCCCATGCCTGACGCCAGTTGGCTGCGGGCTGCAGGGCGTTCAACGATTCGATCGGACGCCCCAGAGCGTCGTAACTCAGCCTTTGTTCATGGCGCCGTATCCAGCCGGGACCCTCGCTGCGGACGCTGGTGATTTGCTGGTAAAGATCGTAAGAAAACGTGGTGCTGAGCCCCGCCTCGTGGGTGACACGCTTCAGCAGGCCTGTTCCGGGGTGATGGTCGAGCGTGCTGTGTCGCCCGTCGGCTTGCATGAGGCCGATGATTTGATTGCCGCGCGCGTCCCATTCAAAGGTGGTGATGTCCGAATCGATGGGGGAGGCGATGGGCCCATTGGGCAAGGG
>Ga0209066_10006443_pt1 | contig 11963 bp, 9 predicted proteins | sample All_14_2_FD_187198 | JGI IMG/M metagenome (GOLD analysis project Ga0209066, IMG submission 187198) | Freshwater microbial communities in response to fracking from Pennsylvania, USA - Allegheny Zone_MetaG_DW_15 (SPAdes) (version 2) ...
GGGGCTGTACTGTTACCTTGGCAAAAGGGGCGGTGAACGACTGAGGAGGGGGCGTGGAGGATTATGGCTGCAGCCGAACCTGCGGTTGAATTCCATGACGTTCGGATAAGAGAGTTTCCTTTGATTGGGCCAATCGAAGGAGTCCTGGGCCTGAGGGAAGCCATATCCCGGTATTCGCACTACCAGATTCCCCGCATGCATCTCGTGCATGTGCCTCACGCGAGTATCGTCGGAAGTCACCTCTTTCTGCTGGACGCAAAGAGCAGGGTCGTCGCGAGGAGTCTGCGGGGACGCAAGAGCCTCGATCGAGCCCCATTTGTCAAAGTGAACGACTCTTTTGCAACCATAGACGATGCGGCGACTCGCGGTGAAATTGCAGAAGAAGTGACGGTCGTCGGAGGCAAGGCCAGTGACGCCTTCTTCCACTGGATGGTCGAGATCGTGCCGCGACTGATGGGTCTTTGCCTGAGCGGCGAGGCCCTTGCGCGCCCCATCGTGATGCGTCCGGTTCGGTACGGCTTTCAACGCGAGACGCTCGACCTGCTGGGACTCTCGCCATCCTTCGTGGGGGAGGATGTCATACGGGTGCCCGGCGCCTGGTTCCCGAGCCACACGATCACCCGCAAGGGGAATGGCCAGATCTCCCCCGACGCAATTGAGTACCTGAGTGCTTTTGCGGACACCTTCGAGTTACCGCAATCCGACAGAAAGCGCCGTCTGTACATTTCTCGCTCAGATGCGACGAAGCGGAAGGTTCGCAATGAAAGCGAACTGGTTGAAGTATTGACCGCCCACGGTTTCGAAGTCTGCCGACTGGCTTCCATGAGCTTGAAGGAACAGATAGCGGCGTTTCGATCAGCCGAGATCGTTGTCGGCCAACATGGTGCGGGTCTGACGCTTGCCAGCGTATGCCACCCCGGCACAAGGATCGTCGAACTTTATCCCGAGAAATGGCTGACGGTCAGCCCCTTTCAGTCGATCGCAAGCTTGGCCGGGCTCGACTATCGGATGTTGCTTTGTCCTGCGGACCCTGATGCAAAGGGCGGTTACCACAACGCGGACATTTCCGTTGATCCGTCCCAAGTGCTCTCTCTCATCTTGAGCGAAAAGTGCGAAGTCAGCGATGTGCTTGTCGAGCCAGGGGTGTTGGAACGGTGCGCTTTGACTAACAAGCGTGTTCTGCCGTCCAGACTCAACAAGTGCACCGCGACATCGATCGTTGCGCTGCAAGAATTCTTCGTGACCAGTTCGGTCTCCGGAGAACCAATTCTGAAGGATAGTGCAGTCCAGTCTCTTGCCGGGCTTTCGTGTTCCATCGCCGAAGCGCGTCTGTGCGAGTGGAGTCAGACCAGGTGTCATCCGGATGATGTCCACGTTTGTGGGTTGACGGGACTATCCGTTCACTCGTCGTATCTGACGGATGAACCGGAAGGGCGCCTGGCCCCCTTGGTTCAAATCCTGGATGGAACCGTGCAATACAAGCACCGGAAGGAATCCTGGACCAATATCTCGACCCGCCTTTCGATCTACTGGCCCAAACGTAGCCTGCGTGTCCAGGACGCTGTTCTATCTCCTTCGGGTGCGTTGCTGGCGGTCTGCTTCAAGGCGACGTGGGCGTTCGGATTGCGGGCGAACCATATGGGCGGAGTTATCGACAGCGTGTCCATGGCTCCGCTCGTGCCCTTCGTCGAGGGGAGGCGCCGTGCCTCTCGTTGGCACGAGGAGGGGCGCATCCCCTCCGGCGCCGATACGGGGCATCCTCAGATGCCGTAGAGCCTGGACGGCGTGTCGATAAGGATCGTGCGCCGGGTTGCCTCATCCGGCACCCAGTCCTCGAAAGTCCTGAGCGTGATCGGGTAGGTCGTGACGCGGTTGAGGTCGGTGTCGGTGTGCGGCCAGTCGCTGCCCCACATCAGGCGCTCGGGGCCGAAGGCGTCGAGCAGCATCGGGGCGGCCTGGCGGGCGCGCTCCGGGCCGACACGATAGGCGCCGCACATCACGACGAAGACGCGGCCGGTTTTCGCGCTCTCCAGCAGGGCCTTGAAGCCGAGATCGCGCGCGGGTCCCTGGGTACGGTCGAACATGCCGTAGTGCGGGATCACGACCTTGTGGCCGCCGTCCAGCAGGAACGGCAGCATCTCGGGCAGGCGTTTGCTCTCCACATAGAGGTGGATCGGCCAGTCGCGCTTCAACGCCTCGCCCAGCATCTCGTGATAGGCGGACCATTGCGGGGGCGGCAGGCCGAAGATCGGGAAGCGCAGGCCGCGCACGCCGATCCGCGCCATCTCCTCCCACTCTTCGGGGCGCGTCTCGACCGAGGGCGAGATCCACGGCACGCCGCGGAAGCGCTGCGGCGCGGCTTTGAGCGCGTCGAACAGATAGGAATTGTCGTAGCCCAGGAACGAGGGCTGAAGCAGCACCGTGCGGCCGACGCCGTTGGCATCGGCCAACTTCAGCAACGTCTCCCACGACGCGTCGTATTTTGGCGCATAGCGCGCATCGACGGCGAGCTTCAGCCCGCGCACGAAGGCGTGGGCGTGCGCGTCGATCCAGGGTGGGAGGGCCGCCCGGGCCGGGAGCGTCGCAGCCGCCAGCGCCATCGGCGCCAGCGCGCGACGGCTGATCTTCACGGCGGCAGCGTCGCGTCGCGCGACGTCTCGCGGAAGGTGAGGAGCGTGGCGATAGAGATGGCGGCGGCGCCCATGAACAGCCAGGCCGGGCTCAGGTCCATCTCCGTGCGGGCGATCAGCCAGGCGGCGGTGAGGGGCGTCAGCCCGCCGATCACGCCGAAGGCGATGTTGTAGCCCAGCGAGATGGCGGTGCAGCGGACGCGACCGGCCACCGCCTCGGTCAGGAGGGAGGGGATGATGCCGAGGCCCATGCCGGCCGGCACCACCAGAGCGAGCTGTCCCAGCAGGATCAGCCTAGGGTCGGGGTGATGCATCAGCCACAGGAGCGGCAGCGCGCCGACGAAGCCCAGGACCATGGCGGCGAACATCAGCGGTCGGCGGCCCAGCCGGTCCGACAGCCAGCCGGACAGGAGCATCACCGGGAGCAGGAAGACCATGCTGACGGTGTTGATCTCCAGGGCGCGCGCCGGGGCGATGCCATCGACGGTCTGAAGCCAGGTCACCACGTAGAGGAACATCAGGTAGAAGCCGACGGCATTGAAGACCGTGATGCCCGCCACCCGCATCACGGCGCGGCCATGATGACGCAAGGTCTCGATCAGGGGCGACCCGTGTCCCGACTTCGGCGGCGCCTCCTCGACGAGGACCTTGCGGATCCACCAGCCGACGATGCCCAGCAGCAGGCCGAGCAGGAACGGCACGCGCCAGCCCCAGGCGGCAAGCGCCTCCGGCGGCAGGAGCGCGGCGAAGGCGGCACCGATCCCGGAGCCCAGGAGAAAGCCGCCGGTGGCAGCCAGCGAGCAGAAGCTGCCGACCAGGCCGCGGCGGCCGGGCGGGGCCTGCTCGACCAGGAAGACCATGGCCGTGGTGGCCTCACCGCCGACCGACAGGCCCTGCACCATACGCAGCAGCGTGAGCAGGATGGGCGCCGCCATGCCGAGCGTCTCGTAGCCCGGCAGCAGGCCCACGAGGAAAGTCGGGAGCGCCATGGCGGCAATCGAGAAGGTGAGGGCGGCACGCCTTCCGAGCCGGTCACCGATATGGCCGACCACGATGCCGCCCAGCGGCCTCATCAGATAGCCCAGCGCGAAGATGCCGAAGGCGGCCAGGACCTGCGCCACTGGATTCTCGGCGGGGAAGAAGACGCGGCCGATGGTGGCGGCGAAGTAGCCGTAAATCGCGAAATCGTACCATTCGAGCAGGTTGCCGATGGTGCCGGCCGCAACGATGCGGCGAGTGCTGGTTGGGTTCATCTCCCTGAACTATGCCACGAGATGGGAGGCAGGCATCAGTTCTTCGTAGCGTCCGCGGGCCGGCCGTCGGGCATCCCCGTCCTGTCGCGAAACGACGCCGTCGCGACCAGGGAAATCGCCGCCGCCGCCATGATGAGGAAAGCGGGGCTGAGGTCGTTGCCCGTTCGGTGGATCAGCCAGGTCGCGGCGAGCGGCGCGAGCCCGCCCAGGATGCCTGCCGGGAGATTGAAGGCCAGTGCCACCGCCGTGCAGCGGATCGGGGCGGGGGTCGCTTCCACCATGAAGGCCGGTTCGATGCCGAATACGGTGCCGATGATCAGAATGAAGCCCAGTTCGCCGGCGAGGACGAGGAGGGGATCGGCGTGGTGCATGAGCCAGAACAGCGGTACTGCGCCCACCAGGGCCCCCGCCATCGCGCCGAGGAGGAGCTTCCGCCGGCCGATCCGGTCGCTCAACCAGCCTGCGGAAAGGTAGATCGGCAGAGCCGCTGCCATGGCAATCGAACTGAAGCCCAGCGCGCGCACCGGCGAGACGCCATCGACGAATTGCAGCCAGCTCACGAGGTAGAGGAAGACGATGAAGAACGTCACGGCGCCCAGCGACGCCATGCACGCCAGGCGCGCCAACAGCCAGAGATGGTGGTTGAACACCTCCCGCACCGGGGCCGCCACGATACCGGCGTTCCGGGGTGGCTCGGGTACGCCCCGGCGCAGCCAGAGGCCCATCAACCCGACCGGAAGGCCGAGCAGGAACGGCAGCCTCCAGCCCCAGTCCTGCAGAACCTCCGGCGGCATCACGGCGGTGAGGAGCGCGCCCGATGCCGATCCGAGGAGGAGCCCGGCCGCGCCGCCGCCGGTCGCCATCGCGCCGGCCAGGCCACGCCTGCGCGCGCCCGCATGCTCGATCATGAAGATGAAGGCGGTCGGGCACTCGCCGCCGAGCGACAGACCCTGCACCATGCGCAGGACCGTCAGGAGCAGCGGCGCCGCCATTCCCAGGGTCTCGTGGCCAGGCAGGATGCCGACGAGAAAGGTCGAGAAGGCCATCGCCGTCATCGAAACGGTGAGTGCGGCGCGCCGACCGAAACGGTCGCCGATGCTGCCCGACAGAAGGCTGCCCAGCGGTCGCATCAGGCAGCCGACGGCAAACACACCGAAGGTCGACAGCAGCTGCGCCACCGGATCCTGGTGCGGAAAGAAGGCCTGGCCGATGGTGATCGCGAAATAGCCGTAGATCGCGAAATCGAACCATTCGAGGACGTTGCCGATGGCGCTGGCGCCGACGATGCGGGTCTTCTCGGAAAGCATCGTCGGCCCCGGCTTGGTGGGCGTCAGTTGCCCTTCTTCTCGATGTTCCAGAATACCGGAATGGGACTCGTCACGATACCGCTCAGGCGGTCCGAGCGCGTCGCGGTCGGCAGCGTGTACTGGCCGAGCGGGACGTGCGTGCCGTAGGTGATGGCCCGCACCTGCAGCTCGGCGGCGATCCTCTTGCGGCTCTCGAGGTCGGGTGCCCGCGCGAAGGCGTCGCGCAGCCTCTCGACCTCGGCGTCGCAGGGCCAGCCGAAATTGGCCTTGTCGCACGAGGCCGTCAGCATGCTGTTGGTCAGCGGGTTCATCATGTCGACCGAGAGCCAGGCCGTCATGAAGCCGTTCCAGCCGCCATCCTGCGGCAGCGTCTTGCGCAGGCGGCGCGCCACGATGGCCTGGAAGTCGAGCGGCACCATTTGGACCTTGAAGCCGCCCTTCTCCAGCAGGTCCTTGGCGATCGGGCCGGCATTGGTCAGCACGGCGATGTCGGTGGTGTGCAGCATCACGATCGGTGTGCCGTCGTAGCCCGCCTCCTTGAGCAGCTCCTTCGACTTGGCGAAGTTGCCCCGCACCAGCCCGTCCATCCCGGCATTGGATTCGAGCGGCGTGCCGCAGACGAACATGGCGTCGCAGGTCTGGTAATACTTGTCGTCGCCGATCACGCCCTGAAGGAAGGCCTTCTGGTCCAAGGCATATTCCGCAGCGCGCCGAACCTTCTCGTTGTCGAAGGGCGGGACGACCGTGTTCCAGCGGAAGACATATTGCGCGCCGATCTTGTTGTAGACATCGAGCCTGATGTTCTTGTCGGCCAGCAGCAGCGGCTTGAGGTCGTGCGGCGGCGCCTCGATATAGTCGATCTCACCGGCCAGCAGCGCGTTCACCGCGGTCTGATGGTCGGGAATGGCCAGCCACTCGACTCGATCGACCTTGGCGACCTTGCCGCCGGCCAGCCCGGAGGCCGGCTCGGGGCGCGGCTTGTAGTCGGGGTTCTTCACATAGACGGTCTTGTCGCCGGGCTTCCATTCGTCGGCCTTGAAAATGAAGGGGCCGGAGCCGATGAATTCGGAGATCTGCTTGGCGGGATCGGTGTCGGCGATGCGCTTGGGCATCATCAGCGGCGTCGAACCGCCGGGCTTGGCCAGCGAATCGATCAGCAGCCCGTAGGGTTCCTTCAGCACGATCCTGAACGTCTTGTCGTTCACCGGCTCGAACGAGGAGACGAAGCTCAGCATCTTCACGCCGGTCGAGTCGCGAGCGCCCCAACGCTTCAGCGAGGCGATGCAGTCCTCCGGCGTGACCGGCTTGCCGTCATGCCATTTGAGCCCGTCGCGCAGCGTGAAGGTGTAGGTGAGCTTGTCGTCGCTGACGCTCCAGGTGTCGACCATCTGGGGCTGCGGCTGCAGCTTCTCGTCCATCGCGAACAGCGTGTCCCACACCATGTAGCCGTGGTTGCGCACGATGTTGGCCGTCGTCCAGACCGGGTCGAGGACCTTGAGGTCCGAATGCATCACCGCCTTGATGGTCTTCGTCTGGGCAAAGGCGGGCGAGGCGAGGAGAAGGGCGGCGGCGGAGCCGGCCGCAAGCAAGTCACGAAGGCGCATCGGTTCAGGCCTGCCAGCGGGAGGTTGCGCGCTCACCCGGCGCGATCTCGGTCTCGGACGGCGCCTGGACCTTCGACATGTGGCCGTAGCGCTGGGCGGCGAACCACAGCGCATAGTCGCCGAACTTGATCGGCGGATACTTGGCCGGCGTCTCGGCCGATTGGCAGGATGGCAGGCACTCGATCATCGTATCGTGGTCGGGATCGCAGAAGAACGGGATGGCGTAGCGGAGTTGCCCCGAGACGTTGCGCACCCGGTGCGGCGTCGACAGGAAGCGCTCGTTGCTCCAGCGATGCAGGATGTCGCCGCCGTTGACGACGAAGGCGTCCTCGAGGCCGGGCGCATCCATCCAGCGGCCGTCCGGCAGCAGGATCGACAGACCCTGCACCTTGTTGGGCGGCAGCAAGGTCATGAACCCGGAGTCCGTGTGGGGCACCAGGCTCTCGACACTCTCGTCGGCGCCGTCGATCTGCGGATAGCGCGACATGCGCAGGATCATGTGCGGCTTGGCGAAGCAGGCGTCGAAGTAGGTTTCCGGCAGATCGAGCGCCAGCGCGTAGAGCTTCACCAGCTTCTGGCAGAGTTTCTCGAGCGTCGCGATGTATTCGAGCGCCGTGTCGCGGAAGCCCGGCAGGTCGGCCGGCCACTTGTTCGGTGCGTGAAAACGGCGGCCCGAGATTACGTCGGGATCGCGGGCGTCGCGCTCGCGGCGGAGGAAATAGGCTTCGTTCTGGCTGGGCTTCTTGCCCTGCGCGGCGGCATTGGGCGGCGCCTTCTCGGCGATCGGCATGTAGCCGATATTGTGCTCGTCGACCTTGAGCGCGAGCTTGGCCTCCATCGGCTGGGCATGGAACCGCGCGGCCGCTTCATAGGTATCGTCGATCAGCTTCCGCGGAACGCCATGGCCAGCGAGATAATAGAAGCCGACCTTCTCGAAGGCGTAACGCAGCTCGGCCGCAGCCTTCTCTGCCGCGCCTGATACGCCTGCAAGAAAGTCCGAGACATCGATCAGCGGAATCTCCCCGCCAATCAGCGGCGGGGCAACGGGTCGCCCGTGCACGGGCTGAATGGATGGCTGCATCGATGTCCTCCGATTACGCTACGCGAACGCTAACATGCGTGCCGGAAGCCCTGCAAAAAGCAAGCCGTGCCCGTTTCGCAGGAGTGCTAGAATCCGCTGACCGCCTGTGCCCGGCGGTCCAAGGAAAGGTCGATTTCGTGCAACCCATCTGGATCTCGCTCGCGGCCTGCGGGGTCATGCTCCTTGGCGCGGCCATCGGCGTGTTGCTGCGCCGCTGCCTGCCCGACCATCATCTCGACAACCATGCCCGAGACATCGTGCGACTGGGGGCCGGCCTCGTGGGCACGATCGCGGCGCTGGTCCTCGGTCTCCTCATCAACTCGGCGAGCAGCAGCTACGAGGCCCAGCGCGGCGAAGTCCGCCAGATTGCCGCCAACCTCATCCTGCTCGACGCGGTGCTCGATCAATATGGTCCGGAAGCAAAGCCGCTCCGCGTGCTGCTGAGGAAAACCGTCGGCCAGATGATCGACAGGATCTGGGGGGACCCGGAGGCGAGGGATAGTGCCGGGCTGTACGGAAGCGGCACGCTGGCGTCGAGGCTCTATGCCGGCCTTCACGCCCTGCCAATCGGAACCCCGGCGAAATCGGCCCTCGTCGCGGAGGCCCTGCAGCTGGCGGTCTCGACGTCGCAGGCCAGGCTCGCCCTATACGAACAGTCGAGGTCCGGGTTGCCCGTGCCGACCCTCGTCGTACTGATTTTCTGGCTCACTGTGCTGTTCGCCAGCTATTGCCTGTTCTCGCCGGTCAATCCGACATCGGCCGTGGCGCTCGTGCTGGTCGCGCTTTCGGTGGCGGCGGCCCTGTTCCTGATCCTTGAGATGGTCGAGCCGTTTTCCGGCTTCATGCAGATTTCGAGTGCGTCGATCAGGGCCGCGGTGCCGCCGCTCGCGCCTTGAGCCCTGCCGCCGGACCTCAGCGCTCCGGCCGCCTCAAGGCGCGCCGGATGAGCTCGGGAGTCGACGTTGCGCCCAGTTTCAGCATCGCGCGGGCGCGATGGATCTCAACGGTGCGGTGGCTGATACCCAGCGTCCGCGCGATGAACTTGTTGGCAGAGCCTTCGAGCACCTGGACAAGCACCTCCGCCTCGCGTCGTGTGAGCGCGTCGAGGGCGGGCTGCGGAAGTCGCTGCAGCAGTTCAGCGCCGGTATAGGTCGTCGCCTGCAGATCGAGCGGCTTGCCGGCGATCTCCGAAAGGCGCAGGCGCGCCGTGCTGCCGATGATGCGGCAGGCGGTGACGACCGGCTTGCCGCTGGTGCGCGCGACCTGCCGGGCCATCTCGCCAGTATAGCCAACCGAATTCATCACGATCAGGTCGGCGCCGGAGACGCGGTCGATGGCTCGGGTGAGGTCGGAACTCTGACTGCTGCCGATGGTCGCCAGCGAGCTCTTCAGCATGGTGCCGTAGTCGCTTTCACTGGCGGCCGACTGCTGGCTCGCCAGGGGGAATATGATGCCGATCCGCGAATTGCTGGCGACCAGCGCGGAAATCCAGGCGTCGAGCGCGTCCTGCCCGTGGATGAGCGGGGTCCGCGTCGAAAGCCGCGCCCGCATGCCGGTCATCGCCAGGATCAGAAGGTCGTAGTTGCGACCATCGAGCTCAGCGACCAGTGCCTCGGTTCGGCTCGTCACGAAGCCGGCTTCCAGGATGACGTGCCGGCCGTCGCGCAGCCGCGTCAGGTAGCTCAGCTCGTCGCCGCGCGGCGCCATGCGCGTGATCGTCGACTCGGGCTCGTCGTCGAGAGCTCCGAACTCATCATATTCGGCCTCGCCGAGCAGGGGACCAATTTCCTGCATCACGTCGGGACGCGGTGCGTGGCCCATCGTGATCACGGCGATGCGCGGCGTGCGCCTGGTCCCCACCCAATCCTCTCCCCATACGTGTTCGCACGTATTGATGACTGCCTGCTCGATCCATAGACATGCCTGAGTACGGGGCAAGTTGTCATGCGGACCGAGACTCATCACGCGACGAAACACGCTGCGTCGATGGTCCCGATCTTGCAAGGCCTCGCTCCGGTGGACCTCGTCTGACCCGACACTAGCGAACACGCCTGAAGCATCGGCCCATGCCCCTGACCGACATCACTCTCGACGACATCGAATCGCTGGCGGTTGGCGCCTGGGTCCTCGGCACGGGCGGGGGCGGCAGCCCCTATCTCGGCCTGCTCAACATGCGGGCGCTCTACAAGGAGGGCTATCGCGTCCAGCTCATGCCGGCGTCGGAGCTGGCCGACGACGACTGGGTCGCCGCCGTTTCCAACATGGGCGCGCCCCTGGTCGGACAGGAACGCCTCACCGACAGCCGCACCATCGCGCGCGCCGTCGATCTGATGGAACGTCACACGCACCATCGCTTCCGCGGAATCATGGCGCTCGAGATCGGCGGCGGCAATTCGATCCAGCCGCTGATGGCGGCCGCGCACCTGAAGCGCCCGGTGATCGATTCCGACATGATGGGCCGCGCCTATCCCGAAGCTCAGATGACGTCCGTGGCGGTTGGCGACCTCATGCCGTGCCCGCTGACCACCGTCGACGTGCGCGGGCTCGAATCGGTCGTGGAGAAGGTGCCGACCTGGAAATGGATGGAGCGCGTGAGCCGCAAGATCTGCGTGGAGTACGGCTCGATCGCTTCGACCTGCAAGGCGCCGCGCAGCGGCGCCGAGGTGAAGAAGTGGGGCATCCACGGTACCACGACCAAGGCTATCGCCATCGGCCACGCCGTGCGCGAAGCCCAGCGCAAGCACGAAGACCCGGTCACGGCCATTCTGTCCGTCGAGCCGGGCAAGGTCCTTTACAAGGGCAAGGTCGTCGACGTGGAGCGGCGCGCGACCGAGGGCTTCCTGCGCGGTCGCACCCGCTTCGACGGAATGGACGAATGGCGTGGCTCAGCCATGGAGATCAACTTCCAGAACGAGTGGATCGTGGCGTGGCTCGACGGCAAGCCCGTCGCCATGTCGCCCGACCTGATCTGCGTGCTGGATTCGGTTTCGGGCGAGGCGGTCGGCACCGAGACCATCCGCTACGGCCAGCGCGTCACGGTGATCGCGCTGCCACCCCCGCCGGTCTTCCTCAGCCCCAAAGGCCTGCAGCATGTGGGACCCAGGGCCTTCGGCTATGACATCGAGTTCAAGAGCGTCTTCGGGTGAGCCGCCACGAGATCACCGAGGACGATATCGAATCGCTCGCCGTCGGGGCTTGGGTCCTGGGCACTGGCGGCGGCGGCAACCCGTATCTGTCGCTGCTCAACATGCGCGTGCTCTATCGCATGGGGCGCCGCGTGCAGCTGATGCCGGCGTCGGACCTTGGCGACGATGACTGGGTCGGCGTGATCGCCAACATGGGCGCGCCGCTGGTCGGTATCGAGCGGCTGACCGATCACGAGACGATCGCGCGCGCGGCACGGCTGATGGAGGAGCACACCGGACGCCGCTTCGATGCCGTGATGGGCATGGAGATCGGCGGCGGCAACGGTATCCGGCCGCTCATGGTCGCCGCCCATCTCGGTGTGCCCGTCGTCGATTCGGATACGATGGGCCGCGCCTATCCCGAAGCGCAGATGACATCGGTCGCGGTCGGTGGCCTCAAGCCCTGTCCGCTGACGGCGGTCGACGTGCGCGGCCTCGAATCGATCGTCGAGACCGTGCCGAGCTGGAAATGGGCCGAGCGCGTCGTGCGCAAGATCTGCGTCGAATACGGCTCCACGGCGCCGACCTGCCAGCCGCCCCGGACCGGCGCCGAGGTCAAGAAGTGGGGCATTCACGGCACCACGACCAAGGCGATCGCCATCGGCCGCGCGGTGCGCGAGGCGCAGCGGACGCACGACGATCCGGTGGCTGCCATCCTCTCCGTCGAGCCCGGCCGGCTGCTCTACAAGGGCAAGGTCGTCGACGTAGAGCGGCGGACGACGGAAGGCTTCCTGCGCGGCGTCGTGCGTTTCGAGGGCATGGACGACTGGCGCGGCTCGGCCCTGCACATCAATTTCCAGAACGAATGGATCGTGGCGTCTCGCGATGGTGATCCGCTCGCCATGACGCCGGATCTGATCTGTGTCCTCGACGCGGTTTCGGGCGAGGCGGTCGGCACCGAGA
>Ga0209066_10006444_pt1 | contig 11960 bp, 12 predicted proteins | sample All_14_2_FD_187198 | JGI IMG/M metagenome (GOLD analysis project Ga0209066, IMG submission 187198) | Freshwater microbial communities in response to fracking from Pennsylvania, USA - Allegheny Zone_MetaG_DW_15 (SPAdes) (version 2) ...
CTCCTGGACGCCGGGCCGCTCTCGCCTCTTCTCGTGCCACACGCCGAGCCCGCTCCCGAGGTGTGGATCCACGGCAGCAGCGTCGAGGGAGCCCGGCGAGCCGCTGTGGCTGGACTCCCGTTCGCCTACGCCGAACTGATCGCGCCCGGCGGCGCCTCCGCGGCCCTCGCGGCGTATCGGGAGGAGTTCAGGCCGTCGGCCTACCTGGCGCACCCGCACGCGGCGATCGCCGTGAACGCCGTGCTTGCTGCCGACAGCGACATCGCATGGGGACGCGCCGCTGCCTTCCTCGTCGGGCAGGCACGGCTCCCGCGCGACCCGAACGCGCGACCACCGCGCCTGCGCGACGCATCGTCGCTGCCCGGACTCACCGCCGCCGAACGCGAGACCGTCGCGCTCAAACGGCGAGCGGTCATCATCGGCAACGAGGCATCCGTCTACGAGCAACTCGCACCCCTCGTCGAATCGGCGCGGCCCGACGAGCTCATCTCACTGACCCAGCTGCCCTACCTGGAAGACCGGATCGAGTCCTACGAGCGGCTCCTGGCCGTCCTGTCGCGTCTCCCCGACGAGACCGGGCTGACAGCACGACCGGTTCCGACCACGATCGACTCCTGAGAGGACAACTATGAGCGGCTTCTACGACCGCGAGCGCGACCGGACCTACACCCGGGACTACAAGGAAAGCACTCCAGACATCCTCAAGGCGTTCAACGACTTCGACAACGCCGTCTTCGCATCCGAGGGCAGGGAGATCCCGCTGAAGTACCGCGAGCTGATCGCCCTGGCGGTCGGGATCACTACGCAGTGCGTCTACTGCATCGACGCCCACAGCCGCAGCGCCGTCGCCTCAGGAGCCACGCAGGCGGAACTCGCCGAAGCCGCATGGGTGGCCACGGCCATTCGCGCTGGCGGCGGCTTCGCGCACGGACGGCTCGCGTTCAAGCTGTCGGGCATCCACGACCACGGTGCCTGATCTGCTCACGACAGCCGATGCCCTGCACCGGGCACTGAGCATCGGCCGCTACGAGGATGGCGGGCCGGTGCGTCTACTCGACGTGCGCTGGCGTCTCGACAAGCCCGACGGCCGTCCGGACTTCCTGGTCGGCCACATTCCGGGCGCTGTCTTCGTCGATCTCGAAGGCGAGCTCGCCCGGCACGGCGCACCGACAGACGGACGTCACCCCCTCCCCGCCCTCGAGGCGCTGCAGGCGTCGGCGCGCAACTGGGGCATCAGCGCCGGAGACACCGTCGTCGTCTACGACGACGCAAAGAACCTCTCGAGCGCCCGAGCCTGGTGGCTGCTCCGATACGCGGGAGTCGCGGACGTGCGTCTGCTCGACGGCTCGCTTCGGGCTTGGACCGCGGCAGGCTACGGGCTCGCGACCGGCGAGTCCCCCTCTCCTGAGCCGGGAACAATAACCCTGAACTACGGAGCGCTCCCAGTGCTCGAGCTCGACATGGTGCGGAGCGTCGCCGCAACCGGTGTACTCCTGGATGCTCGATCCAGCGAGCGGTACCGCGGCGATGTCGAACCTATCGACCCGAGAGCCGGGCACATCCCCGGTGCAGTCAGCGCCCCGACGACGGCGAACCTCGACGAAGCAGGCCGCTTCCTCCCCCGACAGATCCTGAGGGAGCGATTCGAGGGGCTGGGTGCCGACGGGACCGCGCCGATCGGCGTGTACTGCGGGTCGGGGGTGACCGCGGCGCACGCAGCCGTGGCGCTCACTCTCGCCGGTTTCGAGCCAACGCTCTTTCCGGGTTCCTGGAGCCAGTGGGCGAATCATCCGCAGCTTCCGGTCGCAACCGGAGATGGCTGAGTGGCGCCAGTCGCACGTCGTCAGCCGAAGTGGTCACTCCTTGCCGAAGGCGTCGAGGAACGTGGCCACGCCCGCGCGGACCGGCTCGACGGTTTCCTCGCGGTTCAGTCGGACGGCCCCGAACCCGCTGCGGATCAGCAGGTCGTCGGAGACGAGGGCCATGAGGTGGCGGGCGGCACGATCGGGCTCGTTCGCGCGGAGCAGGCCGGCGGCGGTCATCTGGGCGAGCTTGCCGGCGAGCCGGTCGATCGTGCGCTCGCGGTTGGTGTTGCGAATGCCGTCGAGCAGCTCGGGGAAGCGGTGGCGCTCGGCGAGCTGGAGCCGCATGACCGCGACGCCGTCGTCCTTCAGCAGGCACTCCACGAGCGCCCCGCCGAGGCGCTCGAGCTCGCCGCGCAGATCATCGGGCCGCACGTCGATCGAGTCGATGACGTCGCTGACGCCGGCATTCGCGCGCACGGACGCCCACGCGATGACCTCGGCGAACAGCGTGGCCTTGTCGCCGAAGTAGTTGTAGACCGTGGGCTTGGCGACGCCCGCCTCCTTCGCGATCTCGTCGACGTTCGCATCGGCGAAGCCATCCCGGCCGAACACAGTCAGCGCGGCCCGCAGGATCGCCTCGCGTCGATCGGCGCCCTGGGGGCGCGGGGGCGCGAGCTCAGAGGAGGTCACCGCTTCATGGTACCCCTCGGTTCTCTTCGGTGAACTGAGACGTATAGTGAACTCATGAGTTCATCTGAGCGAACCGAAGCGTCAATGCAGGCGTCACCTCGCGTCGGCCCCGTCGCCGCGGTGGTCATCCCCGGCGGCGTGCTAGCGCTGCTGTCGACCACGGTCGTCGGCGTCGCCGTCCCGGAGTTGGCCGCCGAGTTCCCCGCGGACGCCGACCAGGTCCACTGGGCCGCCACCGCCGCGCTGCTCGCGGCCGGGATCGCGATCCCGCTCAGCGGATGGGCCTCCCTGCGCTTTGGGATGCGCCGCACCTGGCTCGTGGCGGTGCTGCTGTTCACGCTCGGCTCTCTGGCGGTCTCCCTCGCCCCGAGCCTGCCCGCGCTCATCGCGTTCCGTACCCTCCAGGGCCTCGGGGGCGGCGCCCTGGAGCCGATCATGCTCTCGGCGCTCGCCACCGCGGCGGGACCGGCCCGGATGGGCCGGGTGATGGGTGCGGCGGGCGCCGCGATGTCCGCCGGCCCGCTGCTCGGTCCGCTCGTCGGCGGCGTCCTCATCGAGTCGCTCGGGTGGCGCTGGATCTTCGCCGCCATCGCCGCCGCGGGCGCGATCGTCCTGCTCGCCTCCTGGTTCGCGCTGCCCCGCGACGACCGGGGCCGTTCGACGCTCGACGCGCTGGGTCTGCTGCTGCTCGCCGGCGCGTCTGTGCTGCTGCTGGCCGGTCTCTCCCGCGCCGCCAGCGCCGACGGGCTCGACCCCGCGGCGTGGGGGATGCTGGCGGGCGGGCTCGTCCTGGCGCTCGGCCTCATCGCCTGGGTGCGGCGGCGCGGCGAGCGGGCGATCGTCGACGCCGGCACCTTCCGCGCCCCGGGCTTCGCCCCTGGGGTCGTGGTGATGACCCTCGTCGGCGCCGCAGTGTACCCGCTGTTCTTCGGCCTGCCCCAGTTCTACCGCGACGCCGCCGGGCTCTCGCCCGCCGTCGCGGGCCTGCTCATCGCGCCCTATGCGATCGGCACGCTCGCCGCGATGCCGGTCACCGGGCGCCTCAGCGACCGCATCGGTGCGCGGCCCCTCGTCATCGCCGGAGCACTGGCGACCCTGGCCGCCTCCATCGCCTTCGCCTTCTCGGGATCGGCCGCACCGGTGTGGTGGTTCGCCGTGCTATCCCTGCTCATCGGCCTCGGCACCGGCTCGATCGGCGGCCCAGCCGTCGGAGCGACCTACCGCGGCCTCGCGCCCGAGAAGATCCCCAGCGGCAGCACCATCCTCTTCATCGCCAACCAGCTCGGCGGCGCCTTCGGCGTCGCCCTGTTCGCCGGCATCATCCGCACCGGCGGAACCGACGGAGCGTGGACCCAGGAGCTCGGAACACTGCCGATGGTCCTGCCCGCCGCCGCCTGCCTGTTCATCGCACTCGTCGCACTCCGCCTCGGCGGGGGCAATCACCGCGCCTAGCGTCAGCATGGCCTAAGTCATGTGCCGGTGCCTTGGGTCGACGGCCTCACGCATCAGGTTCGTGAATCACGATCGCAACTGCCCGATTCACAGGCTGGTGTGCGCCTACTTCAATCCGAGCTTCCACGTCGACCAAGTGCGCTGGACGCTACCCAATGATGTGTCCGACCGGCGGGCTGCACTGCAGGCATTGAGACCACCGCACTCATGATGGCTGCGGAAACTCCGTCCTGGTGACGTCTCGAAGGAACTCCGCTATGGGATGCCAGGGACGTCCTTGCGGTCCGGCTAGGACAAGTGTCCGCTCAAGGGAATGAGCGAGAGGCACCATCGTCAGAGAGTCAGGGAGCATGGCCTCAGCGAGCGTCGGCATGATCGTGACTCCGAGCCCTGAATCAACCATGGACATCAGGGTTGTCAGTTCTCTCACCCGCTGAGTGGGTCGATAGGGCACGGAGGCCACTCGGTGCAGTTCCGTGATCTGCGGCTCGCAACCTGCACCGGACACAAGGAGTGGGTCCTCCAGGAGGTCCACGAGACGCAGTGGTCCAGCGGCGGCGAGGGGATGGTCAACGCGGACGACAGCGCGGAACTCGTCGCGAGCGACGACGACGCCTGCCGCGTGCTCCGGATCGATAAGGACTGCGAGATCGACGGCTCCGGTCGAGAGCCAGTCAGCGATCTCGCGGTCGTCACCTTCGAGCAGCCGGACTCGCAGGTGAGGGGCATGCCGCCGCCATAACTTGAGTAGCGCCGGCGCAAGCCGATAGCCGGCGGTTGGGGTGATCCCGAATCGTATCGTGCCATTCGCTTGTGGCCGAGAGATGGCGGCGGACTCGAAGGCGTCAGCCGCAGCGACAGTGGCGCGGGCGTGAGGCAGCAGCCGGGCCCCGTCAGGCGTGAGGCAGACCGGCGAACGATTCACGAGCATCATCCCTAGATGACGTTCGAGCGTTGCAAGGGTGTGGGACGCGGAGGACTGGCTCATGCCCAGCGCGTCCGCGGCGAAGGCGAACCCCCCTTCATCGACGACGGCCACGAACACACGCATTTGGTTCACCGTGGCGCCCATTGCGACTCCCATAACGTTTGTGCATGTACGGGTGATGTAGATGCATTTGATTCATCGTACGGCGCTCCCGGAGACTGGCATGGCTGTCGCTTGCCAGGCAGCGGCACCGGGGAGGAGGCTTGCCAGTGAGGCTCGCGGCTTGGGCGGTGCCGGTGCAGTTCGCCGCTCTCTCGCTGGTATGGGGGGCGAGCTTCCTGCTGATGAAGGTCGCCCTCGACGGGCTTTCTCCCGTGCAGCTGGTTGTCGGCCGCCTTGCGCTGGGCTCACTCGTGCTGGTCTCGGTGATGCTAGCGACTCGTCGCCGTTGGCCACGTGAACTCCGCGTATGGGGGCACCTGACTGTTGTCGCGGCCCTGCTCTGCGTGGTCCCGTTCACGCTGTTCGCGTGGGCCGGTCAATACATCGAGTCAAGCCTATCCAGCATCTATAACGCGACGACGCCCATCGCGACTCTCCTTGTGTCGGTTGCCCTGCTTCCGGACGAACGCCCTACCCGAACGCGAGTCATCGGTGTTACGGTCGCGGCCATCGGCGTCGTGCTGGTTGCGGCCCCGTGGACGATCAGTGGGGACACCGTCGCGGCGACGCCACTGCTTGCGCAGCTCGCCTGCGTCGGCGCGACAACCTCCTACGGGCTGGCGTTCGCGTACAGCAGGCGCTTCGTCCGACGCCACGACTACGACGCGACAACGATCGCGGCCGTTCAGATCACCATCGCTGCCGGTCTTGCCATCCTGATCATTCCGTCTTTCGGCTTCGCGGCTGTCGACCTGACTCCATCCGTCACGATCAGTGTCGTGCTCCTCGGTGGAGTCGGAACCGGAATCGCCTACATCTGGAACACGAGAATGATTCAGGCGTGGGGCGCTACCGGCGCCTCCATGGTGACCTACGTGACGCCGGCTGTGGGCGTGGCCCTGGGAGTTCTCCTCCTGCATGAGACGTTGCAGTGGAACGAACCGGTGGGTGCGGCGCTCGTTATCCTCGGCGTTCTTGTCAGCCAGGGACGCCTGAGTCGCATCCTCCAACGTCGCGCCCGGTCTTAGCCACGGACCTTCGCTATGAGATCCCACCGATCGATCGAGCAGGAGCGTCGCACGATCACAGATCACGTTCGCGCACTGCGTCGCCTGCCAGGCGGCACTATTAGAGCGCCGACACCCAGCGGCGGTGGGCAGCAGTGTCGACGTTGCCGCCGCAGATGATGGTGACGACGTGCCTGCCCGCGAAGCGGTCGGGACTTTCGAGTATCGCTGCGACCCCAAGTGCTGCCGATGGTTCGACTACAAGGCCGGCATGCTCGAAGAGAAGGCGCATTCCCGTGACGATCGAGGCCTCGCTGACGAGCAGAGCGTCGTCGGCCACGATGAGCAGGTCCTCCAAGACGGCGCTGATCGGGAACCGTCCTGCCACCCCGTCCGCGATCGTGTCCGCGGAGTCGGTGGTGACGACCGCGTGCCGGCGCCATGAGAGGGTCATCGCGGGCGCGCCGGAAGGCTGCACGGTGATGACCTCGACCTCCGGTGCCAGGGAGGCCAGGACGTGTCCGACGCCGGTGGCCAGAGCACCGCCGCCGAGTGCGATGAGGACAGCGTCAAAGGACGTGCCGGATTCGACAAGCTCGAGCCCGATCGTCGCGGCGCCCTCGCATGTCTCGATGTCGAGGCTGTCCTCCAGCAGCCGAAGACCGTGCTCGTTGGCGAGTTCCGCCGCACGCCGCCGCGCGGCCTCGAAGTCGCCGTCGACCAGTTCGAGATGGGCGCCGAGACTGCGGATCCGATCGAGCTTCACCGTCGGCGCCGATCGGGACGCGACGACTGTCACACCGAGGTGGCGGTTTCGGCCGGACCAGGCGAGCGCCTGCCCCAGGTTCCCAGCGCTCGCGCAGACGACCGATCGCATCTCCCCGGCCGAGAGGTGACTGGCGACCAGCTCGGTGCCGCGCCCCTTGAAACTGCGCACGGGATTCGCCGTCTCCAGCTTGATGCTCACCGCGCATCCCAGCTCGCGCTCAAGCGCATCGCATCGGTACAGCGGCGTGTTCAAGAACACCGGCGCGATGACCTGCCGGGCCGCTCGGATCCGTTCGTCGCTCAGACGTGTCCGCGGCACGTTCCCAACGCTATCGGTCAACGCTCGAATCCTCCGGCTTCCGACTGCCGCGATCGCGCTCGCCGCTTCTCGACCGACGTCCCTCCTCGGCGAGGAGCGGCCGCGCCACCGCCCACATCTGCTCGGGGAACGGGCTCGGACGAAGCGTGTCCGCGTCCAGGTTGACGATGACGCGCGATCCCCGGGCGTGCAGCGTGGCCGAATGATCGGACGCGATCTCGAAACGGTATGTTGCGCTGGACTCCGACACGTCCGTCACGCGGAGTCGCACGCTGAGATCGCAAAGACCTCGAACTGGTGCGAGGTATTCGATGTGGATCTCACGCACGACTTGGACGAAATCCCGGTCCGAGGGAGTCCATCCCGAGTCGAGCCAGAAGTCGATGACCGCGCGGTCGATGATCGTGGCGAACCTCGCATGGTGCAGCATGCCGTATCCATCGAGGTCGTCAAGGTAGACCCGCTCTCGGACGACGACTCCGTGCGCCTCGTCCGTCATCACGTGACAGCGCCTTCATCGTCACGAGTGTCCGCGATGAGCCGGGCCGCGAGGCTCTGGACGCTCGATTCGCGGGCCGGATAGCGGTCAAGTGGATCATTCCGGCTCGCGGATGCGACAGGCGAGATCATGACCTCATCCGCACCGAAACGACTCGCGAGCTTCAGGAGGTGGTCGCCTGCGAGTTCCGGCGTGTCGACGATCCAAGAGTCGATGGCTTCGTCGGCGAGCCTGTCAACCCGCTGGTCACGAGCCGCCTCCAGTGCATCCTCCACCGTCTCCAGCGCCCCCAACGACTGACCGAGGTGCAGGCGGGCATACGCGCGAGCCTGAGGCAAGGCGAGTTCTACGGCCTCACGCCGGCTATCGGACACGCTCACGTTCGCAGTGATCACCGTGATCGGATCCTCACGTCCTTCGCGCGAGCGAAACTGCGAACGGTAGATATCGAGCGCCCGCTCGATGCCGGCGATGGAGAAATGGGAGGCGAACACATATGGCAGGCCAAGTCGAGCCGCGAGCAACGCCGAGTAGTCGCTTGAGCCGAGCAACCAGACCTCCGGCACTGTCGCTGCTGCCGGGGTCACGGCGACCGAGTGCAGCCTGCCATCGCGATGACGGACGGCAAGCTCTCTGGCGCTGAGCAAGTCCAGTATCGACTCGATGTCTTCCGGATAGGAATCTTCACTCGCCCGGCCATTCCGCAGAATCTCGCCGACCGCGGGATCGCTCCCCGGGGACCGGCCAAGTCCGAGATCGATCCGTCCGGGGGCGATCGCCTCCAATGCCGCGAACTGCTCTGCGACCACGAACGGGGTGTGGTTCGGGAGCATGACGCCGCCAGAGCCCACTCGGAGTCTGCGGGTGACCGACGCCACCGCGGCCGCCAGCACGGGCGGGGAGGTAGAGGCGACCGCGCGCATGTTGTGATGCTCGGCAAACCAGTACCGGGTCGCCCCGACGTCTTCAGCGACCTGTGCCAGCGCGATAGAGGCGGCGACTGCATCCGCGCTGGACTGCCCGGTGCGGACGGGCACAAGGTCGAGCACGGAAACCCGGACGGTCGCGGAATCGCCGGTCATGTCAGCTCCAAAAATAAATGCGTTCGATCGCACGCATACTATCTCTCCCTCGCCTACACGTCCATCCGGTCGCATAGAATCGGGGCATGTCGCAAGTGGACGGGCGGCGCGCACGTGGCGATGTCACGCGTCAGGCGGCCGCGCGCGCAGCGGCAATGACGGCGACGGTGAACGGTCTGGACTCCGTCACCGTCGGCGGCTTGGCGCTCGCGACGGGGCTGAGCAAGAGCGGCATCCTCACCGTCTTCGGCACTCGCGACGCGATCCTGCTCGCTGCGGTTGACGAGGCTCGCCAGATTTATCGCGACACCGTCATCCGGCCGATGTTGAGCCACGGGCCAGGCCGTCCTCGGCTCCGAGCGCTCATCGACGCCTGGTTCGCATATGTGCGTGACCGCGTCTTCCCGGGCGGATGCTTCGTCGCCGCCACATCTGCGGAGTACGGCGGCCGCGACGGAGACATCGCTGCCGCGGTTCGGCAGCTCAAGCGTGACTGGCTGGATCTTCTTGAGTCGGAGTTCGAGGCCGACGGGGCCGCCGATGCCGCTGATCGCGCGTTCGAGCTGGATGCTCTGCTCGGTGAGGCGAACACCAGGTATCAGTTGTTCGGCGACGAGCGGGAGCTGGACCGGGGCCGCCGACTCGCTGGTCGTCTCATCGACCCAGCGTGATCATGCTGACGCCGCCAAGGCGTGGAGGGGGCAGGACCTACCCGCGCGGGCGTTGGAGCGAGGGCCAGATGACGGTGAAGTGGAGTCCACCGCTCGGCTGCGGCTCCACGATGATTCTCGCGCTGTGGAGGTCGGCGACCGACTTGACGATCGAGAGACCAAGGCCGTGACCGTCCTGTTGCGTCCTGGCACCCTCCAGCCGGCGGAAGGGATCGAAGAGCTCGGCGACTCGGTCACGTGGCACAACAGACCCTGTGTTCACGACGGTCAGCTCGGGGTGCCCACTTCGGACGGCGATCGAGACGTGGACGGTTCCCCCCGGATGGTTATAGCGGATCGCGTTGTCAACGAGGTTGTCGACGAGCCTTCCGATCAACGCGGGCTCACCCGTGACGACTGCCGGTTCGAGATCCGTGACGATGAGCAGCTCATTAGACTCAGCCTGCGCCGCGCGTTCGGCGAGGGCCGATCGTGCGACATCGGCCAGGTCAACGGGTTGCGCGACGGATCCGCCGCCGGACTCGCCCTTAGCAAGTATGAGAAGCGAGTCGATGAGGTCGGCCTGTTGCCGTCCCGCCGCCAGGACTCGTTCGTGAGCCTGGCGAAGGCTCCGCGTGCTCGCCTTCGGATCTTCGAGAGCCACCTCAGCGATCGTGCGCTGTCGTGCCAGTGGAGTTCGGAGCTCGTGGGAGGCATTCTGAACGAAGCGGCGCTGCGCCTCGAAGGACCTTTCCAGCCGCGCGAGCAACTCATCGATGGTTTCGCCGAGTTCGCCGAGCTCATCGCGGGGTCCGGCCAGGGCGAGCCGCTCGTGCAGACCTGTCGCCGTGATCGTCCTTGTCCTTTCAATGATCGTGCGGATGGGACTGAGCACGCGACCGGCCACGATCCAGCCCAGCACGATCGCAAGGACCGCGGTGACGACGAGGGCGATCGCGGACTGGGTGAGCAGAGCCAGCATCCGTTCGTCGTGCTGCTTGACGGCCAATGCGCGGAGCTCACCAGGGTCCGGCTGCGGCGGCGGCTCGTCGGTCCCTGATCCGTTCGATCGAACATCCTGTGCGGTACCGTCTGGCTCCCCGACGTCGGCACTGACTGCAACGCTGCTCCCATCGGGAAGCACGACAGCGAGCGTCTCGCTGGTGGTCGTGAGGTCGACGAGGATGTAAGTCACGCCGAGCAGAACGACGCCAGATGCGAAGAAGAGCCCACCGAAGAGCGCGGTCAGGCGCGTCCGTACCGACCACCGTCGCCACGGGGCCAGCCATCTCTCGTACCTGCCCGACGATGACGAGTCGTGGATGCCGCGGATGCTCATGATGACCGGATCCGATAGCCGGACTTGGCGATCGTCTCGATCAGGTCAGGTTGTCCCAGCTTTCCGCGCAGTCGGCTGATCGTGATCTTCACAGCGTTGGTGAAGGGGTCGGCATTCTCGTCCCAGACTCGCTCGATGAGTTCCTCAGCAGACATCGTCCGCCCCTGCGCAGACGCAAGGAGTTCGAGCACCCCGAACTCCTTGGGAGTGAGCAGCAACGGGACCCCGCCGCGGGTGGCGCGCCGGCGCGCTGTGTCCACGACGAGGTCTCCGGCAGTGAGCACCGGCGGTAGCGTCGGCTGGCGCCGGCGCGCGAGCGCGCCGATCCTGGCCGCGAGCACCGCGAAGTCGAAGGGCTTCGGCAGGTAGTCGTCGGCACCGATGCTCAGCCCGTCCACGAGGTCGCGCGGTCTGTCGGCCGCAGTGAGCATGAGGATGCCGCTCCGAGTCCCGCGGGCCACGAGGCGCGCGCAGACCTCGTCTCCGTGCAGACCGGGCAAGTCGCGGTCGAGCACGACGACGTCGTAGTCGTTGAGCTCGGCCCGTTCCAGACCCGAGATTCCGTCCCAAGCAGTGTCCACTGCGAACCGGCGCCGCCGCAAGCCAGTGGCGACGGCATCCGACAGTTCGGTGTCGTCCTCGATCAACAGGATGCGCATCGTCCCATCATCGCCCGCCGGACCTTTCAGAAGGGTTTCGTCCACTTTCCGCCCAGGAACACGTGCGGCTCGTAGAGCGCCGGAAGCGATACCGGAACGAAACCGCTGCCCGCCTAGAACGGATCGTGTCCACCGACTGCTTCACCGAAAGGACCCTCCGATGCCCGTCAGTCCCACCACTCACCATCCAGACCTCGCGCGTGAGACCTCGCGCCCGGGGCGACTGCGTGCCACGTTCGCTACCGCTGTGATCGCGGGGGCGCTACTGCTGAGCGCCTGCGCGTCCGCCGAACCCGCCTCGGGACCGTCAGCGGTCGAGTCAGGCGACCCCGGCGCCGCAGCGACACCGGATGCCGTCGCCTACGCCCAGTGCATGCGCGACAACGGCGTGCCGGGCTTTCCGGATCCGAACAGCAGTGGCGACTTCGCGATCGACGCGAACGCGCTGGGCGTGTCCCCCGAGTCGGACCAGTACCGCAATGCCGAGCAGACCTGTGCTCCGCTGCTGCCCCAGCGCAGCGCGGAACAGGAGCAGGACGACCACCAGGCCCGCCTCGCGTACTCGCAATGCATCCGGGATGAGGGGCTCACCGAGTACCC
>Ga0209066_10006445_pt1 | contig 11959 bp, 13 predicted proteins | sample All_14_2_FD_187198 | JGI IMG/M metagenome (GOLD analysis project Ga0209066, IMG submission 187198) | Freshwater microbial communities in response to fracking from Pennsylvania, USA - Allegheny Zone_MetaG_DW_15 (SPAdes) (version 2) ...
CTGCTCGGTGCTGGGGGGACTGTTCGGCTACGCGATCGGCTACTTCTTCTTCGAGACGCTGGGCGCCTGGGTGGTGAAGACATACGGGCTGCAGCACGGCCTGGCGACCTTTCGTGCAGGGTTCGAGCAGTACGGGACCTGGATCATCCTCATCAAGGGCCTGACGCCGATCCCCTACAAGCTGGTGACCATCGCCTCCGGCGCAGCGCATTTCGACCTGTTCACGTTCGTGTGGGCGTCCATCGTGACGCGTGGCCTGCGCTTCTTCCTCGTGGCAGCCTTGCTCTGGAAGTTCGGGGAGCCGATCCGGGCCTTCATCGAGAAGCGCCTGACGTTGCTCACCTGGATTTTCCTGTTCGCCCTGATCGGCGGCTTGGTCGTCATTCGTTTTCTCTTCTAGGACTGCTCCATGGCTGCCACGCAGCGCCTCCCCCTCCCCAGCCAACTCGGCCTCGTCGCCCTCCTCGGCAGCGGCCTGATGCTGGGTGCCGCCCTCTTCTTCCAGTACGTGATGGGCTTCCCGCCGTGCGAGATGTGCCACTGGCAGCGCTGGCCGCATATCGTCGCCATGGTGGCTGGCCTCGCGGCCTTCGCCTCGTCGGGCCAGCCGCGCCTCGCCACCTGGTTCATGGTGATCGCCATCGCTGCCATCGCGGTGACGTCGGCGATCGGGATCTTCCATGCCGGCGTCGAATACCGCTGGTGGGCGGGCCCGCAATCCTGCACCGGCACGATCCCGACCGGCCTTTCGCCGGAAGAGCTGAAGAAGCACCTGTTCGGTGCCAAGATGGTTCGCTGCGACGCGATCGTGTGGTCGCTGTTCGGCATCTCGATGGCCGGCTGGAACGCCCTCCTGTCGGCCCTCCTGGCCGTCGGCCTGGCCTCCGGCCTGTCGCGCACGGCAAGGACACGCTGAGGTTCCCATGACGAAGACCGGCGCCAATCGCAATCCCGGCGATCCCGAGCCCCGCGAGGTGATCGAGCGCACGATCCGCGTCGATCAGGCCGGCGAGTTCGGCGCGGTGCGCATCTACGAGGGCCAACTGGCGGCGCTGCGCTGGACCGGCCGCTCCAACAGCGAGACCGGCCGCCGCATCCAGCACATGGCGGCCCAGGAACGCGAGCACAACAAGGTATTCGACCGCCTGCTGGTCGAGCGCCGCGTGCGGCCGACCGTCCTGTCGCCCCTGTGGAACGTCGCGGGCTTCGCGTTGGGTGCCGCCACCGCCCTGATGGGCGACAAGGCGGCGATGGCCTGCACCGTTGCCGTCGAGGAGACGATCGAGGAGCACTACGCCCATCAGGCTGCCAAGCTGGGCGACGACGAGGCCGACCTGCGCGCGACGGTCGAGAAGTTCCGCGCGGAAGAGCTGGAACACCGGGACACCGCGCTGGCCGCGGGGGCCGAACAAGCGCCCGCCTACGAGGCGCTGTCGGCGGTGATCAAGACCGGCTCACGCCTCGCGATCTGGCTGTCGACGAGGATTTAGCAAAAAGACCGTCCGAACGGGCCGCGCCTCTTCATCGACCTTCTTCGACAACAGCCGGTAGGGGCTTGATCGCCGGACCGTTCAGCACCGAGCCGTCCGGAGCAAAGTGCGAGCCGTGACAGGGGCAGTCCCAGCATTGCTCCGTGCCGTTCCAGTGCACAATACATCCCAGATGCGTGCAGCTCGCCGAAACACGGTGCAGCGTCCCCTCCCGGTCGCGCGACACCGCGATCTTCTTCAGGCCCGAGCGCAGGATGCCCCCTTCCCCGGGTTTCAGCTCCTCTATCGAATTGAGTTCGCCGCCGGTGAGATACTCCGTGAAGCTCTTCACGGCCGTCATGTTCTCTTTGAGATAGTTGACCGCGCCGGCGACCGGCTTTCGGCCCGGCTCGTAGACCTCGGCCCAGGGCGTCTCCTCACCGAGGATCAGCTTGCGCAGCAGGATCCCCGCCACTGCGCCCTGGGTCATCCCCTGTCCCGAATCGCCCGTCGTGACCCAGATATGCTTGTTGCCGGGGTTGCGGCCGATGAAGCCGCACCGGTCGATCGTCTCGAGAACCTGTCCCGACCACCGCGCGACCTCGGCGCCGAGAGCGGGAACGAGGGGCCGCAGCCAGGCCTCGATCTTCGCGAAGCGCTCCTCGCCATCGTCGACCTCACCCGATTTGTGATCCTCGCCGCCAGCGATCAGCCACCAGCCGTCGCCGAGGGAGGCCCGCTGGAGCCGGACATAGTGGTAGGGATCTTCCATGTCCCAGTAGAGGGCATCGGGCAGGGCTTCGTCGGGCAGTTCGAAGGCCATGGCGTAGGTTCGGTACGGGGCGGTCTTGCTGTGGATCGCCACCAGGTCGTTGATTGGCGAGTTCGTCGCGACGACGGCGTCCTTCGCCACGATGCGCACGCCCTTCTCCAGGGTCACGGTGACCTCGTCGTCCTTCTCCTCAAGGCTGAGAACCGGGGAGTGGGAATGCAGCCTTGCCCCGCTTTCGCTAGCGAGCTTCGCCAGTGCCTCCAGATAGCGCAACGGATGGAACGTTGCTTGGCGCGGAAAACGCAGGATCGGCACCTCCGCCAGTCCCTCGAGAGGTATGCCCCGCGCCCGTTCGACCTCCACACCGAGCTTCGACGCGGCCTCAAATTCCTTTTCGATCTGCTCCTTCGCTTCCTTTTCGGGCGTCCCCAGGGCGGGGAAGAGGTGGCCGACGACCCGTCGAAAGTCACAGTCCACGGCATGCCGACTCACGATCTCCTCGATGCGATCGACCGCCGCGGCATGGCTGCGATGATGCAGACGCGCCAGCTCCTCACCCCGCAGGTCGATGAGTTCCGACAGAAGGTCGTCGCAGGGTGGCGCAAGATGAGCCGTTGTCCGTCCGGTCATGCCGCCACCCAGAGGACCCCGATCGACCAGGACAATCGACCGGCCGGCCTCCGCCAGTTCGAAGACGGTCGACAGACCGGCAATGCCGCCGCCGATCACCACCACATCGCAGCGCTGGTCGTCTTCGAGCGGCGATGCGGAGATCGGCCCGAGGTGCGCCTCCCGGGCATCCTTGAGCCACAGTGACTCGGTGCGTTCGGCGGCTGAATTCTGGCTTGCGGGCATTGAGTGGCTCCCTTCTCGAATTCCGCGGGAACGGACATGATGGAGGATCGTTGCGCCCGAGCTGACGACGAGAGATTCGGATCCCACGCTCCACTTAACCCTGCCGGATTCCGCCGATGGACGTCGGGTTCCTTCTTCAGAACTTCCTTCTGTATGTCGTCATCCCGGCCTGGTTATGCGCGGGCCTGGCAGACTGGGCGTGTCATCGCGCATCCGCCATCGAGTCCACTAGCGGGACGAAGGAATCGCGGTTTCACATCGCGCAGCAGAGTGAAGTAGGCCTGCCGCTGCTCGCCGTCCTCTTTTTCGAGATCAACGCATTGGTCGTCGCCACCATGATCGTCGGATTGGTGCTTCATCAGGCCACGGCAATCTGGGACGTCCGCTGGGCCAATTCCACGCGCACGGTCGGACCTGTGGAACAGCATATCCACAGTGTTCTGGAAATGGCGCCGGTCATGGTGTTCGCGGGCTTTGCCATCCTCCACTGGCCGGCTGTGCTCGACCTCGTGCAAGGCCGACTCTCTTTGTCACTCGGGCCCAAGGAACAGCCCCTGTCGGTCGGCTATCTGACGGTGCTGCTGCTCGCGATCGGGGCGTTGGGTGTGGTGCCTTATGGCGAGGAGCTTCTGCGCTGCCTGCGAGCGTCGCGTTCTAGATCAGCGTGAAGGACGGTTTGGCGATCATCAGCCAGAAGATCGAGACGACAGCCGCGAAGGCCGGAAAACCGGAAGCGAACCAGAGCCGAAACAGTCGATGATACTCGGCCGGCAGGGCCGAGTTCTCCCGAACGGCATCGCCGGCAAGATTCCGCATGCGCATCTGCATCCAGACGACCGGCAGCCAGAAGGCGCCGGTAACAAGATAGAGCAGGATGGACAGGAGAATCCATCCCTCGGAGAGCGGGTAGCCCGCGTGCAGCGCCAGGAGCACGCCGGTCACCGGCTGAGCGACGACCGCGGTGGCGGTGAAGACGAAGTCGGCGACGACCACGATGCGGGCGACCCCGAAAATCAGCTTCGGGTTCCCGTCGCGATGGGCCAGCAGCATGAAGAACGCGATGCCGGCGCCAGTGCCCAGCAGCACGGAGGCGCCGATCACATGCAGGAACTTCAGCCCGAAATGGAGCATCAGCGATCGTCCAGGATGCCGAGGGCTGCGAGATGAAGGAGCAGGATCGGCGGAATCTTCAGCATGGGGCCGAGCGGATCGTTCCAGAGTCTCGGCACCAGGAGCGTACCGATCAACACGTAGATCGCGCTCAGCAGGATGGCGAGGATGAGTCCTACACGTGCTGTGCGGCGCCAGGCGATCGCAATCCCGATGACCATATCCGCGAGGGCGCCCGCCACGACCACGGCGGCGGCCTTCCAACCGAGGACGCCGCCTTCGTTCATCAGGCCGATTCCGTTCTGCCAGCCCGGACCCACGGACACGATGCCGGTCGAGAACCAGAACAGCGCCAGCACACCAAATACCCACGGCCGCAGGAGATAGAGGCCGGCGAACCATCGATCCTGCACGGTCGCAGGCTCCGCCAGCAACGCAGCGTCGAGCGGACGGGGCTCGATACCGGTCGCTTTTGTCCACGCCGCCGGATCGCCTGTCGTGCCGCGAAGGAGTTCGCGTCCCGCGGTGCTGCGGATCGCCGAGCGCCAGCCGAACCACCCCGCCACGTCACCCAGCCTGAACGCGATCGTTCCCAGCCACGCCGGCAAGGCCACCGTCGGAGCCGGCCGCCAGCCGAGCCAGCGCCGGAAAGCGCCGACGACAGCTTCGAGCGGCAATGGATGCGGGCCGGGGAGGTCCAGCGCGATGCGGGCCGGAACGCCGAGCTTCAGGAAATGATGGACGGTCTCCACCACATCGTCGAGCAGCACGACCTGCAGCGCGCCTGCGTTGGCGGGCACCGGCAAGACCGGCAAGGCGGCGAGACCGCGAAGCAGAGCGCTTCCGCCATAGGCGCCTCGCCCGATGACCATCGACGGGCGCAGGATGACCCAGTCGAGTTCCAGCGCCATCAGGGCGCGTTCGCCGGCCCTCTTGGTGCGCGAGAACGCAGTTGGAGTCTCGCGATCGGCGCCGATGGCCGAGAACAGGATCACGCGTCGCACGGCGGCTGACGCGCAGGCCGCGAAGAGGGCGGCGGCGGCCCTGTTATGCACGTCTTCGAGCGAGTCCCCCGGGGCACCCTGCAAGGCGCCGGCGCAATAGACGACCGCATCGATTCCCCGCAGGTGGGGACGCCAGTCATCAGGGGTGCGCTGCCTGGAAACGTCGAGCAAGACGTGATCCGCCGAAGGCGCTCCTGTCGGGCGCCGTCGCGAAACGCCGACCACCTCGTCCCCCTGCGCGCGCAGTCGGCTCGCGACCGCCGCGCCGATGAACCCGCTGGCGCCGACGACGAGAACCCGCATCGGAGTCACTTCATCGAGTTGAGCTTCTCGAGATGCTTCTTCACGACGGGCAGCGTCTTGGCAGCCCACACCCGAAGCGAGTTCTTGGCACCGGTGCGCTGATACGTTTCCAGAAGCGTCACCGCCTGCTGATGAGCCTGCATCTGGTCGGCACGATAGGCCCGATCGAATTCCGCGGGGTCCTTCCGGCTTTCGAGTGCGGAGATCTTGGTCGCGTGGCTCTGGTCGAGCGCGGGCTCGGTCGGCATCGCGACGCCAGCCTCCTTTGCGGCAGCCTCGAGCTCCTGAAGCGCCATCTTGTGGTCCGTCAGCATCATGCGCGCGAAGTCCTTGAGTCTGGCGTCGCCGGCCTGGGCGAGCGCCAGCTCGGCTCCCTGGATCTCGAAGCGGTTGGCGACCGCCGCGGCGGCGACAAAATCCTGGTCAGAAAGGGGTGCGGCATTGACACCTGCCGGGGTTCCCGCCGGGGCCTGCTGCATCGGGTTTGACTGGTTGGTGCCCTGCCCCCCCGTCGTTTGTGCCAGGGCCGGTACCGATGTGACCAGCAGCACGCCGGCAAGCGCGGTGCACAGCTCGTTCTTCATGCGTTTCTCCATGTTCAGCAGGGCGAGGTCGGTCGCTGGGAACGTGCCCAAGGCTGGCGTGGTTGCCCTGCGTGGCGGCAACGATCGCGCGGCGGAGTTGTTGTTCAGAACCATTGCAGGAGAGAGAGCATGAATCGTTCGGACGAAGAGATTCGCGATACGCTGAATGACACCCTGACTGCCGCCGGTGTGGACGTTCGCAATCTAGCCATTGAGGTCGTGGGCGGGCGGGCGACCATCACCGGCAGCGTTCCCGACCAGACGCAGCGCCAGCGCGCTGCCGCCGCTCTGTCTGCAGCCCAGGGGACGGGCGAGAGTCACTTCTCGTCCCGGATCGAGATTCAGCCGGTCGCGCCGCCCGACAGTTCGGACGGGCGAGGACGTTCGCCCATCACCGGCACGTCGGCCGATTCAGCACACGAAAGCCGGCACCAGCTCGACTGATCTCCGGGCTCCCGCTGTCAAAAATCGGTAGCTGACTGGCCGCCTCTTCCTTGAGTGAACGGAAGAGGTCAGTTCTGATCCAGTTCCGAATCCCAGTACAGGAAGTCGCGCCAGCTCTCGTGCAGATAGCCCGGTGGGAACGCCCGGCCATGCTCCTGCAGCAACTGGGTCGAGGGTTCTACGGGCGCACAGCGCAGAACCAGGCCGCTCTCCCTGACAAGCTTGTTGCCCTTGAGAAGATTGCACGGGCTGCAGGCGGTGACGACGTTCTGCCAGCTGGTACGACCACCGCGCGACTTCGGGATCACGTGGTCGAAGGTGAGTTCGTTGGTCGCGAAGTCACCGTTGCAATATTGGCAGGTGAAGCGGTCGCGCAGGAAGACGTTGAAGCGCGTGAAGGCGGGCCGGCGTGCCGCCGGCACGTATTCCTTCAGCGCGATGACGCTCGGCAGCCGCATCTCGAAGGTCGGACTGTGAATTCTGCGGTCGTACTCGGAGACGACGCTGACCCGGTCGAGGAAGACCGCCTTCACGGCATCCTGCCACGACCAGACGGACAACGGAAAATACGACAGGGGCCGAAAATCGGCGTTGAGCACCAGCGCGTGGCAGGACTCAAGGCCGGGCGCCACGGCTAGGCCCGCCGCCGCAGAGTGGGACTACTCGGAAAGTCGATCCGGTCCAACATGCTGGGCATAGTGGCCGGACTCCCGGCGAAACACAATATCCGGGAGCGACTGTCACCGACATGTCATTGGAGTCCGGGTCCTAGCGGCTGAGGCGCTCCCGGGCCCCGGCCTCTGACCCGAGGGTGGCGGCGGCGGTCGCCAGCGCCACGACCGAGAGCACCATGACGGCGGCATAACCGCCCGTCAGGTCATGGAGCACGCCGCCGATCCAGGCGCCCAGAAAGCCGCCCAGCCCCATGCCGATGGCGATCAGCCCGTAGATGCGGCCGAAATGGGCGCCACGATAGCGCAGGGTCGCGAGCGTCGAGATCATCGGCCCGCGCGAGCCCATGCTGCCGCCGAACAGCAGCACGAAGGTCCACAGCCAGAAATCATCGCCCGGCCCCTGCACCATCGCCAAAGCGCCGACGCCGGCGATCGAGCAGGCATAGGCCAGGATCGCCGCCAGCCGGCGGCCGCCACGATCGGCCAGCCACGAGAAGCCGATCATGCCGAGCGGCGTCAGGAAGCCCGCGACCGCCATCGCGCGCGCCGCGTACGAGCCGTCCATGCCGCGCTCCAGCAGATAGACCATGGTCTGCGGCATCAGCGCGAAGATGCCGATCGAGGTCAGGGCGAATGACGAGGTCAGCGCCCAGAACGGCCAGTCGCGCAGCGCCTCGCCCACCGTGACGCCGGGCGCGGCCGTCTCGCGCAGCCGCGCGAGGCCGGGCGCTCCGCGCTCGATCGTCTTCCACGGCAGCACCAGCAGCAGCGGGATGAAGATCGCACTCACGCCGGAGAAGACGAGATAGGCGTGGCGCCAGCCATCGGTCTCGATGAGATATTGCGCCGCCGGAAAGGTCGCCATCGCGCCGACACCGGAGGCCGACCAGGAAACGGCGAGCGGCACGCCGAGGCGATTGGCCGGGAACCAGCGACCGATCAGCGACGAGGACAGGATCCCCGAGAGCGACGCCGCGCCAAACCCCATCATGACGCCGAGCGACAGATAGAGGTGCCAGAGCTGGCTGGCCTGCGAAGCGAGGGCCGTACTGGCGGCGGCCGCCATGACACCGACCACGGTGAGCGTGCGCAGGCCGAAGCGGTCGAGGATCCACCCGGCGATCGGCGCAGCGGTGCCGCCGACCAGCAACGCGAAACTGTAGATCAGCGTGACAGAGCCGCGATTGGCGTCGAAGGCGTGCTGCAGCGCCGGCACGAAGACGAGGAAGGTGTCGCTGATCGAGCGACTGGCCACGCCGAGCGCAAAACACAGCGCCACGAGCGCCCACGGCAAAGCCGATCCCATCGTGTCCACCCTCGACGAGCACGAGCGACGTTGCAAGCCGGTTGGTGGCCCGGCAGGCTTGCATTCTCCGCATGCGCGCGGCAGCTTCGGCGGCCAATTTCCACGCTGCGAGGGCCACGGTGGACGACACTCTCATCATCCCGGCCGGCTTCAACGGCCCGCGCCTCTCGGGCAATGGCGGCTATGTCGCGGGCCTGCTGGCCGAGCGCTACGCCAGCGCCTTCGGCGGCGAAGGCGCCGTCGAGATCACCCTGCGCGCGCCGATTCCGATCGAGACCTCGATGAACCTCGTGCGCGAGGACGCGGCCCTCATGATGCGCGAGGGCGACACGCTCGTCTGCGAGGCGCGCGCTGGAAAGGTCGACCATCTCGATCCGCCGAAGCCGCCCGCGGACTGGAACGAGGTGATGCGGCAGGACGCGGACGGCGGCTGCGGCGAGGGCAGCGACTTCCAATGGTGCCTCGTCTGCGGTCGCAGCCGCGTCGTCGGCGACGGGCTCCGCGTGTTCGGCAGCCACTCAGGCAACGGCACTTCCCTCTCCTGCTACGTGCCGCACGCCAACCATGCCGACAGCGACGGCCGCATCCGACCGGAGTTCCTGTGGGGCACGCTTGACTGTCCCGGCGCCTGGGCCGCCCAGGATCCCGAGGACATCCGCCCCGCCCTCACCGGCCGCATGACCGCGAAGGTGCTCGACCGTCCCAAGGTCGGCGAACGCTGCGCCGTCCTCGGCTGGCGCATCGGCGCCGAGGGCCGGAAGCTCTATTCCGGCACCGCGCTCTACACCGAGTCCGGCCGCCTGTGCGCGCTCGCGCATTGCACTTGGATCGTGCTCAAGGAGTAAAGGCTGGATAGCGCCGAGGCTCTCTTGGCCAAGATTCTTGGCCGCATTCTAGCGCGCACCGCCTTATCGGCGTGAACCCGTACTTGCTACTTCGGCACGCTGAAGATTGCTATCCTGACATAGCCCTTGTTTACAGTGGACAGCAATGTGGCCGCAAAGACACGCTTTTTGCCTTTAGCGATAGCAAGGCGCCAACCAACCGCTGCCTCCCGTCATTTTTAGCCTTTGGCAGCCTTTTTGCCCTTGATCGCAATGTCAGCCACAACACTCTCCCTTTGAATGCAAAATTAGTCTCTTACTCAACCACCTTCGAAACAAGAGGGTGGCGACCCATGCGAGCATCTTGTATTCATGCAACGCCATCCTGCACTATCGATCTGCAGCGATAAGACCTTTCCCGTGCCGCGCCAGCCCGACAGTGAGGGATTCCAAATTTGCTGTATCGGTGGCTTTCGAGCAGGCATGGTTGATGACGTTTGCCGGGCAATAGAAGACCCCGTGTTCGACAAGGGACGCCCGACCGGTAAGGGCTTCACGAAGGCTCAGCTGTAAGCTCTGTTAGACAAGATTCGCTTAATGCCGATTGCCTTCCAAAGGCACGGCTGGCTTCGCGGCGAACACCATTCCAGCTGGTCACCGATCATTCCTGGCCGCAAGAAGAATCATATGCAGAGCCCGGCCGATCTCTGGAGCAATATCGCGAACAATCTGGCAGGGAATCGCTCCGATGCTAAGCTTGGAGATGCTGTTGCGCTGACGTTCGAGCAAATTTGCGCAATTCTTGATAATCGCACTGATGAAGAAGAGCTTGCACTGTCGATCAGTCTCAGCTTGCGCAACATGGATATCAGCGTCGAGCAGATTGCTGAATTCTACCACGAGCAGTTGGTTGATCTAATGGCTGCCGGTTTCACCGAAGGTCGGCACGCTGGAACCTCTGAAGATCAAACTCTGTTTTCGCATGTGCATTCTTTTTTTCTGCACCTAGGCGCTGCGCGGGATTATCTGGCTGCTCTTATAGAAGCGAAGCCGACTAGACGACGAATGTCGGACTGGCTTCGAGATGCGTCCGCCCTACGCAATCACTTCATCCACTCTCGCCCCTATGGTTCTAGGTATTTTGAGAGATTTGGCCGGATTGTGCCAGTAGCACCTAAGGTGGGCCTCTATCGGTACATGCGCCCGGTTGTCATTGAGGACAATGCCGACGCCGACGTCCTTGACGTGATCGCTTATCATTACAAGCGTGCAACGGACCTTTTCTACAGCCTCGCTGAAGCATCTGGGAGAGATATTTCGATGCTCAGACTCACTGACAAGGACATTCGATAAACAGACGTAATGCTTCAAGGTTGAATTGCTCAAGTTCGCATTGGGGCAACCCGTTGGAATTATCACCCCTCCTCATCGTCTTCAGCGTCGCCGTCGTGGCGCTCGTTCTCCTGTTGGGAGGTCGGATCTCTCCCGCTGCGAACAGGACTGTGGAGGTTGCTGTTGCTGGCTTGGCGTCTGTCAACATCGCGGGCATCCTCGGCCTCGGATGGTTCGTGGTCGAGATGCTCATCCATGACGGCGTGATGGTCCTGGAGATCTTGAGCTGTGTCATTGCGGTGGCGCTCCTGGCCGGGAGCACTGCCGGCGCCCTCGCGATCGCGCGTCGTGGCAGGCCGAAGGCCGCTGTCATCCTGGCGGGGATCACGGCCTTGCCCACGATCTTCGCCTACGGGTTTCTCGTCTATCTCGATCTAAGTCCGATCGACTGGCGCTGACGCGGTCAGCGCTCGCGCACGAAGATCACCGCCGCTTCGTCGGCATAGGCCTGGCGCCAGCCCGGCAGGCGCGCCAGCAGGCGGTTGGCCGGTTGGTCGGGCGGCATGAAGGTCCAGTCGATGCGGTTGCGCTCGAGCAGCTGCTCCAACGGCTCGCCGCCGCGCAGGCCGATCGTGTCGGCATAGCGCCGGATGAAATCGCGACCGTAGAGCTCGCCGCGGCCGTCGATGAAGGTCGGCACGCCGGCATGGATGAGATAGCCGCCGAAGACATAGTGATTGAGCACGCGGCCGCCGAGGCCCGCCTGCTTCACATAGGCCATCGCGGTCGAGGGCATGGTCGAGAGCGGCGGCACGATGCCGCCATAGCGCACGAGACCCAGCGCGATCAGCACGCAGCAGCCGACACCCACGACGGCAGCGGCGCGCCCGGCCGGCAGCGCCAGCGCGGCGGCCTGGCCGGGGAGCGAACCGTCGCGACCCGCGGCGGAATCGGGCCGCAGCGCCGGCCACTGACGCGCCAGCAGCGGCGCCAGCGCCAGCGGGGCCAGCATGGCCAGCAGCTCGGCATTGAAGGCGTATCGCAGGTAGAGGTGCAGCAGGCCGAGCACGATCAAGAGCCGCAGCAGCGGCAGCTTCAGGCCGCGCGACAGGGCAGCATAGAGGGCGATCAGAAGCACCAGCTCCTGCAGTGGCGCCTTCTGGAAATCAGGCGACTTCCATTCCGCGATGAAGGCCAGCGTGTCGTCGAGGGCAAAGATGCGCATCGTCACCCAGATCGATTCGGGGCCGTAGGGCGTGATGCAGGCTGCGACGAACGAGGC
>Ga0209066_10006448_pt1 | contig 11959 bp, 12 predicted proteins | sample All_14_2_FD_187198 | JGI IMG/M metagenome (GOLD analysis project Ga0209066, IMG submission 187198) | Freshwater microbial communities in response to fracking from Pennsylvania, USA - Allegheny Zone_MetaG_DW_15 (SPAdes) (version 2) ...
AGCGTGAGCAGCACACGCTGCGCCTGCTGCTGGCCGGTGTGGTGGTGGGCGTGGTGTTGGGTGCGCTCACCTCGCTGGTCACGCTCACCACGCCCGACATTTTGCAGGCCATGCAGGCCTTCATGCTGGGCTCTACCGGCTTCGTGGGCTGGGCGTCTTGCGTTTTGATGGGGGGTATTGGTTGCGTGTGCCTGCTGCTGGCCTGGGGCTTGTCGCGGGTGCTCGATGGGCTGGCGCTGGGCGAATCGACCGCGCTCAGCCTGGGCCTGCCGCTGGGCCCGCTGCGTGCGGCGCTGGTGGGTGTGTTGGCCTTGGCCACCGGCACCGCCGTGGCGCAAACCGGGCTGATTGCCTTTGTCGGCCTGGCCGCGCCGCATTTGGTGCGCGCCGTGGTGAAAACCACCCACGCCTGGCTGGTGCTGCTGGCCAGCTTGATGGGCGGCGTGTTGCTGATGCTGGCCGACACCCTGGCGCGTGGCCTGCTGGCGCCGCAGGAACTGCCGGTGGGCGTGCTGACCGCGGTGCTGGGCGGCGGCTATTTGCTGTGGCTCATGCGCAAGCGGGTGGGCTGACGCGATGTTGAACACAGACACCCGCCTTGCCAGCCCTGCGCTGCAGACGCTGGACCTGCACGCCACCCTGGGCCTGGGCCACAACCAGCGCCATGTGTTGCAGGGCGTGAACCTGAGCCTGGCGCGCAACCGCTGGACCAGCATCGTCGGCCCCAACGGCGCGGGCAAATCCACCCTGCTGCGCGCCCTGGCGGGCGTGCTGCCGCACCAAGGTGAGGTGCTGCTGCACGGCCAGCCCCTGGCGCGCATGGCACCACGCGAGCGTGCCCGCGCCCTGGCCTGGCTGGCGCAAAGCGGCGCCGGTGAAGCCAGCGCCGACGACCTCACGGTGTACGACGTGGCCCTGCTGGGCCGCCTGCCGCACCAGGCCTGGCTGGCACCACCCGGCCCGGCCGACCACGCCGCCGTGGAGCGCGCCCTGCGCCAAACCCAGGCCTGGGACTGGCAGTGCCGCCCACTGGGTGCCTTGTCGGGTGGCGAGCGCCAGCGCGTGCTGCTGGCGCGGCTGCTGGCGGTCGAGGCCGACGTGATGCTGATGGACGAACCCCTGGCCAACCTGGACCCACCCCACCAGGCCGACTGGATCGCGCTGGTGCGCAGCCTGGTGGCGCAGGGCAAAACCGTGGTCAGCGTGTTGCACGAAATCACACTGGCGCTGATGGCCGACGAGGTGGTGGTGATGCAGCAGGGCCGCATTGCTCACGCAGGCCCCACGCACCAGGCCGCAGCGCACCGGGCGCTGGAGGCGGTGTTTGAACACCGCATCGCCATCCATGCGCTGGGCCCGCGCTGGGTGGCCTTGCCTGAATGAATACCAAAGTACGTTTCACTGGAAGAAAGCCATGGAAATTGAATCCGCACCCACCGAGAAACGCTACGAAAAGCCCGAGGGCGAGCGCCGCGGGCTGGTGATCGTGCACACCGGCGACGGCAAGGGCAAAAGCACAGCCGCCTTTGGCCTGGCCCTGCGCGCGTTCGGGCGCACGCACGTGCACGGCAGACTGGTAAAAATTTTCCAGTTCATGAAAGTGCCCTCGGCCCGCTTCGGCGAGCACCGCATGTTTGAGCAGATCGGTATTCCGATCGAAGGCCTGGGCGACGGCTTCAGCTGGAAAAGCGCCGACCTGGCGCACTCGGCCCAGCTGGCCCGCGACGGCTGGGAAAAAGCCCGTGCCGCCATCCTCAGCGGCGACTGCTTCATGGTCACGCTGGACGAACTGACCTACCCGCTGATCTACGGCTGGCTGCCGCTGGAGGGCGTGTTGCAAACCCTGCGTGATCGCCCGAAGCACACCCATGTGGTCATCACCGGGCGGCGCTGTCCGCCCGAGATCATTGAGCTGGCCGACACCGTGACCGAAATGACGCTGGTCAAGCACGCGTTCAAGGCGGGCATTCCGGCGCAGCGCGGCATTGAAGACTGACACCCGCCAACCCCATCAGCCACCGGGTTGAATGCCGTCACCGAACGCCCGCCACACACACGGATTCCTTCATGACCGAACTCATCGTCTGCACCACCTGCCGCCCCGCCGGCAACCCGCGCGAGCAACGCGCAGCGGGCGACCTGCTGTACGAAGCCGTGCAGGCCGAACAGGCTTTTGGCGAACAACCCGAATGGGCCCACATCCAGGTGCGCGGCGTCGCCTGCACCGCAGGCTGCTCGCGCGCCTGCACCGTGGCTTTCCAGGCACCGGGCAAACACAGCTACCAGTTCGGCGACCTCGCACCCGCAGCGGACGTTGCCCGACAACTGCTGGACTGCGCCGTGCTGCACCACCGGGCGCCCGACGGCAACCTCGCCCGCGATGCGCGCCCACCGCTGCTGCGCAACGGCATCCTGTGCCGTTTGCCGCCCAACCTGACCACCGGCTCCGAGCACCCATGAGGATCCGGGTGAACGGCATGCGCCATTTCGCCAGCGGGACGCGAGCGGCATGTGTTTGGCCGACGGCCGATGCCGCAGATGGACCTCGCCTCGGTGGCCTGCGCGATCCCGAACCTGTGGCTGGCCGCGCGCGCCGAGGGCCTGGGCATGGGCTGGGTGTCCATGTTCGACCCGGTGGCGGTGGCCTCGTTGCTGGGTATGTCCGATGGTGCCGAGCCCGTGGCCTTGTTGTGCATCGGCCCGGTGTACCACTTGTATGAGGCGCCGATGCTCCCGCTGCAACGCTGGGCCCAGCGCTGCGCACTGGACAATATGCCGTTATGAAGACAACTGGGGCCAGCCCCTGGCCCCGTGCGAGACAGTGGAGGCTTCGGCCCCTGCCTTTGTTTGAACCTTAGGAGACCCAAGATGACCACGATCACCCCCGCCCTGGCTGCCACCGAACAGCCCCTGCATTTCCACGCCCCGCGCCAAGCGCCGGCGCCGCCGGTCGATGCCGGCCAGCAGGCCTGGCCCGTGACCGAGGTGCAGGCCCTGCTGGATTTGCCATTTCCTGAGCTGATGCACCGCGCGCAGACCGTGCACCGCGAGCACCACGACCCGACCCACATGGAGCTGGCCACGCTGCTGTCCATCAAGACCGGCGGTTGCCCGGAGGACTGCGGTTACTGCCCGCAGTCGGTGCACCACGAAACCGGCGTGGAAGCCACCAAAATGATGACGCCCGACGCCGTGCGTGAGGCGGTGCTGGGTGCCAAGGCGGCGGGTGCCTCGCGCTTCTGCATGGGCGCGGCCTGGCGCGCGCCCAACGACCGCGACCTGGAGAAGGTCGAGGAACTGGTGCGGGTGGTCAAGGCCGAAGGCCTGGAGGCCTGCTGCACCCTGGGCATGCTCTCGGGCGACCAGGCCCAGCGCCTCAAGGGCGCTGGCCTGGACTACTACAACCACAACCTGGACACCGCGCCCGAGCTGTACGGCAGCGTGATCACCACCCGCGACTACCAGGACCGCCTGGACACGCTGGGCCATGTGCGCGAGGCGGGCATCCACGTCTGCAGCGGCGGCATCGTGGGCATGGGCGAATCGCGCGCGGGCCGCGCCGGCCTGATCGCGCAGCTGGCCAACCTCGCGCCGTACCCCGAGTCGGTGCCGATCAACCACCTGGTCAAGGTGCCAGGCACGCCGCTGGCCGACGAGCCCGACCTCGACCCGCTGGAGTTCGTGCGCACCGTGGCGGTGGCCCGCATCACCATGCCCAAAGCCAAGGTGCGGCTGTCGGCCGGGCGGCGGCAGATGGGCGAATCGACCCAGGCCCTGTGTTTCCTGGCCGGGGCCAACTCCATCTTTTACGGCGACAAGCTGCTGGTGACAGGCAACGCCGACGTGGAGGCAGACCAGCAGTTGCTCGCCCGTATGGGCATGCAAACCACGCGCGCGCATACCTGACATGCCCCTGTGCCGCTGCGCGCGTGCCCTCCAAGGAGGACCACGCCAGCGGGCCAGCCTGGCCATGTCGATGGCCGAACCCCTTTCATTCCAAGGAGATTCCCCATGTTCCGCACCCTGCTGAAATCCAAGATCCACCGCGCCACCGTCACCCACTGCGAGCTGCACTACGAAGGCTCCTGCGGCATCGACGAAGACCTGCTGGAGGCGAGCAATATTCGCCCCAACGAACAGGTGCACATCTGGAACGTCAACAACGGCGAACGTTTCATCACCTACGCCATCAAGTCGCCGCGCGGCAGCGGCATCATTTCGCTCAACGGCTCGGCCGCGCGGCGCGCCAGCGTGGGCGACCTGGTGATCATTGCGGCCTTCGGCATGGTCCATGAAGACAAGCTCGACGAGGTCGTACCCAGGCTGGTGTTCCCCGATGCCGCCAACCGCATCGTCGAGACCCGCAGCGAACCCGCCGGGCCGCAGGCCGGCGACCCGGTCATCGCGCCCCTGGGCGCGGACCACTGATGCTGCCGGTGTCCGCCAACGCCGCCTGGCGCCAGCGCAGCCTGGCCGCCGTCTGGCACCCCTGCACCCAGATGAAGCTGCACGCGCCCGACGGCGCGGCGCTGCCGCTGATACCGGTGGCGCGGGCCGAAGGTGTGTGGCTGCACGACCACGAAGGCCGGCGCTATCTGGACGCGATCAGCTCCTGGTGGGTCAACCTGTTCGGCCACAACCACCCCGCGATCCGCGCCGCGCTGGTGGACCAACTGAACACGCTGGACCACGTGATGCTGGCCGGCTTCACCCACGCGCCGGTGGTTGAACTCTCGGAGCGCCTAGCCGCACTCACGGGCCTGGGCCACGCCTTCTACGGCAGCGACGGCGCCAGCGCCACCGAGATCGCGCTGAAGATGAGCGCCCACCACTGGCGCAACGCGGGCCAGGCAGGCAAGAACCGCTTCGTCGGCGTGGCCGGGGGTTACCACGGCGAGACCGTGGGCGCGCTGGCCGTGACCGACATTGCGCTGTTTCGCGAGGCCTACGCGCCGCTGGTGCGCCTGGCCGCCACCGTGCCCAGCCCCGACGCCCGGCAGGCCGCGCCCGGCGAAACCCCGGCCCAGGTGGCCGAGCGGGCGGCAGCGGCCCTGGGCGAGTGGCTGGCCGAACACGCGCACCAGACGGCCGCCGTCATCATCGAGCCGCTGATCCAGTGCGCCGCCGGCATGGCCATGCACGATCCGCTCTACTTGAAGCTTGCGCGCGAGCTCTGCGACCAGCACCAGGTGCACCTGGTGCTCGATGAAATCGCGGTCGGCTTTGGCCGCACCGGCACGCTGTTCGCGCATCAGCAGGCGGGCATCCGCCCCGACTTTCTGTGCCTCTCCAAGGGCCTGACCGGTGGCACGCTGCCGCTGTCGGTGGTGCTGACCACCGATGCGGTGTTTGCCGCTTTTTACGACGACGAGGTGGCGCGCGGCTTCCTGCACTCGCACAGCTACACCGGCAACCCGCTGGCCTGCCGCGCCGCGCTGGCCACGCTGGACCTGTTTGACCAGACCGACGCGCTGCGCCAGAACGTGGTCACCAGCGAGCGCCTGGCCGCGCAGTTCGCGCCGCTCACGGAGCACCCCCGTGTGCACCACGCACGCCAGCGCGGCATGGTCTTCGCGTGGGATGTGCTCAGCAGCCTGCCCGACTTCGGCCGCCGCTTCGCCCGCCACGCGCTGGCGCAGGGCCTGCTGCTGCGGCCCATCGGCCACACGCTGTACGCCATGCCGCCCTATGTGATCGACGAGGCCGAGGGCGAGCTGCTGGCTCGCGGCGCATTGGCCGCGCTCGACGCCACGCTGGCCGAAGAAACCAGCCCGGCGTCGGTGAGCGGGGTGCCCGATGGCGTTTGACGGTTGCTTCGTCACCGGCACCGACACCGGCGTGGGCAAGACCCTGGTGAGCGCCGCGCTGCTGCACACGCTGGCGCGCCACCATGCTCGCGTCGTCGGCATGAAGCCGGTGGCGGCCGGCCTGGTGCAACAGGGCGGCGCGTGGGTGGCGGAAGACGTGCTGGCGCTGCGCGCCGCGTCCACCGTGGCCGTGCCGCCTGGGCTGGACAACCCCGTCGCGCTGCCCGAGCCGCTGTCGCCGCACCTCGCGGCCGCGCGCGCCGGCCGGCGCGTGGGCGTGGCCGAGCTGGTGGCGGCGCACCGCGAGCTGCGGCACCAGGCCGACGTGGTGCTGGTCGAGGGCTCGGGTGGCTGGCGCGTGCCGCTGAACGAAGACGAGACCCTGGCCGATCTGGCGGTGGCGCTGGCCCTGCCGGTGGTGCTGGTGGTCGGCCTGCGGCTGGGTTGCCTGAACCACGCGCTGCTGACCGCCGAGGCCATCCGCGCCGAGGGCCTGCACTTGGCTGGCTGGGTGGCCAACACCGTGGACCCGGCCATGGCCTGCCGGGACGAGAACATTCAAACGCTGCGCCAGCGCCTGGCCGCGCCGCTGCTGGGCACCGTGCCCTGGCAGCCGCAGGGGCCGGACGCGCGCGCCGTGCAACTGGAACTGCCTGAAACCTGGCAATCAAAGGAAAACCATGAGCTGGCTGAACGAATTTGACGAGCGGCTGGCTGCGCTGGACGCGCAGTCGCTGCGCCGCGAGCGCCGGGCGGTGACGCCCGAGCCGGGCGCTCGTCTCAACGTGGATGGCGAGTCCCTGCTGGCCTTCTGCAGCAACGACTACCTGGGCCTCGCGCAAGACCCGTTGCTGCGCCAGGCGGTGCACGCCGCGGTGGACCGCTACGGCGTGGGCTCCGGGGCCTCGCCTATGGTGAGCGGCCACAGCGTGGCCAACGCGGCGCTGGAGCGCGAGCTGGCCGAGGCCGTGGGCCTGCCGCGCGCGCTGTATTTCTACGCCGGCTACGCCACCAACGCCAGCATCGTGCCGGCCCTGGTGGGCGAGGGCGACGCGCTGTTCTCCGACGCGCTGAACCACGCTTGCCTGATCGACGGCGCGCGCCTCTCCAAAGCCACGGTGCACCGCTTCCCCCACGGCGACCTGGCCCGGCTCGACGCGCTGCTGGCCGCCAGCCCGGCGCGGCGCAAGCTGGTGATCAGCGACGCCGTGTTCAGCATGGACGGTGACGTGGCCGACATCACCGGCCTGCACGCGCTGTGCGAACAGCACGACGCCTTGCTGCTGCTCGATGATGCGCACGGCTTTGGCGTGCTGGGGCCGCAGGGCCGGGGCGCGCTGGCCGCCGCCGGCCTCACCGGCGCAGGCGCCTCGCCGCGCGTGCTCTACATGGCCACGCTGGGCAAGGCCCTGGGCGTGGCAGGCGCCTTTGTGGCCGGGCCCGAGCCCCTGGTGGAGTGGCTGCTGCAGAAGACCCGCAGCTACACCTACGCCACCGCCGCGCCCGCCCTGCTGGCCGAGGCGGTGCGCGCCGGCCTGCGCTGTGTGCTCGGCGCCGAGGGCGAACGCCGGCGGCAGCACCTGGCCGCGCTGATTGCCCAACTGCGCGAAGGTCTCGCGCCCGGGGCCAACGCCGCGGTGGACGCCGCCGGCTGGACCCTGATGCCCTCGCACACCGCGATCCAGCCGCTGGTGATCGGCGACAACGCCGCCGCGCTGACCGTGATGGCCGCGCTGCGCGAGCAGGGGATCTGGGTGCCCGCGATCCGCCCGCCCACGGTGCCGGCGGGCACCGCGCGGTTGCGCATCGCGCTGTCGGCCGCGCACCAGGCCGAAGACGTGGACGCCTTGCTGGGCGCGCTGCGGGCCGCTGCGGCCGGTTTGAGCGCGGACCGCGCCGAAGAGCCGGGCCAGCTGGCTGCGGCAGCGGCCACACAGGGCGCCTGAACACCATGGCCGAGCTGGCAGCGCTGCCGTTCTGGACCGTGATGGCCCTTGCCATCGGGGTGGCGCTGTTCATCGACCTTTGCTGGGGCGAGCCGCCGGCCCGCTGGCACCCGGTGGTGTGGATGGGCCACTACCTCGGGGCGCTGGGTCGGCGCATCGCGCCGGTGATGGGCGGGCCGACGGCCGGTGCGGCGCGGCCGTTCGTGGCGGGCGCGCTGGCCTGGGTCGTCGGGGCGCTGCTGGTGGTGGTGATCGCTTTGGCGGCGACCCGGGCTGTGAGCGGTTGGCCGACCTGGTTGCAGGCGCTGGCACTGGGGGTGTTGCTCAAGCCGATGCTGGCCTGGCGCATGCTGCGCGACGAGGTGCGGGCGGTTGAGGCCTGCCTGGGCGCGTCGCTGGCGCAAGGTCGCGCCCGCCTGGCCTGGCTGGTCAGCCGCGATGTGAATGTGCTCGACGCGGCCCAGGTGCGCGAAAGCGCCATCGAAACCCTGGCCGAAAACCTCAACGACTCGGTGGTGGCACCGCTGTTCTGGTTTGCCGTGGCCGGCCTGCCCGGCGCCGCGCTGTACCGCTTTGCCAACACGGCCGACGCCATGTGGGGCTACCGGGGCGAGCGCCAGGGCCGCGACTGGACCTGGGCCGGCAAATGGGCGGCCCGCGCCGACGACGTGCTGTCGTGGCTGCCCGCGCGCATCACGGCGGTGCTGCTCGCGGGGCTGGATGGACGGGGTGGGGCGGTCCGCTGGCGGCAGGTGCGCGCGCAAGCGGGCCTCACGCCATCGCCCAACAGCGGCTGGCCCATGGCCGCCATGGCGCTGGCGCTGGACGTGCGTTTGGCCAAGCCCGGCGTGTACACGCTGCATCCGGCTGGGCGCAGCCCGCAGGCGGCAGACACCGCGCAGGCACTGCGTTTGGCCGGTCGTGTGGTGGGCGCGCTGGCACTGTTGGCGGGGGTGGTGGGGTTGGTGGCTGCGGTGAGTCTGGGTGCCAGCTTGAAGGTGTTGGCATGAGCCGCCTTCAACACCGCTTGCACGGGGGCCCCGATGCCCTGGGCGTGCCGCGCTGGGACTTTTCAACCAACGCCAACGCCTGCGGGCCGTGCCCCACGGCCTTGGCCGCTGTGCAGCAGGCCGACGCGCCGCACTACCCCGACCCGGCCTACACCGCCTTGCGCGCGTCGCTCGCGGCGTTTCACGGCGTGGCGCTGGAGCGCCTGGTGCTGGCGGGCAGTGCCAGTGAGTTCATCGCCCGCATCACCGCTGCCGTGGCGCATGCGGGCGGTCAGCGCGTGTGGCTGCCGCCGCAGGCCTATGGCGACTACGGCCACGCGGCGCAGGCCTGGGGTTTGCAGCGCGTGGACCAGCCAGGGCAGGCCGCATTGGCCTGGCTGTGCGAGCCGTCCAGCCCACGGGGCAGCGCTGAACCCCAGGCCGCCACCGTGGCTGAAACCGATGCCGTGGTGGTGTTGGACCGTGCCTACGAACCCCTGCGCCTGAGCGGGCGCTGCAGCTTGGATGCCGAAGCGCTGGGCCGGGTGTGGCAACTCTGGTCGCCCAACAAGGCGCTGGGCCTGACGGGCGTGCGCGGCGCTTACGCCATTGCCCCCGGGCACGGGTTGGCGCTGGCGCGCAGGCTCGACCAGATGGCGCCGTCCTGGCCGCTGGGCGCGCACGCCGTGGCCATGCTCACCGCCTGGGCGCAGGCCGACACGCAGCACTGGCTGGCGCAAAGCCGCCACCAACTGGCCCGCTGGAAGACCGATCAGCTGGCCCTGCTGCAGCACGCTGGCTGGCACTGCCTGCCCAGCGATGCCAATTACCTGTGTGCCCAGGCACCGCAGCCGGTGGACGCGGCCGCCCTGCGCGCGCAGGGCATCAAGCTGCGCGACACCACATCGCTGGGCCTGCCGGGGCACTGGCGCCTGGGCGTGCTGCCGCCCGTGGCGCAGCAAGCGCTTGGGGCTGCGTTGTGGGCGCAGGGCTGTGTGGGCGGTCAAGATGCCCTCGACAAGGGCTTCAAGGACGGCAAGGTCGTCAAGGGTCATGCCGGTGGCTTGTCCACCCTCCCGTGGAAATCTGAACATTTTTAGACCCAGGCCCCAGGCGTTTCACCATGCAACTCGACTTCCACACCCTGGACATGCAGCGCCGCCAGCACCCGGCCTGGCGCTTGCTGTTGGCCGACTCGGCCCCGCTGGTGGCCAGCTTTTTGCACCGCGTGTTTGTGCAGCCCAATGTGCGGGTGATGGCGCAAGCCCCCTTGGTGGAGGCGCTGGAAGACACGCTCTACGGCCTGCGCGAAACCCTGGGCCAGCAGGTGTTTCCCAAAAGCGCGCAAGCCTATTTGAACGACTGGGCCGCCAACGACAAAGGCTGGCTGCGCAAGTTTTACCCGCTGGGCTCTGACGAACCCCACTACGACCTGACCCCGCCCACCGAACGCGCCCTGGCCTGGCTGGCCAGCTTGTCCGAGCGCAGTTTTGTCGGCACCGAATCGCGCTTGCTCACGCTGTTTGGCCTGCTCAAGCAAATGAACGACGGCAGCGAAACCAGCCCCGAAGCCCGCCTGGCCGAGCTGCACGTCCAGCGCGCCGCCATCGACGCCGAAATGGCCCGTGTGCAAGAAGGCGACCTGGCCTTGCTGGACGACACCGCGCTGAAAGACCGCTTTCAGCAATTCAGCGCCTTGGCCCGCGAACTGCTGGCCGATTTTCGGGAGGTGGAGCACAACTTTCGGGCGCTTGACCGCTCGGTGCGCGAGCGCATCGCCCTGTGGGACGGGGCCAAGGGCGCGCTGCTGCAAGACATCATGGGTCAGCGCGACGCCATTGCCGAGTCCGACCAAGGCAAAAGCTTTCGTGCGTTTTGGGACTTTTTGATGTCGCAGTCGCGCCAGGAAGCCTTTACCGAGCTGCTGGCGCGGGTGCTGGAACTGCCCGCCGTGGCCGACCTGCAGCCCGACCAGCGCCTCAAGCGCGTGCATTACGACTGGCTCGACGCCGGAGAACACGCCCAGCGCACCGTGGCCCAGCTCTCGCAGCAGTTGCGCCGCTTTCTGGACGACAAAGCCTGGCTGGAAAACCGCCGCATCATGGACATTTTGCGCAGCATCGAAGGCCGCGCCCTGGCCCTGCGCGACACCGCACCCGCCAGCCTGCGCAGCCCAGACTTTGCCCACATCGACGAGATTGGCACCGACATCGAGCTGCCGCTGGAGCGCCCGCTGCACCAGATCGCACCGCAAACCCTGCTGACCCGCGTGGCCTTGCAAGCCGGTGAGGCCGACGACGACACCCCCGCGCTGTTTGCCCAGGTGCGGGTGGACAAAGCGGCGCTGGCCGCCCACGTTCGCCAGTCGCTGCAAACCCAGCCCCAAGTCACCCTGGCCGCGCTGCTGCAAACCCGCCCGCTGCAACAGGGGCTGGGCGAACTGGTGGCCTATTTGCAACTGGCCAGCGAGTCGCCCGGCTCGGTGGTGGACGAGGCTACCGAAGACGTGGTGGCTTGGGTGGTGCGCGATGAGGCGGGCCTTGAAATGACCCGCCGTGCGCGCTTACCGCGTGTGATTTTTGTGCGGGGCTGAGGGGTGTTCAAGCGGCTGTTCAACCCGTCTGTAGCCGGGGCTACCAGCTCCAGATTTGCCGCACAACCAGAACCATAATCGGCAGCATATGGCCACACACATGAGGGAACCCATGCCACCCACTCCACCGGGTTTTGCCATGAATCCAGACCTGCCCAGCGTGGCGCCAGCAGCCCAGCCCAGCGCACCCCAACCCGACCTCACCCGGCTGGTGGTGCCCTTGCTCAAAGGCGTGATGTACCGCGAAGACGACGCCGCGCAGTGGGCCGCTTTGCTGCAGCTGCAAGCCCGCGTGCGCGACTACGTGGCCGTGTTGGCGCTGGACTTGGTGGTGGACGAGGCCGAGGGCTATGCCTTTGTGCGCGCCCAGCCGGTGGATGAAAACGCCGACAAACTGCCGCGCCTGGTGCGCCGCCAGCCGCTGAGCTTTCAGGTCAGTTTGCTGCTGGCGCTGTTGCGCAAAAAACTGGCCGAATTCGATGCCAGCGGCGGTGACACGCGCTTGATCCTGCCGCGCAGCGCGGTGGTGGAGCTGGTGCGCGTGTTTTTGCCGACGGGCTCCAACGAATCGAAGCTGATCGACCAGATCGACACCCAGCTGGGCAAGGTGGTGGAGCTGGGCTT
>Ga0209066_10006449_pt1 | contig 11958 bp, 12 predicted proteins | sample All_14_2_FD_187198 | JGI IMG/M metagenome (GOLD analysis project Ga0209066, IMG submission 187198) | Freshwater microbial communities in response to fracking from Pennsylvania, USA - Allegheny Zone_MetaG_DW_15 (SPAdes) (version 2) ...
TTCCCGTCATACCTATATGGAGCTGACACATGTTCGAATGGATTCTGATGCCGGAAGCGTGGATCGCCCTGGCAACACTGCTGGCACTCGAGATCGTTCTCGGCATCGACAACATCATTTTCATCACCATCCTGGTGGGCCGACTGCCGGAAAAACAGCGGGACAAGGCCAGGACCCTGGGTATCGGCTTCGCCATGCTCTCCCGCCTCGCCCTGCTGTTCAGCATCGCCTGGATCATCGGCCTGGTCGAACCCTGGTTCACCGTTCTCGGCCAGGAGATCTCCGGCCGGGATCTGGTCCTGGCCGGCGGCGGCCTCTTCCTCCTCGCCAAGGCGACTCATGAAATCCACAACAGTCTCGAGGACGGCAGCGAGGGCGAGCGCCCGAAGCAGGGGTACGGATTCGCCGCCACCATCGTCCAGATCGCCCTGCTCGACATCGTGTTCTCTCTCGACTCGGTCATCACCGCGGTAGGGCTGGCCAAACACCTCGCGGTCATGGTCATCGCCATCGTCGGCGCGGTGGTCGTCATGCTGTTCGCCTCGAAACCGATCGGCACCTTTGTCGATGCCCATCCGACCATCAAGATGCTCGCCCTCTCCTTCCTGATGATGATCGGCTTGACCCTGGTCGCCGAAGGTTTCGATATCCACGTCCCCAAGGGCTACATCTACTTCGCGATGGCCTTCTCGATCGCGGTCGAAATGCTGAATATCAAGGTCCGCCGCCGTGCGCCTTCACATGTCCGGCTGAACAAGAAGATTGAAGAGTAAGTTTCCACCGGATTTGCCGGTGGATACTTACTGATGCCAGGTACGGGAAGGAAAAATGATCATGCATCAAAAAAGTGCATTTTCCCCTCGATTTCCTGGCCTGCTTTGTTGATGCGGCATACGATCAATACAGTGACAGCCATCTACAAAGTTTTCCTTCTTGGCCGCCATAGACGAAAGATCGTCATGGCTGCCCTCCGGAAAGACTTCACGGCATCGACAGTCCGGAGAGCACCAGCAGGGTCTTCTCTGAGAATCTGGCCAGGAACCTGATCAGGGGTTCGATGCGATTCTTGGCCTGCATTTCGTCGAGTCGTCCGAGTTTATTTCCGCTTTTACGGAATTTTTCCGCAATATAGTATTTTCTCAACCTTCATTAATTTGATGTATTGAGAATGTGCTTGAAAAATCATAGGAATATATCTGCTGTGTATGGCATTAATTTTGCATTTTTAGATACAGCTCCAGCAGTTTGCTAGCTGACGTTATCGCGCCAAATCCATTGGTGATCGAGTCACCAAATTCATGTTCCTTGTATTGTATCACGTACAATAAAGTCTTCCACAGCGAGGAGGGAGAAAAATGAAAAAGAGACTCATTGCAGGATTGGCTGTTGGGATAACGCTATTTGGGATATCGTCGGCTAACGCTCTAGTAATTAGTTCAACTGATGTTTGGCAATACACCAATATTTCAGCAATTAGTGCTCCCACGATACATTATGATTCAAATGCTCTCAACATGTTCGGTAATACATCAGCTAATACCGAAAGCACTAACACCGTGTTTAATGACATCTCAACCCAAGAATCTTGGCACACAGTTGAGTGGACATTGAATTCAGCAATTACGCTGGGCAGCTTTAATTTGGTCGCCGCGCATGATGGTACGGGGTCTCCCTATTATCGCGACCAGAATTTTCGAGGATTTGGTGCGTTCACGCTGGAGTACTTAGATAATAACGGGTGGCAGGTATTATTTTCACAGAATAAGATTGGGACATCGGCTGTTCTTGGCGATGGTCAATCGCATCCGGTCTATGGAGGTGGTGCTAATTATACTGCGCTTTATATGTATGAGTTATTTGCTACAGTTGCACCCACAACCGCTGCAACATGGCGAGCTTCTTTTCAACAGTATGGGGTTCCAAACGGCCATGCTTCTGGTCCACGCATTTTAGAATTGGATGGGTATGTTTATAACGGTGGAGCCCCCGTCCCGGAACCCGCCACAATGCTTCTTTTCGGCACCGGTCTTGCCGGTCTTGCCGGGGTAGCTCGTAGGAAGAAGAAAGCCTGATAGCTTTTCAGTTTTCCGGAAATATCAAAGGCAGGGTCATTCAGTTGGCTCTGCTTTTTTTTGCAAAATATCCATACTTCGTACAGCTATACCTAGCCTCTTAATATCTTACACATTTTTTCAGGTTTCTTTATCAGTTATCTTGCTTTCGCTACCACGTCCTCGCTTACCCCCAAGGTCACTACCGCCAATATTAGGTCTCGTCAACCTCAATCTGTCCGCTGAGCTGCTCTCTATCAGTGCGCACCATTGCACTTCTCAACGTCAGGGAATGCTTACGAAACAAAACTTATCTGGAGGCGGCACGCTTTATTAAAAGACGCGCCATAAGGTACAGTTAATCGGGTAGCCGGAGGACTCCCCCAGCCCCTCACACCACTTTGTATGCGGGTCAATCAGACAGCATTGTGATAATTCAACGCTCCTCAGATGTGATCCGTTCAGCAGGGTTGTCGCCCATCCGGTCCCGAAGAAATCTGCCGAGGGGCCGATCCTCCCTGGCGATGTGCTGCAGCAGCCAATCCCCGACCAGCTTGACCATGAACAGTTTCCCCTGCTGCGCCAGTTGTTCGCCGAAATCGGCTATCTCCACCAGCAGGTAGTCGTGCGAGGCATTGTGGGTGGCCCGTTCCGGATAGTCGAACCGCTCCATCAGCTCCCGCTCGGTGTTGAAATGGGAGGTGGTGCACCTGATCAGCTCATGCAGCAGGCGAGAGATCCGATCATCCCCGGCATCGGTACGCACGCCATCGATCAGCAGGTTGACCAGATCCGTCATCTTCCGATGCTGATCGTCCAGTTCCGTGATTCCGAGCAGATACCTCTCGCCCAGAACGATCCGATCGTCCTTCTCCGCTTCTACAGACGGCACACGGCCGGAGAACAGGTAGCGGTTTTTGCCTGATCTTTTGCACTCGTACATCGCATTGTCAGCCGCCTCGAGCAGTTCGTCCATCTCCCTGCCGTTGTCCGGATAGATGCTTATGCCGATGCTGGCTCCGACTCGACCCGTCTGGCCCTCGGCCACCGTGATCGGGGATTCGAGCGTGGCCAGGAGCTTGCCGGCAACAGGTCCGACATGCCCGGTTCCGCTGATATCGGTGAGGACGATGACGAATTCATCTCCCCCGATCCGGGACACCGTATCCGTCGTCCGCACCACCGATTGAAAGCGTCCGGCCACTGTCTTGAGGACGATATCGCCGCCCTCATGACCGTATCCATCGTTGATCTCCTTGAAACCGTCAAGATCGATGAACATAATCGCCACCCGGGTGTTGTGGCGGCCGGCGGCCGACAGCGAATGGGAAAGCCTGCCGAAGAGCAGCGACCTGTTGGCCAGCCCCGTCAGACGGTCATGATAGGCCATGTGCTTCAACCGCAGTTCCACCTCCTTGCGTTCGGTGATGTCACGGGCGGAGCCGAAGATCAGGTCGCCTCGGGCCGCCGATCGCCATTCAATCAGGCGATACGAGCCATCCCGGTGCCGTAAGCGATTGACCAGACTGACCATGTCCTTCCCCGCCGCCAGGTCGGACATCGCGGCCAGTGTCATCTCGACATCCTCCGGGTGCAGATAGTGGCCGAAGAACGTCCCTTCCATTTCGGCAAGCGGATAGCCGAGGACCTTTTCCCAGGAGGGGTTGAGCTTGCGGAAACGGCCGTCAAGATCGGCGATGCACAGCAGATCGGGGGTGATCGCAAAGAAATCCTCAAGGATCTCCGGGGTCTCGAACAGCCCCGCCGCCGCTGTTGCAGCAGACTGCCGCCGCCTGCCGATGACAAAGAGGCCGAATCCGCCAAGGGCGACAAGCAGCAGATACAGTGCGCCATGCACCAGCGTGTCGTGCCTCCATTCCGCGAACACCGCATGCAGATCGCGGCCCACGGCAACAGTCAGGGATTTGTCCATCATCAGCGCTACCGGCTGAATAGTGCGAATCCCGACCAGATGCCGCATTCCGGTGGGATCGGCGGCCGCCTTGAAGACCTCGCCCTCGGCCCCGGTCTTCCCCGCCCGGGCGATGATGTCAGTGGAGGCGACGGGTGTGCCGCTGCGGTCAGGACCTCCCCCCGATGCAATCACGAACAGGCCCCCATCCTCATGCACCAGCGCGGACCAGGCGTCAGGGGCGGACAGCATGGCGTCCAAAACGACTGTGAAGGTCGCCGGATTGAGTGAGGCGGTGACGACGCCGGCGAAGTGCCCCTGGTCATCGATAATCGCCCGGGACAGGTTGATGGTCCATGTTCCGAGGGAGGTCGTGAACGGAGAACCGACATACAGGGTGTCGGGGTGCGGATATTTCTGCACCGTCTGGAAAAAATCCCGTTGCGGAAAGGACCTGCCGACAAGCTCCTTGTGGTTTGAAGTCACCACCGACCCGGCATCGTCGAGGATGGCGATCGCGCCCAGACTGGCAGTGGCCTTCACCAGTCCTTCAAGCCGCTGGCCGGTCGCCACGATCACACCGGCGTCGCGGTGCCAATCCGGCCCCAGATCCTGCCGGACCTGCGCCAGTGTGCTGCCGATCGCTTCCAGCTGCAAGGCGGCCAGGCCCTTTATCTCCCTGGCCTGGGTTGCCAGGCGCTGTCGTTCCCGAGACTCTGTATGCGAATAGTCGTACCAGGCAGAGTGGCCGTACCAGAGCCCGAGGAGTATCATGCTCAGGCCGAATATCAGCCATTCCCGGGAAAATCGGGCTTGATGTCGCGTGCTCACGTTCATACCGTATCCGTTGTCATCGGCCCCGCATCACCGCTCCGCCCGCACCGCCCGCACAGCCAGCCGCCGACGGGCCATGGGAACCTCATCCCGCCCTGATTTCATCCACTCATTGCCGGCCTGCTGTATGCCGGGAGTCAGACCATCCCCGATCATACCTGATGCCGGGGCGAATCTCACCCTGATTCCAAATTCTCGAGACAGTATGCGAGTTGACGGGAGAAGTCAAACAGCCGTCGTGCCCCCCCGCCCTCCGCCGCAAAATTTTGTCTTTCCTGCCCGGCTGAACCGATCGCTGCAGTGCATTTTCCCGCCGTTTCGATTGACGGCGATCGCCAGGCACATTACAAAAGGGTGAGAGGGGCTGCCTTCCATGGCGGCAGCCCCCGGGCCGATTGGGCCAAACCACGTTCGTTGCTCCGCCCCGAAGACCACGCCGATTGCGGTTCAACAGAAAAAGCCCGGCCGCAGCACCGGCTGGGAAGGAGTATACCATGAGATTACACGGTCGGATCGCGCTCATCCCGGGGGCCTCGCGTCCCGTCGGGCGGGCCATCGCCCGGCGCTTCGGCGAAGAGGGGGCCACCCTGGTCCTCCCCGTCCACGACTGGCCGGAATCGACCCGGGAGATGACGGAGGAGTTTGAAGGGCGGGGTTTTGCCTTCGTGACCATGGCGGTAGACCTGCGCGCCGGGGAAGAGGTAGCGACCCTGGCGGCGACTATTGGGGAAAGGTTCGGCCGGCTCGATTTCCTGATCAACAATATCGAGCGCGGCGGCATGCCGGTGGTCCATGGCAGTTACGATCAGCCCCACAACAGCGGCCAGTGGGAGCTCGAGATCGCGACGACGCTGACCGCCAAGTGGCTGCTCTACCACCATTGCCTGCCGCTGATGCAAAAAACCGGCGGGGCGGCGGTCGTCAACGTCACCTCGATCGCCGCCATGACCGGCCGCAGCGGCCCGGCCGCCCTGGTCTTCAACGACGGTTACAGCGCCGCCAACCGGGCGGTGTCGTCGTTCACCGAGACCTGGGCGCGGGAGGCCGGACCGGCAGTACGGGTCAACGAGGTCATGCTTGGCCTGATCGATGGCCGCCACGGCGACCGGACCCGCGGCTGGGGGGCGCTGTCGCAGGAGCAGCGGGATGAACTGGTGCGGCACACGCTCCTTCGCCGGACCGGGCTGCCGGAGGAGGTCGCGGCGGCGGTACTGTTCGTCGCCGTCGACGCCGCCTATATGACCGGGGCAGTGCTGCGACTGGACGGCGGTTTTGTCCTCGGCGGCGACCAGGTGCCGGCGATGCCGCCGGGAATCCTCTAAACGGCGGGATTTAGCGGAGAACCTTCATTTCAACGGTCAGGTCAAGGAGCCGGGCCCGCTCGGCCTTCGTGAAGGCATCGAGGCGACAGACGGCGTCGACGCAACCGAGGGCGGCCAGCAGGCGCTGATTGGCCTCGCCCTGTGCCCCTGACGACACGGCAACAAGCAGGAAATCCCCTTGCCGCCGCGCCTCCTCGAGGGCCTGGAGCATCCCCGTGTCGACCGGTCGACCAACCTCGCAGCACACCAGACGTTGCCCCACCCGCTGCCTCACCGCCAGCAGATCGAGACAGGCTGATGCCGACGGCAAAATCTTGCTGACGTCCCGGAACGGATACGCAGCAACGGCAAAGGAGCTGAAGTGGGAGCGATAGTCGTCCCGCCGCCGCCACTTGACCGGGACCACGACCGCCTGCGGCCCGTCGCCGGCGTCGGCCAGGATCCGGCCCCGGGGATCGATGACCATCGAACTGCCGCCCAGATTCATCCCCTCCACTTCACCCCAGCCGTTGCAGGCGACGACAAAGGTCTGGTTCTCGACCGCTCGGACCTTGAGTATCGCCCGCCAGTGCTTGATCCGCGCCTGCGGCCACTCCGCCGAACAGAGCAGCAGATCGGCGCCCTGCTGGCATTGCCACCGCGCCAGTTCCGGAAAACGCAGGTCGTAGCAGACCAGGCAGCCGAGCCGCCCCAGCGGCGTCGCTACCGGGTAGGGTTCGATGCCGCAGATAAAGGCCTGGTCCTCGCCGCCGAAGGCGAACACCTGCTGTTTGCGGTAACTGCCCAGGACACCGGCGGCGCCGCTGACATACAGCGTATTGTAGAACAGATCGCCCTGGTCCACCTCCGTCCGTTCCGGCAGTGAGCCGGCGAAGATGCAATTGTAGCGGCCGGCCAGGATCGCCAGTTCCGCCAGCATCGTCGGGGTCTGGTCGGCCATTGCGGCAAACCGGCCATAGGCAAAGCCCGAGGACCACAGCTCCGGCAGGACGACGAGGCTGCGGTCAAGACCTTCGACGAACTCCAGGGCGGCGGCGATCTGCTGCAGATTGCGCTCCGGTTCGCCCAGTTGTATCCGGTACTGGACAAAACCGAGGCCGGCAAAGAGGTCGTCTTTGCGTTCCATCATATTCACACCTTTGATCCGGGACGGGGATATCGGTCCCGCCGGTTGCGTTGTCGGCCGGGGGTTATTGCTCTTTCCGCCGGCCCTGGCGAAGAAGGTCGGCGACGTCGCAGAGGAGGAAGCCATCCCCGGTGTAGACCTTGAAGCGGTGCCGATCCTGCTGGAGGGCATCAAATTCCCTGCCTTCCAACGTGTCGCCGAGCAGCAGGAGACAGCGGACGGCCAGCCCCCGGACATCCCCATCCGGCGACTGGAGATAGCGGCGGAGATCAGCGGCTATTTCCATCGCTGCCAGGGTCTGCCGATAACGGGGAACAAGTCTGCCGATCCCCCACAGCAGCCCCCGCTGCAGCATCGGCAATTCGATGAAATTGCCGTCCTGGAAGGCCTCCGGGCCATCCTCCCGCATGTAGGAGACCAGCATGTGCAGGTACTCCTCGGCCAGAGGCCGGGACAGAAACATGATCTCGGCCATTGCCTCCGGCGCCCCCCAGCCGATCCCGCCCGATTCGTCGTTCAGGCTCCAGAGGAAGCGCCGCATGACGATGCGGGCCGATTCCATGTCCTGTCCAACCATGCGACCGACGGTGGTGCCGAAGACGCTGACGGCATGCCAGCGGACCAGCTCGTCCCGATGGCAGAGGGCGGAGAACAGGGGGGCGATCAGGTCGCGGGGGGCGAGGGAGGCGGTGATGTCGAGGATCGCGGCGAGATCGGGCCGGCCGAGCAGCACCAGGATCTCATTCTTTCTCTCCCGCCGTCCCATCGTGCCTCCTCCATCCGTCATCAGCCCGCACTTCAATCCGAGCGACCGAAGAACAGATAGATCACGAACCCGAGGATGATTGCCCCACCAAAGGCGACCGGCAGTATCTTGGAGATCTGCAGTTCGCCGTTGACAATGAGGGAATTCATGTATTCGGTGCCGGACACCCACCAGACCGCAAGCAGAATGGTGATGATGACCAGGTCCTTCCAGCTCTGGCGGTAGATCAGATAGGCGACCAGGATGCAGAACGGCACCAGGAACCAGGGATTGATAAACAGACCGGCATAATCAACCTCGGTGATCTGCTGGACCAGGTTGGTCGAATCAAACCACTCCACGATTTTATTCCACATTTCGCTCACATAGGAAAATTAATAGATTTTTTTGTCCTCAACACCATGCCGACAATCATGAAATGATACACTGCTGGAATGAAGGTGCAATTCCTTTCTCATCCCTCTTCCGGAAAAGAGGACAAAGCGATCCCCAACCGCCGGTCGCCGGAATCGTCAAAAATTCCGAAGGGAAAAATCCTGTTGCTAAATAGCCCCGGCGGTTTACACTTTATTACATATTGAATCTGAGCCTCAACAGGAGAGCGCATCACATATCATGGACCGTCGGAAATCCAATATCGTGCTGATCGGCATGCCGGGATCGGGAAAGAGTACGGTCGGGATCATTCTTGCCAAGATGATGGCCAAGAACTACGTCGATACCGATGTGCTGATCCAACTGGCCGAGAACAGAACACTGCAGGATATCGTCAACCGCGACGGCCACATGGCGCTGCGCGGTATCGAAGAGCGGGTGCTGCTGAGCGTTTCCTGCCGCGACCATGTCATCGCCACAGGCGGCAGCGCCGCCTACAGTGCCCGGGCGATGACCCACCTGAAACAGGACGGGCTGTGCATCTTTCTGCATGTCGATCTGCCGACGCTCAAGACCCGGATCAGGAACTACGAAACCCGCGGCCTCGCCAAACGGCCGGAACAGAGCTTTCAGGACCTTTTCGACGAGCGCTTTGAACTGTACCGTCGCTATGCCGATATCACCATCGCCGCCTCCGAACTGAGCCAGGAGGCGGTCTGCGAACAGATCATCGACGCGTTGAAAAATCGCACGGACACCATGGTCGGAGGTCATCGCTAAAATGAAAGACAACCTGCCGCCCCGCCTGGCGAGAGAACTGGCGACCATCACGGCCATGATCGCCATCTACTGCCGCGACCACCATCAGCCGGCAGAAGCGCAACTTTGCCCGCAATGCCGTGAACTGGCGGCCTATGCGGCCAAGCGGCTGGCGAAATGCCCGTTCCAGAAGAAAAAACCGACCTGCGGCAACTGCACCGTCCATTGTTACGCCCCGCGCTATCGCATCGAGGTTCGCAGCGTCATGCGCTATGCCGGCCCCAGAATGGTATGGGCCCATCCGCTGATGGCCATCAGGCACCTGATCGACAGTCGCCGCCGGCCGCCGGTCCCCGGCCAGCGGCACCACAGCAGTCTCTCAACCCGGAACAAGCACAGGACAAAACCATGAAAATACTTCTTACCGGCGCTTCCGGACTCGTCGGCAGCGCCCTGGTCGAATCACTGTTCCAGCAAGGCCACACCATCCGGCCGCTGCGCCGCCACAAGGACAAGAACTGGGGCAAGTTGTGGGATACCAAAGAGCTTGACGCCGAAGCCGATCAATCGCCCTTCGACGTCGTGATCAATCTGGCAGGGGAAAACGTCGCCGGCAAGCGCTGGAATGCGCAACAAAAGGAGAAGATCCTGCGCAGCCGGGTGGATAGCACCTGGGAACTGGTGGACTATATCAGCCAGCCCGGCAAACGGCCGAATCTGTTGATCTGCGCCTCGGCGACCGGCTATTACGGCAACCGCGGCGACGATATCGTCGACGAGCGGTCGCCGGTCGGGTCCGGGTTTCTCGCCGAGGTGTGCCGGCAGTGGGAGGAAACCGCGGTCAAGGCGGAACTGGCGGGAATCAGGGTGGTGATCCTGCGGTTCGGCATGGTCCTGAGCCCACGCGGCGGGGCGCTGCACAAGATGCTGCCGGCATTCAAGGCGGGGGTCGGCGGGGTCATTGGCAGCGGCAACCAGTATATCGGCTGGATCAGCATCAACGACCTCACCGGGGTCGTCAATTACATGATGAATAACGAGGCGGCGACCGGCGCGTACAACACCGTCACCCCCACCCCGGTGACCAACAGGGTCTTTGTCAAGACCCTGGGCGAGGTCCTCAGGAGGCCGACGATCATGCCGGCCCCGGCCTTTCTGGTCCGGTTGCTGTTCGGCGAGATGGCCGACGAGATGGTGCTCAGCAGTTGCCGGGTGATCCCGACCCGGCTGCTCGAGGCCGGTTACCGCTTCAAGGAGGAGGACCTGCGCCAGGTCCTGCTCTCCTGCACCCGCAGTTCATAGCAACGCCGGCCTATTCCCCGGTAATCCGCTGCAGCGCTTCGAGATAGCGGGACCGGGTCTTGTCGACGATCTCCGCCGGCAACGGCGGCGGCGGCGGCGTCTTGTCCCAGGTCAGCGACGACAGGTAATCACGCAGGTACTGCTTGTCATAGCTCGGCTGTCCCTGCCCCGGCGTGTAGCGGTCGAGCGGCCAGAACCGCGATGAATCGGGGGTCAGAACTTCATCGATCAGGATAAGTTTGTCGTCTTTTAGGCCCAGTTCGAATTTGGTGTCGGCGATGATGACCCCCTTCTGCAGGGCGTAATCGGCGGCCCGTTTGTAGAGGCTGGTGCTGATCGCCGCGATCTCCCCGGCCCTGGCGGCGCCGACGATCTTTTCCATTGCCGCCAGTGAGATGTTTTCATCGTGGGTGCCCAGTTCGGCCTTGGTCGACGGGGTGAACAGCGGCTCGGCGAACTTGTCCGATTCCCGCATCCCCGGCGGCAGGACGAAGCCGCAGACGGTGGTGTTCTGCTTGTAGGCGCTCCAGAACGAACCCGAGATATAGCCGCGGACGATGCACTCGATGGGCAGCGGCCGGGTCTTCCACACCAGCATCGACCTCCCCCGCAGCTCGTCGGCGTAGGGGCGGCAGATCGCCGGATAGTCATCGACATCGGCGGTGATGAGATGATTGTCGACGATATCCGCCAACAGGTCGAACCAGAACAGGGAGAGCCGGGTCAGGATCTCGCCCTTGCCGGGGATGACATCGTCCATCACCACGTCATAGGCCGAAATCCGATCGGTCGCCACCATCAGCAGCACGTCGTCGATGCCCGGCAGGGCGTACATATCCCGGACCTTGCCGCGGTGGACAAGGATCAGGCCGGCAAAATCGGTCGTCTTCACGATCGTCATAGCGATTCCTTCAGTTGTTATGTTCTTCATTGGTTCCGCCGGTCTTTCGGCCGGCGGCCGCCACCGGTTTCCCGGCCTTCTTCCCCTTGACCGGTACCGCCCCGTGGTACTGCGGGCAGCGAACGTTGTCATAGCTGACCAGGTCCAGGGTCAGAGAACCGATCATCAGTCTTGAATTGATCCGCACCGGCACCCGGCACTGATCGTCGGTATACCAGATGACCGTATCCCCCTGCTTGTCGTACAGCCCCTTGAACTTGAGGATCGGCGTCACCCGCATGGTTTCGACCGTGCCCAGGACTGTCCCCTCCAGGGTTTCCCGGGCCAGGACCTTGACCTGCACCTCGTTGCGCCGTTTGTCGGCAAAGGTCGGGACCAGAAACGCCTGGCCGACCGCAAACGGCATGACCCGGCTGCCGAGAAAGGCCGAAAACTCGTTATGGATCGGCGCCTGCACCATATAGGTGGTCGAAGGGTCGTCGTTCTTCTTGTACCAGATCCTGCCGGTCTGCTGGTTGTATCGCGTCAGGCGATAGGCCTCGTAATTATGGCCTTCCTTCTGCTTGACCTCGTACCGCGACGGCAGGCGGTCCCTGCCGACCACCGTCGT
>Ga0209066_10006450_pt1 | contig 11955 bp, 9 predicted proteins | sample All_14_2_FD_187198 | JGI IMG/M metagenome (GOLD analysis project Ga0209066, IMG submission 187198) | Freshwater microbial communities in response to fracking from Pennsylvania, USA - Allegheny Zone_MetaG_DW_15 (SPAdes) (version 2) ...
AGGACTGGCGACTGTTTCCGTCTTTCATCCCGATGTCATGATCCTCGATCTGCGAATGCCCGATATGAGTGGTCTGGATGTGCTGGCCCGGGTCAAGGCCCTTGATCCGGCCATCGAAGTGATCCTGTTGACCGGGCACGGCAGCTTCGAGGACGGCATTGCCGGCATGGAACTGGGGGCCTTCGATTATCTCGTCAAACCAATCGATCTGGTGCTGCTGATGGACAAGATGACCGAGGCCTACCATAAAAAATCGCAACGCAAGTAACGGGAAGCCGTTGTCCCGATGATCTCGCGCCGCTTTTTCGTTACCCCTTCTTCCTTTCGCATCCCATTCGTCACAAGAATCTCGCCGCCAGCCCCGCGTTGCCGTTCCGATCGGCATCGGCCAGGCTGCAGCCGCTGACAGCCAGCCTTCCATGCCGGTGGGCATCCCCGCCTGTCGCCGATTGCTGGCAGGGGCGGTGTTGCCTCGGTTCGGCCGGGACAGTGTCGAAGCCGAACAGCATGGAGAGAAGAGTAGAGCAGTCCTCAAAAAGATGATACAGTCGAAGAGGATCGAGGGGATGCGACCCATGGTCGGCGGCGCCGATAACGGGTCGGTGCCTTGGTGGAAGAATGGATCGATGGCATTCGACAACTTTTCGAGAAACAGATGAGTTATGACACTGTCGCCGGGGACGCTCAATATCCTCATCGTTGACGATGAGATCAACATCCGCAAGACGCTGGCCTACTGTCTGGAGACCGAAGGCCATTCGGTCGTGGCCGTAGCCGATGCCCAGGGGGCGCTGAGGGAGGCGAAACAGCGGTCTTTCGATATCGCCTTTATCGATCTCCGGCTGGAAGGCGAGGACGGGATGGATCTCATCCCCCCGTTGCTGGTCGAGTCGCCGTGGCTGAAAATCGTCGTCATCACCGCCAACGCGACGATCGAGACCGCCGTCGAGGCAATGCGGCGGGGTGCTGCCGATTATATCGAAAAACCGTTCACCAGCGCTCAGGTGCGGTTGCTGATTCGCACCCTCGGCCACATTCGCGATCTGGAAAACGAGATAACGGTCCTGAAGGAGGACCGCCGGCGGTTTGCGCCCGAGATCCTGCTGCAGAGCCGGAATCCGCAGATGCTGAAGATCATCGAAACGCTCTATAAGGCCGCAACCTCCGAGGCTATGATCCTGCTCAGGGGCGAGAGCGGCACCGGCAAGTCGGTCTTCGCCAGGACCATTCACGGTTGGAGCCAGCGGGCGAAAAAGCCGATGATGATCGTCTCCTGCCCGGCGGTACCCTCCGAACTGCTTGAGAGCGAGCTGTTCGGTCATGCCAGGGGGGCGTTCACCGGCGCGGTGAAGGAAAATCCCGGTCGCATCGCCGCCTGCGAGGGGGGGACGCTGTTTCTGGATGAGATAGGCGACATGGCCCTTCCGATCCAGGCCAAACTGCTCCGCTTCATCCAGGACAAGGAGTACGAGCGTCTGGGGGAGACGCTGTCGCGCAAGGCCAACGTCCGCATCATCACCGCCACCAACGTCAATCTTGAACAACGGGTTGCCGAAGGGCGGTTCCGGGAGGATCTGTTTTACCGGATCAATGTCATCAGCGTCCACGTGCTGCCGCTGCGCGAGAGGCGCGAGGATATCATGCCCATCGCCCAGGACTTCTGCAGATTCTTCGGCCTCGCCAACCATAATCACATCCTCGGGTTTGACGAAGGGGCCGAGCGGGCGCTGCTGGAGTATGCCTGGCCCGGCAATGTGCGGGAACTGCGCAACGCCATCGAACGGGCGGTGATCCTCGGCAACGGCGACCGGATAACAGAGGATGACCTGCCGGAAAGCGTCGTCCCGGCAATCGCCTTCCCCGGTATCGGCGACCCGGTCCCGCTGGCGACGATCGAAGAATACCATATCAGAAAGATCCTCAAAAAGTCGGCCTCCATCCAGGAAGCGGCCGGCATCCTCGGCATCGACCAGGCCACCCTGTGGCGGCGCAGGAAGGCCTACGGCATCTGAGCCGGCTCCCTTTATCTTGCAATTTGCAAGATTCCCTCTTCTTTACCTTTCAATCTGCAAGATGCAACGCTGCTGTTGTGGATATTACTTTGTAAATTCAGGCATATAAATTATGGCACGCCATTTGCGTACACAGTGGTGTGTATAACGCTCCCAGCCGTGGCTGGGCAAAGGGCCATCCTATGAATTTAAAGAAAAAGATCCTGAGTGGCTATGGAGTCGCCTTTTCCCTGATGGGGCTGGTGGTGGCGTGGGCGATTATCAATCTCTGGTCACTGGGCAAAACCACCGACGCGATCCTGCGCGATTATTACCGCAGCATCCTGGCGGTGGAAAACATGCTCGACGCCCTTGGCCGGCAGGACAGCGGCATTCTGCTGATGGTCATGGGGGATACCCGCAAGGGGGTGCCCCAGTACCGCGAGAATGAGGCCCTGTTTCTCGAATGGCTGGGCCGATCGAAGGACAGTATCGCCGCCAAGGGCGAACTGGAGGCGATCAATGCCATACAGGACAAATATGGGGAATACCGTCGTCGGTTTCAGGTCCTGGCCAACCTCCTCGATTCGGAGGCGACCGCTCTGCCGTTGACCTTGAAGACCTACCGGGAATCGATCCTGCCGATCTTCAGCGAGGTCAAGGCCACCTGTATCGAACTGCGGACGATCAATGAAAAAACGATGTATGCCGTCAGCGAAAACGCCAGACGGGTGGCCAGGCACACGATCTGGTCGACGTTCCTGGTCGCCTCGATCGCCTCGGTCCTGGCCTTGTTCTTCAGCCTGGTCTTCGCCGAACGTCTGGTTTCTCCGCTGCGGCGGTTTGTCGAGGCGGCCAGGAAAATATCCGCCGGTGATTTTTCGGTTGAGCTCTCGGTCGAAACCAGGGACGAACTGGGGGAACTGGCCCTGGAGTTCAACCGGATGACGACCGAACTCCGGCGCTACCACATGATGAATGTCGATCGCATCGTCGCCGAGAAAAACAAGGCCGACGCCATTCTCGCCAGCATCGAGGACGGCCTTGTGGTGTTTGACACCGAGCAGCGGGTGACCGGCATCAACCCTGCCGGTTGCCGCATCCTTGACCTGGAGTCGCAGCTGGTCAAGAGCATGTCCTGCAAGCAGATCCTGCCGGTACGTAATGTCTGCGAGGTCGTCGCCGAGACCATCCGCTCCGGCAGCCAGCCGGAAATCGCCGATGACCGACGGATCATCGTCCTGACCTGCGGCTCCGAAACCCGGCATTTCCTGTTTTCGGCGACGGCCATCGGCCAGAAGGGCAACAGGCTCGACGGGGTGGTCCTGCTGCTCAAGGATATCACCCAGCTGCGTGAACTCGAACGGTTGAAAAGCGAGTTCGTGATGGCCGCGTCGCATGAACTGCGGACGCCGCTCACCAGCCTGGGGATGGGGATTGATCTGCTGCTCGAGCATGCGGCGCAATATCTGCCGGAAAAAGAGAAGGAATTGCTCAAGGCCGCCCATGACGAGGTCCATCGCATGAAGGCCATGGTCCATGACCTGCTCGATCTGTCGAAGATCGAGGCCGGCAGGATCGATCTCGAGTTCGAGAGTGTCGCAATCGCCACGTTGTTCGACCACGCCCGGGACATCTTCAAGGGCCAGGTCAACATGAAGGGGATACGGTTGGTGATCGACGAGGTCGACCAGCTGCCGCAGGTCCGGGTTGATACCAACAAGATCGTCTGGGTCCTTTCCAATCTCGTCTCCAATGCCCTCCGTTATGTCGATGAAGGCGGCAGGATACGGATCGGTGCGGAATTGATGGGTAATTACATACACATAATGGTTGAGGATGATGGGGTTGGGATTCCGCCGGAATACCAGTCTCAGATCTTTCAGAAATTCGTCCGGGTCAACAAACAGGAAAGCGGCAGGACCGGTCTGGGATTGGCGATCTGCAGGGAGATCGTTCGGGCCCATGGCGGGACGATCTGGGTTGAATCCGATCCAGGCAAAGGCAGTGTCTTCACCTTCACCGTGCCGGTGGCTGATCGAGGTGGGGCGAGGCCGCCGCTTGCCGCTCGCTGATGCCGGTTTCCGGGCGTGGGAAAGCGGCGCCAACTCAGTTGTGGGAAGAGATTTGCAATATACAGGCAACAGATTCATGAAAAAGGAGAAAACATGTCAACCGCCCTGGTCTTAATTTTTGTCATTGCTTATGCATGCATCGCCCTCGAACATCCACTCGGAGTCAATAAATCGGCCTCGGCGCTCATCGGCGCCGGCCTGCTGTGGACGGTCTATGCCCTCTCGAGCGGCGATCATCATCTGGTTACGGAAAACCTGACGGAATCGGTGGCGGCGACGGCCCAGATCGTCTTCTTCCTGCTCGGGGCGATGACCATCGTCGAGGTGGTCGATGCCCATAACGGTTTCCGGGTCATCACCTCCCGAATCAGGACCACCAAGATCACCTCGCTGCTGTGGCTGGTCGGTTTCGTCACCTTCTTTCTCAGCTCCATCCTCGACAACCTGACCACGACCATCGTCATGATCTCGTTGATGAAAAAACTGCTCGATCGCCATGACGACCGCCTGTTCTTCGCCGGCATCATCGTCATCGCCGCCAATGCCGGCGGGGCCTGGACCCCGATCGGCGACGTCACCACCACCATGCTGTGGATCGGCGGTCAGATCACCACCCTGGCGATCATGAAAGGGGTCTTCCTGCCGTCATTGGCCTGTCTCATCGTGCCGCTGGTCCTGCTGACCTTCGTTCTGCGCGGCAAAGAGGTCATCGGGCCGAAGGATGGCGCCAACGGCAGCGATGTCATAACCACCCCGTTCGAGCAGAACCTGATGTTCTGCATGGGTATCGGCGCCCTGGTAGCGGTCCCGATCTTCAAGGGGGTGACCCATCTGCCCCCGTTCATGGGAATCCTCTTCGGGCTCGGCATCCTGTGGCTGGTCGGTGAACTGCTGCACCGCAACAAGGAGGATGAGTACAAGATACAATTTACCCTGGTATCGGCCCTCCAGCGTATCGATATGAGCTGCATCGTGTTCTTCATCGGCATCCTCCTCGCCGTCGCCACCCTTGAGCACACCCATATCCTGACCGCCCTGGCGCAGTGGCTCGACAATGTTGTCGGCCGCCAGGACATCATCGTCACCCTCATCGGTCTGGCCAGCGCCGTCGTCGACAACGTGCCGCTGGTCGCCGCCTCGATGGGGATGTACGACATGGCCACCTATCCGCCTGATAGCTTCCTCTGGGAGTTCATGGCCTACTGCGCCGGGACCGGCGGTTCGATCCTGATCATCGGTTCGGCGGCCGGTGTTGCCGCCATGGGCCTCGAGAAGATCCACTTCTTCTGGTACGCCAAGAAGATCGGCGGGCTGGCCGCTCTCGGCTATTTCTCCGGGATCCTGGTCTATATTTTCCAATACAAGATGCTGCACGGCTGAAATCTGAACAACAGACTATTGCCCCCTCCCTCCCGGTAAAGCGTGCCGGGGAAGGGGCGGGCGGCGGGAAGGATAATTCAAGGAAAGAGGGGTGACGATGGCAGAAGAATTGAAGGCCAGGGTGCTGCTGGTCGACGATGAGGAGGATTTTCTCAAGGCCCTGGCGGAACGACTGGAAACGCGGGGATTGCAGGTTACCACCGCCGCCAGTGGCGAGAAGGCATTGGCCAGTGTCGAGGGGCAGGAGTATGACCTGATCGTCCTCGATCTGGCGATGCCGGGGCTTGATGGGATTGAGACCCTGAAACGGATCAAGGCCCTGCAGCCGGAGGTCGAGATCATCATGCTTTCCGGTCAGGGTTCGATCAGGACCAGTATCGAGGCGATGAAACTTGGGGCCTGTGATTTCCTGCAGAAGCCGGTGGATATCAACGAACTGATGGGCAAGATCGGCGAGGCCAAGGAGAAGCGGATGCTGATGCTGGAGACGAAGAGCATCGCCGAGATCGAGAAGATCCTCCATACCAAGGGGTGGTAGCGGCAGGGCGGTGATTTTCGGTCCTGGTGCACAGCGGATCACAAGAGAGAACAACATATCCATCGAAGGAGAAATATCGTGAGCACGGATAACCAGACAGTGCGTGACATCATGCTTCCCCTCTCCGCCTTTCCCTGCATGCAGGAAAGCGGGACGGTGCAGGAGGCGATCCGGCAGCTGCGGACGTTCTGCCCGCTCGGCGGCACCGGCCCCTGCGGCTTCAGCGAACTGATGATCGTCGACGACCTGGGCGGTCTGATCGGCCGGGTCACCCAGCAGGGCATCCTGCGGGTCCTGTTCTCGACCCTGCTCGACACGGTCGATATCAAAAAGTTCGAGGGCAGGACCGCCGAGTACAGCGATCTGTCAACCCTGTTGAACGGGGTCCTGATCAAGGAAGGGATCAACCATCTCAACGCCCCGGTGGCCAAGGTCATCGAGAGAGGGATCCGGGTGCTGCCCGCCGCAACCGACCTCATCCATGCCATGTCGGTGATGGTCATCTGTCGGGAAAAGGTGCTGCCGGTCGAGGAGAACGGCAGACTGGTCGGAGTGGTCCAGCTGGCCGAGGTCTTTGGGGCCCTCGGTGACATGCTTGTCTCTATGAACAGCAAATAGCCAAGAGAGGATGGAGAAAATGTCGTCAACATACGTCGAGGCAGCGGAGGTCAAGACCCCGTTCGACTGGAAAAGGGTATTCTTCCTTTTTCTGGGAGTCGTTTTGTTCAGTATCATCTATTATGCCCCGCCCTGGCCGGATGCCATCGATCCGATGGGCAAACACTTCACCTTGACGGTTCAGGGCAAGGGGGCCCTGGCGCTGTTCGCCCTGGCCGCCACCTGGTGGATCTTCGAGGTCCTGCCGATCGGGGTCACCGGCATCGCCATCGGCGTCATCCAGGCGATGTTCCTGATCCGCAAGCCGGAGGTGGCCTTCAAGGATTTCATGGACCCCTCGGTCCTGTTCATCTTCGGCTCGATCGTCATCGGTCTGGTCTTCACCAAGAGCGGCCTGACCAAGCGGATGGCCTACAAGATGCTGGCGATCGTCGGCGAGCGGACCAGCATGATCTATCTCGGCTGCTTCGTCATGACCGTGGCCCTGACCCACATGATGGCCCATACCGCGGTGGCGGCGACGATGTTCCCGCTGTTGATGGCGATCCATGCCCTCTATTCGGATGATGACCGGCCGACCAAGTTCGGCAAGGGGCTGTTCATCGGCATGGCCTACGTCGCCGGCGCCGGATCGATCATCACCCTGCTCGGCTCGGCCCGGGCCGCCGTCGCCATCGCCTTCTTCAAGGAGATGACCGGCAAGGAGATCAGTTTCTTCGAACTGACCTACTATCTCTTCCCCTTAGGCTGGATCATGGTCGCCCTGATCTGGGGGATGATGATGATCTTCTGCAAGCCGGAGAAGGCGGTCATCCCCGGCCTCAAGGAACGGGCCAGACGGATGTACATCGATCTGGGCGCCTGGAGCCGCAACGAGATCCTGACCCTGCTGATCGTCCTCTCGGTCATCGTCCTCATCGCCGCCAAGAACTGGGTCCCGGCCCTGAAGACCATCGACAAGACGGCGATCCTGCTGTCGTCGACCCTGCTGTTCTTCGTCCTCAATATCCTCAAGGTCGAGGATCTCGAGGATATCCCCTGGAACATCATCCTCCTCTTCGGCGGGGCGATGTCGATCGGCTTCTGCCTGTGGCAGACCCATGCCGCCGAGTGGCTGGCGGTCAATTGGCTGACCCTGTTCAAAGAGGCCTCCGGGATCGTGTTCATCCTCGGTATCGCCTTCTTCGTCCTGGTGATGACCAACTTCATCATGAACGTCGCCGCGATCGCCATCTCGCTGCCGGTGGCCCTGGTCATCGCCCCCTATCTCGGGGTGGCCGGCGAGGTCATCTTCTTCGCCTCGCTGGCGACCGCCGGCATGCCGTTTTTCCTGCTGATCGGGGCGGCGCCGAACGCCATCGCCTACAACTCCAAGCAGTTCACCGCCGGCGAGTTCTTCCGTTACGGCATCCTGGCGAGTCTCGTGCTGATGGTGGTGGTCTGGGTGATGGTAACGGTCATCTGGCCGCTCATGGGCCTGCCGATCCTGCTGGGGAACTGATTCCCGGCCAAGTGCACCGGCAGCGGCTGCGATTGATCTCCGCCGCTGCCGGATGGCACCCATCCCGTTACGGCGCAATTCCCGTCCGCGTGCCTCTTCGATGATCCTGCCACCTTCGGGCTGTTGAATGGGAAAAACACAGAGCATGAAAGTCCTGGTCGTCGACAACGAGCGAGGATTCGCCTCGATCCTGGCCGCTCGTCTGCAGGCGAGAAAGATCACCGCCGAGAGTGTCTATTCCGGCAGCCAGGCCTTGGCGATCATCGAGCATTTCAGGCCCGACGTGATCGTCCTCGACCTGCAGATGCCGGATATGAGCGGCCTGGAGGTCCTGTCCCGGGTCAAGGGCACCGATCCGGCGATCGAGGTGATTCTCCTCACCGGCAACGCCTCCTTCGATGCCGGCATCGCCTGCATGCAGCTTGGCGCCTTCGACTACATCTTCAAGCCGGTTGACCTGGATGACCTGATCGCCCTGATCTGCGATGCGTATCACAAAAAGACAAGGGGGAGATAAGGCGATATGGCTACCCCTCAGCCGAGCCGGTCTGCCTGCCAGTTTCCGGCCTTTCCTTTCTCGTCATCCGTGTTTAAACTTGCACCTCCTGTCGTTCTCTGATTTGCTAGCGGAGAACCTGTCAGTGAGGCCGAAGGTGGAACGACCATCCTCAGTCCACTGTTGACGATTCTTTCAGCTGCCTGCCGATCGCCTATGATGAAAAAAACCTTCGCCGTGCCGGGAGAGGTCGTGCTCGATGACCTGCTGGCGGGTTTTCCCCATGCGTCGGCGGTCCTCGACGAGGGGTTCAAGATCGTCACCTTCAACCGCCTGTTCGAGGCCCTGACCGGCTACGGCCACGACATCGCGGTCGGGGTCTATGCCGAGTTCATCCTCCGCAGCAACATGGGCAACAGCCGCGGCCAGGTGTTCCAGCGGGTGTTGGAGACCGGCGAGCCGGCGACCATCGAGGGCGACATCATCAACCGCAGCCGCAAACAGATTCCGGTGCGGTTCACCGTGTCGCCGCTGCATACGCGGAGGGGTATCCACACCCGGGGACTGCTGCTGGTCGCCGAGGATATCTCGACCATGCACGCCACCGGCCGGGCCACCCTCTATCGGGACTGGAGCACCGATATCATCGGCCACAGCCCGAAGATGCAGGCGGTGTTCGAGATCATGCCGCTGATGGCCCGAACCGACGCCTCAATCCTGATCACCGGCGAGACCGGCACCGGCAAGGACAAGATCGCCGAGACCATTCACCGCAATTCACCGCGGGGCAAGTTTCAGTTCATCAAGATCAACTGCGGCGCCCTGCCGCCGGAACTGCTCGAGTCGGAGCTGTTCGGCCACGTCAAGGGGGCCTTCACCGGGGCGGTCCGCGACAAGCTCGGCATGTTCAAACTCGCCGACAGGGGGACGATCTTCCTCACAGAGATCGGCGACATGCCGCTGCCGCTGCAGGTCAAGCTGCTGTCGGTCCTCGATGACCGGGCCTTCTACCCGGTCGGCGGCGAGCGCAAGGAGAAGGTCGATGTCAGGGTCATCGCCGCCACCCACCGCTCGCTCCGGGAGCAGGTGGAGAGCGGGGCCTTCCGCGAGGACCTGTTCTATCGCCTCAATGTCCTGCAGATCCACCTGCCGCCGCTGCGCGAGCGGGAGGGCGACATCCGCTTTCTGCTCGATTACTTCCTCAAGGATTATGCGACCCGCCTCGGCAAGGAGGTCCAGTCCTTTGCCGACACCGCCCTCAAACTCCTGCTCAATTATCACTATCCAGGCAATATCAGAGAGTTGCGTAATATTGTCGAGTATTGCGCCAATATCTGTCGCGAGACGAAAATCGAAAAGGAGGATCTGCCGCGCTATCTCTTCGACCAGGGCCGTGACAACCATGCGGCGGCGGCACCGGTGGCGCCGGCGACAAGGGAGGTGCGGGCGGACACCCGGGCAGAAACCGCCCCGGAGGCGAAGGCGGGCGGCGACAACTGGCCGGCGGTCGAGAGGGAGATGATCCTCCAGACCCTGAAGACGACGCGGGGCAACCGTTCGAAAGCGGCCGGACTGCTGGGCTGGGGCAGGACGACCTTGTGGCGCAAGATTGTCCAGTACGGCCTGGATGAGCCGGCCGGATATCGGGGAGAGAAACGATGAAGATCCTCATCACTGCCCAGGGCGATTTTGTCGCCCCGCGCTTCGATCTGACCGCCGAGGTCGTCATCGCCACCGTCGACAGAGGCGCACTGGTCGGCAAGCCGCGCACGATCATCATGGATCGGCCGTCGCCGGAGGACCTCAGCAACCTGATCATGGAGGAGGACATCTCGATGGTGATCTGCGGCGGCATCGAGGACCGGCAGTACCAGTTCCTGGCCTGGAAGAAGATCCGGGTCATCGATTTTGTCATCGGCGATTATCAATCGGTCCTCGACCGGGCCCTGGCCGGTGAACTCCAACCCGGCGACATGCTGCCGCTGACCCGGGGCGACCTCAGTCTGTAGCCTGCCGTTGCCTCTGTCCCGACGGTCAGTCGCTGACCCGGAACGATTTGAGGTCGATGGCGAACCGGTTGATCTTGTCATACAAGCTCTTGCGTGAGATGCCGAGCTGGCTGCAGGTCGGCACGATCTGGCCGCTGTTTCTCCTGAGCGTTGCCTCGATGTAGTCCTTCTCCGTCCTGTCCATGTAGCTCTTGAGCGGCAGCTGGTTCCCCGGTGCCGCTGCCGCCTTGGTCTCTCCCCGGTCGTCGCTGTCATTGTGCTCGATCGAACCGAGGATGCACAGCCGGCGCACGTGGTTGCGCAGCTCCCGGACGTTGCCGGGCCAGGGATTGGCACAGATCTGCCGGATGATCTCCGCCGAAAACGGCGGCGGCGCCTGCATCTTGCCGTAGCTGTATTCCTGGCGGAAGAATTCGACCAGCAGCGGGATATCTTCCCGGCGTTCGCGGAGCGGCTGGATCCGGACCGGCAGGACGTTGAGCCGGAAGTACAGGTCCTGGCGGAAGGTCTCTTTGGCGATCTCCTCCTCCAGGTCCTTGTTGGTGGCGGCGATGATCCTCGCCCTGACCGGGATCGGGGTGTTGGAGCCCAAGGGGGTGATGATCTTTTCCTCGAGGACCCGCAACAGCTTGGACTGCAGCGCAATCGGCAGGCTGCAGATCTCGTCGAGAAACAGGGTCCCCTCGCCGGCAAATTCGAACTTGCCGATCTTGCGCTGCATCGCCCCGGTGAAGGCCCCCTTGAGGTGGCCGAAAAATTCCGACTCCATCATCTCGGCCGGCATGGCCCCCATGTTGACGGCGACGAAGGGGTGGCCGGCGCGGCTGCCTATCTCGTGGATGGCCCGGGCCACCAGTTCCTTGCCGGTGCCGGTCTCGCCGTAGATCATCACCGGATCGCTCTCGGCGGCGACCGCCTTGATGATGTCGTAGAGCTTGTGCATCGCCGGGTGGTTGCCGATCAGGCCGTAGAAGCGGGTCAGGTCCTGCCGTTGTTCGGCGAGGCTGAGGCTGAGGCGGCGGTTCTCGAGGACGAGCCGGCGTTTCTCCATGGCCCTGACCAGGCAGGCGAGGAGGACATCCTCATCGACCGGTTTCTGGAGGAAATCGTAGGCCCCGCCCTGGATGGCGGTGACGGCGAGGGCGATGTCGCCGTGACCGGTGATCATGATCACCGGCAGTTCCTGGTCCACGGCCTTGACGTGGCTGAGGAACTGCAACCCGTCCATCACCGGCATCTTGATGTCGGTGACGACGGCGGCGTATTCCCTCTTGTCGAGCCGTTCGAGCGCCTCGACCGGCGAGGCGAAGGTGTCGACGGCATAACCGTTCAGATTCAGGGTCTGAT
>Ga0209066_10006452_pt1 | contig 11953 bp, 1 predicted proteins | sample All_14_2_FD_187198 | JGI IMG/M metagenome (GOLD analysis project Ga0209066, IMG submission 187198) | Freshwater microbial communities in response to fracking from Pennsylvania, USA - Allegheny Zone_MetaG_DW_15 (SPAdes) (version 2) ...
TCGCTGGTGGTGGTGGATGTACAACTGCCCCGTCTACAATTCCAGGGGGTTGTTCTGGAGCTGATCCTTTTTGCACTGGTACAACATATACTTTCCCAAATACAACTGGGACAGGTAACGCAGGAGAACTTAATTGTTTATTAACGACGCCTAACCCTACTTGGTACTATTTACAAATTGCAACAGCAGGGGATTTAAGTATCACGATTAACCAAACAAATGGCAGTGGAACTGGTATTGATGTCGATTATGCGATGCTAGGTCCCTATACAAGCGTGGCTGCCGGCTGTTCAAATCCTGCAAGTGGTTGTGTCCAAAGTTGCAGTTATGACCCAGCAGCTCAAGAAACAGCTACTATTTCTGGAGCCCAAGTCGGTGAAATTTATTTATTACTTCTTACCAATTACGCGAATCAAGCAGGAACAATAACATTTAACCAAACGGGAGGTACTGGTGCCACCGATTGCTCTATCCTTGCTGTACCTTGCGCAATTACAGGACTCACCGCTGTGCCTTCAGCTTGTAATCCCGCCAATAATCAATACAGCACTTCAGGAACGGTTACTTTTAGTAACCCACCAACTACAGGGACTTTAACAGTCACAAGTTCTTGTGGGGGATCTCAAACTTTCAACGCTCCGTTTGGTACAACAGCCAATTATAATTTAACTGGATTGAATTCTACAGGTGCGGGATGCACCGTTACAGCATCTTTTTCAGCAGCTGCTTGTACAGCAACTGCCAATTATACTGCACCAGCTGCTTGCTTACCATGTAACATGACAGGCATTACCACGAACGTTGGTGCGTGTAATCCAGCCAATAACCAATACGCCGTTTCTGGAAATATTTCCTTTACGAATGCTCCTACTTCTGGTACATTAACGATTACTGGTTCGTGTGGTGGTACTCAAACTTACAATGCACCTTTTGCTTCGCCTGCAGCTTATAATTTTACTGGTTTAACATCCAATGGTGCACCATGTACAATTTCAGCCGCATTTTCTGCTGCACCTGCTTGTACAATTTCTCAAAACTATACAGCGCCAGCAAACTGTACACCTCCATGTAACATGGCAAGTTTGAATGCTTCAATTGGTTCATGTTTAGCAAATAACACGTTCACAGTAACTGGTACTTTTTCTTATCAAAATGCACCCGCTACAGGAACTGTTGTTGTAACCGTTACGAACTCATCAGGAAGTTTGACTCAAACATTCAACCCTCCTTTCGTTAACAATCAAATTTACAATTTTAGTATTCCAGGAAACAATTCAAATGGTTCAGCACTAACTGTAACAGTTGCATTCTCAAATGCTCCGGCTTGTTTATTAACTGTTAGTTCTACTTCTCCTCCATCTTGTGGGTGTGCAGCTGACATTGGGACGTTTACTGCAACAACTACTGGACCTGGAACTGCCAATTATGTTCTTTGTTTTGGTGATGAAATCGATGTGACTGCTGATGGAAATTATACGCCGCCCGCACCTGCAAATGCGCCACCAAATCCAGGTGGATATGAGCCAGGAATTACATGGTTAATTTATTCTTGTCCTCCAACAATTGCTGTTACACCTAGTAATGTGCCACCAAATGATTGGATTGGTAATGATCCATGTTTGATTGGACTTTATTCAGATTTTGATATGTACGATATCAATGATCAATTTTGGATGACCAATTACCCAGGAGTATTTACAAACAATACAGTTTACTTCGTTCCAATTACCATGTATAACTTAACGGAAGGCTTATATTCATATGTAAACACTTCTGTTGATTGTTATGAAATGGGGGCGCCTTTTGCTGTTCAATATTTAACTGATATCACATTTACACAGACTCAAACCTGTACAAATGTTACAGCCACAATTTCTGGTGGATTGCCAGCATTAAACGGTTCTCAATTTACAGCAAGTAATTTAACTCCAGCTAATGCAAGTTTTGTTAATACAACAGCAAATAATGGTGGAACCATCGCTATAACAGGATTAACTCCAGGTCAAGCGTATTCATACCAAGTAACTGATGCCAATGGTTGTCCAAAAACAATTTCTGGAACTTTTGTTGGTGGGCCGACTTTGTCATACCCTCAAACTGCGTATTGTCCAGTTGGAACTGCTAGTCCAACCATTACTGGTACTGCAGGTGGAACATATTCTTCAACTGCTGGTTTGTCAATTAATGCTTCAACTGGAATAATCAATCTTGCAGCATCAACACCAAATACGTATACAGTAACATATACTACACCAGCTGTTCCTGGACCGGCTTGTCCAACAACTTTCGTTATTACGATTAACCCATTACCAACAATTGTAGCAAATGATGTTACAATTTGTGTTGGTGGGACGGTTGCTGTAACAGCATCAGGTGCTGCTACATATTCATGGTCACCAGGAACATATTTAAGTGCAACAACTGGTGCTACTGTAAACTGTACGCCAGGTGCAACTACTGTTTACACAGTTACAGGAACAAGTGCTGCTGGTTGTGTTAATACTGATCCGGTAACAGTAACAATGAATGGAAATGCTCCTATTAATGCAGGTCCCGATGTTGCAATTTGCCCAGGTGCTTCAACTACGCTTACAGCTAGTGGTGGTGTTACATATTCTTGGAATAATGGACTAGGTAGCGGAAATGGTTTCTCTGTTTCTCCTGCCGTTACTACAACTTATACAGTTAATGGTACAGACATCAATGGATGCTTAGGGACTGATGCGATTACTGTTACAGTTAATCCTTTACCTACAATTGTTGCTGGTCCACCACAAACCGTTTGTGTAGGCGCACCAGTTACTTTAACTGCTTCTGGTGGTTCGACGTATTCATGGAATAACGGAGTAACTCAAGGAGTAGCATTCACACCCGCGGCAACAACGACGTACACTGTAACAGGAACATCTGCAGCAGGATGTATTAATACAAGTACTGTAACCGTGACTGTTAACCCACTTCCAATTGTTAATGCAGGATTAGATCAAACGATATGTATTGGTGCAAATGCTACCTTAACAGGAACTGGTGCTTCAACCTATACATGGAATAACGGAGTAACACAAGGTGTTTCATTTGCACCAGTTTCAACAGCAACATATACTGTAACAGGTACAAACGCAAATGGATGTATAAATACAGATCAAGTAGTTGTAACAGTTAATCCTTTACCGATTGTTAATGCTGGTCCAGATCAAACGGTTTGTAGTGGAACTGCAGTAACACTTTCTGGAAGCGGTGCTTCAACATACACTTGGAATAATGGTGTAACGAATGGTACACCTTTTACACCTGCGGTTGGGGCTGTGACTTACACAGTTACAGGTACTTCTGCAGCAGGTTGTATTGCAACTGATCAGGTTTTGGTAACTGTAAATTCTAATCCTACGCCAATTATAAATGGTCCAACTGATTATTGCATTGGTAACCCTGCACTTTTATCAACATCGGTGCCGTTTACAACATATAGTTGGTCTACAGCAGTATCAACAGCGACAACATCAGTAACTATTGCAAACAATCCAATTACCGTTACTGTAACAAATGCATTTGGGTGTTCAGGTACTTCCCCTGCATTTATTGTCAATGAAAGTTTAATAATAACATCAAATTCAACTCAAACAATTTGTCAAGGACAATCAGTATTGATTCATGGTGTTTCTAAATCGGTTGCAGGTTTGTACTCACAAACGTTCACAACAGCAGGTTGTGATTCTGTTTCAAATGTTACGTTAGTAGTGAATCCATTGCCAATTGTGAATGCTGGATTGGACCAATCAGTTTGTACTCCAATTGCTACAACTTTAACAGCTACAGGTGCTGCTACCTATACGTGGAATAATGGTATTACGAATGGAGTTCCTTTCACACAAGCTGTTGGAACAACAACTTACACTGTGACTGGAACCGATGCAAATGGTTGTATCAATACAGACCAGGTGAATATTACGGTTAATCCTTTGCCGATTGTAAATGCAGGTCCGGATCAAGCAATTTGTATTGGAGCTTCTGCAACAATCGCAGGTTCAGGTGCGGCAACATATACGTGGAATAATGGTGTAACAAATAACGTTGCGTTTACTCCAGCTTTAACAAATACATACACAGTAACTGGTACAGATGCCAATGGATGTGTGAATACAGATCAGGTTGTTGTAACGGTTAATCCACTTCCGACTGTGGGTGCGGGTGCAGATCAAACGATATGTATTGGAGCTTCTGTAACGCTATCGGGTTCTGGTGCAACATCTTATACTTGGAACAATGCTGTTACGAATGGCATTGCTTTTTCTCCAGTCGCAACTGCAACATATACGGTAACAGGTACTGATGCAAACGGATGTATCAACACCGATCAAGTTGTTGTTACTGTTAACCCTTTACCAATTGTAAATGCTGGTCCAGATCAAGATGTTTGTCAAGGAACGGCTGTTACACTTTCAGGTGCAGGAGCAAGTACGTATACATGGAACAATGGCGTAGTGAATGGAACACCATTTACACAAGCTGTCGGAACACTGACATACACAGTAACGGGTACTGATATAAATGGATGTATTAACACAGATCAGGCAGATATCACTGTGAATCCAACACCTGTCGTAAATGCTGGACTTGACCAAACAATATGTGTTGGAACAGCGGTTACATTAACAGGTAGTGGAGCGGCAACTTATTCGTGGAATAACGGTGTAACAAACAATGTTGCCTTTACACCTTCAGTTGGAACCGTAACTTATACAGTGACAGGAACAAGTGTTGAAGGTTGTGTTACGACAGACGATGTTACCGTAACTGTTAATCCTTTGCCAGTAGTCTTTGCCGGAAATAACGTTACTGTTTGTGAAGGTACTACTGTTACATTGACAGGTTCTGGTGCAAGTACGTATACTTGGAGTCCAGTTGTTTCAAATGGAATTGCATTTGTTCCAACTCTTGGAACAACAACATACACAGTAACTGGGACAAGTGCTGCGGGTTGTATCAATACGGATCAAGTTGATGTCATTGTGAATCCAATTCCGGTTGTCTCCTTCACTCCAGATGTAACGATTGGTTGTGCACCATTAACAGTAAATTTAACGAACACAACTCCTAATTCAGTGGACTGCTTGTGGACGATAAGTAATGGTACTGTTTTAACTGGTTGCGGAACCGTACCAGTTACATTTACTCAAGGAGGATGTTATGATGTGACGCTAAGTACAACATCAAACAATGGTTGTGTTGGAACATTGACAACAAACAACTTAATATGTGTTGAAGCATTGCCTCTTGCATCATTCAATCCTTCATCCAATGTTTTATCTACATTAAATACTGAAGTATTGTTTACAAATACATCAACCGGAGCCACATCTTATCTTTGGAGTTTTGGTGATGGATCACAATCATCCAATATTATCAATCCAACAAATATTTATCCGAGCAATGAACCTGGCACGTATGAAGTAATGTTGGTTGCTTATTCGCCTTTAGGTTGCACTGACACAGCTTATACAACAATCATCATTAATGAAGAATTAATATTCTATGTTCCGAATACATTTACACCAGATGATGATGATTACAATCCTGTTTTTCAACCAGTATTTACAGCTGGATTCGATCCTTTGGATTTCACATTATTGATATTCAATCGTTGGGGAGAAATAATTTTTGAATCTCACAATGCCGATATTGGTTGGGATGGAAGTTACGGTTCTAATAGAGAATATGAAATGTGTCAAGATGGAACATACACTTGGAAGATTGAATTTAAAACGAATAAAAATGATGAACGAAAAATGGTTGTAGGCCATGTCAATTTGATTCGTTAAATAGCATTTTATGAAAGTGAAAAGCCCAAGAGAAATCTTGGGCTTTTTTCTTGTAAAGAAATTTAAAACGCTCTCTTTATAGCATGTCAACAATATTTTTTTCTAATAAAACCATTTCAACAAATGTCGCTTAACATTAAACAATAGTAGCGCGAACACTATATTTTAAATGTTAATTAATTAACTAAACATGTCAAATGAAAATTTTTTTTTCACAATTTTTCATTTAATGAGCAACCGATATAATATATTTGCGTCAACCTGCAGAATTATTAACCTTAAACGATACAATGAAAAATACCTTATTTCTTTGTTTTTTGTTTTTGTCATCAATCTCCATTGGACAAATTCAAGAAACAAATTCTCCAGAATCCTCAATTCAACAAACTTTTGAAATAAAAAAAATTGGAACTCAATATTCAGTAGAGCAAATCACTGCTGTTTTTTCTGTGGCCGATTTTTGTGGAGCATATTTTGAATCAAAGCGAAATAGTATCACCCTGAACGATGGGGCTGAAATTGAACTAAAGTCAAAACAAGAATTAATTTCGCTTGGAATAATAAAAAATGAAAGTTGTTTTTTAAATGACTCAACTCCTTTTTATAGAGCAACTTGGTCAATAAGTGAATCTAACAGACTAATGAAAGCACACGACAGTGATGTAATGGCTACAGAGAAAAAAATGCGTGTTTCTAACAATAATGGCCAGTAATCATGAGATTTTTAAAAATAATTACGACGCAACTATTTGTTGCTTTAGCTAGTTTTTCAGCTTTTGCTCAACCTGCAAATGATGATTGTTCAGGAGCAATAAATTTAGGAACACTACCTACCCCTGGAGCCTGTGTTGGTGGATTACAAAACGGAGCCCCTACATCTTTGACCGCTCAAACTACCGTTGGCGCAACAGCACCGGCGCTTTACACATACCAAACTGGATGTGTAGGCGGAGGAGCAATGACCACATTTGCTTTAGATACATGGTATACTTTCACTGCATCAGGTACAACAACTAATATTAATATTTCTGGATTTCCCAATGCCAATGTTGGAATATATAGTGGTACTTGCGGAAATTTAAACGGACTTGGTTGTACAATAATTGGAGGTAGTGGAAATGGAACATTAACAACTACTCAAATTCAAGCAGGTGTTACATACTATGTTCAAATTAGTGGAAATTCAACATCTGCAACAGATCCCAATTTCGGAATTGCTATTGATAATGATATAGATTGTAATGACTGTTTAACAACAGCATCCTTAACAGCAACGCCCGCTCCAGTTAATGGAGGTTATAGTCCTGGTCAAGTTGTACAATTTTGTTATACTGTAACCAATTACAATGAGGTCAATACAAATTGGTTTCATGGGGTACAAATAACTCCTGGTCCGGGCTGGACAGGAACATTCACAGGTCTTAATCCTGCTGCTGATTGTAATGTTGATGTTACACCTGGTCCTGGTGATGCAGGTGATGGAATTTGGTCATGGTACCCTGCTGGTATAACTTCTTCGGCAAATGGTTCGGTTTGGCCTGCAGGTTTCTATTTTGACAATTCAAATGTTGCTGGAACAAATGCAGGAAATAATTTTGGTGACCCTGGAAATTGTGATTGGACTTTTTGTTGGTCCTTGACCGTTTCTGGAGCTTGTTTACCTGGAACCAGTTTAGCTGTTACAGTTAATACTACTGGTGATGGAGAGTCAGGAAGTTGGCCAAGTCTCGCATGTGCAGATGATCCTGCTACCTTCTTTTCAGCTTTGCAAGTTTGTTGTACAGCACCAACTATGGCATCAACTCCACAATCTTGTGTTGGTGTTAATAATGGAACGGCCACTGCCACCCATGGCACAGGAGCTTCACCTTGGGATTACAGCTGGTCTGGTCCAGGCGGTTTCACCGCAACAACACTAAATTCTACAGCCGCAGGAAATACAATTTCTGGACTTGCTCCTGGGGTTTATACTGTTACAATTACAGATAATTCAGGATGTGTTACTTCAAATACCGTTACTGTTGCTGCTGCAACTCCAATTGTTGTAAATGCTGGAGTTGATCAAACGGTTTGCGCAGGTACAGCCGTTACTTTATCGGGTTCTGGTGCTTCAACTTATTCTTGGAATAATGGAGTAACAAATGGTGTGGCTTTTACACCAGCTGCAACAACTACTTACACTCTTACTGGAACATCTGTTGCTGGATGTACAGCTACCGATTTAGTGACGGTAACTGTAAACCCACTGGCAACAGTTAATGCTAACATTGACCAATCTGTTTGTGCAGGTGGTACAATTACCTTAGCTGGAACAATTGGAGGAGGAGCAACTTCCAGTACTTGGAGTGCACCATCTGGAACTTTCTCGAATGTTTCTAGTTTAACATCTACTTATACTCCAACAATAACTACCGGAACTGTTACGCTAACACTTACAACTAATGATCCAGCTGGACCATGTTTAGCTGTTTCGGATATTATCGTAATTACTGTAAATCCATTACCAACTATTGCTGTTCCAAATCAAACTGTTTGTGCTGGAACGTCAGTAACACTTTCTGGAAATGGTGCAAATACTTATACTTGGACAGGTGGTATTACAAACGGAGTAGCTTTTACACCTGCCGCAACGACAACTTACACTGTAACTGGAACTGTAACAGCAACTGGTTGTACCAATACTGATCCTGCAACAATAACTGTTAATCCTTTACCTATTGTTAATGCAGGTGCTGATATAGCGGTTTGTACAGGTGTCTCTGTTACTTTAACTGGTACTGGTGCGTCAACTTATTCTTGGAATAATGGTGTAACGCAAGGTGTAGCTTTTACGCCAGCTGCAACAACCACCTATACAGTAACTGGTACTTCAGCTGCGGGTTGTATAGCAACTGATCAGGTTACAGTTACAGTTAATCCTTTACCTGTAGTCGTTGCCAATGATGCTTCTGTTTGTGCTGGTGGTACTGTTGCATTAACCGCGTCTGGTGCAAATACTTATTCATGGTCTCCAGGTACTAACTTAAGCGCTACTACTGGTGCAAATGTTAACTTCACTGCAGGTGCGACAGCAACTTATACTGTTACTGGAACCTCCGCTGCAGGATGTACGTCAACAGATGCTATTACGGTAACAGTTCTGGCAAATGCCCCAATAAATGCTGGGCCTGATGTGGCTATTTGCCTTGGTGCATCAGCAACCTTGACTGCAACTGGAGGTGTTACATATTCATGGAACAATGGCCTTGGTGCAGGTAATAATTTTGTAGTTTCTCCAATTGCAACAACAACCTATACTGTTGTTGGGACAGATGCAGGTGGTTGCATTGGGACAGATGCTATAACTGTAACGGTAAATCCTATACCAGTTGTAAACGCAGGCGCAGATCAAACAATATGTGCAGGTACGAACGTAACTTTAACAGGTACAGGTGCATCAACATATACTTGGGATAATGGTGTTACACAAGGAGTTGCTTTTGCTCCTGCTGCGACAACAACTTACACTTTAACAGGAACTTCTGCTGCTGGATGTATTGCTACTGATCAAGTTCTCATAACTGTAAATCCATTACCTATTGTAGGAGCTGGACCTGATCAAACTGTTTGTGCAGGTACTTCTGTTACCCTTACAGGAACGGGAGCTTCAACTTATACTTGGTCAGGAGGAATTAGCAATGGTGTTGCATTTACACCTTTGGCTACTGCCAATTATACTGTAACAGGGACTTCTGCCGCTGGATGTATTTCTACTGATGTTGTTACTGTAACCGTTAATCCTTTACCAATCGTTAACGCTGGTGTTGACCAAGCCTTATGTGCTGGTACATCTGTTACACTTACAGGAACAGGCGCATCCACGTATACATGGGATAATAGTGTAACAAATGGAGTAGCATTTACGCCTGTTGCTACTGCAACATATACTGTGACTGGAACGACAGCTGCTGGTTGTATTGCTACAGATCAAGTTGTGGTTACAGTTAATCCTATGCCAATTGTTAATGCTGGAATAGATCAAACAGTTTGCGCAGGAACATCAGTTACCTTAACAGCATCAGGAGCAGCAACTTATTCTTGGAATAATGGAATTTCTCAAGGTGTGGCATTTACACCCATTGCCACAACAACCTATACAGTGAGTGGTACTTCAGCTGCAGGTTGTATCTCAACAGATCAAGTTTTAGTTACAGTAAATCCATTGCCTGTTGTTGGAGCTGGAGCTGATCAAACTGTTTGCGCAGGTACTGCTGTAACCCTTTCGGGTACAGGAGCTTCAACTTACACATGGTCCGGTGGAATTAGTAATGGTGTTGCGTTTACACCTTTGGCAACTGCCAACTATACTGTAACTGGAACTAGCGTGGAAGGATGTACTGCAACTGATATTGTTACTGTTACCGTTAATCCTTTACCCATCGTTAACGCCGGTGTTGACCAAACCGTATGTGCCGGAACTGTTGTAACATTAACAGCTACGGGAGCTTCAACATATTCTTGGGATAACGGAATTACGAATGGAGTTGCGTTTACTCCCATCGTTGGAGCGATAACATATACGGTTACAGGCACAAGTGCAGCTGGTTGTATTGGTACTGATCAAGTATTAGTTACTGTTAACCCAAATCCAGTTCCCGTAATTAATGGTCCATCTTCCTATTGTGCAGGAAATTTTGCATTACTCTCTACAAGTACACCATTTACAACCTATGTTTGGTCCACTGGTGCAGTTACACCTACAATAAATGCAACCATTGCAAATAATCCCATTAGTGTAATTGTAACAAATGCATTTGGTTGTACAGGAACTTCACCCGTGTTTCCAATTATTGAAAACACTGTGATTACAGCAAGCTTTAACGTTACAATTTGCCAAGGACAATCATCTATTATTCATGGTATTCCTCAAACAGTTGCTGGATTATATTCACAGACATATACTCTTGCATCAGGATGTGATAGTGTTTCCAATGTTACTTTAGTTGTTAATCCATTGCCAGCTGTTAACGCTGGCATTGATCAAACGGTTTGTACGCCAACAGCGACTACTTTAACTGGATCTGGTGCTGCTACGTATACGTGGAATAATGGTATTACGAATGGAGTTCCTTTCACACAAGCTGTTGGAACAACAACATACACTGTGACTGGAACTGATGCAAATGGTTGTATCAATACAGACCAAGTGAATGTTACGGTTAATCCTTTGCCGATTGTAAATGCAGGGCCTGATCAATCACTTTGTATTGGTGCTTCTGCAACAATTGCAGGTTCAGGTGCGGCAACATACACGTGGAATAATGGTGTAACAAATAACGTTGCATTTACCCCGGCTTTAACAAATACATACACAGTAACTGGTACTGATGCCAATGGATGTGTGAATACAGATCAGGTTGTTGTAACGGTTAATCCGCTTCCAACAGTGGGTGCTGGTCCTGATCAAGCAATTTGTATTGGTGCTTCAGCAACCTTGTCTGGAACAGGTGCGACATCTTATACTTGGAATAATGCTGTTACGAATGGCATTGCTTTTTCTCCAGTTGCGACTGCAACTTATACAGTAACAGGTACTGATGCAAACGGTTGTATCAATACAGATCAAGTTGTTGTAACTGTAAATCCTTTACCAACAATAAATGCTGGTATTGATCAAACTGTATGTACACCAACTGCAACTACTTTAACAGGATCTGGAGGTGCTACGTATACATGGAATAATGGTATTACGAATGGAGTTCCTTTCACACAAGCTGTTGGAACAACAACTTACACTGTGACTGGAACTGATGCAAATGGTTGTATCAATACAGACCAGGTGAATATTACGGTTAATCCTTTGCCGATTGTAAATGCAGGTCCGGATCAAGCGATTTGTATTGGTGCTTCTGCAACAATTGCAGGTTCAGGTGCGGCAACATATACGTGGAATAATGGTGTAACAAATAACGTTGCATTTACCCCGGCTTTAACAAATACCTATACAGTAACTGGTACAGATGCCAATGGATGTGTGAATACAGATCAGGTTGTTGTAACGGTTAATCCACTTCCGACTGTGGGTGCGGGTGCAGATCAAACGATATGTATTGGAGCTTCTGTAACGCTATCGGGTTCTGGTGCAACATCTTATA
>Ga0209066_10006453_pt1 | contig 11953 bp, 8 predicted proteins | sample All_14_2_FD_187198 | JGI IMG/M metagenome (GOLD analysis project Ga0209066, IMG submission 187198) | Freshwater microbial communities in response to fracking from Pennsylvania, USA - Allegheny Zone_MetaG_DW_15 (SPAdes) (version 2) ...
CTGCCATTCTGGGCGGGTTCGCCATCTGGCGCCTGTCGCAGGGGCCGTTGGAACTGACCTTTCTGACGCCGATCATTCAGGATGCGCTGGATCGACCGGACAGCCCGGTCGGTGTCCAGGTCGGCAGCGCCGAGGTCATCTGGGAAAACTGGGACCGTGCGGTGGAAGTCCGCGCGCTCGGTGTCGTGGTGCGCTCCCGCACCGACGGGGCGGTGGTCTTGACCCTGCCGGAAGTGGCGATCGGGCTGACCCTGGCGGGTATCGATTCGGGCGTGGTCGCCCCTACCAGCGTGCGCCTGACCGATGCCGTGCTGGCGGTACGGCGCCTGGGCGATGGCAGGCTCAGCCTCAGCCTCGACCCGAATGGGGAACGGACGGCGGAACTGGCCACAAGCGATGACGCACAGGCCGGTGGCCCGGCGGCGACGGGTGGCATCACGCTGCTGGATGCCCTGCTGCGCCCACCGGGAGAGAAAGGCTTTGCCGGGGCCCTGACCCGATTTGAGATGCGCAACGCCCGGGTACGCCTGACCGATGCGATTCTGGGCCTCGACATGGTGGCGGAGGAGGGGAATCTCGTCATCACCCGTGACGAGCGGGGGCTTTCGGGCCGGCTCGATGCGCAGCTCTGGACGGAGGGGGAGCGCGTTCCGGTCCAGGCCATGGCCCGCAAGGCGTTTTCTTCCAACGAGATCGACCTCAACCTCGCTTTTAAGGATATGCGTGCCGCCGGGCTGAAGGGCATGCTGCCGGCCATTGAGCCGATGCTGGTCGGGCTGGACGTCCCTGTGTCGGGAACCCTGCGGACCGCTTTTACGATCACGGAGCGGCCGCGCAGCGTCTCGCTGAGCTTGACCAGCCCGGTCGGTGGGTTGGTGGCCGATATCGACTGGGACGGGCCGGGAAGCCCGATGGAAGCGGTGGTCGATCTGCGCGAGGTGAATCTGGCCCTGCTGGCCGAACGCGCGCCGGAACTGGCGGCCTATCTGCCATTGCGCGCCAGCCTGGGTGGCAATCTGCACTTCCTGGGCGATCCTGAGACCGGGCAGGGCGATATCGAGATGGCGTTGGAGGCGGGACCCGGGGAACTGATTGCCCCCGAGCTGTGGGCGGAGCCGCTTCCCATCGGCGGTGCCAGCCTGCAGGGCATGCTCAGCGATCTGGGTGCCTCCGCCGTGCTGGACTATCTGCGGGTGGATATCGGCGGGGGCGCGGCGATGGCCGCCTCCGGCCGGGTCGAGCCGGTGGAGGATAGACGCCGTGTTACCCTGTCGGTAGCGCTGAACGATGTCGATGCCGTGCGCCTGCCGGTGCTTTGGCCGCCATCGCTGGCGCCCAATCCGCGCGAATGGGTGACCGGAAACATCCCGGCCGGGTTCGTTCCGCGTGCCACGGCCGAGGTGGTGCTGGATTTGCAACCGGATGTGACGGCCGAACCCATCCTGGTCGATCTGTCCGGGGCCATCGATATCCAGAGGGCGGAGGTTCACTATCTGCGCCCGTTGCCGCCGGTCACGGAGGCCAGCGGCCGCGCGATCTACGGCCCGAACTGGATGACGATCGAGGGGGAGAGCGGCCGGCTGCTGAATTCCAGGCTGGGGGCGTCCCGGCTGGAAATCACCGATATCGGCGGCGAGGACGACATGGTCGTATCCGTCGCGCTGACCGGGCCGCTGGGCGATGCGCTGGAAATCCTGGATCATGAGCGGTTCGGCTTCATCAAGGCCCTGGGCATGGACCGCAACGGCCTGAGCGGCGAGGCCAGTGCCAATCTGTGGATGAATTTCGAGCTGAAGCGCGCCCTGAAGCTGGAGGAACTTGCAGTCAAGGCCAAGGCGCGTATCCGCAACCTGGCCCAGCCCAAGGGGCCGCTTGATTTCGATATACGTGCCGACGCGGTGGAGCTGGAGGTGGATACCAAAGGCCTGATCGCAAGCGGGGCGGTGCGGCTGAACGGTGTTCCTTTCGATCTGGCCTGGGATGAGCGCTTTTCGACATCGGAACCGCGCCGCAGCCGCTACGATCTGCGCGGCAGCATCCCGATTGCCGATCTGGCCCGGCTTGGCCTGGATGCGGGGCAGGTTGCCACCGGCCGCGTCACCGGCTCGCTGCGCTATGACATTGCGCGCGACGGCACCCAGGGTTTCGCGATATCCGCCGATCTGGGGGAGGCGGCGCTGTCCCTGCCCGATATCGGATTCGAGAAGCCGGCCGGCCATCCCGCGCAGGGGGAGCTGATCGGGCGTATCACCGCAGCGGATGCGCCGGTTGCCCTGTCGCGCCTGTCGCTGGATGGACCCGACCTTGCCATTGACCTGCACGGCATGCTGGCGCCCCGCTTCAAAGGGCTGTCTGAATTGACCGTGCGGCGCGCGAAATTCGGCGATACCGATATCAGCGGCGCCATTTCCGCCCTGCCCGGCGGCGGCTATCGGGCGGGCCTTACGGGGCCATCGCTGGATGCCCGCTTCCATTTCGAGCGGGAGGAGGAGCCGAAGGACCCGGCCGCTGCGGAGGAACCCCGCGGCCCGCCCTTGCAGATCAATCTGGCCGTGGACCGGTTGGTGACGACCCAAGGCCATGCATTGCAGGGGGTAACGGCCCGCATCCAGCGCGGGGAGGAGCGGATGGAGCGGGTGGAGGTCGACGCCCATACGGCGCCCGAAGCCCCGCTTTCGATACGCTATCTGCCCGACGGGCCGCGCCATGATCTGGCGGTGGATATCGCCGATGCCGGGGCGGCATTGACGGCGCTGGGCTGGACCGGGCGCATTCAGGGCGGGCGGTTGAAACTGACCGGCCATCGCGCCGAACCCGATACCCCCCTGCTCGGCACGGTGGAGATGGAGGAGTTCACCGTGCGCGACGCGCCGGCCATGGTGAAAGTGCTGGAATTCCTGTCCTTCACCGGTGCGCTCAGCGCGCTCAGGGAAACCGGGTTAGGCTTCCAGAAGCTGGAAGGGCGCTATTCCTGGCTGGATGGCAAGCTCGACATCGAATTCGCGCGTGCCTTCGGATCGTCCATCGGCATCACGGTGCGGGGTCAGGCCGACACCGATACCGATCAGGTGGAGATGGAAGGGGCGGTGATCCCGGCCTATCTGGTCAATCGCATTCTGGGCGACATCCCGATCCTGGGCTGGATCATTACCGGCGGGGAAGGCGAAGGCCTGTTCGCGGCGAATTATGCCGTGCATGGCCCGATTGAGGACCCGACCGTGACGGTCAATCCGCTATCGGTGCTGGCGCCGGGCTTCCTGCGGCAGATCCTGGGGTTGGAGGCGAGCGGGCCGGGCAGCGGTCAGGCCCCGGCATCGGTGCCGACGAACGGCGAAAGAGAGTGATCCGTCAGGAGGAGGATGGCGGGCGGCTCGGGCGGCTCAGCACATAAGCGGCCGACGCCCCCAGGATGATGGCGGCCGATACCCAGGCGAGGGTGGAAACCTGCGCCCCCCAGATCATCCAGGCCAGCGAGCCGGCCATGGCCGTGCTGGAAATCAGCTTGGCCCGCGGCGGGATTACCCGATGGGCTTCCCATTCCGCGATCATCGGGCCGAAGCGGGGATGGTCGCGCAGCCAGCGGTTCAGCCTTTCATTCGAACGGGCGAAGCAGGCCGCAGCCAGGATCAGAAAGGGCACGGTCGGCAGAAGCGGCAGAAAAGCGCCGACGAAGCCCAGCGCCACGAAACCCAGGCCGAGGACGAGATAGAGGTGACGCATCGGTACCGACTGTCCCTTGGTATGATCCAGCCCCAGATATCGGCTCTTTCCCGCGTCGCGGCAAGGGTGGGCAGGCCGATTGCGGAACCGGCCTGCCCCTAAAATCAATGGCGCACGCCGCTGCCGCCAATGGCGACGATGTTGTAAGGCAGCCCGTCGACCGCGATGCGGGCTTCTTCCGTCAGGTTTTCGGCATGCAGCACCAGCAGGTTGGACTGCCTGGGATCGGTCAGCACCAGATGCTCGTCCGCGATGGCCAGGCGCGGGCGCGGGTCACGCCAATGACCTTCCATGGAATAGGCCTTGGTAACCTGCACGCTGCGTTCGATCCGGGCCTGCAACAGGTCGATCCGGTGCAGCACGCCGTCTTCCGTCAGGGCGTAACCGAATTGCGGCCTGACCGGGTCCAGGATGAAATCCACCCGGCGGAAGGGCAGCTCCAGATACTGGAAATAGGGTGCTTCGGTCGGGTCGATCACCACCAGACCCTGGGCGCCGTAGTTACCCAGGAAAATCTGCATACCGGTCGATCCCAGCAGGGTGCCGGTATTGCCTGCGGGCAGGTCCTGCGGATAGGCCAGCATGGTGAATTCGGCCTGACCGTTGCGGTCGCGGATCGCCACCACGCCTTCCTTGCAGCCTGTCAGCAGAAATTCTCCCGAAAAGGCCTCGCCATGCAGATCGGTGCAGGGCTGCATGCTGCCGATGGCCGTTCCATCCCTGCGGAAGGACTGCGCGCCGATGCGCGGGGCGGGATCACCCGCCTTGACCGGGGCGTCCGGTGAGGCGACGGAGCTGATGATGTAGTCCTTCATGCCGGCGACAAAACCATGATGGGCTCTGCTTTGCGGGAAGCGCACCCCATCCAGCCGGCCTTCCAGCATCTCAGCTTCGCTCAGCAGCGCCGCGTAGCCGCCCTTGTCGAAATTGATGGCGGTGAAGCCGGCATGGCTGACGACATGGAACGGGCGCGGGCCGGTCAGCACCGCATCGATTTTGGTCGGCTCGGCGATCTCGATATCGGCATGGTCGCCATGGGATTTCAGCGTAATGCCGCTGGACAGGAAGGCCACCTCGTCATGGTCCGACTGGACCGCGATCACGGCGCGGCCGGTTTCGCTGGGATAAAGCTTGGCCGGCCCGGTCACCTCGAAGCTCCAGCGCTTTTCCGGATGCGCCAGCTCCAGTGCGGTGATGCGCCCGGTCGTATGATCGGCGACGAACAGGCGCCAAGCTTCATCATGCTCATGGGCCAGGCCCGGCATGGCGTGCAGCGACATGGCACCGGCCAGCAACAGCAGGGCGGACAGGCGGAAATTCAGGGTCATGCAACATCTCCCTTGTCGCATCACCGCGGCAGGGCTTTTGCCCTGCGGTGGGATGCGATCTCCGGTTCACAGAAAGTAAAATGTTATGATATAACATCGCAATCAGAATCAAGTGCAAATCCAGCCGGGTCTACTGCGGCGGGCGTGGTGCCGTGGCTGGATGGGCGCGCTTTCGGGATGAGCCAGGCATATGCAAGGACTGTTGGAATCGCCGATCCGCTCGGTTGTGGAAGGTGGGGAGCCGGAGATATTGCGGAATATCACAAGCCCATGCTGTGGCCTGGCGATCTGGCGCCGCCGGCCCCAGCCTGCTTTCCAGGATTGGCTCGATGCCCTGTCGCCGGACAACCTGCCCAGCCTGCGCATGATCCTGCCGGTGCGCCGGGTGGCGGATGCGGTGGTGATGGCCTGCGAGCTTGCCTCCATCCCTCCCGGGGCGGACCGGCGCATCCTGGCGGAGGATGTGGCGGCGCTGTCCGCGATCTTCGCCGATCTGATGGCGGTGGAGATGGTCAGTCTGCGCCTGTCGCCGGTGGCGGATGACGGCTGTACCCGCTTTCACCAGGATTGTGTCGCAGCCCGGCTGCTATGCGCCTATCGCGGGCCGGGCACGCAATATGCGCTGCCCGATGCCGATGGCAATCCGGGGCCGGTGCATGAATTGTCCACCGCGTCGGTCGGCGTGATGCGCGGCAGGCTGTGGCGGGGCGGCAGGGGGCCGGCGCTGTCCGTGCTGCATCGATCCCCGCCCTTGCGGGCGGGCGATCCGCCCCGCCTGCTGCTGGCCATCGACCCGGTGCTGGACGGTCAAAAGGCAATCAGGCGGGCCAGCCTGCACTGACTCACCATCCAAGCCCGTGTTCAGCGCACGATCACATTGCGGAACTGCCAGGGATCGTCCCGGTCGATATCTTCCGGGAACAGCTCGCCACGCCCGGTGATCGGGGTCCAGTCGGTATAGGCGCCGACCATCGGACCCAGATAGGGCAGGGCAATTTCCAGAATCTCGTCATGGTCCAGCTGATCGGCTTCGACCACCCCGGCTTGCGGATGGCGGATCGCCCAGACCATGCCGGCCAGCACGGCTGCCGTCACCTGCAGGCCCGTGGCGTTCTGATAGGGGGCGAGGCGCCGCGTCTCCTCGATGGACAGCTGCGAGCCGTACCAATAGGCGTTCCGGCCATGGCCGTAGAGCAGCACGCCCAGCTCATCCATGCCCGAGGAGATGCAGTTCTCGTCCAGCAGGCGCCAGATTTTCTGCGCGTCCCAGTTCTTGCCCTGCAATTCATGCACCGACAACACCGCGTCATCGCAGGGGTGATAGGCATAATGGCAGGTCGGCCGATAGACCACCTCGCCACCCTCGCGATGGGTGAAGAAGTCGGAGATGGAGATCGCCTCGTTATGGGTGATCAGGAAGCCGATGAAGGGGCCTTCGTCCGGCGTCCATGTCCGCACCCGGGTGGAGGCGGCATGCCGGTCCAGATAGATAGCAGCGCCCGAGCCGAAAGGATGCGAGCGCCCCTCCGGCGGCAGGGCCTTTTCATGCGTGCCCCAGCCAAGCTCCGCCGGTTGCAGCCCTTCGGAGATGAAGCCGTCAATCGACCAGGTGTTGACGAATTCGCCGCGAACCTTCTGGGTCGTGCACTTCTGCGTATCGCGCTCGGCGATGTGGATGCCTTTCAGCCCCGTATCCGCAGCCAGCTTTGCCCAGCCTTCGCGGCTGGTGGGCTTCACCGGGGCCAGGCCCAGATCGGCAGCCACCGTCATCAGCGCATGCTTGACGAAATGGCTGACAAGGCCGGGATTGGCGCCATGGGCCACCACGGCGGTGGGGCCCTTGCCCAGACGACGGCTCAGCGCCAGCGATTGTTCGCGCAGCGCGTAGTTGGAGCGCTCGGAGGTGGGAACCGAGGCATCGGTATAGCCACCCGGCCAGGGTTCGATGCAGGTGTCGATGTAGAGCGCGCCCAAGTCCCGGCACAGCTCCATCAGCGAGATGGAGGAGACTTCGACCGACAGATTGATCACGAAGCCCGGCTCGGCCTTCAGATAGCCGCCGAGAATCTCACGATAGTTCTCCTCGGTCAGCGCGACGGTCTCGAAGCGGATGCCATGCTCCTCGGCGATGGGCTTACCGGATTCGTCAGGGCACAGAATGGTGAGGCGCGATGTGTCGAAACCGATATGGCGCAAGAGCAGGGGCAGAAAGCCGCGGCCGATGGATCCGAAGCCGATCATCACGATCGGGCCATGGAAGTCTGCATGCTTGGGCCAGTTGTTCATTTCTGAGCTGGTCCTCCCTCTGTCGGTTTGGAGAAATGGAAAAGGCGCAACCCCCGGTCTATCGCTTATGGAAAGGTTCGGCCAAGGTTAAAGCAGCGAAGCCCCGCCGGAAAGGGTTCACCCTTCCAGCGGGGGTACGAAAAGAGGCGGGGCCTACGCGGCGGATGCGGCGAGGGGCGGTGCCCAGGCGAAATGTGGGGCGGAGCCGAAGGCGCGCGAATCCGCTGCGCAGAGCAGATCGCTCTCCACCGCCTCGGGCGCCCGTACCATGCCGGTGGCGCCGTCCAGCGCGCCCGGCTGCAGTTCCACGCCCAGAAAGCGGCGGTCTTCCACCGGGCCGGGCAGGGCAAGGCCGCGCGTCAGCGCGCGGGAAAAGCCGAAACGCTCGTAATATTCCGGATCGCCGACCAGGATGACGGCCTTCTGGCCATGCGCTCCGGCCTGATTCAGGGCATGGCGCATCAACCGCGCGCCCAGGCCCAGTTCCCGATAATCCGGATGCACGGCCAGCGGCCCCAGCATCAGCCCTTCGCCTGCCGAGCCAAGCAGCACGGTCCACAGGCGTACGGTCGCGATGGTCTGGCCGGACTGGCGCAGCAGGAAGGCAAGCCCATTGGCCGGCACGCGCCCATCGCGCAGCCGCTGGCAGGTCTTGGCGAAGCGCGACGGGCCGAAGCACAGGTCGAGCAGCATCTCCACCCCGGTGAAGTCCCGAGGTGTTTCGGAGCGGATGAGGTACATCGTCTTGGGTCCTCTTCCTTCAGCCAGCGGTGGTCAGATGCAATAGGCTTTCAGCGGCGAGAAGCCGTTGAACGCCACGGCCGAATAGGTCGTGGTGTAGGCGCCTGTTGCCTCGATCAGCACCCGGTCGCCGATCTCCAGCGACACCGGCAGCGGATAGGGAGTCTTTTCATACAGCACATCGGCGGAATCGCAGGTCGGGCCGGCCAGGATGGCAGGCTCGGCCGGGGCCCCGTCGCGCGGCGTGCGGATCGGATAGCGGATCGCCTCGTCCATGGTTTCGGCCAGACCGCCGAATTTGCCGATGTCGAGATAGACCCAGCGCACCGAGTCCTGATCGGACTTGCGGGAAATCAGCACCACCTCCGCCTCGATCACGCCGGCGTCGCCGACCATGCCGCGGCCCGGCTCGATGATGGTTTCGGGCAGACGGTTACCGAAATGGGTGCACAGCGCTTCGAAGATCGCATGCCCATAGCTCTCGGCCGTCGGGATGTCCTTCAGGTAACGCGCCGCGAAGCCGCCGCCCAGATTGACCATGCGCAGGCAGATGCCGCGTTCGGCCAGTCGTCGGAACAGGCCGGAAACGGTGGCCAGCGCACGATCCCACATCTGCGGGTTGGTCTGCTGCGAACCGACATGGAAGGAAACACCATAGGCTTCCAGGCCCAGAACATGGGCGCGTTCCAGCAGGCGCTCGGCCATTTCAGGCTCGCAGCCGAACTTGCGCGACAGCGGCCATTCCGCGCCTTCGCCATCGCACAGGATGCGGCAGAACGCGCGCGCGCCGGGGGCGGAGCGGGCCAGCTTCTCGATCTCGGCATCGCTGTCGAAGGCGAACAGGCGCACGCCGATCGCGAAAGCCCGCGCGATGTCGGCTTCCTTCTTGATCGTGTTGCCGAAGGAAATGCGGTCGGGCGCAGCGCCGGCGGCCAGCGCCATCTCGATCTCGGGGATCGAGGCGCAGTCGAAGCAGGAGCCGAGCTCGGCCAGCAGCGACAGCACTTCCGGCGACGGGTTGGCCTTCACCGCGTAGAAGACGCGGGTATCGGGCAGCACCCGGGCGAAGTCCAGATAGCGGTCGCGCACGCGCTCCAGGTCAACGACCAGGCGGGGGCCATCATAGGCGCGGTCCTTCAGGAACGCAGCGATGCGATCGGTCATAATAGGGATCTCCTTCCCCGGATGTATAAAACAAGCCAGTCCATGGCCGGCTCGCTCCGGAAACCTCGCTATATGGCGGGCCCGGCGCGTCCGACGCGCTCGATGCTCCCGCCGACCGCCTTCCGGATTGGGGCCCGGCAGACGTCGACGGTCCGACGCGCCACATGGAAATCATGTGCGCGGCAGAGAGATCAGCGTGAACCTGCTGTTCGTGGCTGGCCACAACCGACCCGGGGGTGCGCACCGTCCCGTTCTGTCGGGAGGGCGCCGTTTGAAACGCGGTGGCCACAGGCACGTGCGAATTCAGGCTGGGGGCTATCTATGCGCAATCGACCCTGTGTGCAAGACGATTTTTTATGACAATTTCGGGGCGGAAACCCCGTTGCCATGCATGGGTTGCATGGCTGGCGACAGCCGGGGCAATCGGGGCCGCCACAGGCGGTGGACATGGGCGGGCCGGCCTGGGTTTCCTGCGCATGTCCGCGGGCGCCCTGATCCAACGAGACGAGACGTCTCGTCTCGTCTGGGTGAAGCGGCAAGGTGTTTTGGAAGGCGGCGGCGCCGGGGCGAAACGCCGCTGTCGAATCGCGTTAGCCTGGCCTATATCGTCTTTCCGTTCTGATCGTTTCACGGATCGCAGGCCCATGCAGAACTATCTCGACCTTCTGGACCATGTCCGCCGCCATGGCGTGCGCAAGACCGACCGGACCGGGACGGGTACCCTGTCCACCTTTGGCTGGCAGCTGCGTTTCGATCTGGAGGACGGCTTTCCCCTGGTCACCACCAAGAAGCTGCATCTGCGCTCCATCATCCATGAGCTGCTGTGGTTCCTGAAGGGCGAAACCAACATCGCCTATCTGAAGGACAACAAGGTGTCGATCTGGGATGATTGGGCGGACCAGAACGGTGATCTCGGCCCCGTCTATGGCCACCAATGGCGCAGCTGGCCCAGCCCGGACGGGCAGGCCATCGACCAGATCGTGCAGCTTCTCGAAGATCTGAAGCGCAATCCCGATTCGCGCCGTCATATCGTGACGGCCTGGAACCCGGCCGATCTGCCGAAAATGGCGCTGGCGCCCTGCCATTGCCTGTTCCAGTTCTGGGTGGGTGACGGGCGTCTGTCCTGCCAGCTTTATCAGCGATCCGCCGATCTGTTCCTCGGCGTGCCGTTCAACATCGCTTCCTACGCGCTGTTGACGATGATGGTGGCCCAGGTGACCGGCTATCGACCGGGCGAGTTCATCCACAGCTTCGGGGATGCCCATATCTATCTGAACCATCTGGATCAGGTGGATGAACAGCTGTCGCGCGCGCCCTTCCCGTTGCCCAGCATGCGGCTGAACCCGGATGTGACCGATCTGTTCGCCTTCCGCTATGAGGATTTCACGCTGGAGGGCTATCAGGCCCATCCGCATATCAAGGCACCGGTAGCGGTATAAGAGGTAGCGGTCCGATGCGTATTTCCCTGATCGTCGCCATGGGGCTGAACCGCGTCATCGGCCGGGATAACGGGCTGCCCTGGCGGATCAGCTCCGATCTTGCCTTCTTCAAGCAGGTCACCCTGGGCAAGCCCGTGGTGATGGGCCGCAAGACCTTCCAGTCGATCGGCCGGCCTTTGCCTGGGCGCCACAACATCGTGATCAGCCGCGATCCTGCCCTTGCCCCCGACGGGGTGGAAATGGCGCGGGACCTGGCCGCGGGGCTGCGTCAGGCCGAAGCCGCCGCAGCGCGGATGGAGGCGGATGAAATCCTGGTGATCGGCGGGGCGGAGATTTATGCCCAGGCCCTGCCGCTGGCCGGGCGTGTCTATTGCACCGAGGTTGCCGCCACCCCACAGGGCGATGCCTTCTTTCCCCTGCTTGACCCATCCCACTGGCTGGAGAGCCTGCGCGAACATCGTGAATCCGGTCCGAAAGACGATCACGAATTCGATCTCGTGCGGTATGATCGTCGGCACTAGCTCGCCATCCCGACACAGGGCGGGCGGAAAGGGAGTGCATGACCGCCGCGCGGGCCCTGGCCCAACGCCCCGAAACGCCGGAAGACGTGCTGGCCGCGATCGGTGCGGCCATGGACGAGCATCACCATTGGATGAAGGTCTGGCATCGCGCGCTGGTCTGCGGCACGCCGCCGGCCGATATCGTGCTGAAGGGCAATACAGCACAGGCATCCCCCTTCGCGACCTGGATGGCGGAACATGGCGGGCAGGGGCTGCTGCAACAGGCGGCCTTCGCGGAGATGAAACGCCGCTTCGACCAGGTGCGGGAACTCGGCCGGCTGCTGGCCGAGCGTGCCCTGTCGGGCCGGCGGGTCCCGCCGGAAGATTATGATGCGATGGTGGAGGCGGCGTCCGCCTTCGAGCGCCAGGCCGCCCGGCTGTCGGATGCTTTTCGCAAGGCGGTGGCGGAGCTGGACCCGCTGACCGGCCTTGCCAACCGGGTCACCATGCTGCGCGAGTTGGAGGCGGAATATGACCGCGCGGTGCGCACGGGCCAGCCCTGTGGCGTGGCGCTGGCCGATATCGACCGCTTCAAATCGGTGAATGACACGCATGGGCATGGCGTGGGCGACAAGGTGCTGGCCGCCACCGCCGGGCGCTTCCTGACCCGGCTGCGCCCCTATGATGCGATCTGGCGCTATGGCGGGGAAGAATTCCTGATCTGCCTGCCCAATGCCGACGAGGCCACGGCGCTGCGTATTCTGGAGCGGCTGCG
>Ga0209066_10006454_pt1 | contig 11953 bp, 9 predicted proteins | sample All_14_2_FD_187198 | JGI IMG/M metagenome (GOLD analysis project Ga0209066, IMG submission 187198) | Freshwater microbial communities in response to fracking from Pennsylvania, USA - Allegheny Zone_MetaG_DW_15 (SPAdes) (version 2) ...
TAAGTTGGGTAATTTCAGAGGTGGTTCGACTGATCTGAACAGGTCCCCGGCGGTTTCCATGTGGTTTTCCGCCTCGGTCAGACCGCTACCGCCTCGGGCATCGGCTGGTTGAAGTCGGCCTGATCGGGCATTTTCCCGTCAGGCGACGAATACGGGCAGCGGCTGTTGCAGAAGCCGGGATAGCGACCGATTCCGCGCAGGCATCAATGTCCCCCGCCGACCATGACATGCGCCAATCTGTTGACGACCCCCAAGACATGCATCGCATCCTCCAACCGCAAGCTACTTCAGGAATTGCCTGAATCTGCTCAACGCCAGATAGAAAAACACAAGGCCGATCACGAACAGGGCGGCGAGCTGTGGCCAGACGATATCGAACCCTGCGCCACGGAACAGGACCGCCTGCGCCAGGATGACGAAGTGCGTATTGGGGGCGGCAAACATGGTGTCCTGGATGATCAGGGGCATGCTTTCGCGCGGGGTAACACCGCCCGACAGCACCTGAAGCGGCAATAGCACCATCATCAGCAGCAGGCCGAACTGCGGCATGGAGCCCGCGATCGTCGCGAGAAAGATGCCCATGCAGGTCGTGGCGAAGAGCTGCAGGGCAGCACCGAAGAGGAACAGCGCTAGCGAGCCTTGAATCGACACCTGGAGGACACCTTGAACGACGAAGACGAGCGAGCAGGTGGAGGCGACGAGCACGACAAGACCCATGGACCAGATCTTGCTCAACATGATTTCGGTGGGCGTCACCGGCATCACGAGGAGGTGTTCGATCGTGCCGTGCTCGCGTTCACGAATGAGCGCCGCCCCGGTCAGGATGATCGACAGCATGGTGATCGAGGAGATGGCGTTGGTGATGGCGCCGAACCAACTCTTGTTGAGCTCCTGGTTGAAACGGGCCCGCAGCACAAGATCGACCGGCACCGTCGCTGCCGACCTGTGGCGGTTCACAAACTCACTGACCTCGTCGGAGACGATCGACTGGATGTAACCACTGCCGGCGAAAGCCTGGGACATGCGCGTGGCATCGACGTTGAGCTGAATGGTCGGCGATCGTCCGGCCAGAAGATCGCGCTGGAAATTCGGAGGGATGTCGAGCGCGAACGTGTCGAGACCCGAATCCATGCGCGTGTCCATCTCGCGTTGCGAGATGAGCTTCGGGATCGAGAAATAGGGTGGATAGAACGCGGTGACCAGGCGCGACGACACGGGCGACTGATCCTCGTCAACGATGGCGATGGCCGCCTTGTTGAGCGTCTCCGGAATCGCCGTCGAGGCCGTATAGACTGAAAGCGTGAAGGCATAGACGATCAGCACGACGAGTATCGGGTCACGGGCAAGCCCCCGCAGTTCCTTGATGCCAAGCTGGGATATGTTTGCGACACGCATGGTCAACCCGCCTGTTTCTTGAGGAATGCTATTCCAAGGCCGAGTAGCACGGGAACTGTGATCAGCAACGGCACGAATGAGTCGGCGAGGTCGCGGAAACCGAGCGCCTTGGAAAAGGTGCCGCGGGAGATCGTCACGAAATAGGTTGTCGGATAGATGTTCCCGATGACGGCGCCAACCCCTTCGAGAGAAGAGACAGGGTCGATCATTCCGGAATATTGAACGGCCGGAATGAGGGTGAGGAGGGCGGTGCCGAAAATCGCAGCGATCTGGCTGTTCATGAAGGTCGAAATCAGGAGCCCCATGCCCGTGGCGGCGGTAACATAGAGGAGCGCCGCCGCAGCGAGCGTGAAAAAGCTACCCGTCATCGGGACCCTGAACACGAAGACCGCAAACGCCGTCAGCATCAGGAAATTCAGCATGGCGAGCGCCACATAAGGGATTTGCTTGCCGACGAGGAATTCGACCCGGGTCACCGGGGTGACGTAGAAATTGACGATCGAGCCGAGCTCCTTTTCGCGCACGACGCTGAGCACAGCGAGCATGGCCGGGATCATCATCAGCAGGAGCGGAATGACGGCGGGCACCATCGCCACCAGGCTTTCGATGCCGGGATTGTACCGGTAGCGGGTTGCGATCTGGAAATTGCCGACCATGGCGGCATCGCCATAAAGCTCCCGCGCCTTCTGCATCAGCCAATTCGCGTGCATTCCTTGTACATATCCGCGCACGGTCTCGGCACGGGTAGGCATGGCTCCATCGATCCAGGCGCCGATCTCGACGGTGCGGCGGCCGCGCGCCACGTCACGGCCAAACCCGGGCGGGATCTCGATGGCGAGGCTCAGTTCGCCATTGCGCATGCGCCGGTCGAGATCGGCATAGTCCGTGATCGCTGCCTTTTGCGTGAAATAGCGCGAGCCCGCAATCTGCAGGGCATAGTCGCGGCTGACCGTTGTGTCGTCCCGGTCGAGCACGGCGAAGGAAAGGTTCTCAATATCGATGTTGATGCCGTAACCGACGACAAACATCAACAGGACGCTGCCGAGGATGGCGAGCGTGGCGCGGATCGGGTCGCGTCCGAGTTCCAGCGTCTCCCGTTGTGTGTAGGCGAACATGCGCCGAAAATCGAAAAAGTGACGGACGGACAGAGCGGCGGGGGGCGCCACCGTTCCATCCGCCGTCTCACGCTGCGCAACGGCTTGCGCTGGTGTCTTCTGCTCACCGATCGCCTCCTCCAGATAGACGATGAAGGCTTCTTCGAGCGTGGCGGCGGACCTGCTTTCGATGATTGCGCGCGGACTGTCGCTGGTGAGCACCTTGCCCGCATGCATCAACGAAATGCGGTCGCAGAGTTCGGCCTCGTTCATGAAGTGGGTGGAGACAAAGATCGTGACGTTGTCCTTCCGCGAGAGGTCGGAGAGGATCTGCCAGAACCTGTCGCGAGCAATGGGATCGACGCCTGAGGTCGGCTCGTCGAGGATCAGCATGTCAGGGCTGTGAATCATCGCCACGGCGAGCGACAGGCGCTGACGGATACCGAGCGGCAAGGCGTCGGGCAGCACATCCATGACGTCTTCGAGGTCGAAGCGTCGCGCCATCTCCTTGATCCGGTCGGGAATGGTGGCGGCCGGCATGCAGAACAGGCGGGCATGCAGGTCGAGGTTCTGCCGCACCGTAAGCTCCGAGTAGAGCGAGAAGCCCTGACTCATGTAGCCGACGCGGCGACGAACCTCGATATCGTTGGGATCGACCTCATGCCCGAACAGGCGCGCGGTGCCTTCCGTCGCTGGCAGAAGGCCGGTGAGCATCTTCATGGTCGTGGTCTTGCCGCAGCCATTCGAGCCGAGGAAGCCAAAAATCTCGCCACGCGGGATGCGGAAGCTGACGTTGTCGACCGCGGTGAAGTCGTTGAAGCGCATGGTAAGGTTTTCGGCCTCGATCGCGATCTTGCCATCGCTGTCCGGATTGCGTGGTGGAATCACCACTTCCCGATGTTGGGCCCGCTTTTCTTCCGGCAGCAAGGCGATGAAGGCGGCATCGAGATTGGATGTGGCGGTTTTGGCAAGCAAATCGGCGGGGGTGCCGGTCGCCAGGATATGTCCGGCATCCATGGCGACCAGCCAGTCGAAACGGGCCGCTTCCTCCATATAGGCGGTGGCGACGATCACGCTCATGCCAGGCCGGGCGCGGCGGATATCCTCGATCAATTCCCAGAACTGGCGGCGTGACAGCGGGTCGACACCGGTGGTCGGCTCGTCAAGAATCAACAGATCCGGATCATGGATCAGGGCGCAACAGAGCCCGAGCTTCTGCTTCATGCCCCCCGACAGTTTTCCGGCCGGTCGGTCCGGGAACGGCGCGAGCCCGGTACTCTCCAGCAACGCATCAATCCGGCGCGCGCGTTCCTTCCGATCCTGGCCAAACAGTCGAGCGAAGAAATTGATGTTCTCGAACACGGATAGCGTCGGATAGAGATTTTTGCCCAGCCCCTGCGGCATGTAGGCGATGCGCGGGCAGGACAACCGCCGGTGGGTGGCGTTGGCAATATTCCCACCCAGCACCTCGATATACCCGTCTTGCACGACGCGAGCCCCAGCGATCAGCGACAGGAGGCTGGACTTGCCGACCCCGTCCGGGCCGATCAGGCCGACCATCACGCCCGACGGAATCTCGAGGCTGATGCTGTCGAGCGCGCGCGTTTTGCCATAAGAGAGCCCGACGGCGTCAACTCGGACGACAGGCGCTGCCGACCCGATCGCGCTGACCGGTTCTGGGGGCGCGCCGTTCATTGCACCAACGTCTCCGTCAGGCTGGCGGGCCAATCGGTATCCGGATCGAGCCGGATATAGGCCACGCCGGGAAGCCCGGTCTTGACTTGCCGGATGTACTTGCGCAGCAAGTCCTGCGGGATCCGGGCTTTGATCCGGAACATCAGCTTCTGACGCTCCTCCTCAGTCTCGACGGTTTTCGGTGTGAATTGGGCGACATCGGCGACGAAGCTCACCTTCGCCGGGATCACGAACTGGGGGGCAGCGTCAAGGACAAGACGCACCTCGGTGCCGATTGCGACGCGGCCCGCCTGCGCGGTCGGCAGGAAGAATGTCATGAAGACATCACCGAGATCGACCAGGTTGAGAACGCGCCCGCCAGCGGACAGGACCTCGCCTGGCTGCGCAACGCGGTACTGGACCCGACCGTCGCGCGGCGACCTCAGCGTGGCGTCATCGATGTCCGAGACAATGCTTTCGATCGCCGCCTGGGCGGCATCGACAGCCGCCTCGGCATCGACCACCTGAGCCCGCGCCGAACTGATCGCCGCCTCGGAGGCGGCGAGCGACGCCTTCGCCGCGCCGACGGCCGCGCGCGCACCTTCGGCCGTTGCCCTGTCATCATCGAGCGTCTGCCGGGAAGTAGCATTGGTCTTGATGAGTTGCTCGGAGCGCGCGAGCCGCCTCTTCGCCGCGTCGAGCTGCGCCCCGCGCTGCGCGACTATGGCTGTCGCCGCCTCCTTTTCCGCCTGACGCTGGACGACAAAGCTTTTGGCGGTATCGACGCTGATGATGGCACGCCGGAGCTGCGCCTCTGCCTGACGGCGTTGCGCCTCCCGTTGTTCGGTGTCCATCTGTGCCAGGACTTGGCCGACGGTAACGAAATCCCCTTCATTGGCGAGGATCTCCTTGATACGTCCCGCCGTCTTCGTCGAGATATCGACCTCGGTCGCTTCGATCCGACCGTTGCCGCTGGCGATGCCGGCGGGCAGGCTGGAACTAGCGTAGCTCCTCCAGACATAATAACCGCCGCCAAGCACGGCGACGACGACAATAATGACCAGCCATCGGCCGCGACTTCCCTGCATATCTCTCATTCTCTCCGGAATGGCCTAACAAATATTCGCCGCGCGAGAGGCCCGCTACGCGTCCAAACCCCTCCGCAATTGATGTCGTCCTGACAAACAGGTGCGTTCGCTGCCCGGCGGCGGACGCACTGAATGCAGACATTATCTGGTTGGTGCAGCCGATGCGATGCGACAAATGCCTTCGAATGTCTTCGTGCCGTCGTTCCACAGGCACGACACTGACGGCTGAGCAAACGCCGCGTTCAGCTTCAACGCCGCTGCGGGATCGGATGCGGTCGTTTGACCTTGTGGCGCTGTCGTTTGGGTCGTCATGACAACGTAATCCTCCCAAGGCACAGTATTTGGCGTTACCATTCCATCACCAAGGCGCCGACTGGCATCGACTTGGCTGGCGCAACGCGCGTTGACTGGGAATCATGGTATCGGTAGGCTCGAAAAACGCAAACAAAATCTGGAGTTCTCATGGCCCGATCCACCGTCCGTGCCGCAGCGCTGAAGCGCGAGCAGATCCCCGGAATCGGTGTCCTCAGGAAGGTTCTTGGTATCGAGGACGGAGAGATTCAACGGCGCACCATCCAACGCCTCAAGATTCTGGTCGGCGACCGTCCCTGTGATGTGGCCGCATACGCGGCTGAAGGAGACGCCCGATGACAGCAGCAGCCTCCGCCACCAAGCCTTCGACGTCGGTTGTCGCGGCGAGCGAAGAAAGCGTCGGCACCGAAGGGTTTCGCGCCATCGACCGCATGAGCGACGTGTTCGTGGCGCAGTTCACGGCCGGCTTTTCCCCGGCCTCCCTTGCGCTCTCCTTTTTCGACTGGTCAATTCATCTGGCGGCCGCCCCCGGCAAGCGTGCGGAACTCGTCGACAAGGCGGCGCGCAAGACAAACCGCCTTCTGGGCTACCTCGCTGCGGCCAGCACCCATCCCGATACGCCGCCATGCATCGAGCCGCTGCCGGGGGATTATCGGTTTGCGGCGGAGGGCTGGAAGAAGCAGCCCTATGCCGCCTTCGCCCAGGCGTTTCTGCTCAATCAGCAATGGTGGCACAACGTCACCCACGAGGTGCCCGGCGTCTCACCGCACCACGAGCACGTCATCGCCTTCGTCGCGCGTCAGTTGCTCGACATGTTCTCACCCTCGAACCATCCGCTCACCAATCCGGAAGTGGTCGAGAAGGCAATCGAAACGGGCGGTGCCAATTTTATCCAGGGCTGGCGCAATTTTCAGGAAGACGCGGTTCGCACTGTTACCAATCAGCCGCCGGTCGGGGCCGACGGTTTCATTCCCGGCAAGGATGTTGCCGTCACGCCCGGCAAGGTCGTCTACCGCAACCACCTGATCGAGCTGATCCAATACGCCCCGACGACCGACAAGGTCCAGGCGGAACCGATCCTGATCATCCCGGCCTGGATCATGAAATACTACATCCTCGATCTCTCGCCGGAGAATTCGCTGGTCCGCTATCTGGTCGGGCAAGGCCACACGGTCTTCTGTGTCTCCTGGCGCAATCCGGACGCCGCCGACGGCGACCTCACCATGGACGACTACAGGCGTATGGGTGTCATGGCCGCCCTCGATGCCGTGGGCGCCATCGTTCCCGATCGGAAGATCCACGCCACCGGTTACTGCCTCGGCGGCACGCTGCTTGCGATCGCCGCCGCCGCCATGGGACGGGCGGGCGACGACCGGCTCGCCTCGGTGACCCTGTTCGCCGCCCAGATCGATTTCACCGAGCCCGGCGAACTCGCCCTCTTCATCGACCACAGCGAGATGCATTTCCTTGACAGCATCATGTGGAACAGGGGCTATCTGTCCGCCGACCAGATGGCCGGCGCCTTCCAGCTCCTGCGCACCAACGACCTCGTCTGGTCGCGTCACGTGCGCGAATATCTGATGGGTGAGCGCACCCCGATGACCGACCTCATGGCGTGGAACGCGGATTCCACCCGCATGCCCCACCGCATGCATTCCGAATATCTGCGCCGTCTCTATCTCGGCAACGAGCTGGCGGCCGGCCACTTCATGGTCGACGGTCGCCCTGCGGTTCCCCAGAATATCCGCGCGCCCATGTTCGTCGTCGGCACCGAGCGCGACCACGTCGCGCCATGGCGGTCCGTCTACAAGGTCCACCAGCTCACCGACACCGACGTCACCTTCGTTCTGACCAGCGGCGGCCACAATGCCGGCATCGTCAGCGATCCCGGTCATCCCCGGAACCACTTCCGTGTCGCCACGAAGCGCGTCGTCGACCTCGATCTCGGTCCGGAGGAATGGCTTCTCGCGGCGGAGCGGAAGGACGGCTCCTGGCGGATCGAATGGACGCAATGGCTCGGCGCCCATTCCTCGTCGCAATCCGTACCGCCGCCCGGCATGGGGGCTGCGGACAAAGGCTATCCGCCAATCGAGGACGCACCGGGCACCTATGTCTTGCAGCGATGAGGTGCGATGACCGGATGTCCTCACCACTCACGCCCTCAACGCAAGGCCCCGCTCCCGCTTATCCCGTTCAGGCGCGACCCGGCAAATATATTGCGTGAAGGACACATGTCATAATGGCGGAACTTAAGCCGAACCAGGCGGCGACGGACAGGGCGGCGACTGGTGGCAGCCTGCGGCCCCAGCCGCGACATATCGATTTCCTGCTGGTCGGAGGTGGCGTCGCCAGCGCCGTTGCGGCCGAGACGCTGCGCGCGGAAGGAGCGGTCGGCTCGGTCTTGATCCTGTCACAGGAAGACGTGCCGCCCTATCACCGGCCGCCGCTATCCAAGCAGATGCTGCTTGATGCCGAAAACGAGCAGCAGATCTTCGTTCACCCCGAAAGCTTCTATCGCGACAAGGCGATCGATCTGCAACTCAGTACCCGGGTGACGTCCGTCGATCCGGAGAACCACACGATAACGACCGCAACCGGAGAACGGATCCGCTATGGTCGGCTCCTGATCGCGACCGGCGCGACACCCAGGCCTCTTCTCGTCCCCGGCGCGGATCTCGCCGGAGTCCATACCCTGCGGCAGAAAGCTGACGCCGAGATGGTTCGGCGGGCTGCCGCCCAGGCCAGGCATGCCGTGGTGCTCGGTGGCAGCTTTCTGGGGATGGAAATCGCCATGTCGCTGGTCGAGCGCGGCCTTGATGTCACCATCATCGAGTTCGGTGCGCGACTTCTTCCTCATCTCGAATCCGCTGACCTCTCCGCTCGCTTCCAACGCTATGCCGAAAGTCGTGGAGTCTCGGTGCTGCTGAACGAGACGGTCGCCGCTCTGCGTGGCCAGGGCCATGTTGAGGAACTCGAAACAACATCCGGGCGGCGGATACCCTGCGAGCTTGTGGTCATCAGCATCGGCGTCGTGCCGACCACCGGGTTCCTGCGTGGCAGCGGTATCGATCTCGATGACGGTCGCATCGTGGCGGATGCGCTGCTCAGGACGAGCGCGCCGGATGTCTTCGCGGCCGGCGATGTCACGACCTTCTATGACCCCGTCTTCGCGCGGCAGCGCCATATCGAACATTGGGACAATGCGGTGAAGCAGGGGCGTCTCGCCGCCAGAAACATGATGGGTCGACGGCGGCCCTATGACGAGGTCTCCTATTTCTTCTGCCAGATCGGCGATATCGGTTTCAACATGCTCGGCTGGCCTGCGGAGGCGGAAGAATGGATCGGCCGGGGCGAGATCGAGAGCCGATCCTTCGCGTTGTTCTACATCAAGGGAGACGTGCCGCGTGCGCTGTTCTCGATAGGCAGGCCTGTCGACGAAACCAGGCTCGCCGAAGGCTTGATCCGCTATCGGGTGAACGTGCGGACGATCAAGGACCGGCTGCATGATCCGGCCTTTCTCATCGATCATATTCCGACGCAGACGGCGCTGGTCCTTCAGGGTGGGGGTGCGCTCGGTGCCTTCGAATGCGGCGTCGTCAGGGCTCTCGAAGAGGAGGGGATTTTCCCGGACATCGTTGCCGGCGTTTCGATTGGCGCGTTCAACGGCGCGATCGTCGCCAGCAACCCGCGTCACGCGACGTCGGCCCTTGAGGCATTCTGGGCTGATCTGGCCGTCACGACTGCGGACTTGCCGTTCGCCTGTGGTGAGCGAGCCGCCGCAGCATTGCAGATCCTGACATTCGGGGTACCGCATTTCTTCCGGCCTCGCTGGATGCAGCCGTTCCGCTCACTCACCGATTCCCCGACAAACTGGACGAGCTATTACGACACCGCGCCGGTGAAGGCGCTTCTCGCGAAGTACGTGGATTTCGCAGCTCTCAAGACAAGCCCGGTGCGGCTGCTTCTCAGCGCTGTCAATGTCTCCACGGCGGAGCTTGAAGTTTTTGACAGCTACGTCGACGATCTCACTCCCGAGCATGTCCTGGCGAGCGGCAGCCTGCCGCCGGGGTTTCCCTGGACGGTCGTCGACGGCAAGGCCTACTGGGACGGTGGCATCGTCAGTAACTCACCACTTGATCTTCTCATCGATCGCTGCGGTCCGGACGGGAAGCGCGTTTTCATCGTCGACCTGTTCTCGGGCACAAGTCCGCTTCCGACCAACATGATGGAGGTGCTGCTCCGACGCGACGAGATCGTCTATTCCGAACGGATCAGAAGCGACCTGCATCATCGCGAAACGATCAGCGCCTATCGCAGTCTCATCGATCACATTCTCACCCATCTCGAGCCGGCAGAGATCGCGAGGATCAAACATTTGCCGCCGTATATTCAACTCATGGGCGACGGAGCCGCGACGACCATCACGCGGTTCATGCGGCAAGGACAAGACCGAGAGCCTGCTTCCCTCGACTATGATTTTTCATACAAGACCATTCGATCCCATCAAACCGAAGGTTACACGGTCGCCAGGAAGGTCATTCACGATGGCTCACCTTGAGGGCCCTTTGGACGAGCTTCCGACGCCCCCCTTCATTGTCACGATGACGCAGAAGCTTCGATACCCAGCCCCATCGGCGGTACATCCTTCGACGTGGCGTTGATCACCAAGCGCGAGCTGACCATCAAGGTAAGCGCTGCGCCGATCACACGTTGTCGGCGTAGTTCCACGGCATGAGATCGCCGATCTGGCTCTGCTTATGACCTTCGACAATGGCGGTGACGGCGGACAGCCTTCGCGATTTGTATTGGGCGCTGAGGGCGCCGCCCTGCGCGAACGCGACATGGGTGATGGCGTCCGCCACGGCAATCAGCTCGACAAACTCAAGGACGGCTTCGGCGATTATGTCTGGCGCTCAAGCTCGACGGCGGGCGTGCCGCCGACGCGCCTGGGACGGCCCATCGAGTTCGACGAGAACTTTCCGGGCATCGGCGCGGGGACGTACCCAATCGCATTTGCGGATTGGCAACAAGCTTATGTCGTCGTCGATCGGCTCGGGTTGAGGCTGGTTCGCGATCCCTACACGAACAAAATGAACGTCCTTTTCGACTGCTTCAAGCGAGTCGGCGGTGGCGATCTGATCAAGCAAACGACCGATACGGAGGGAACGGGCGCCTTTGTGCTCGGCCCTTCCGTATCCGGTTTCTGGCCGTTCCCGACCTTTGCTGACGACACGCCGGTCTACGACACCGCTGTCGACAATCCCGACGCCAGCACCCGTCCGTTGGTCTGCGGCGCAGTTGTCACGCCGCCTTGATCGTCGGAATGTCGCTCACGTCGACTTCACGCTCAACATGCCACGCATCATGGGCGGCCTGCATGCGCAGCCAGATGCCAGGGCCATCGCCAAAAAATTTACCGAGACGTGCGGCAACATCCGGCGAAACGGGCTTCTTGCAATTCAGGATGTCATAGAAATGCTGGCGCGAGATGCCGAGCGCCGATGCAATAGCCGTCTTCGTCATCCCGATATCGGTGAGGATGTCTTTGATCACCTCTCCCGGATGCGTCGGGCACCTGTCGGGGTTGCGCTTGGCTGCATAGGCCATGGTTGGTGTTCCTCTCAGTGGTACTGCTCGAAATCGATCTCGTAAGCATCGCCGTCGGAAAACTCGAAGGTGATGCACCACGGGCCGTTGATATGGACAGTATAGCGGGGCGGCTTCAACCCCTTCAGTGCATGGAAGTCAAAGCCCGGAATGTTCATTTCCGCGGCTTCGACGGCTGCATCCAGCCGGTCCAGACGGATGAGAATGCGCTTGTGAAATCTGGCGTCGATCTTTGGCGTGCTGCCCTTTGCCCATAGCTCAGCAAGCAGCTTGCTTTTGAACGTCTTGATCATGCGCGGACTGTAAGTGTTCAGTGGACACAGTGTCAACAAAAGACTTACACGCCATAGGCCCCAAGCCATGGTCGGCATGCCCTGACACACAATGGGTAGGGCACCTTCGGTCTTTGGGGCCTATGGGGTTTTTACCAGATGGGGCTCATGCGCAGATTTTTATTCCGCCGCTGAAAAACGGCTCAGAACCACCAAATTTTTAGGAAAAATGAAAAAATCAGAGACCCGACGCCTTTGTGGGCGAAGTTGTGGGTCAATAGCCATATGCTTCGTCAAGTCATTGTTTTTATTAATGTTATGGCGGATGGGGTGGGATTCGAACCCACGGTGGGCGTAAACCCACGCCGGTTTTCAAGACCGGTGCCTTAAACCACTCGGCCACCCATCCAAGGGCCAGTTTCTGATGGGTAATACCGCGAAGGTCAAGCGATTCCGGTGATGCGGCAGCTCACAGCGGAATGAAGGTGCCGGTCTCGGAATGGAGGTCGCC
>Ga0209066_10006455_pt1 | contig 11952 bp, 5 predicted proteins | sample All_14_2_FD_187198 | JGI IMG/M metagenome (GOLD analysis project Ga0209066, IMG submission 187198) | Freshwater microbial communities in response to fracking from Pennsylvania, USA - Allegheny Zone_MetaG_DW_15 (SPAdes) (version 2) ...
GTGAGCAGATCACCTTCTCAGCGGGCGCCGACGGGGGAACTATCACCTTGGGGAAGATGATCGGCGAAGGCGGCGAGGGGCGCGTGTTCGAGGTTGTCGGCGTGCCCGGTCAAGTTGCCAAGCTCTTCGACCCTGAGCACCGCACAGTGCATCGCCAGAAGAAGCTCGACCTGCTGGTATCGCGTGAACTGGTGAGTGAAGGAATCAGTTTCCCTACCGCGACCCTCGCCCTGGCCGGCGGGGAGTTTCTCGGCTACATGATGCCGCTGGCATCCGGCAGGGAACTCCAACGGACAGTGACCAATCCCGCGAGATTCAAGAGGTCGTACCCGACCTGGACGAAGGCTGACCTTGTTGATGTGTGCATCTCGTTCCTTGAGAAAGTCACGTATTTGCACGCGCTGAACATCCTGCTCGGAGACATTAACCCAAAGAACGTCATGGTTGACGCGCAGAAAAACGTCTGGATCATCGATGCAGACTCGTGGCAGTTCGAGGGCTATCCGTGTCCGGTCGGAACGCCAATGTTCACGGCCTCCACGGTCAAGGGCGAGTATGCATCTCGCCTGAGGACGATGCAGGAGGAGAACTTTGCTGTGGCAACGATGCTCTTCAACATCCTAATGACAGGCCAGTATCCCTATGTTCGATCGGGGGCTGACACTGGGGACGCTGCCGCGTTGATCCTTGATGGCAAATTTCCGTACCAGTTCCAGGGAATATCGGATCAGGATCAGCCCGACGGCAACTGGAAATTCATGTGGAGCCATTTGCCGTTCCCGGTGAAATCTCTGTTCTGGAACACCTTCCATCGCGACGGGAAGCGATACAAGCGCAGGCCGGGCGCTGAAGAGTGGCTTCAAGTGTTCCGCGACTATCAGGCGTTCTTCGGGAGTGCGGATGACTTCGATCCGATGTCGAGCGATGTCTATCCCTTCCGGCTGCGTGCCTTCCGGCCCGATACCCCGATCTTGGATTGTCCGGGCTGTGGCCGTGCTAACGCCATTGTTGGCAAGTGGGATGATGATGACAAGACTTACTTCGTACACGCACTGTGTTTCGACTGCAACCAGCAGCGGCCAGGTCGCTCACCAGCCGGGGTGGCTGCGCAGGGTGGATCATCCTGCCCAGGGTGCGGAAAGCAGAAGAAGGACTCCGAGCTGATCTATAGCGGTCAGTGCTGGGACTGCTATAGAGAGGAACAGCGCCGGCAGCGCGATCAGGCGCGCGTCTCTGCGCGACCCGCCCGGTCTGCTCCACAGGTATCCGCAAGGCGAGCTACGACTGCGTCGACCCCACAAACTGCGACCTGCAAGTCATGCCATCGCTCTGTGGCCAAGTCGACTATGACCTACGGACGATGCCCCGACTGCACGACGAAGGCGAAGCAACTCGACTCGGCACGGCTATGCGTCGACTGCCGCCAGCCCTTCATTACCTTCGACCACATCGATTGGTTCAGAGGTAAGGGACTTGATATTCCCCGTTCTCACGTGGCGATCAAGCAGGCCTGCCCGCCGAAAGCGACTGTCGCCACCAAACCTCGCACTTCGGCTAGGACGACGACGAAACCAAGCACCTCGGCGAAGAAGAGTCTCTGGACTCGCTTCGTGGAGTGGCTGAACTCCTAGAACTATACAAACCGCTTCTCTCGAAAGGACAACCCATGTCATTGAAAATCGCCGCTGACGATCTCATTGAAAACCCAACCCCTCGCGTTCCTGTTTCGCTCTGCATTGACACGAGCGGTTCGATGATGGGCGACAAAATCCGTGAACTGGTCGAGGGTGTCAACCTGTTCTATGACGCAATTGACGCAGACGATGACGCCCATGATGCCGCAGAGATCAGCATCATCGAGTTCAACTCCGGGACGAGCCTGATCCAGGACTATGCAAGCATCGAGCGGCTTCAACGGATCGACAAGATCGACCCCACGGGGGCGACCTTCCTCGGTGAAGGCGTGAATCTCGCTCTGGATACCTTAGAGGCGCGGAAATCCGTCTACTCGGGGAGCGGTGTGCTCTACTACCAACCCTGGCTTGTCCTCATGACCGACGGCCAGCCGAATGGGGATAACCGTGAGCTGGAGCGTGCAGTGGAGCGTGTCACCGAACTGGTCAATGTGAAGAAGCTCACTGTCTTTCCCATCGGTATCGGCGCTGATGCTGACATGAGCGTGCTCGCAAGGTTCAGTCCGAACCGGCCACCGCTCCGGCTCCGCGGGCTCAACTTCAAAGAGTTCTTCGAGTGGCTCTCGAAGTCGGTTTCGCGTGTTTCCCGGTCTACCCCGGGTGACACAGTGAAGCTCGACCTCGAAGGGCTTGCTGGTTGGGCGGAGCTCTAGTTGTTCAAAGAGTTCCATCACCAGGTGCGGGGGCGAGGGCACGAAGCCGAAGGTACCCGAGGGCAGGACCGGACTGCCTATGCTCGGCGTGCCGGCATTCAAGTGCTTTGTCTTGCCGATGGTGCGGGCTCAGCGACGCACTCGGAGTTCGGGGCGCAGTCGGTAGTCCACGATGGTTGTGAGCTGCTGATCGATCGCTTCCATGACTTTGCGAACGGTGATGATGCGCTCCAGGCGCGACGAGACATTGTTGACCATCTCCAAGCTGGCCTGGCGGAGACTGCCGACAAGTTTCAATGCGAGATCGGCGATCTTGCATCGACATTCCTTGCCGTTGCCGTATCTGGTGACCGATTCGTGATCGCTCACGTCGGAGACGGTGTGGTGGGGTTCGTAAAACACGGTGAGCTGCGAGTGGCATCGGGGCCGGACAACGCTGAGTTTGCCAACGCGACAACCTTCATCACTTCAAGCGATACTGTCGCGTCTTTGCGCCTGTTTCGTGGGTCCCTGGAGGGAGTGTCTGGCTTTATACTCATGAGTGACGGAGCCAGCGACAGTTTGTACGATCAGCGGTCAGGGCGACTCGCCCCCGCATGTGAGAAGTTGATCGCGATCACCGCCACAGCGCCCACTCGCCACTCGAAGAACCCAGAGTACAAGCGACGTCTGAAAAGGATAGTCAACACTCAGATTCGCGCCGCAACGAAGGACGACTGCTCGATCGGCATCTTCGGACGCCTCATCTCCTAGTCGGCCGAGTCCTCCTCGAACTCAGAGCTTCTGTCTCACTCCACCTTCTGCATCTGCCTCAAGCGCAAGAGCAGGCTCACGCCGATTCCTCAGACCGACCCACCTCTCTTCTGAATGAACGTATGCTACCATAGGTAGTTGCAAGAACATGAGTTAGCGGGAGGCGGCGATGAAGGGCGGCGTGATCTTGTTCCGGGGGTCTGGTGCGGATGCGCGCCGTTACCTGGAGTCGGATCGGTCGCGGGCGGACGAGTATTACCTGGAGGGCGGCACCGCCCTGGCGGAGTTCACTGCCGTCAACGCGTGCGGCGAAGTCATCGGAGAGCTGGGTCTGACCGCCGACGAGTACGCGCAGTGGGTGGACTGGACGAACCCGCTCACGGGCGAGTCGATGGGCAAGCCGCGCCTGCCCGGCGAGAGCCGCCGCGGTAGCCCGCGGTTCGCGGAGATGGTGGTGAACGTCCCCAAGTCGCTGTCCATCGCGGCAACCCTGCACCCGGAAGTGTCCGAGGCGCTGGACGCCGCGCAGCGGGACGCGGTGGCGGAGGTTCGGTCCTGGCTGGGCCAGCACTCTGTGACGCGGGTCGGGCCGCGGGGCAAGCAAGAGGTCGTGCCGGTCGAGCAGTTGGAGGCGGTGGCCGTCTCGCACAAGACCTCCCGTGCAGGCGATCCGCACCGGCACATTCACTTCCAGATCGGCATGCGAGTCTGGGCTGCCGGTGCCTGGCGAGGCCTCGATACCGCCGCCCTGTTCCGCCAGCAGGGAGCAATCCGCGCACTCGGCACGGCAGTCCTCGCCGCGCACCCACAACTCGCTGCTGTCCTCGACGCGCACGGTCTCACGCTCGACCCCGTAACCGGCGAGGTCGGGGAACTGGAGCCGTGGAACAGCCTCATGTCGAAGCGAGGCGCTCAGGTGGCGCGTAACCTCGCCAAGTTCGAGGCGGAATGGGAAGCCACACACCCCGGCCAGGAAGCGGGGCCAGTGGTGAGGTCGCGGCTGCTGGCAAAGGCATGGGATCACGAACGGCCGAGCAAGAAGCCCTCGCAGCTCGGCTCCGAGGCGGACTGGCTTCGCGAACTGACCGAGGCCGGCTACACCTCCGAGCTGGCGCGCGCCAGCGTGCAACCCGCGCGCACGCTGGAGCAACTGCGTATGCAGCGGGTCGCATCACGCGCCCTCGACCGTTGCGCGGCTGCCGCATCAGCATGGACGGTGCATGATGTGCAGGAGCAGGTGACGCGGATCGTCACCGACTCCGGCGTGCGCGCGACTCCGGCCGAGCTGCGCGAGTTCATCACGATCACCACACGGCTGGCCACCGACGATTGCCTCTCGATCCTGCCGCCGGAGGCACCACGCCCGGAGCATGTGGCGCACCTGACCACATTGCACGTCGTCGCCGTCGAGACGGAACTGCGTGACCGGCTCACGGCACGCGCAACACTGCACGCGGGGAGCGCAACGCCGCGCGTGCAGGAGCAGGCGCTGGATGCAGACCAGGCGCGTGCCGCTTCCGCTGTCGCATCAACGGCCCCGCTCGTCGTCGTGGAGGGCGCAGCCGGAGCAGGTAAGACAACCATGCTCGGTGCCGCGATCCGCGTCGCCGAAGCGGAGGGGCGCAGAGTTCGGGTGGTCACGCCGACGAAGAAGGCCGCAGATGTCGCGGCAATCGAGCTTGGCGTGCCGACCGACTCTGTGGCCGCGCTTGTCTACTCGCACGGATTCCGCTGGAACGCCGATGGAGTCTGGACGCGACTCTCGCCCGGTGACATCGACCCCGAAACCGGAGCGACCTACCGCGGCCCGACACCGGAGAACCGACTCACCGCTGACGAGCGCATCGTCGTGGACGAGGCCGGGATGCTCGACCAAGACACCGCGCTCGCCCTGTTCACGGTCGCCGACGAGTCGGAGGCGAGCATCGCGCTCGTCGGCGACCGTGCGCAACTCCCCGCTGTGGGGCGCGGTGGTGTGCTCGACATGGGGGCGACCCTCGTGCCACAGGTCTGCGACATGACCTCGCTGCACCGCTTCACCGATGTGCGGTACGCGGACTTCACCCTCGACCTGCGCGCCGCCCGCAACCCCGACGAACTGTTCGACCGACTCCACGCCTTCGGACTCGTGCAGTTGCACGAGGATGCTGACGCACTCCGCGCCGCCATCGCGTGCGAGCGGATCGACGGTGCCGCCGTCACCGCCTCGACCAACGACGAAACGCTCGAACTGAACACACTGATCCGCGAGCACCGCCTGCGCGCCGGGCTGGTCAGCGATGAACGCACGACGGATGGAAGCGATGGACTGCCTATCGGACGAGGCGATCTGATCCAGACCCGCCGCAACGACGCGACCCTCGGCGTCGCGAACCGACAGACCTGGCTCGTGCAGGAGGTCAGTAGCGATGGCAGCCTCTGGGCGCGCGATGCCGCGAGCGAGCGGAGGCACCAGCGCACCGTGCATCTGCCTGCCGAGTACGTCACCGAGCACACGCATCTGGCTTACGCCGCAACCGCATACGGAGTCCAGGGCATCACCGCCCCGGCGTCGCACACCGTGCTCTCCGACGTGCTCGACGCCGCGGGCGTCTACGTCGGCCTCACTCGCGGCCGCGATGCGAACCGCCTCCATGTCGTCGCCACCGACCTCGCAGACGCGCGCGAGCAGTTCGTCGCCGCGCTCGAACAGGATCGCGCCGACCGAGGGCTGCGTGAGGCGACCGAACGGGCGCGCGCCGCTGTCGTGGGGATCGTCGCGGACGGGCCGGTGTGGAAAGTGAACATCGAGCGCGCGCGTCTGACGGAGCGGATCGAGGACGCGGAGAAGCGGGCGGCATGGTGGTCAAACGCCGCCGCCCGGCTCCACCAGCAGACGGAAAAGCACCGCGTCGCTCACGACGAGCAGCAGTCGAAGTTCGCCGACGCCCAGGCGCGCGTTGAGGCGATCCGGGCGTCCGTTGTCGCCCCGATGCGTGTGCTGGCCACGGAGGATGCGGCGGCGCTCTTGGCAGCGCACGACCGCGCGCACCAGGCCGAGGCGACCCTGCGCGTCTCCGGGCGTCTCCGTCGCCGCAGCGCGACGCGCACTCAGCGGGCCACCTGGCAGGAGTTCTGCGCAGCGGAGGCCGGAGTGCGGGAACGATGGGGCTCAGTTCCGGCTACCACCGAGCGCGCCCTCGCCTGGGCGCAAGAGGTCGCAAACCGCAAAGCGGAGGATGATCCTCGACTTGTCGAGGCCACGCAGCAGGCGGCGAAGGAGCAGCGAGAGACGAGTGAACTGGCAAGGAAGCAGATGGGTGAGCGACAGCAGCTCCGCCAGGCGATCTACCGAGACTCCCGCAGCCGCGTGAGCGCTAAGAGCCGCGCCGAGCGCTACGCTCAGCGCGCTCAGCAAGACCGGCAGGCCCTCGCGCAGATCGAGGCCCTACCACCCGAGCAAGCCGCCGCGCTGATCCGTGAGCGCGTCGAGGCCGAACGTCTCGCTGCGGCAGCGCGTACAGAACGAGCGACCCGACTACGAGTGCCGGAGCATGACGCCCACCGACCGACTGGTCAGCAGCCCGAGCGCGATCACGGACTCGGCTTGTAACGGGAACGCAGCAATGTCAGTCGTTCTTGATTTACTCGTCATTGAGTTCGCGCTGAGCATCGCGTGGTGCCCGGCACGAGATTTGCCGATTGCTAAACTCAGGTAGAAGCCTGCCGAACTTGTCAGGATCGTACTCGTGCGCCGAAGGAGGTCAGGCCGTGGCAACCAACGATCAGCTGAAAGCGCTAGTGAGAAGCCATGCTGACGGCGACGATCCTCAGTTCTACGCCGTCGCGATGCAGGTCGCTGCAAAGGCTGCGCGATCGGGTCAGTCGAAGTTCGCCCAAGATCTCCGGGATCTCGTGGACGACCTGCGTAAACGAGGTGCAGCTCCATCCCGTGTCGCAGCGATCGTTCCCGTCACCCAACCCAGAGGCGAACTCGGATCGCTGCTGACTGTCACCTACCCGGACGCGCGCCTAAGCGATTTGGTGCTGTCTGATGAGCTAGCAGCACGTCTGAGGCATGTTCTACTTGAGCAGCGCCAGCGTGACACTCTCGCTCGTCATGGGCTCCACCCGGCGCGGCGGCTGTTACTGATCGGCCCGCCTGGCACCGGCAAAACTTCCACCGCACGTGTACTTGCGGGTGAGCTCGGGCTGCCTCTGTTCGCTATTCGTCTCGATACGATCATCACCAAGTTTATGGGAGAGACCGCGGCGAAACTGCGGCTGATCTTCGATGCTCTAGTAGAAACTCGTGGTGTCTATCTATTTGACGAGGTAGACGCGCTCGCAGGTGACCGTGCCGCTCCAAACGACGTTGGCGAGATACGTCGTGTTCTGAACTCGTTTCTTCAGTTCCTTGAAGAAGATACGTCCGAGAGCTTGATTGTTGCCGCTACCAACCATCCGCAACTGCTTGACAATGCGTTGTACCGTCGGTTCGACACTGTCATGGACTTCGAGCTTCCGGACGACGAGAGCGTTCGAGCGGTGATTAAGAATCGACTGTCGCAGTTCCATACAAGTAACTTGAGCTGGTTGCGGGTGGTTGCAGCGGCTCGTGGTCTTAGTCATGCGGAGATTTCCACCGCGGCTGAGAATGCAGCAAAGCGCACTATTCTCGCAGGTCGGGAACGAGTGCTGACGGACGATCTGGTTGCTGCTCTTGAGGAGCGTCCTCGTACCTCCGGCCAACACGATAGAAGCGTGTAGACGGCATGGTTGAACGCGATCGCCCGCACATCGTCGTGCCCATGCGACCTCGATCTGAACCCTTCACGATTCCAACTGGGGGAGGCCCCAGCGATGGATCGGGGTTTTCTGGCGACCGACGCCGGCATGGTTCGAATCTTGTTCAGGAATATGAGCGCGCATTCGTGCCTCTGCCTGACGTGCCTCAGAGCGAGGGCACCTACATCTCATTCAACTCCTTCCCGGGCTTGGAGTTGGCATTGGAAAGCCTCGATGTGCAGCGCTCCGGCGAGCAGCCCGAGCTTGTCGCCGTGCGGGAGGATGACTTTGCTGATGGCAAAGTCCAGGTTGCTACCGTCTACATTCCAGATGGCAAGAAGGAGTACTTCCTCAAACGGCTGACGCAATACGTCGAGTCGGTTGGCGCTGACAAGCTTCGGAATGCCACGCTGGTTGAAGGCATCCAGTCAATCCGCAGGGCAACGATCCGGGAGCTATGGACTGACGCGGAGTCGGCTTTTCCGACCAACCCGCTGGAAGCGCGGTGGTGGGAGGTGTGGCTACGCAAGCGGGACGGGAATGAAATACGGCGATTCACTGCTTTTGCAGCCGCCCAAGGGCTCCGCACGAGCGAGCATTATCTGGGGTTCGGTGATCGGACAGTTGTGTTGCTCCATGCAACAGCCGATCAACTCGCTCACGCATTCCGTTCGCTGGACGACATCGCCGAGCTTCGGCAGCCTCACGACGTAGCCAGTTTTCTGACGGAGCTTCCCGCTTCAGAGCAGGCTGAGTGGGTTGATGAGCTTCGTCAGCGCCTTCGCCCGGCTGCGGACGGCGCACCCGTCGTTTGCATTCTCGATACAGGAGTGCAGGATGCTCATCCGTTGCTGACAGATTCCATAGCTGCCCCTGACCTTCATGTCGCTGATCCGAGTTGGCAGCTCCAACCGGTTAACGGGCACGGGACGGAGATGGCAGGTCTGGCTCTCTACGGTGACCTCCACGGCGCTGTGCTTGATTCCGGGACGGTGAAAGTGCGCCATCGTCTCGAATCGGTGAAGTTCCTTCCCGACCGTGGGAACAACGACCGAGATTTGTATGGCGCAGTAACTGCGCGTGCTGTCGACCAGCCCGAAATCCAGGCCGCGGATCGGGCGCGGGTGTTCATGCTCGCGGTGACCGCGCCTCGACCGAGTTCCGCTAATGAGGAAGGGGCAGCCGCAGCTGCTGAGCCGGGCAAACCAACCTCCTGGTCTGCCTCGATCGACGCGCTGGCATTTGGTCGAGCAATCGATGACACCGACCCTAAGTTCACCTACCTTGATCGGGATGAGCCGAGACGGCCGCGATTGTTCGTTGTGTCAGCTGGGAATATTCGAGACGTGGCGGCTACCGACGATCACCTCGAGCGCAGCGACCTAGAACCGGTTGAAGACCCTGCACAGTCTTGGAACGCCCTCACTGTGGGGGCATACTCCGCTCACGATGACATGTCAGGTGCCCCCGCGGGCTTCGAGGGCTACCAGCCGGTCGCACCGCGTGGCGAACTCTCTCCGGTTAGCCGTACTTCAGTCCTATTCGATCGCAAGAAGTGGCCGTTCAAGCCCGATGTAGTCGCGGACGGCGGGAACGTTGCTGCCTCGCCTGACAGAACCGGAGTCGACACGCCCCCGAATCTCGCGCTCTTGACAACACGCTTCCGTGCTCCAGGCGAAGGCTTCTTCACCACTACGCGAGATACGTCGGCAGCAACAGCTTTTGTCGCGGGCATCGCTGCTGACATCTATGCCTCCTATCCTGATGTGCGTCCTGAGACCGTTCGAGCCCTGATTGTCCACTCTGCGGAATGGACTGACGCGATGCGCACCCGCTTCGACACTGAATCGAGCAAGACTGCGCTTGCTAGCCTTCTGCGCCGCTACGGCATGGGAGTACCTGATGCTGATCGAGCACTGCGTAGCGCCGCTGATGCACTCACGCTCGTGGCTGAAGCACAGATTCATCCTTATGAGCGTCAAGGGATGAGCAGCGCAGGTAAGACCCGTGAGATGAACCTGCACGAGTTGCCTTGGCCCGTCCAGCAACTCGAAGCCCTCGGCGGCGCGCACGTACAGATGCGTGTCACGCTTTCCTACTTCGTCGAACCGAACCCCTCCAGTCGAGGATGGACTGGCCGCTACATCTATCCGTCTCACGGACTACGATTCGCAACACGCCGGCCCGAAGAAAGCGTCGAGTCTTTCCGCCAACGCATCAATACTCGGGCGCGCATCGACGGGGAGAAACCTCCGAGCCTGGATACCGAACCCGGCTGGATGTTCGGCAGTAATCAGCAGCAGGCCGCTGGCTCGTTGCACACGGACCTTTGGTCTGGAACCGCAGCCGCTCTCGCAAGTAAGGGCGCTATCGCCGTGTACCCCGTCGCCGGGTGGTGGAAGAATCGTGCCCACCATGACCAAAGCGAACAAGGGGTGGACTACTCTTTGATCGTCAGCATCGAATCACCAGAGGTAGAGGTTGACTTGTGGACGCCGGTTTATCAGCAGGTGCGTCCGACGGTCGAAATCACGACGTGAAACAGCCGCCTCAGCGCGGCGGCAACGTGGCAACATTTCGGCAACGAACGCCAACGACAGAGATTTTCGAGGCGCACTTCATGCACTCGTGACGCCCGAGAACACAGGCCTGTTTGCCAATGCCTACGCCGTTCTGCGGGCACCTAACCCCCTCTCACGGCGGTAACGCGGGTTCGAATCCCGCTGGGGTCACCACGCTGAAAACCCCCGGTCCGCCGGGGGTTTTCGCGTTCTCCGGCCCGGACGGCGCTCGGCGTGCCGCGCGACGGCGCGAAGGTCCGTATCGGATCGGCGAGCGGTGCGCTACGGTGACCCCGAGGCCGGGACGCCGTCGTCGTGGTCCTCAGACCGGCGGGGGGCGCAGATGGCGACAGGCTCGGAATCCGCAGCGGCGTCGGCGCGATCCGCCCCGGGCGCACGCACCCTCGTCATCGTGCTCGGGCTCCTCGCGGCGCTGCAGGTCAGCGACCCGTTCGTCTCCTCGGTCGCGCTCGTGCGGGCCAGCGACGGCCTGCGGTTCACGGCGGCGCAGCAGTCCCTCGCGGCCGGCATCTCCACCTTCGCGCTCGCGGCGACCGTCGTCTTCGGCGGCGTCCTCGCCGACCGCGTCGGGCGCAAGCGCGTGCTCGTGCTCTCGATCCTCGTCTCCAGCGCCGGGCAGCTCATCACGGCAGCGAGCCCCGATCCGATGATCTACTTCCTCGGCAGGGCGATCACCGGGATCGCGCTCGGCGCGACGTTCGCCGCCGCGTTCGGCATGGTGCGCGACGCGGTGCCGGAGCGCGAGCGCGGGCCGGCGCTGGCGACCTTCACGATCGTCGGTACGATCGGGCCGCTCGTGCTCATGGTGCTCGCCGGCCCGCTCGCCCAGTGGGACTGGCGCGCCGCATACCTGCTGCTGCCCGCGCTCTCGGTGATCCTCTTCCCGATCGCGCTGCGGGTCCTGCCGCGGGTGGCGACCGTGCCTGGCACGCGATTCAATCTCGTCGCGAACCTCCTCATCGCCGTCGGCGTCACCGGGCTGCTCCTCGGCGTCAGCCACGCGGGGGAGGGGCTCACCGCGCCCGCGTTCTGGGTGCCAGCGGTCGTCGGCCTCGTCGGCGTCGCCGCCTTCGTCGTCGTGTCTTCGCGCTCGGCCCACCCCGTCTTCCCGCTGCGGATGCTCGCGCATCCGGCGTTCCTCGCCGCCGTGGTCGCCGGGATCGGCTTCAACCTCGGCGGCGCCGGGCTGTCGATCATGACGTCGAACATCTGGCAGTACGTCGTGCACATGCCCACCTCGCTCGTCGGGATCGCGAGCGCGCCGAGCGCGGTCACCGCGATCCTCGCGTCCGTCATCACGGGGCGGCTCATCAAGCGTGGCGTCTCCAGCGGGCTCCTGCTCGGCGTCGGCCTCGGGATCTTCGCGATCGCCTACCTCGCGATGCTCCCGATCGGCGCGAGCTCGCCATACGCCCTCTATCTGCCGGCCGTGCTCCTCTCCGGCGCGGCGACGGCGGTGACGTCGGTGGTCCAGGGCGGGCAGTTCCTCCGGCTCGCCCCCGC
>Ga0209066_10006456_pt1 | contig 11951 bp, 11 predicted proteins | sample All_14_2_FD_187198 | JGI IMG/M metagenome (GOLD analysis project Ga0209066, IMG submission 187198) | Freshwater microbial communities in response to fracking from Pennsylvania, USA - Allegheny Zone_MetaG_DW_15 (SPAdes) (version 2) ...
GCGCCAGGCCCAGCGCGCAGGCCACGCCGGACCCCACCAGCAAGGCCCCGGCCAGGCCCGGGCCGCGGGTGTGCGCGATGGCATCCACCGCGGACAGCGGCACGCCCGCCTGCGCCATGACGGCATCGGTCAGCGGCAGCACGCGGCGGATGTGGTCGCGGCTGGCCAGTTCGGGCACCACACCGCCGTAGGCCTGGTGCATCTCGATCTGGCTGTGCAGGGCATGGCCGAGCAAGCGCGGCGTGGCCTCGCCACTGGCGTCGACCAGGGCGACGCCGGTTTCGTCACAGGAGGACTCGAATCCCAGGATCAGCATGGGGCGGGAGTGTACGGGCGCGCTCAGCGCCGTGCTCAGCGCCGTGCTCAGCGCAAGGGATAGCGGGTGAGCCGCTGCGGGTCGGGAATGCGGATCTCGCGCTTGTCGACCTCGATCAGGCCTTGGTCTTCAAGCTCGCGCAGCACCTTGGAGAAGTACTCCGGCGTCATCGACAGGCGAGAGGCGATCGAGGCCTTGCTCACCGGCAGCAGCACGCTGGCCGCGGCGCTCGCGCCTTCCTCCGGCAGGTCGCGCATGAGGTAGCCGATGACCCGCTCGACACCGCTGTGCAGCGAATAGGCCTGCACGTCGTTGACCAGGCCGTGCAGCCGGCGCGAGAGACCGGCAAGCATGCGCATGCAGAACTGGGGATCGCCGTTGATCTCGCGCATGACGGCCGCGCGCGAGACGCTGAGCATCAGGGTGTCGGTCAGCGCCTGGGCGTTGATGATGTAGGGCCGCTGCATGAACATCAGCGCCTCGGCGAAGCTGTTGCCGGGGCCGACGAGTTCGATGATCTTTTCCTGCCCGGCCGGCGAAATCGCGAACAGCTTGACCTGACCCGACACCGTGACATGGAACTCGTTGCAGGGGGCGCCGATGCGGAACACATCGGCTCCGCGCGCGAACTCGCGCAGCTGACTGCCCTGGGCCAGCCGCTGCAGTTCCTCCGGCCGCATTTCCTGGAACAGGGGCAGCATCGAGAGGTAGCGCGGCAGGTCGAAACGGGACAGGTCCATGGGAGCGGATCGGCGGTCGGGAGAAAGTGCCAACTGTATCCGGCTGGCATGACGCTACCAAGCGCGCGGCTCAGGCCGCCCGGGCCATGAAGTGCTGGTGCACCGCCGACAGCTTGCCGACCAGGTCCTGCGGTCGGTGCACCAGGGCGTAGCCCCGCTGCCCGAACAGCGTGGGCAGGTAGTCGTGCGCAGCTTCGTCGATGGTGATGCAGAACGGCAGCAGCCCAGCGGCCCGGGCCGCCAGCACCGCGTGCCGCGTGTCTTCCAGGCCGTAGCGCCCCTCGTAGACGTCCAGGTCGTTGGGCTTGCCGTCGGTCAGCAGCAGCAACAGGCGCTGGCGTTCGGGCCGCTGCTCCAGCCGCGCCGTCGCGTGGCGGATGGCGGCGCCCATGCGGGTGTAGTAGCCGGGCTTGATGGCCCCCACCCGATCTCGCGGGCGAGGCCCCCAGGCCTCGCCGAAGCCCTTGAGCTGGTGGATGCGCACGTTCTGCCGCCTCACCGACGAGAAACCCAGCATCTCGAACGGGTCGCCACTGGCCGAGAGCGCCTCGCCGAACACGTAGAGCGCGTCGCGGATCACGTCGATCACGCGCGCGGTCTGCGTCGCATGGGCATCGGTGGAGAGCGAAAGGTCGGCCAGCAACAGCGTGGCCAGGCTGCGTTCGCGGCGCACGCGGCGGGTAAAAACGGCGGGCGACTCGTCGCTTGGCCCCGCGGTGACCTCCACATGGTGGCGCACCCAGGCATCCAGGTCGAGTTCGTCGCCGTCCGGCTGCGCATGCAGGCAGCCCAGGCCGCCGCGCAAGACTTCCATGCGCCGGCGCACGCGCCGCGCCGTCACACGCAACGCCGGCGGCGGAACGAACGGCGGCGGCGCACTGCTGACCAGGTTCTGCAGCGCGCAGTGGTTCTCGATCAGCTGGCCGCGCCGCCAGTCCCATTCGGGCAGGCGGATGCCAGGCCCCAGGGGCCGGTCGTCGGCGGCGGCGCTGGGCAGGTCCAGATCAAACTTCACCCGCGATGCGGTGGTCTGGCCATCGGGTGCGATGGCCAGCACGTCCATGTCGTTGGCCGCCGCCAGCGCATTGCCATCCTCTTCGTCGTCGCTGGCGCGGTTGACCTTGACGAATTCGCCCCATGACAGGATGGACTCGGCGCGGAAGAACATCATCAATGGCGCCTTGTCGCGCTCGTCGGCCACGGCCTGGGCCTTGCGTCGACGGGCGTCCTGTGTGATCGGCGGGCGTTCCGTCCCGGCGGCAGGCGGGTCCTGTTCGCGCGGAACCGCTGGAAGCCTGGGTGCGGCGGTGGTGTCCAGCCACAGCCAGACCGGGGCCACCCCGTCCGGCGACACCGACGGGAACGCGTCGCCGCCCTGCCCCGCCAGCGCTGCCTGCACCGCACGCTCGGCGTCGGCCGCGCGACCGCGCAGACGCGAGGGATCGGGGCGCAGCGCGGTTTCGGCGACCAGCAACTGCCGGTGGCGTTCGCGCAACCCCGGAAAGGTGAGCAGGGCGGCCTGCGTGGCGCGCCGGTTGTCGGCGATCCAGTCCCCGCAAGGCTCGATGTGTGCCGCCAGCGCCGCCAGCCACAGGTAGAGCGCGCGGTTGAGCGCGGGGTCGGCATGCACCGCGATGCGCGGCGGCAGCGACAGGGCTTCGGGTTCCAGCCGGCCGGTGGCCGCGTGGGTGCCGGTGCCAGCCACACGCTGGATCCAGTCGCGCGCGCCGCCCGCCGCCCGCTCGCTGGCCGGGGCCAGGCGCACCGTCGAGGCACCGCCCGCCGCACGGAACATCAGGCCGATGCTGCGGTGCACATCGGGCAGCGCCACCGCCGCGGCCTCGTGCTGGCGGCTGGCTGCACGGCGGATGAAACGGTCCCACTGCTTACCGACCCATTCTTCCATGTCAACGCTCCGATTCCACAGTTGCAACGCCAACCGCTTCCAGCACACACCGCAGAACCGGCTTTGCCGGGCTGCTGGTGTGGTCCCCCTTGTCGGGGGGGAAGACGCGAAGCGGCGCAGGGGGGTCTTCGAGTTCCCGTTCTGCCTTTCGCTGCCTAAGAGTTTCTCTGACCGCGTCGACGCCGACCTTCCACTCCAGCAGCGGCTCGCAACGCTGAGCGGTCCGCGTTTCTTCACACGAATCGAGGCACTGCCCGCACTGCACGCACGAGAACATCATGCGTTTGATGTTGCGGGGGTGCAGGCGCATGGGGCAGCCGTTGTCACAGGCCGAGCCTTGCGGATACGTTGCCGTCGTGCAGGTGCGGCAGTCGCGCGCATGTTCGCGGTCGAAGGCCACCACCATGCCCTTGGGGTTGGCCATCCAGACCAGGCTTTGGAACAGCCCCACCGCACACCCAAAACGGCAGAACAGATGGCGGGCAAAGGCAAATTCCAGCGTGAACAGGATCGAGCCCGCCATCAGGAAGCGCGCCGGGTTGAGCGCCAGATTCCCGTCCAGAAGGCCGCCCCAGATCTCGGCCGGCGGCAGCAGATAGGTCAGCAGCGTGATGGCCCACAGAAAACCGAACACGGCGCAGAGCGTGAAGAACACCGGCCACCAGCGGGCCGAGGGCTTGACGCCCGCACGCAAGGTGCGGTGGCTGTCCCAGAGGCTGAGCTTGCCGCAGGCGCGGTGCAGCGCGGTGTTGAGCATTTCCACCAGCGTGAAGTGCGGACAGAGCCAGCCGCAGTACAGGCGGCCGTACTTCCAGGCCACGGCCAGGAAGGCCGCGATCAGCACGATGGCGGGCAGGAAGGCGCGCCCGAAGATCCGGAGCGCGGCCTGGTCGGCGGAGACTTCGCCAGCCCGGAAGGCGTCGATGCCGAGCGACCAGCGTTGCCCCAGGAACCACAGCTGCGCCTCGTGCAGATCGAAGCGCAGCAGGTTCAGCGCGGGCGCGAGCAGGAACAGGGCGAAGAAGCCCAGCTGGAAGAAGAGGCGGCGGCGTTGCATGGGTTGCGACAGGAGGAGTAAATGCGCAGCGCCGCCGCTGCAAACGGTTCAGGTTCCGAGCACCGCGACCAGCACATCGCCGAGCGCGACGGCGGTCTCCTGGTCGTCGGTCAGGGCGTCCACGATGGCGGCGCGGCAGGCGGCGTGCAGCGGTACGCCGCTGGCCACTAGGCGCGCGGCCATCACCAGCAGGCGGGTGCTCACGGTTTCTTCGAGGTCGTGGTCGGTCAGGCGGCGCAGCGCCTGCGCCAGCCGCACCAGCCGCTCGGCCAGCACGGCGTCGACCCCCGCTTCGGCCACCACGATGGCGCGCTCCACCTCGGAGGCCGGGTAGCCGAACGTCAGCGCCACGAAACGCTGGCGCGTGCTGGGCTTGAGACCCTTGAGCAGGTTCTGGTAGCCGGGGTTGTAGCTGATGACCAACATGAAGCCGGGCGGCGCCGCCAGCTGCTCGCCGGTGCGTTCGATGGGCAGCACCCGGCGGTCGTCGGCCAGCGGGTGCAGCACCACAGTGGTGTCTTTGCGCGCCTCCACCACTTCGTCAAGGTAGCAGATGGCGCCACTGCGCACGGCACGGGTCAGCGGGCCGTCGGCCCAGACCGTGCCCTGCTCGCCAATGAGGTGGCGGCCCACCAGATCGGCAGCACTCAGGTCGTCGTGGCAGCTCACGGTGATGAGCGGCCGGCCCAGCCGGGCCGCCATGTGCTCGACAAAGCGCGTCTTGCCGCAGCCCGTGGGGCCCTTGATCAGCAGGGGCAGGCGCTGGCGGAAGGCGTGCCCGAAGAGCGCGACCTCGCCGGCCTGCTCGGCGTAGAACGGCGCGTTCGCCAGATGCTGCTGTTCACTGTGGTCCATGACCGTCTCCAGGCGTCATCAGGCGCGTTGCGCCGGACGGGTTCCGAGCACGCCGACACCACCACCGACCGCGTTGTCCGCGCGCACCGGTTCTCCGCCGATGAAGAAGCTGGCGAAGTAAGTGAATTGGCCGATCAGGAAGATCACGCCACCGGCGATGCGGGTCCAGTAGAAGAAGGCCAGCTGGTCCTGCGTGGCCATGAAGCCCATGGCACCTTCGGTCGGGATGCGCTGCAGCCAGACCTGCAGGATGCCGGCGCCGGTCAGGGCCAGCACCATCACGGCCATGCCGATGGTCATGATCCAGAAGCTCCACATTTCAGCCGACTGCGCCCGGGCGCTGTTGGCGATGCGCCCGCGCAGCGTGGGCATGGCGTAGCTGATCAGCGTGATGACCACCAGCACGTAGGCGCCGTAGAAGGCGAGGTGGCCGTGGGCCGCGGTGATCTGCGAACCGTGGGTGTAGTAGTTGACGGCGCTGAGCGTGTGGATGAAGCCCCACAGGCCGGCGCCCAGGAAGCCCAGCACCGAGGTGCCCACCGCCCACAGCACGGCGGCCTGGTTCGGGTGCTCGCGGCGGCGGCGTTGAACCATGTTGAAGGCGAACACCGTCATCATGAAGAAGGGAATCGGTTCCATGGCCGAGAAGATCGAGCCGATCCAGTGCCAGTAGCCCGGCAGGCCGATGAAGTAGAAGTGGTGGCCGGTGCCCAGGATGCCGGTCATCAGCGCGAAGGCGATGATCACGTACAGCCATTTGTCGATCACCTCGCGGTCGACACCGGTGGTCTTGACCAGCACATAGGCCAGCAGCGCGCCGAGGATCAGTTCCCACACCCCTTCCACCCAGAGGTGGACAACGAACCACCAGTACATCTTGTCGCGCACCAGGTTGTGCGGGTTGACGAAGCTGAACAGGAACATCAGCGCCAGGCCCCACAGGCCCATGAGCAGCACCAGGCTGATGGCGGTCTTGCGCCCCTTGAGCACCGTCATGCTGATGTTGTAGAGAAAACCCAGCGCCACCACCACGATGCCCACTTTGGTGGGCAGGGGCTGCTCCAGGAACTCGCGCCCCATGGTCTGCAGCAGGTTGTTGCCGGTGAGTTCCGCCAGCTTGGCGTAGGGCACGGTCAGGTAGCCGACGATGGTCAGTGCGCCCGCCACCAGGAAGACCCAGAAGAGCACCTTGGCCAGCAGCGGCGAGTGCAGCTCGGTCTCGGACTCTTCAGGCACCATGTAATAGGCCGCGCCCATGAAGCCGAACAGCAACCAGACGATCAGCAGGTTGGTGTGGACCATGCGGGCCACGTTGAAGGGGATGTAGGGGAAGAACAGGTCCCCCACCACGTATTGCAGGCCCAGGGTGATGCCGAAGATCACCTGCCCCGCGAACAGGGCCATGGCGGCGATGAAGTACAGCTTGGAGACCGACTGGCTCTGGTACTTGAGGGTGGGAATGTGCATGGTGTTTCTCCAATCAGCCTTCGATGTTGGGCGGCCACTGCTCGGTGTTGATCTCGCCGGTCCACTTCAGGAACTCGACCAGGTCGTTGAGCTGCTGTTCATTGAGGTTGAACTGCGGCATCTGGCGGCGGTGCGGCGCGCCGGTGGGCTGCGCCTGCATCCAGGCCTTGATGAACTCGCCGCCACGGCGCTTGTAGACGTTGCCCAGCTCGGGCGCGAAATAGGCCCCCTCGCCCAGCAGCGTGTGGCAGCCGATGCAGTTGCGGGTCTCCCAGATCTTCTTGCCCGCCACCACCGCCGGGGTGATGGCCTGCGCATTGGAGCGCTCGGGGATGCGGCGCTCGCTGTCGAAAACAATGGCCGCGAACAGCAGCGCGAAAAAAACGCTGCCTCCGTAAAACATGTTGCGGGCCATCTGCTTGGTGAACCCGCTCTGACTCTGGCTCATGGAACCCTCCATCGGTTGGCGATGGCGGAATCCTCCTTTTTTGCTCGGGTATCGTCCTTGAACTGGTTCAAGGATGGGTGCACAAGGTCCGTTCACAGTGAGGCCCCATGAATCAGCCTCTGGAATGCCCCGATCTGCACGCCGCCGCCATGGCCGCCCTGGCCACGGTGGACGACCCCGAAATGGGTGAAAACCTGGTGGACCTGGGCGTGGTCGGCCAGGTCGTGGTGGACGGCGACCACGTGACCGTGACCCTGATCCCCACCAGCGCCACCTGCCCCATGGCCGACGTGATGGTGGACGACGCCCTGACCGCCGTGCAGCGCGCCTGCCCACCCCGCACCAAGGTGCAGGTGTTCATGGACTGGGACAGCGAATGGTCGCCCGAGAGGCTGGCGCCCGAACTGCGGGAACGCTTCGGATGGTGACGCCACCCGGCCAAGCGCGCCCGGTCGAACCGCCGCCGCTGCCCCACTGGGCCATCGGCGCGGTGGCCCTCATGGCCATCCTCAACCTGCTGGGCGCCGTTGGCGGCGGTCTGGTGCGTCTGGGGAGCCTGCCGGCGCAGGCCATCGGCCCCACCGGGGCGCACGCCGTTGGCGCGCACGGCGCGGTGATGATGGCCGGCTTCTTCGGCGCCCTCATCGCCCTCGAACGCGTGGTGGCGCTGCGGCGCGGTCTGTGGGTGCCGGTGCTGGCAGCCCTGGGTGGCTGGCTGGCCTGGGGCGCAGGCCAGTGGAGCGCTGCGGGCGGGCTGTGGATCGCTTCGGCCACGGGTCTGGTCTGGCTCTATGTCTGGGCCGGGTGGCAACGCGCCATGTCGCTGCCGCTGGCGGTCGAGGCCTCGGGCGCACTGGCCCTGGTGATCGCCAACGCAGCCTTTGCCTGCGGACAGACGGACGCCGCCCGCGTCGGCTGGAGCGCCTTTCTGGTGCTCACCATCGCCGGCGAGCGGCGCGAACTGACGCGCCTGGTCCGGCTACCCGGCTGGGCCTCGAAGGCCTTTCTGCTGGTCTGGGCCGGTGCGGTGGCAGCCGTGCTGCTGGCGCCGTGGATGCCCGATGTGGCGCAGACACTCTGGTGGGTCACCCTGGTGCTGCTGGCCAGCTGGCTGCTGCGCTGGGACGTGGCCACACGGCAATGGCGTGCCCGGGGCTGGGCCGGTCACACCGCCCTCTGCCTGGTGGTGGGCTACGTCTGGCTGGCCGTGGCCGCGGTGCTGGGTCTGCAGGGCCAGACAGTGGCATGGCACGTCCTCTGGCTGGGCTTCGTCATGGCCATGGTCTTCGGCCACGCCCCCATCATGCTGCCGGCCCTGGCCGGCTGGCGGCCCGAACCCACGCGCTGGGCGTTGCTGCCGCTGGCGGTGCTGGGCGCGAGTCTGGCGCTGCGGGTGCTGGCGTCCGTCACCAACGGGCCGGCGGGTCTGGCCGCAGCAGGGGCCGGCCACGCGCTGGCCTTCGTGCTGTTCGGTGTGGTGATGGTGCAGGCGGTGCGGCGGGGACGCTGATCAGCCGGCTGGCCCCACGCTGAACACGGCAATCAGCCCCAGCACCACCGTCAGCCAGCCCATCACCGCGCGCCGCCACAGCGCGGGTGCGCTGCGCAGCTCCATGTAGTCCAGTGCGATCAGGGCGCCTTTGGCGGCGGACAGCGCCAGCACCGACAGCGTGGCGGCGGCACCCAGGGGCTGACCGCTGGCGGCAGCGCCCTCCCCCAGCCAGGTGCACGCCAGCGTGGCGAGCGCCAGCAGCGCGAAAATGGCATCGGCCCGGGTGCGGCGCATGGGCGTTCCTTTCAGCGAATGACGTAGACCAGCGGAAACAGCACCATCCACAGCAGATCGACCATGTGCCAGAACACCGCACCGGACGCCGGAGCCATGTGATGCGCCCGCCCGTACGCGCCGGCGCGGGCCTTGCGCCAGAGCACCGCGAACACGATGGCTCCCACCAGCACATGCAGGAAGTGAAAGCCGGTGAGCAGGGTATAGAGCAAGGTGAAGGCGTCGGTGGCCCAGTCGAAGCCCGCCCGCACCTTGCCCGCGAACTCGTGCGACTTGACGACGAGGAACCCGGTGGCGCCGGCCAGCGCGGCCAGCAGCCAGTTCGCGCCAGACGCGCCCCGGTCGGCCTCAAACGCCCGCACCGCGCGCACCGCGGCCCAGCTCGCCGCCACCAGCAGCAGCGTGTTGATTGCCCCGGTGTGAAGGCTCAACGCGGACTGCCCCCGCGCGAACGGCGCGGGATCGCGCCAGCGCGCCACCGCAAAAGACGCGAACAGCAGGCCGAAGGTCAGCAGCTCGGCCAGCACCAGCAGCCAGACGACGCCATCGCCGGCCAGGCGGGGCTCATCATGAGCAACCGACATCAGTGAGACGTCCCCTCGGAGCGCGCAATCTTGTTCCACACGTTGTACTTGCCTACCGGTTTGCTCATGGGCAGGCGCTTGACCTCCTTGAGCGTCGTGGCGTCGTAGACGATGAGCGCGCCATCCATTTCCCAGACGCTGGCCAGGGCGTATTTGCCGTCCTTGGTGAACTCGATGTGGGCGAGGGTCTTGCCGGGTTCCTTCACGGTGGCCACGGTCTGCAGCGTGGTCTTGTCGATAAGGGTCATGGTGTCCCTGGCGGTCGGGCTCATCATGGAGTCGGTCCAGGCGTAGCGGGTGTTTTCGTGGCTGCGCATGAAGAAGCCGGGGCCGGGCGTGGGGATGGTGGCCACCGATTTCCAGGTCTTCATGTCGATCACGTCGATCGCTCCACCCTTCAGATTGGGCGAGGCCAGAACGGTGCTGCCGTTCCAGGCAAAGGTGATGCCCGAGCCCAGATGCGGCATGCCGGCGATGGGCAGGTCGGCAATCTTGCGGCGGGCGTCAAGGTTCACGACCTGGGCGGTGGCGGCGCCGTCACCGGTCTTGGGCCCGGATGTGGCAGCGTCCTTCGGACGTGTAGCACCCAGTACATGGCGATACGACTGGTCGAAGAAGAAGTCGTCCAGCGGCTCGTCCAGCGGCGTTCGGCGCACGCCCAGGAATCCGGGCTTGGCAATGCCCTCGCCCATCTTGTAGTCGTGCACATAGCCGTCGTAGATCGGTTCGGCCTGGGGGTTGTACGAAATCTCCCAGAGTTCGGGAATGTCCTTGAGTGCGACCACGAAGCTCTGGCGCGGCGTGGCGTCGTACACGGCCGAGACGCGAGAGGTCTGCCTGCCGTCCAGCGTGGCCGCAGCGTAGGTATTCTTCAGGTTCAGATCGGCGTCGAACAGCACCACACTGTGCGGCAGGTAGTTGGCGGCCATGACCCATTGCCCGTCGCCGCTCACGGCCACGTTGCGCATGTTCAGGCCGGCGCGCACCTCCGCCACCACGCGCAGGCGCCAGAGGTCGTACTTGGTGATCCAGCCGTCGCGCGAGCCGAAGAAGACGTAGCGTCCGTCGGGGGTGAACTTGGGCCCGCCGTGCAGCGCGAAGCGGCTGGGAAAGCGGGTGATGACCTCGAACCGGTCGCCGTCGAGCAGGCTGACGTGGTGGTCGCCGCCCTCGACCACCACGAACAGGTTCATCGGGTCGGCCTTCCAGAGCGGCTTGGCGGGTTCGGCGGCGGGCGCCGGGCTGAAGCTGCGCGAGGCGCGGATGTCGGCGTCCGTCCAGCTCGGCGCCGGCAGCACCGGCGTGCGGATGAAGGCTGCGAGCGCCTGCACCTGGGCTTCGTCGAGTTGCTGGGCGAAGGCGGGCATCTGGGTGGCCGGGCGGCTGTGCTGAATGACCTTCAGGGCCTCGGCCGGGCGCAGGCGCTCCAGGCTCTCGGGCAGCAGGGCTGGCCCCATGGCGCCGGTGCGCTGTTCGCCGTGGCACATCGCGCAGTGCTGCTGGTACAGCGCCCTGGCATCGACGGCCTGCGCCGCCGCCATGTCCTGCCCCATCCAGACCAGTCCGGCCACCAGCATGGCGCGGGCGAGGTCGGCCAGGCGCTCGGCCCAGTGGTTCTCAGGCGGCCGGTTCATGGTCCACCTCCGTCATCAGGATGGGCACACGCCGGCCGGGCGCCTTGGTCTGGCCAGGCGCCAGCCCGATCTCCTCGTCACTTAGGTAGCAGCCCGGGTCCTCGGCCCAGGGATTGCCGGTGAGCTGCTGGGCCCGGGTGCGGGTGTTGCCGCCGCAGATGGCGAAGTGCCGGCACAACGCGCAGCGGCCCTCCACCGGGCGCGGGCGCGCCTTCAGGCCCGCCATCAGCGGATCGGACGTGTCCATCCAGATCCGCGAGAACGGACGCTCACGCACGTTGCCCAGGCTGTGGTGCCACCACATGGTGTCGGGATGCACATCACCCAGGTTGTCAATGTTGGCGACGTTGACACCGCTGGCGTTGCCGCCCCAGGCCACCAGGCGCTCGCGCAGGGCTTCGGTCCAGCGCGGAAAGCGCTGCGCCACCCACTGCAGCAGGTAGGGCCCGTCGGCATCGTTGTTGCCAGTCACGTATTCCTCGTCCAGCGCGTCCCGTGCGGCCTGCCAGGCGCGCTCGTACAGCCGTTCCAGTGCCTCGCGTGTGGCCTGAAACTGCGCGTCCTTGCCGCGATGGATGTTGCCGCGGCCGGCGTAGTTCAGGTGCGAGAAGTAGAACTTGTTGACGCGCTCGGCGCGCATGAGTTCCAGCAGCGGCGCGAAGTCGTGCGCGTTCAGCGCGGTCATGGTGTAGCGCAGGCCGACCTTGACGCCGCGCTCGCGCAGCAGGCGCACGGCCGCCAGGCTGCGGTCGAAGGCACCGTCCAGGCGCCGGAACCTGTCGTGCGTCTCGCGCAGGCCGTCCAGACTGATGCCGACGTAGTCGAAACCCTGGGCGGCGATGCGGTCGGCCATGGGCGCATTGATCAGCGTGCCGTTGGTGGACAGCCCGGTGTAGAAATCCATCCGCTTGGCGCGTTCGGCGATGTCGAAGAGGTCGGGCCGCATCAGCGGCTCGCCGCCGGAGAGGATGAGCACCGGCACCCGGAACACCTGGAGGTCGTCCATCACGGAGCAGACCTCGCGCCAGTTCAGCTCGCCGCCGTAGTCGTGGTCAGCGGACAGGGCGTAGCAGTGTTTGCAGGTGAGGTTGCAGCGGCGGATCAAGTTCCAGATGACCACGGGTCCGGGGACTTGGCCCACCCCCGCCGCGCTTCGCC